>Ga0310786_10000512_pt1 | contig 63313 bp, 39 predicted proteins | sample AusTroGonzalo_MG_FD_203881 | JGI IMG/M metagenome (GOLD analysis project Ga0310786, IMG submission 203881) | Bovine rumen microbial communities from tropical cattle in Woodstock, Queensland, Australia - Gonzalo_03 (v2) (version 2) | ecosystem: Host-associated > Mammals > Digestive system >...
TCGATAATCAATCTCCTGCGCTCGTTCCGCCCGATGGCGCTTCGCTTGTACTACCACACTTTTGTCGTTTGTTTCAGTAACTAACCTTTCTCGATAATCAATCTCCTGCGCTCGTTCCGCCCGATGGCGCTTCGCTTGTACTACCACACTTTTGTCGTTTGTTTCAGTAACTAACCTTTCTCGATAATCAATCTCCTGCGCTCGTTCCGCCCGATGGTGCTTCGCTTGTACTACCACTGTTTTGTTGTCCTTCTCAGCGAGAAATTTTATTTCTTTTCCCAGTAACACTTCTCCTTGATAAGAGCCTTGTTGTCTTTCAGATGGAGGATTTTTATTTCCTTTTCAGTAACAAGAACCCTGTTTTCTTTCTTAGAAACAAAACCCTATTGTTTTTTTCTGTGCAAGAACTTTATTCCTTTCCAACAACAAGTCTCTGGCGAATCTCCTTGCCCAATGGGAGTTAGCGGTGCAGGCGCCAGGCGATCTTGAGGGATTCTTTGGCGATGCCGGCGGTGATCTTAGAGTAGCCCGCGACACGGTCGGTAAAGGCAATCGGAATCTCCTTGATGGAAAGCCCCGCCTTCCACGTCCTGTGGTTCATCTCCAATTGGAAAGAATATCCAGCAGACGCAACAGTGGTAAAGTCGATCTTCTCAAGCGTCGTCTTTCGCCAGCACTTGAACCCGCCAGTCGGATCCCTTACTGGCATTCCAGTGACGGTGCGGATAAAGATTCCGCCAGCGCGCGAAATGAGGCGACGCTTGAAAGGCCAGCCCGGCGTCGAGCCGCCAGGAACATACCGCGAGCCAATGACGAGATCGGGGAATCGCTTCTGGTCGTTCGAATTGCCTGATTGCTTGGAAGGAGTCGGAGTCTCAATTGCCTCGATGAGACGCGCGACGTCCTTCGGATCGTGACTGAAGTCGCAGTCCATCTGCACGACAAGATCCGCGCCAAGTTCGAGCGCTTTGGAAAATCCAGCGACGTATGCGCGGCCAAGCCCTTCCTTCTTCTCCCGATGGAGAACGTGGATGCGCGGCTCCTTCGCCGCGAGCTCGTCGATCACAGCTCCCGTTCCGTCAGGCGAATTATCGTCGACGAAGAGAAGCTCGACGTCGTTCTTGAGCACCGCCTCGGCCATCGGCCCGACGTTGTCCTTCTCGTCGTATGTCGGTATGACAACTATTGTCTTCATGTTACGTGGTTTAAAGGGTTTTGTCGCTTGATCTTTATACTACCTTCATTGTTCACGAATCTCAATCATTCACAATTACCATAAATCTCAATGCTAGCAATTCACAGATTAGTACCCCTTGCATTTGCCATTTGTCAACATTTGTGACATTTTCAATCTGTGAACAATCATAACAGTTGCCATCCTTTACATTCCAGCGTTAAATTCAGGCGACAGGTTAATTTGCAATTTCAAAATCGAAGAAGCGTCCTGTCTTGATCGGTGGATGCTTCTCAAGAACTGATTTGATCTTCGCCTTCGCGTCCTTCGACCGCGCAATTACGAACATGAAGCCGCCGCCGCCCGCACCGCACAAGCTCACGGCGGAAATCCACGGCGCCATTCGCGCGATGATCAGTTCGACAAGCGGATTGGTGCTACCGGGGTCGAGTGCCTTCTTGGAAAGCCAGTAGTCGTTGACAGCCGAGCAGAACGAATCCCAGTCGCACGACTCAACGGCCTTGAACGCGCGCTCCGCGTCGCTCTTCAGGCGGCGCACGATCGAGCGCGCGATGTCGTCGGGATTTTCCTCGAAGAAGCCGATCACGCCGCGCAAGATGTTTCGCGCCATACGCTTTCTTCCGGTGAAGTAGAGCAGTGCGCGTTCCTTGAGGAATTTCGCAAACGCCGCCTCGGACTTTGGCGAGACGCACGACATGCGAGGATTCTGGCCTTTACCTGGCGTTGTCGAGATAAGATGTGCGCCAGGAACGAGGCCGCCGATCTGGTCCTGCCAGCCGCCGCCCGTCGCCATCTCCTTTTCGAGCGCGAGCGTGAGCGACGCGACGCGCTTCCACTCGGCTTTGCGCCCAGCGACGCGCTCAAGCGCAGTGACGAGCGCCGCGCCGAGAATCGAGCTCGTGCCCATGCCGCTGCCCTTCGGGACGTCGGCGGAAATCCTGATGTCGAGCCCGCCGCGAGAGAAGTCGATTTTCGTCACCGTAAGCGCGCTCTTGACGAGCGCGCACCAGTCGTGCGGATCTTTCGGCGCGCGGATCTCCGCAAGCGACTTGAGGACGCCCGACTTCCCAAGGTCGACGCTCTCTACGTGCACTTCCTTCTCCGCGAGACGCCGGACGCGAACCTTGACGGGCTTAACGCCGTTCAACGTGACCGCCGCATTGAAAACCGCACCGCCCATCTTGTAGCAGATCGGCGGGGTGTCGCTCCAGCCGCCCGCGAAATCGATTCTAAGCGGCAACTCCACTGTGATGCAATCCTCCGTCTTGCGAAGCGCAAGAAGTTTCTTGTGGTCGACCTTCTTCATGATCTCCCCGAGCTTTAGTTTCTCCCACTTGCCGTCAGACTTGAAATCGTCCTCGACGCGGTAGCGAATTGGAATCCACTTCCCGCCAACGGGCAGGCACGTCAAGCACTCGCCCTCGGCAAGGTCGATTGGGCCAAATTCCCTTGGAACAAAAGTGACGACGTTTCTTCCACCGAGTTTCATCTCGTCGCGCGATATCGCGCAGCCCTCGACCCACTCGCGCCCCTTCCCGAGCCGCGCAAGAAGTTCGCGCGTCGAGCCGATGTGGAAGAACGAGCAGCGAGGAACGACGTTCACATGGAACGGCGCAAAGCCGTTAAGAAGTTCATGCGCGAATTCGTCGTAGATGTCGCCGACCTTCCATCCGGCGGCAACGATCTTCTTTGCAGTCGCGGGGTCGATCCAGAGAATTCCTGTATCGACGGCGACCTTTCCGCGACACACTGCGCCCGCCGCCTTTGCTGCAGAAGGCGACGGCTTCTGGAGAAACGCGCGAACCCGTTCCCCGTTCCCCGGAACATAAACGCCATGACGCGAGCCCTCTTCGGGGGAATCGTAGTAGGCGACGCCGGTGACGCCGCTCTTCGAAAAATCGCACGAACCAAAATCAAACTCTGGCGCGACGTCGCCACAGACAACGAGGACGCCGCTCTTCGGAAGTCGAAGCTGCTCCATGTTCGCGACGATGCGCTCGAAAAGAGAAACCGTCTTGCCGCGACTGTCTGGCACGGGAACAAACGCCTTGCCTATCGCCGCGTACGAGGGGAGGCGCTTCGAGTCGCCGCCGGAATGGCAGATGAGGACTCGCCTCTTCGAGACGTCGCCAAGTTTCCTGAGGACGCCGACGGTGCTGCCTAGCGAGCCGACGCGCTTGCCGCCCGGATCGGGAACGACGAGGATTTTTTCTGCAAGCGAGCCGACGAGCGGCGCAATCATAGCGCGGTAGCCGCGCGCCTGCGCCTCGTTTGAGGCGGTGACAACAAGAATGTCGAATTTCACGCGATCGACTCCACGGCCTTGAAAATCTCTTCTGGCTCGGCCATGCGACCGAGGCCGCTCGTTCCGCATGCGAGCTCTCCGTATCCGGGCGCGACAATCTTGACGCCTCGCTTCTCGAGCGCGGCGATGTTTTCACGCGTGACCGCGTTTTCCCACATGCCGTCGTTCATCGCGGGCGCAATTGCGATTGGCGCGCGCGTCGCGAGAAGAGTCGATGTAAGCAGGTTGTCGGCGAGGCCGTAGCGCAGCTTGGCGATTGTATTTGCGGTTGCGGGAGCGACAACGGCGAGGTCGCAGTCGGCAAGCGATATGTGCTCGGGACGCCACTCCGCGGGACGCTTGAACTCCTCGACGTAGACGGGATTGCGCGAAAGCGTCTGGAAGGTGAGCGGCGATACGAACTCGCAGGCCGCCGGAGTCATCACGACGCGCACTTCGTCGCCGTTCTTCACAAAGAGCCGCACGAGCTCCGCCGCCTTGTACGCGGCGATCGAGCCAGTGACGCAGAGAAGAATTCGATGTTTCATTAGGAGTCAGGAGTCAGGGGTTAGGGGTCAGGGGTCAGGAGTCAGGAGTCAGGAGTTAGGAGTCAGGGGTCAGGAGATGGCGGAGAGAATACCTTTCCTCAAATCTTCCACCGCTGCGCGCATGTCGCTCTTGCCGAAGAGGTAGGAGCCGGCGACGAACTGGTTTGCACCCGCCTTCGCCGCGAGCGGAATCGTCTCGGCGTTTCCGCCGCCGTCGATCATGATGTCGAGATCGGGGCAGCGCTCCCTTAGCCATGTGATTTTCGGAAGACACTCGGCGATAAACTTCTGCCCGCCGTAGCCGGGATGCACCGTCATCACGAGCGCTTCTTCGATCTCGCCAAGGTAGGGACGAAGTATTTCGACGTCCGTCTCGGGATTCAGCACGATCGCCGGTTTCACGCCAAGCGCCTTGATGCGCTTTAGCTCGACATGGAGATCGCAGTCCGCCTCGACGTGAATCTGCAGTGTCTGCGCGCCGGCGGCGGCGAACTTCTCGATGTAGAGGTCTGGGCGCGACATCATGAGATGGACGTTGCGGTAGAACGTTGGGCAGGTCTTCCTGCAGAAGTCGACGATCGACGGACCGAAGCTCATGTTGGGCACAAAGTGCGGATCCATGATGTCGATGTGCAGTGCGTCTGCGCCAGACGCCTCGGCGCGCCTCGTCTCTTCGGCGAGGCGTCCGAGGTCTGCCGCAAGAAGCGACGGTAGGATCTCCAGTTTCAAGAAAGACCCTTCACTATCGCCTCGAAGTCGGCCGTCTGCTCCTCAAGCGAGCGCACCATCTGGAACTGGTTGCGCGCGCGGACGAGGTTGTGGTCGGCGTACTTGGTGTGGAAGTACACGTCGCCTGCGAGGTAGTCGGCGAGGAAGCGGATTCCCACCTCGAACGTCGCGAGCTTTCCGGAGAACACGAGGTTCGCGCGCTCGGCTTCGTTGAGGAACTTCGCACCCTCGAGGTAGCCCTTGGCAAGCGCCTCGAAGTACTCGCGCTTCGCGAACACCTTCGAGAGATCCGCCTCGTCTTCCGCGGCGGCCGCGGTCGAAGTCCTGACCATGTCGCCGAAGTCGAAGAGCGCTGAGCCGGGCATCGTCGTGTCGAGGTCGATTACGACGGCCTCGCCGTTCGCATCGATCATCACGTTGTTGATCTTCGTGTCGTTGTGCGTCACGCGCTCGGGAATTTCGCCCGACGCCATGAGGTCGACGATGCGGCTCGCGTTCTTGCGCCACGAGTCGACGAACGCCATCTCGGCGGCGACCGACGCAAGCCGGCCCTTCACGTCCTTCGCGGCGGCATCGTCGAGCTGCTTCAGGCGGTTCGGCGTGTCGTGGAATTTCGGGATGATGTCCTCGAGACGCGGCGGCGGAATGTCGGCGAGGTCGTTCTGGAACTTCGCGAACGCACGGCCGACGTCGTACGCCTGGTGCGGCTCGGAGACGACGTCGCGCGAAGTGTAGCCCTCGAGGAACTTGTAGATTCGCCACGGATTGTCGTATCCGACGACTTCGAGCGACTTGACGCCCTTGGACTTCAGGAACTCCGTCACGCGGACGACGTTCGTCTTGAGGAGATCGACGTCGAAGATCGTCGTGTTGACGCGCTGCAGGATGTAGCGCACGCCAGAGGCAGTCTCGACCTTGTACGTCTCGTTGATGTGGCCGGAGCCGTAGCGCGACACGTCGGTCGCGTCCGTGATGCCGGCCGCTTCGAGAACCTTCTTCTGTTCGTCAGTCATTTTTGGAAGACCTTTCAGCGCTTCTTGATGACGGGAATCTGCGCGGCCGCGACGGACTGGCCGAGACGGCGGAAGTGCTCGTCGGGAACGATGAGCTCGATCTCCTCGGCCGTCGCCGGGTAGATGTCCTTCAGCATCGCGCGGGCGGTCTCGAGGATTACGTCGCCGCCGAGACCGCTCGTGACGCGGCCGAGCAGCATCATGCTCGAGTAGTCGTAGAACTCCTTGTACCACGGAATCGCGTGCGCGAGGAAGCGGCCGATCTGCACGTAGACCTTGAGCGCCTTGGAGTCGCCCTTCTCCATCGCGGCCTGCACGACCTTGAGGCGCTCGGGGAGCTTCATCGTCTTCGGGAACTTGAAGCCGTACTTCTCGGCGAGCCAGTTGACGGCCTGCTGCGAGAACGCCATCGAGCCGACGCCGGCGTCACCGGACCACTCGTCCGCGGGCGCCTTGGGGTTGAAGTCGACAGGGGCGAACGCGAGCTCGGTGATGCGGCCCGTGAGCGCGCCAGACTTGTCGATGAAGCCGACGGCCTCGGAGGAACCCATCGCGACGCCGAGGATGCCCTTCTTGCCCATCGTGATCATTCCCGCGAGGGCCGAGACGTCGCCGTCGTTGTAGATCTCGAAAGGAACGCCCCAGTCCTTCTCGACGCGGAAGAACATGTCCTGCGCAATCGGATACTTGGACGGATTCTTCTCCTTGATGGCGCGGAAGAGCGAGGCGACGCCCATCTTCTTGCCGACGAGCGTGCCGGCCGTGGAGCCGCCGATCGCGTCGACGCGCGGCAGAGTCGCCGCGGCGGCCTTGAGCCCTTCGGTGAGCTTCGAGTAGTGGTACTCTGGGTCGGCGTTGTTCCGAGGATCCCACGGGAACTCCTTGGAGAACACGACCTTGCCCTTGTTGAGCGCAGAGATCTTGAAGTCGCTCGCTCCGAGGTCGAAGCCGATGCGGCAGCCGTCGGCGACGGTCTTCACCTTCGTGAGCGTCTCCTTCTGCGCGGGCATCTTCTTGAGGGGGAGAACGACCGTCTCGACGGGACGCCCGTAGAGGTCGGAGAAGAACTCGTAGTCGAACTTGCGCGAGCCCTTCTTCGTGTACGCCTTCGCGACGGGCTGGACGACTGCGTCGGGACCGGCGAGATAGAGCTTCCAGCCGCCCGCGGCCCACACGATGAACTTCGCGATGCGGTCGACGACATGCGAGACGAACTTGGTCGCCTCGGGGCTGAGACGCTTCGGGATCTCAAGGTCGTAGCGGTAGACCTTCCCGTCCTCGCGCTCCCACGCGACTGCAACAACGTCGTTCTTCGCGCCGAGTCCGCTTTCGATTTCGGCGAGCGCCATTATCGGAGCCCAAAACTCCGATCCGCACTTGCATTTTGCCTTGCCGCATGAACATGCCATGGTTTTTCTCCTTTGCTTTTTTGGTTTTGGTTTTATGTGTCGAAAGCGGAAAGTATCGCCGGCGTCACGTCGACGAGCGACGAGACGCGCTCCCGCAGAAATTCCTCCTTCGGGCCGAGGGCGACGAAAGGAACGGGATTCAGCGTGTGCCCACGCTCCGAAATGTTCTCGATGTTGCCGTGGTCCGAAGTCAGGACGAGCGTCACGCCCATCGCCTCCGCGAAACGGACAAGCGACGCGAGAAACCTGTCGTACGTCCTAAGTGCCGCGCACGCGCGCGCGTAATCCATAGAGTGACCGGCGACATCAGACTGGAAAAACTCGAAAAGCGTAAAGTCGTACCTGCGCGCGATCGCAGCGAGATGCTCGGCTGCGCGCTGCGGCGGGATGACCGCGATGTCGGGCCAGCGGTCCTGTATCGTCTCGCGCGTCAAGTCCTGCATGACGGCCTGGCCGTTCTGGAGATCGTCGACGGTCCTTATCGTCTCAGGAGTAGTAAGCGCCATGACGGTAGTCACCGACTTGAAGCGGCGCGCGGCGAGTTCGTCGGCGGAGTCTACGAGATACGCGTCTGAAAAGCAGACTTGCTTTCCCCTGTCGCGCAGCTGGATGAAGAGATTGTCCGCCTCGACGATCTTCCGCAAATTGGGACCTGGAAATCCCTCGCAGTGCTTTCCCATCGCGGCAGCGCAGTTTACGCCGGTGAACATCGTCGCCTGGCCGGTGGCGCTTTGCGGCGGACCGTCTATGCCAAGCCGCGCGTCAATTGGCTTTCCGTGCTTCGAGACAAGACGGCACAGCACCGGACAGACCTCTGGATTGACAGGGTTGTCCGTTGCAGCGGCGCGTAGGCCCACGCCGTCGATGAACAGGAAGAGCACTTTCATTTGAATGTGTGTATTCTATCAAATTTTAACCGATTAATGCAACCTCGCTAAAGCACTGGAGTTTACCCATTTTGATCACTCTCCCCAAGTACCATGCCTAACGCATAAAAACAACTCCGATAGTTGGCAAAAGTGGCTCCGCTACCGCTTCGCCTTTGCTTCGCGCATTTCAACTCATTACCATGTAGAGATTTATTAGTTTTTGACTGGAAGATGTGTCCTCCAGACATACTCTGCCGAAGGCAGCACCTACAGAGAACCCTGAGCGTGGCTGCATGATGCGGAGCGCAAACCGAACAGTTAGCGAAGGTATTTTGTCAGTCATCGGAGTTTTGGCTTTCTACACTAAGATAACTCCGCCTAATTTTTTCACATTTTGTGTTAATAACTCTTTGATAACTGTTAATATATTTTCCTTGACATCAAAGTTATAAACATCTTATTTCACTTTTTATAGATTTATCAGCAAAAAACGGCAATTTATCACACTTCCTACTGTCGCATAATTTAATCAAAAAAACTGTTCACAATATAGTTGATAATTGATATAATCTTCACCGTCTATGAGTATGCTGTTTGATAGCGAAGTTATTGTTGTTGGCGGCGGGCATGCTGGCGTCGAAGCGGCGCTTGCATCAGCACGAATGGGATTGCCTACCCTTCTCGTCACCACTATGATAGACAGCATCGCGAAGATGCCATGCAATCCCTCGATCGGAGGTCTCGCCAAAAGTCACCTCGTCTACGAACTTGATGCTCTTGGCGGCGAAATGGGAAAAAACGCCGATGCCACTGCCCTTCAAGCTAAGACTCTCAATTCCAGCCGCGGTCCGGCAGTCCAGGCAACGCGAATCCAATGTGCTAAGCAAGAGTACGCCGAGCGAATGCAGAATGTCATCGCCGCGCAGCCAAACTTGACTGTCCTCGAAGATGCCGTCATTGGACTTGTTACCAGCCCATTAACTACTGATATCTCTGCTGATCCTAGCACCACCAGTTCTTACAAGATTTCTGGTGTAGTTACCGAACATAATGGTCCAATCACTGCAAAGGCAGTTGTTTTAACAGCTGGAACTACCTTGCGAGGCAGGATTTGGATAGGAAAAGAGTGCCAGGAATCAGGCGGAGATGGCCGTCCAGCTGTTAATTTGCTGTCCGAATCTCTCTCAAAACTTGGTTTTTCTCTTATTCGGCTTAAAACTGGCACACCTCCGCGCCTAAAGGCATCGAGCTGCAACTTCGCCGCGTGCCAGCGCCAGGACGGCGAGAACCCTCGGCCATTGTTCCACGTGGAACATTCTGAAAACCTTTTTTTAACGCAGAGTCGCGAAGACGCAGAGGACGCAGAGAATAATATTGGAGATGTTCGGAAAAGAAAATTGTTCCAAGTGGAACACTGCCCCAACCCAAAACATTCTCTGCGCACTCTGCGACCCTCGGCTCTCGCTCCGCTCGGCTCGGTCGCTTCCTTACGGGTCGCGCCCACCCTCAAGGGGCGGTTACGCGTCTCTGCGTTAAATAATAAAATAATGTTCCACGTGGAACAATCGTTAAGTGAACTGCCGTGCTGGATGACTCACACTACAGAAGAAACACATAGAATTATAAGGGAGAATCTAAGCGCATCTGCGCTCTATGGAGGGGCAATTGAGGGCACTGGTGTGCGTTATTGTCCGTCAATTGAGGACAAAATAGTCAGATTTACAGAGGCAAAACAACACCATGTGATGCTTGAACCCGAAGATTCGTCGGGTGAAGTCATTTATCCCAATGGGCTATCCTGTAGTTTGCCGCGTAATGTCCAGGAAAAGATGGTCAGATCTGTGCCTGGGCTTGAGAAAGCCGAATTCCTTGCCTATGCGTATGCAATCGAGTATGACGGCATTGATTCCCGAGAACTAAAACATTCTCTTGAGGCGAAACGAATCGAGGGACTGTTCTTTGCCGGACAAATAAACGGGACTACTGGTTACGAAGAAGCTGCTGCACAGGGTATTATGGCTGGAATAAATGCCGCCCTAAAAGTCAAAGACGAGCCACCACTTGTTCTTAGCCGCCAGGATGCCTACATCGGGGTGCTGATAGACGATCTTGTCACGAAGGGGACAGACGAGCCATATAGGATGTTCACAAGCAGGGCTGAGCGTCGGTTGATTTTGCGACAAGATAATGCCAGGTTTAGACTGCTTGATGCGGCAAGGAAGATCGGCATACAGCCACAGGATTACTTGGACGCTGTCTCTAAAGTAAAAGACTATCTCAACAATGCCGTAGACACGAAGAAAGCACCACCAACGACTTTCAATGAAGGCGCGAAAAACGTACCAATCTCCCGCTGGTTCACTGAAGAGGAGATTGAGAATGAATTAAAAATTATGCGACATTATGCACCTTACATAGAACAGGAGATAAAAGCTGCGGAAAAGGCGAAGATTGATGAAGCTATTGTGATTCCTAAGTGGCTGGATTATGACAAGTGCACAGCGGTTAGGTATGAGAGCCGAGAGAAGTTAAAGAAGTGGCGCCCAGAAACACTTGCTCAGGCAGCTCGCATTTCTGGTGTCAATCCAGCAGACATCGCAATCCTCGCAGTCATCATCAAACGCGGAAAACATTAAACCACCACTGCTTAACAACAATAACTAAATAAAAGTTATCAACATCTGTTGTTGATAAGTGGTAGACATAAGAAGATTTCTTTCGAATGACGGTTCTGCGAGATTTTTGCTATATTGCTCACGTCACTTTGGAAAATCAGGTTTAAGATGAGCAACGAAACAATAGACATGGTCTCGAAGGGACTATGGGACCGGGCGCGGACGATATGCATCACGATGATGCAGGGAGACGTGAAGCGCAGCCGGGCCGAGAGAAATTTTTCGATGATCCAATCTGTAGTGCGCGAAGGAGACACGTTCAAAATCCTCGCGCTCAACAAGATGTCCGCCGACATACTTGAACGAGAGTATGCAGAGGATCTGAAGAAGAGCTTTCTTCTCGCCGGCGCGGAGCCAAACGTCAATATCGAATTCTCGTTCGACGAGAACGCAAAGCCCGCGATAATAGTGCCGAAACCCAACACCGTCGTCGAGAAGACGAAGACGGGCCGCATACAGACGTTCATCTCGACAATGCCCCTCAAGGAATACTATACCTTCGAGGAGTTCGTAGAGGGTCCGTCAAACAGCTACGTCCTCGCGGCCGCAAAGGGAGTTGCAAGCAACCCTGGGCAGAAAGGACTCAATCCACTGTTCATACACGGCGGTACCGGTCTCGGCAAAACGCATATCATGCAGGCGATCGGCAACGACGTCAAGCGGAAGAATCCGACGGCCGCTGTCTGCTATCTCACGGCAGAAGTGTTCCTCAACGAATACGTCAACGCGATGACGCAGAACAGCCTTCAGACTTTCCGCGACCGCTACAGGAAGATCGACGTCCTCTTGATCGACGATATCCAGTTTATCACGACGAACATGCGAAACTTCCAGGAGGAGTTCTTCAACACGTTCAACGCCCTGACAAACGCAGACAAGCAGATAGTCATCACCTCGGATGTCGCTCCAAAGGACCTTCCGGGAATTGAGGATCGACTTATCTCCCGTTTTGAAGGAGGAATGCTCCAGGAAATCGAGTCACCCGCCTACGAGACTCGGCTTGCCATTCTCAAGAAGAAGTCGGAGGGAATGGTCCCAGAAGTAAAAGACTCCACACTAAAGTTCATCGCCGCAAACATAAAGAGCCACGTGCGTGCAATGGAAGGCGCACTCGGTAAGGTCAACATCTTCGCCAACCGCGATCCTTCAATGCTTCTAACCGATGATGTTCTTTCATACATCCTGAAAGACTTCATCGAAAAGGAGAAAAGCAGGAAGAAGCTCACGGTAGAAGAAGTGCAGAACTGCGTTTGCAAGAAGTATGCAGTTACAATATCGCAGATACTTTCTCCGGAGCGCACGCAGTCAATAGTCACTCCTCGGCAACTTGCAATGTACATCTCACGCAAGTTCACGACGAGAAGTCTTCCAGAAATAGCGAAGAACTTCGAAAAGAGCCACGCCACTATAATCCACGGAGTGAAGAACATCTCAAAGCGTCTTGACGTAGAGCCAGAACTAAGGGCAACTCTCGAAGAGATACTGTCGGATCTTGGCTGTTCAATGAAGGACATGGTAGGTTGAAATCAAGTAGGCAGACTGTATACAACTTAGAATTCTATCAACAATAAAAAGAGATGTTCAAGGAAATGAAATCTTATTAAATAGGATGTCAACATCGAGGAAGAGAGTAAACCTCATGTTTTACAGGGCTCTTTCAGAGTTGTCTACATTGTCTACAAATCTAATAAGTATAAATTGGTCTATTCTAAAAAACAAAATATTATGATAAAATCTCCGGTGTGAAGGCAACAGGTCCCTATCACGGAAAGGAAAAAAATGAAATTCAAGGTCATAAGGTCGAAGTTCATAGAAGGGCTCAAGAGCGTACAGAACATAGTGGCGGGAAAGGGATCTCTTCCAATCCTGCAGAACGTGATGATCGAAGGAAAGGGAAATTCGATCAAGCTCACTACAACCGATCTTGACATATCAATCAAGGCCGAGGTGGAGTGTGAAATAATCGAAGAGGGAAAGACGACTCTTCCAGTGAAGCTTCTTTTCGTTTCCGTGATGAAGGCGGCCGAGGGAGAGGTGACTGTCGAATGCGATGGCCAGGAGAGGGCTACGATAAAGGCGGGAAGCGCACGCTTCAAGCTGCAGGGGATGCCGGCTGCGGAATTTCCGTCCATTCCCGAAGACGGCGAAGCGTATATTTACACGATTCCCCAGGCGACGATAAGGGAGATGCTGAGGAAGACAGCATATGCCGCGTCGCAGGACGATACCCGTCGTACGCTCAAGGGAGTGCTCATGAGCTTCAAGGACGAAAAGCTCACGATGGTCGCGACCGACGGTCGCCGCCTCGCGCTCGTTGAGAACGAAATAGAGTTTCCAAAGGCGGCAGAGAAGGACATAGTGCTGCCTTCGAAGGCGGTTGCGGAACTCCAGAGGTCGCTGGCGGCCGAAGGAGAGATGTCCATCATGGTCAAGAAGAGCCAGATATGCTTCTCGATCGAAAAGGTCCAGATATACTCGAAGCTGATGGACGACACATATCCGAACTATCGTCAGGTGATACCAAAGGAATGCGCGGAACAAATTTCAATCGACCGCCAGCTTCTCCTTGACGCCCTCGATCGCGCGAGCGTGATGACAATGGACGAAGCCCACTCGACGAAGCTCATATTCGACGGGAACCGGCTTACCGTCACTTCCGCCGCGTCCGACATCGGAGAGGCGAAGGACGAAGTTCCGATAAAGTACGCCGGAGAGAAAATAGAGATAATGTTCAACCCGACCTATGTCATGGACCCCCTCAAGGCGATCGATGACGACGAAGTCACGATAGGTCTCAACAACGGACACAGCCCTGCGGTCATCAAGTGCAGCATTCCGTTCCTCTATGTCCTCATGCCTCTAAGGATAAACTGAGTTTAAAAGTTCAAAGCTACGATTTCAAAGTTCAGAAGCCAGGGAAGTTGAAAGTCTTAAGGGTGGACTATGAAGCTGTGGACTGACAGGGACTATCCTATAATCATATCGTGCGCGAAGGAGCTTTCGCGCTGGACGGAGACAGAGGTGCTCAACATGGGGTACCGTCCGATCGAAGTCACCGAGAATACCGTCGTCGTCCGCGGGGCAATGAGGGACGTGATGAAGCTCAATCTCCATCTCCGCACCGCTCACCGCGTTCTCGTGCCTCTCCTCAGGACGACGTGCCGCAACATAAAGGACCTCTACGAGGCAACGCGTTCGATCGACTGGGAGAACCTGATCGAAGCCGACGGGTACTTTTCCGTTTCGTCAATCGTCCACAACTACACGATACGCGACACGCGCATACCCTCGCTCTACACAAAGGACGCGATAGCCGACCGCATGCGCGAGATGTGCCAGCGCCGTCCCGATTCAGGCGGCGAAAACAGGGGAGCCGCCGTCTTCGTGTACTGGGAGAGGGACGAAGCGATAATCTATCTCGACACTTCGGGCGAGCCGCTTTCAAAGCGCGGATACAGGATGATACCTGGCTCTGCGCCGATGCAGGAGACTCTTGCCGCCGCCTGCATAATGGCCCTCCGGTGGGACGGCAAGACGCCGTTCGTCTCTCCAATGTGCGGTTCCGGCACGCCCGCAATAGAGGCGGCGATGGTTGCGATGAACAAGGCGCCCGGCCTTCTCAAGGGGCACTTCGCGTTCCAGTCTATAAAGGGATACAGCAGCATAATTCCCGGCGAGAGCGCACCTCGCGTCGCTCCGCGCCAGTATGTTGGCGCGAGCCCCGAGCAGATATGGAAGGAACTTGTGATGGACGCCGCTGCCGCGGAGAAAAAAGAGGGGATTCCGCCGATAATTGCGACGGACATTTCTCCCGAGGCCGTCGACAACGCCCATTCAAACGCGATAGCCGCGGGAGTTGCACAGTTCATCACTTTCAAGGCGTGCGACTTTGCCGACACACCCGTTCCCGAATCTGACGCTTCTCCCCGCGGTGTCGTGTTCTTCAACCCAGAGTACGGCATTCGCCTCGGTACGTTCGAGGAGCTTGCGCCGGTCTACGAGCGCATAGGAACTTTCATGAACGAGAAGTGCAGCGGCTACACCGGCGGCCTCATCACCGGCAACCCCGACCTTGCGCGTCTCGTAAACCTCTACTACAAGACAAGGGTTCCGTTCTTCAACGGACCTATCGACTGCCGGTTGTTCGTGTACCCCGGCTGTGAACTCAAAGGACAGAACGTCAAATGAACTTCGAAGAATTCCTTGATGACGAGCCAAAGGCGCCGCCCGCCGCGCCGCCTGCTGATGAAGAAACAGCGGAATCCGCTGAGGAAGAGGTTGTCGCAGAAGACAGCATCGACGTCCAGAAGGCGGTAGTCGAAGCTCTTGCTGCCGACAAGGCCGAACAGGCGGAGACGATTGCAGCGCTCCGCGCCGAAAACGCCGAACTGAGAAAGAGCATTGTCGAACTCAAAAAAAACATCTCGGAACTTACCGATCGTGCTGAATCCGCAAAGAAGCAGATGCTCGACCAGAAAGCGGCGCTCGAGAAGGTGGGCGACGTGCTCGCGACGAATGCAGACAACGGGCTTTCGAACAAGGTCGCGCTTCTCGACCGCGACATCGACGTTCCAGATCGCTTCACCGGCGAGACGCGCGACCACGTGCTTGAAGTAGTGCGCGAAGCGCGCGACAAGGCCGAGGCAGATGGTCGCCTTAGGAGAGCTCAGCTTTTAGAGGGCGTTCTTGCCGCGAATGAACCGGAGGGAACGCTTGCTAAGAAGCGTGCAAATCTTGAAAAGCTGTTTGCCGACAACGGAAACATAGTTTCCGGACCGGTTATTGCCGAACTCGAAAAGCTGGGAATTCCCCATAAGAATGGGGAAGACTATCTGCTGCCAGCCGAAATCATCAAACGCAATTATTAACAGGTGAATTGATATTTAATCAATAATATCAACACCATTATGAACATTGTTTATATTATTGTTGATAATGTTGATATCAGCCCCCTTGATAGTTGATAAAATAAAGTTCATAATATCGCCGCCTTGAAAAACCTAAACCCAGAGTTCTGCAAAAACGTTAAGTTGGCTCGCCGCGAGGCGGGGCTGACCCAAGGGCAGATAGCGGCGGAGGTCGGCTGCAAGCAGTCGGCGCTTTCAATGTTTGAGCAGGGCGATGGAACGAAGCTCAATGACGAGGTAATCGAGAAGCTGGCGAAGAAGTTCAATCTTTCGCTCTCACCATCAGCTTCTCCCGCCCAAGTTAACACTCCCTCAATCCCTCACTCCCCCACTCCCCCACTCCTCCGCGGTTTTTGCCCGAATCCCCACTGCCCGACGAACAAGGAGTATTTCGTCGAGGAGATTCGACTTTTCCTTCCTGACCGCGAAGCGGCCGATCCCGTCGGCGGGAAGTATTGCGCGATGTGTGGTGAGCTTTTAGAGAGAAAATGCCCGAATTGCGGAGCCGCCGTCCATGCCGGAGCGATCTGCTCTCTTTGCGGCCAGCCGTACGTTGTCATAGCCGAGTAAGGCGATGATTTGGTAAAATATCCGTAGTGCTTTCCTAAAACCAAGCGAAAACGGAGACCGAATGAAAAACTTTAACTGCGCTTTGCTGTTGAGTGTCCTTTCCCTGTACGCGACAGCTGCTCTTGCCGCGACAAATGCCGACTCCTTGAGTGACGTTCCCGACCTCAAGCCGGAAGTGATGCGTGTCTACGGCTTGAGAAGCGCGATGTCGCTTGACGACGTGACTATCAAGGTAGTACTCGGCACGGCGACTGGCCCAGGTCGCGACAAGGCCGATGCCTACCGCATCATAAGCGACGACGACTCGGAATACGCCTACGAGAAGTTCGTGAGACCTACGAAGATCGTAGTCGCGAAGCCGCCGAAAAAGGAATTCGACATTCCACCCGGTGGCAGGCCGAAGGGTGCGGTGTCCTCTCTTACTCGCGCGGAAGTCGTCTTCGAAGTTCCGTTCCCGCTCAAAAAAGGCGTGCGCTATTCCGTCGTCGCGCAGGGCGAGAAGGGCGGCGCCATGGTGACGGCTGGTCTTTGCGGTGCCTCGTTTGTCCACGGTGGTGCGCCGGAAATCGACGGCGACAAGATCGCCGCGCGGATGACTGGCTTCCGCCGCGTCACGCCTGTCGGTGACGGAAAGATCCTCTGCGAGTTCGGCCACGGCTATTCGCCGGACGGCGGGCTAAAGCTCGCGAACTGGAAGGTCACGGTGAACGGCAAGCCAGTCAAGGTCGTTGCGCTCGGCCGTCGTTCTCGGCTTGAATGTTATCTGCCTTCCGGCTGGCCGTTCCAGGGCTTTCTCGAGCACAGCGTCTTCCTCGATCTCGCGCGTCCGCTTTCAGATGGCGATGCGATTTCTGTCGAGGTTGCGCCGGCCGTTTGCGCAGGCGAGCGCACGGCATCGTTCGTCTTCAATTCTGCGAAGTCGCTTTCGCAGTCAATTAAAGTAAACCAAGTTGGCTATCTTCCCGATGCGCCGAAGATCGCATACGTTGGTCGCTGGCTCGGCTCGTTCCCAGATGGTGGTGCAGTTTCAGCCGATGTGAAGGCCGGCACGGTCGAAAACTACACGAAGGAAGCGTTCTACGCCGAGGCGGGGAAGGGCACGCAGGAAGACCGCGAGAACGCGCGTCTTGCCGCGGAAGCGGAAGCCGAGAAAGCTGCGGAGCAGGCGCGCGAAAACGCGGCAGATTCCCCTCGTGGCGAATACGATTCGCTCGCGCCGTACGCGCTTAGGTTCCGCGAAATTCCAAGCTTCGCGCTTCTCGACGCGGCAACGGGAAAGAAAGCGTTCGAGGGTCGTCTCACGTTCGTCCACAACGGGCTCGAGATGGACGGCAAGAACAACTACTCGGGCGAGAACGTCTATGTCGCAGACTTCACCGCGTTCAAGACGCCGGGACGGTATGTCCTCTCCATCGCGGGAGTCGGGCGTTCGCTTCCTTTCGAGATTTCGCAGAGCGTCTATGAAAAGGCGTTCAAGGCGCAGGCGCAGGGCGTGTATATCCAGCGGTGCGGCATTGCGCTTGACCCTAAGCTCTCCGGCGGCTGGAAGCGCATCGCCTGCCACACGAACGGCGTCGTCACGACGACTTGCGGTCATTGGGAAAGCAACGAGTGGGGCAAGTTCACCGAGAACATCGAAACGGTTCCGAACCCTGCGTGGCCAGCGGTTAAGGCGAAGCGCACGAAGATCATGGGCGACGCCTCGCGCGCGAACCTCAAGATCGAGACTGTCGGCGCGACAAAGAAGCAAGGTGACGAGTTTGTGATGGGTGACGGCGAGAAGAACGGCCTTGTCGCGCCGATTGCGTTCGACGCGGCGAAGGGCGCGACAGTCGCGTTCTCCGTGAGGCGCGACGACTCGATCGCGGGCGGCAAGTGGGATGGCGAGCTCTTCTCGCTCGGCCGAAATATCGGCCTCAACGTTGGCTGGGGTGTCGTAAAGTTCGGGAGCGCCTACGGCTCTCGCATCAACGACAAGAAGTGGCATCGCTTCCTCGTCCGCGTGAATCCGGTGGACGAAAAGGACAGTTGCGAGATCGAGCTGCGCGTTGACGGAACCTGGCGCACTGGCGAGAAGAAGTACAAGGTCGACCGATTCCTCTCGAAGGCGCCTGTAGACGCGATTCGCCTCGCCCACGTTGTTGGCGCGGCAGAGGGGCTTTCGGTGCGCGACGTCGTCGCGTTTATGCGCCCGCTTGAGGACGGAGAGATAGACATCCTCGACTCGTCCGTTCCCGAGACGTTGCCGCGCACGCTCGCGGCGCTTGGCGGGCATCACGATGCGGGCGACTACAATCCGCGTTCGCATATCGACGTCGCGCAGTCGCTTTTCGACGCCTACGAACTGAAGCCAGGCAACTTCTACGACGGGCAGCTTTCCGTTCCCGAGCGCGGCAACTCGATCCCCGACATAGTCGACGAGGCGATGTGGGCGGTGCGTGTCTGGGCGGGACTCCAGGAAGAGGACGGCAGCGTCAGGAACGGCACGGAGTCGCAGGGCGACCCGAACTTCATCCAGACCGTTGAACTCGACGACAAGGGCGACTATGCCTGGGCGAAGGACACGAAGGGCTCGTATCTTGCCGCAGGCGTCTTTGCGCAGGCCGCGCGCATCCTCGGCGGGCTCGGTCGCAAGGACGAGTCGCGCGAGTGGCTTGGTCGCGCGCGCCGCGCCTACGACTGGGCGGTTGCGAATCCGACGAAAGGCGTGAAGGGACTTCAGAAGTGGGGCGAGTACAATCTTGCGCTTCGCGCCTACGCCGCCGCGCAGCTCTACCACACGACGTGGGAGAAGAAATACCACGCCGACTTCCTAGACTCGACGCCGTGGCGAGAGACGCCCGGCACCGAGCTTATGAATAGCGGCTTCTTCGACCTGCGGCTCGCCGCCTACGCGTACATTCTCATTCCTCGCGAGAAGGCCGACGGTGCCGTGTGGGACGCGGTGCTCGGCTCGATTCGCAAGGAGGCGGAGATGTATGAGCGCGGCTCGGCGACGATGGCGTACAAGTTCCTGAAGCATCCTTTCGCGCCGATCACGTGGGGCACCGGCGCCTACGAGAACTACGCCGTTCCCGCGGCGTTCCTCTGGGTGCTGACTGGCGAGGGGAAGTGGCGCGACTGGCTTGTCCGCACATGCGACAACACGCTCGGTGCGAACCCGATGGGGCTTAGCTGGATCACGGGGATCGGCGAGAGGACGATACGCTGTCCCTTGCACAACAGCCGCTACCGTCCGGAGGGGCTTCCCGTTGACGGGCTGCAGGCCGAGGGTCCGAACGCGCGCTTCGCCGGCTACTCGTACAGGGATACGGCGTATCCGCGCTGCACCGAGCGCTTCGCGATACTCAATGAGTTCGCCGACGTCCACTTTGCGATCGCGATGGACGAACCAGTCGTGAACAACATGGCGAACACGATGATGGTCTTCGGCCTCCTCGCGAAGTGACAATTGACTCGCTGCCCTTAAAAATGATATAGTTCATTTTGTCATGAACCATATATATTGTGATGCGGGGGGAATTTTGTCTAAGATTCTTTCCGTCGTGCTTCTTCTTACGGTTGTCTTTTCCGCAGGAACGGTGTCCGCGCAGACATCTAAGGGCGTCTGGTGGTGGCGCGGCGAAGATGTGGCGCGGCCCGACGAGGCGGCGCGGAGGATGGAGTTCCTTGGGAAACACGCCGTCACCGAGATTTACTTTTGCGCAGATTTGAAGCGGACGCGCCATGATGACATTCGCCGTTTCATCAAGGCGGCGCACGGGTACGGCATGCGCGTTGCGTGCCTCAATGGCGACGTGTCGTGGATACGTCCTGGGAACCGCGGCTTCGCCGAGACGTTTGCCCTTTATCTTGCCTACCAGAAGGCGGCCGCGCCAGATGAGAAGTTCTACGCGCTTCATCTCGACGTCGAACCGCATCAGGACAGCAAACTGTCCGACGCGCGCAAATGGCAGCTCTACGCCGACTTCGTCCTTCGCGCCGCGGCGGACGTACATGCCGCCGGCGAGAAGATCGAGTGGGATATTCCGTTTTGGCTCGATGACAAGCGCGTCGCATACGGCGATCGCGAGGATGCACCGCTCCTCGACGTGCTGACGGAAAATTCCGATTGCATCACCCTCATGTCCTATCGCGACACGGCCGAGGCGATGCTCGACGTCTCGAAGACGGAAATCGGAATGGCGGCGAAGGGCAAGATCCGCGTCGTGCTCGGCGCGGAGACGGGCGAGACAGGCGAGGGCAGCATAGTCACTTTCTTCGAGGAGGGCGCGGCGAAGATGGACGCCGAGCTCGCAAAGGTCACCGCGGCGCTTGAGGCGGCGAAAGTCCCGGCCGGCGCGGGGATCGCGATACACCATCTTGGCAGCTGGGAGAAACTTGTTGGAAAGGGGACTGGCAAATGAAGTCGAGACTTTTCTTGTTCGCAGCATGTGTGTCGGCCGTCTGCTTCTTGCAGGCCGCGCCCTTGGACGTCTCGGGATTTTCTAAATCGCTGACGATCACCGTCCCAGCTGCGTCTGTCGCGCAAGGCGTTTTGCTGACCGATTTCCCCGCTCTCGTACGCCTCTCTACGTCAATCGCCGGCTTCAGCTACTCCGATTTCCAGCAGCAGGGCGGTGCGGATCTTGCCTTTCTTGATTCTCGCGGGAACGTGCTCGCTCACGAAATCGACACGTGGAACGAACAGGGCGAGTCGCTCGTATGGGTTAAGGTACCGGCTTTTTCACGTAGTACGCGGATCTACGTTGTCTATGGGAACGCCAGCTATTCGAGCAGCGTCTCGCCTACTAACACCTGGAGCGACTTCACTGGCGTCTGGCACATGAAAGAGGCGAGCGGCACGGTTGCCGACGCGACCGGCCATGGACTCACGGCAACACCGTCAGGTCTGCGTGCGGAGTACAATGTCGGAATTTCAGGCGGCGTAATCGGCATGGCGCGTCAAAACGGCGGAAACGGGAACTTCGACGAAAAGGCTTACCTTTCTATCCCCAACTACGATTCGTACAATCTCGGCGATACGTTCACGGCGAGCGGATTCTTCCGTGTGACGGCTGCCGGCGGGTGGTATCGGCTTTTTTCGCGCAAAACTTCGTCTGGTGGCTGGGGGCAGGAGACACACAGCGAAAGAGCTTATCAGGTTTACGCCTATGGCGCGCCCAGCGCAATGCCGTCCGTTGAAGTAGACACGAAAATCGTCGGCAGCTGGATGCATCTTGCATTTGTCTATTCCGGGTCAAGCTGCAAGGTTTATGCGGACGGGCAGCTGGTGAATACGCTCGGAATCACGCCGGCGAGCGACAATGGCGCACCGCTCTCCATAGGATGTACGTCGGACGGTGGCGACTGGTGCCTGTACGGCGACTATGACGAAGCCCGCCTCTGCGACGGGGAGCTTTCGGCCGAACGCATTGCCGCCGACTATGCGACTGCAACGGATGCCGGATTCCTCTCATACGGCGCAGCGGAAGCCTGCACACTCGACTTCACGTCTGGTGACATCATCAATCCTTCCGACTTCTCGAAGTTCGTGCAGATTACGGCATCCGCATCTGCGATTTCTGGCGGTGGAGTCATTGAGGACTTTCCCGCGTTGGTGCGGCTTTCGGAGGGGATAAGTGGATTTCACTATTCAGACTTCATGACGGGCGGTGCGGATTTGGTCTTTACGGACGCAGCCGGCGCCGTTCTCGATTCCGAGATTGACACATGGAACACGGAGGGTGAATCGCTCGTTTGGGTGAAGGTGCCGGCCTTTGAGAACGGCATGAGCATTTACGCTTATTGGGGCGCCGAGTCCGCTTCCTCCGTCGTGTCGGCGGACACCTGGAGCGATTTCACTGGCGTCTGGCACATGAACAAAAACGGTTCTACTGCCGAGCCGGACGTTTCCTGCAACGGACTTGACGCAACGCCTAATGGGACCACGTCTGAAATGGAATCCGTTTCCAGTGGCGCAGTTGGCAAAGCCCGCATCAACCAGTCTACACAAGGGAGAGATGTGGCGAACTGCCTGTACGTTCCGTCGTATCCGGCCCTTGGCGATACGTTTACGGTGTCCGGCTGGTTTAACGCATCCTACAAGGAGGGCTGGCACCGGCTTCTCTCGCGTAAGACGGGATACGGGACTGATGGATGGGAAGTCGAGATGTGCGACGGCTCTGATGAAATTGACGCGTATGGGTCAGGCACGCTCTGTGTTCGCACCGCGGTCTCTGATCTTCAGGGTTCGTGGAACCATCTTGCGTTCGTCTATTGCGGCACCACGGTCTATGTCTATCAAAACGGCGTGCAGATAGCCTCCGGAAGCATTACCGCCGTTGAAGACCTGAACGATCGGCGTTTGGGCATCGGCAACAATGCCGTCTGCGGCGAACGCTCCTTCGTCGGCAGTTATGACGAGGTGCGTCTTGGCCCGGGGGCGTTGCCGGCGCAGCGCATTGCGGCGGACTACGCGACCGTGACAAACGCCGCGTTTTTCTCGTATGGCGCGGTTGGTGTTCCAGCGGAAGATCCGCCGGCCTTTGATGTGCCGACGATTGCGAACGACGCCGGGATGCTGAAGGTTTCTGTGACAATGACATCCGGCAAAGGTACGCCGTATGTGCGCTTTACGTCTGACTCTGGCTCTACGGATCTTGCGCTTTCAGAGACGGTGGTGACGGGACCGCAGTCCTATGTGGTTGCCGTTCCTGGCACGCTGGCATCTGGCAAGACCTATTCGCTCGCGGCGGTCGGCGTGAATACCGCCGGTGGTGAGATCATCGTGCCTTGCGAAGACAATTTCTATGTTGGCTCGCTCGTCGTTGCAAAAGTCTCCGACGCGGCGGAGGATGGCCCGGTTGCCGGCGTCTTCTCGATCACCCGCGCGGACTCGCACGGCGATCTGGCGGTGAGCTATGCGCTCACGGGAACGGCCGTTGCGGGAATCGACTATGAAGGTGCAGCGAGTGGCACGGTTACGATACCTGACGGCTCTACTTCGGCGACGGTCTCCATCAGGCCAAAGGTGAACGTTGCAGTCACAGCAGACACGACCGTCACACTTTCAATCTCGGAAGGTCTATATGATGTACAGGCATCCACTGCGACAATGACGATTGCGAATCTCGCGCCGGTGACGAAGCAGGAATTCCTGAAGCGGATTGAGTTCACATTCCCGATGGAATTCCTCTCCGACGGGGAAGCGCTTACGAACTTCCCGGCGCTGGTCAAGCTCTCGACGGCGATTCCCGGTTTTTCGTATTCCGCTTTCCAGATTGCAAACGGCGGCGACATGATGTTCACCGACTCTCGCGGCCAAGTCATTCCTTCTGAGGTCGACACTTGGGATGAGACTGGCACCTCTCTCGTATGGGTGTCAGTGCCGAAGCTGACGAAGGGAACGGTCATCAAGATGTACTACGGCAACGGCGCGAATCCGGCCGGCATCCCGCTTGCAAAATGGCCCGGCTACGTCGGCGTCTGGCACATGGACGAGGCGAGCGGCACGGCATGCGACTCGACGGCCAACGGGCTCAATGCAGAGCCAGTGTTCAACAATCCCTGGGATGTGGATCAGACGGCCGTAGCCGACGGTGCAATCGGCAAGGGGCGCATTAACCAATGGGATTCTACGCGCTATTCCGTCGACTATAGAACTTACGGTTCGGATGAGGATGTCCGGGCAAGGTCTAAGCGCAGTTTTGCGCGTGTTGCAGACTACAGCAGTCTCGAGGTCGGCAGCAGCTTTACATTCTCAGGATGGTTCAGGACGATTCATGGCGCGGAGTGGACTGAATATATGGCATGTCGCCGCGTAGATGGCAATTACTGGGGCTGGCACATTCAGCGGCTGGCAACCGACAACGAAGGGGATCATCGCGTTTCTGTTCAGGTGGCCGATGGCGGTGGTGATTTCACGATTCCCAACATGAGAAACAACTGGGTCCATCTCGTGTTTTCCTTCGATAAAATAAAGAACGACCAGAATGAGAGCATCGGCGAAGTGACGGTCTATGGAAATGGCGAGTTGGCGCCGCTCTATGAAGGTTCCGGCCGGGGTTCGACTTATGTCCACGAAGTGGCCCTGCCACTTACCTTCGGCAACTTGAACGACGCCGCGAATGGTGACGGATATAACGGTCAGTATGACGAACTGCGTCTCAGGCGCGGCACGTCTTCTGCATCATGGGCGAAGGCGGAGTACCTGACGGTCACCGACGCCTCGTTCGTTTCTGCTTCAGGCGTGATGCCTGCCGTCAGTGGTTTGATACTGTTTGTCCGTTGATGGTTTTCATCTGTGATCCAAAAGTACGAAACTGAGCCACGACGATGGCGAGAACAGAACAAGTAGGAAGGAGTGTACCATGGCAATGAAGACTCTTGTCGCTTCCGCAATGTGCCTTACTTGCGCAGTTTTGCAGGCTGGTGCCGCACAGTCGAATCCCGTGCGCGTCTACCCGACGCCGAAGCGCCTTGAGATGGCGGGCGGCGTGTCGAGCGCCAAGCTGAACGATGCAAAGGTTCGCAAGGTAGAAGGTCTTGGCGAAGAGGGATATCGCCTCGTCGTGGGCAAGGATGCCATCACGGTTGAGGCGTCGACGGAGACCGGCGACTTCTATGCGCGTCAGACACTGCGGCAGCTCGCATCGGGCGGAGCCGTTCCCTGCTGCACCGTGGAGGACTCTCCGGATGTACCCTTGCGCGGCGCGGTAGAAGGGTTCTATGGCCGGCCGTGGGGCACAGAAGGCCGGCTCGACCTGATGGAATTCATGGGCGAATACAAGATGAACTGCTTCATCTACGGTCCGAAGGACGACCCCTACCACCAAGGCAGATGGAAGGAGAAATATCCCGCCGACCGCATCGCAGATTTCCGCCGTCTTTTGGACGCGGCGCGTAAAAACCACGTGAAGTTCTACTGGGCCGTGCATCTCGGCGATGCTTTCAAGGACCCGACGCCTGCCGCGCGCGAGGCCGAATACGCCGCGCTTTGGAGCAAGTTGGATTCAATGTACGAGGCTGGATTCCGGTGTTTTGCCGTATTCTTTGATGACTTTGGTGGCGATAACGCCGAACTTCATGCCGAAATCAGTAACCGCGTCAAGCGAGACTTTCTCGAACGCAAGGGCGACTGCGCGCCACTGATCGTGTGCCCCAACCAATATGTTGGCGATGACCAGGATCCCTACAGCCAGATTATGGGCGAAAAGGCCGACAAGGACATCCGCATCATGTGGACAGGCATGGGCGTCTGCAGCGACATAACTGCCGATGCCACTGCGAAGCGCGCGAAGGCGCTGCAGCGCGCGCCGTTCGTCTGGTGGAACTGGCCCGTGAACGACTTCGTCCGGTGTAAGCTCATAATGGGCCGGACATACGGGGTGGACGAATATCCATACTCCGGATTCGTGTCCAACCCGATGGAAAACCTCGAGGCGTCGAAGATTGCGCTGTTCGGCATCGCGGACATGCTCTGGAACAGGCGTGCCTTCAGCTCCTTCCATAACTGGCACGACGGGATTCAGCGGCTTTACCCGTTCGCGGCGAAGGCGATGTTGCAGTTCTGTGGGCACAATACCGACACGCACAAGGAGCCAGAGGCTATGGGCGGCTTCTACCGCGAGGAATCTGAATGCTTCATGGCGGCATGGAAGTCGGATGGCAGGGCCGCGCTAGTGCGTGAATGCGAGGCGAATGTCGCCGCGGCGGAAGAACTCTCGAAAGTCCTGCCTGAGAAGGCACCGAAGCTTTGGCGGGAAATCCGCTACTGGGTGGCCTTCTTTGGTGCGCAGGCGCGCGAAGGCATTGCGGCGGCCAAGGGGGACGCTGATGCCTACGTGAAGGCAAAGGACGAAGGCAAAGAGATACAGCGGCAGCAGAAGGCCTATTTCCAGTCGCTGGCGCCGGAATGGGACCGTTGCCGCTGCACGGGGTGCGTTACAGCGACGCGCCATCTGCAGAAGGTTATCGACGACTGTGCAAAGGAGTCGTTTCGCAATCAGCCGGACGTGTACGAGCGCTATTTCCCGACCGCAGGCACATCCATCGGGACGATTTCTGCCGTTGCTGGCAAGGGCCAGCACTTCGAGCGCGACGAGGCGTTGCTCGTCATGGACGGCATTCTTGAACAGTTGACGGCAAAGCCTGGGGACTGGTTTGGAATGAAGATGGCGAAGAACGTGACATTCAAGTACGTATGGTTGGACTTCGAAACTCCGAACGCCGTGGCGAACGGCCGCGTCGAAGTGTCGAAAGACGGCGGTGCCACGTGGCAGACCGTCACACTCGAAGTCAACGGCAAGCTCATCTGCGGCCATGTGGATGCAAATGCCGGCTTCAACGCCGTGCGCTGGATCAACACATCGGATCGCCCAGTCGTTTTTAAGATTGTGCGCTTCAATGTTGACATCGTCAAATAAGGAAAGCGTTTTGCGGCAGCGCTCCCTTCCAGAAGTGAACTTGTCGGATTGAAAACATGGCCGCGGAGATACTCGAGTTCGCGATGCTGTTCGCCTTCGGCTTCTCGTGGCCGTTTGCGATCTGGCGCACATACAAGGCGAAGCGCGTCGACGGGAAGTCGCCGCACTTCATGGTCATCGTGATCGTTGGCTATCTTTGCGGAATTGCCGCGCACGTCGTCGAAGGGACGAAGCTCTGGCTGTGCGCCGTCTATCTCGCCGACATTGCCCTCGTCTCCACCGATCTCGCGCTCTACTTTATCTACTCGCGTCGCGCGAGGGAGGTTGTCTGACATGCGACGACCTTGCCTTGGCGTTGTTCTTATGGTATCATTGACGACATGATGACAAAGACTACATGCCTGTTGCTCGCCTTTGCCGCGGCGTGGGCGTTTGCGGACGAAGATCCAGCGACGCGGGAACACCAGTTCTTCAGGACTTACGGCCCTTCGCCGCTCTTCAAGGACAACTCGTTCGTAGGCGAGGCGGTTGAGGACAAGGCGCTGCCAGACGCCGAGGCGTGGAAGACGCGCGTGCCACGCGCCGTCTGGGACGGCCATCCGCGCGAGGTCGCCGCGTTCGCTGACGCGTGGCGCATGGTAGGCGAGAAGCTTCACCGTCCCGAGAAGGGAACGAACTTCAAGCGCAACTACGTCTACACTCCGTTCGGGAAAAGCGTCTTCGTCTGGGGGTCGTGCTTCATCACAATGTTCGGCCAGTATGCGTCGAACGTATTTCCCTTCATCGAGCAGCTTGACAACTTCTACGCGGCGCAGGATTCCGACGGCTTTATCCCGCGACAGCTCGGCATCTACGACGGGCGCAGCCAGTTCGAGCGCAGCGACCTCTCGTCAATTGGCGGCAACATCTTCGCGTGGGCCGAGCTCGAGTGGTTCCGCTACTCCGGCGACAAGTCTCGTCTTCGCCGCATCTATCCAGTCCTTCTCGCCTACCACGAGTGGATTCGTCGCAACCGCACGTGGAAGGACGGCACCTACATGAGCTCTGGCTGGGGCTGCGGAATGGACAACATCCCGCGCTTCGACACGAAGCGCTACTCGGCCGAGTTCCACCACGGTTTCATTTCGTGGGTCGATGTCACTTTCCAGCAGGTCTTCGACGCGAAGTGCCTTCTCGCAATCGCCGCCGCGGCGGATCTGCCGCGCAACGCAGATCTCGAGGCCGAGATCGTCTCCCTTACGCGCATCGCGAACGAGCGCATGTGGGACGAGGAGACGGGGCTCTACCACGACCTCGACCGCGACGGCTCTCGCGCGAAGGCGCGGCACATCGGCGCGTTCTGGGCGCTTCTCGCCGGCATCGCGCCGCCCGACCGCGCGCGCCGTCTCGCCGCTGCGCTTGAGGATCCTGCGACTTTCGCCGCGCCGTGCGGCACGCGCTCGCTCGCGAAGGGCGACTTCGGCTACGAGCCGGACGGTGGCAACTACTGGCGCGGCGGAGTGTGGTGCATCACCGACTGGATGGCGGTAAGAGGACTCGACGCGTGCGGGCTTTCCGACGATGCACACCGTCTCGCGTGTCGCCATGTCTCGGCTATCGCGCACGTCCACGCAGACACGGGGACGATCTGGGAGAGCTACGACCCAGAGCGTCTTGCGCCCGGCAAGCTCTACGGCCAGCTCGTTCGCCGCGAATTCGTCGGCTTCTCGGGCGTGACGCCGATCGCGATGCTCATACGCGACGTGTTCGGTATCGACGTGACGCCGGGGCGCATCGTCTGGAAGGTGCGGCTTCTCGAGCGCCACGGCATAGAGAACCTGACTCTTCCTGACGGCAACGTCGTCTCGCTCATTTGCGAGCAGCGCAAGTCGGCTGACGAAAAACCGGTCGTCCGCGTGACTTCGACTCGCCCGATAGATGTTGTCGTAGAATGAATTTACAAAGGAGAATAAAAATGAAAACTGCATTGCTTAAATCACTGACTTTCATTTTCGCGGCGGCGGCGCTTGCGCATTCGTCGCACGGCGCAGAACAGACTCGCGCCGAAAAGATACGCGCCAAGCTCGACAGCGCAGATCGCGACTACGTGTTCGTAACGATGCACCGCGGCGACTGGCGCAACGCACCTGAAAACTCGGTCGGAGCTATCGAGGGATCGATCGCGAAGGGTGCGGACATCGTCGAACTCGACGTCTCGGCCACAAAGGACGGTGAATACGTCCTTCTCCACGACGGCACGCTTGATCGCGTCTCCAACGGCAAGGGCAAGTCGTCAGACCTTACTCTCGAGGAGATCGGCCAGTATCGGCTCAAGAGCTCCAACGGAAAGGAGCTGACCGACTACAAGATCCTCACGCTCAGGGAGGCGCTCGCCCTCACGAAGGGCAAGATACTAGTCAACCTCGACAAGTTTCCGCGCGACCCGCACGGCATCGCCGAATACGTGAAGAAGCTCGGCATGGAAAAAGAGGTCATCCTCAAGGGCTACTTCATGCCCAAAGACCTCAAGAGAGCGATGAAGGAGCATTGGGCCGGTGTTGAAGACGGCACGTTCTACTACATGCCGATCCTCAATCTCAACTTCAGCGGGAAGATGGAGCATAAGTCTGACGAGGCGTCGGCGAAGTCGATAAAGATGTTCGAGGCGTGGCAGGCGCAGAAGCGCGCTCCCGGCGCGTACGAGCTTTGCATCGCGAAGGAGACGCCGGTAGTTGTGCTGGAGCGCCTAAAGGCGATGCAGAAGGATGGCGGCCCGCGCATCTGGATAAACACGCTGTGGGACAGTCTCTGCGCCGGACATACCGACGAGCGCGGCTTCAAGGGCGATCCCGACGGCAGCTGGGGCTGGGCGCTTGAAAACGGCGCAACGATGATACAGACAGACCGTCCCGTCGAGCTCATAAAGTACCTGGAGTCCAAGGGCAGGAGAAACCTCTGATGAAAAGACCGACAGTCTGCGCTATCGCGCTCGCCCTGATTGCCTCGTCCGCCGTTGCCGGAGAGCTCGTCATTCTCCAGCCGACTGGCGAAGATGCCGTGTGGCTCATGTCCAAGCGCAAGATGGACTATCTCGCGCTCCCGCTCGCAGAACGCGTGAAGAAATTCGCGGATGCTGGCGAGCGCGGCATACTTGCCGCGGAGCCGAACGCGCCGACGCCGGTCCTCGTCTCGTGGCGCTGGTGGGATGGATTCTCCGGCAGGTCGACGGTTCAGCCGGTCTTCGAGGTCGCGCTTCGCCGCTGTTTTTCGGACGGTTCCTCGGCTCCCGTTGACTTCGCCTGCGCGCGCGAGACGTATACCTTCTTCGACAACCTCGAGATCGGCACGACATACGAAGTCGAGGTCACTGCGATCGCCGGCGGTCGCCGTCTTGCGACTGCGACGCGGAAGTTCATGACCGACGCGACCGCGCCGCGGCTTATCAATGTCCCCGGAATCCCCAATGTGCGCGACCTCGGCGGGCGCGTTGGTCTCGACGGCAAGCGCATGCGCCAGGGACTCATCTACCGGACGGCTGGGCTCAACGACAATCCAGAGGACATCGACTTCCTCACTTGGGCCCAGTGCCGCGCCGAGTTCGAAGCGGGCACGCTCACGAATCATCCGTGCTGGCAGGCGGGTCACATGGCGAAGATCTACCGCGGCGAACACGACGCGAACGACTGGCACCGCGTGCCGATCGCTTCCGATCGCGGCCGCGAGCGACTCACCGACGAGGCGCGCAAGATAATGCTCGACAAGCTCGGCATCCGCACCGACCTCGACTTGCGCGGCGCGGGCGAGGTCGCGGGGATGAAGGTCTCGCCGCTTGGAGATCGCGTGAAGTGGGTGAATGTAGCGATGACTGCCTACGGCGGGCTTGAGAAGCCGCGCGGCAAGGAACTCGTGAAACAGTGCTTCGATGTCTTTCTCAAGCCCAAGAACTACCCGATCGCCTTTCACTGCATCGGCGGGCAGGACCGCACTGGCACGCTCGCGTTTCTCATCGAGGCGTTGATGGGCGTCGACGACGACGAGCTGAACAAGGACTGGGAGTGCTCCGGCTTCACGAACGCAGGGAACTGGTTCCGCCATGAGACGCTCTTCAACCAGATCTACGACGTGATCAACAAGTATCCAGGCGCGAACACGTGCGAGAAGGTCGAGGCGTACTTGAAGGACTGCGGCCTTACCGATAGCGACATCGCAATGCTGAGGGCGATTATTCTCGAATGAAAGTGGACAGGCGATCGTTTTTTGCTGGTGCGGCCGCGCTTGGCGCGACGGCACATGTTGCCGATCTTGTCGATGTCTCGCGGGACGCACCGTCTTTCCTCCCCTTCGGAGAGGGAAAAGTTGTCGCCCTTCGTGAATACGACCATGTTGTAGTTGGAGGCGGCTTTGCAGGAGTTGCCGCCGCTCTCGCCTCGGCGCGCGCCGGTGCGAAGACGTGTCTTATAGAGCGCACGAATGTTCTCGGCGGACTTTCAACGCAAGGGCACATCATCGTCTTCATGCCGCTTTGCGATGGCTACGGCAGGCAAGTCACTTTCGGAATTCCCGAGGAACTGCTGCGCCTCCCGATGAAGTATTCCGCCGCGAAGCCGAATGGCGCGTGGGTCGACAAGAAGGGCACTAAGGCAGAGCTTTCCGCCGCGCGTTACGAACTCGTGTTCGACCCAGGGCCGATGATGCTTGGTCTTGAGCGTGTGCTTGTTGACGCTGGCGTTGACATCTTCTACGACTGTTCGGTGGACAAGGTTTTAATTAACGGCCCGTGTCTCGCACAGCTTTTTGCCCATTGTGGCGCACAGTGCCTTGCCTTCCGCGCGAACGCGTTTACCGACGCGACTGGCTCTGCGACTCTCGCGCGGCTTTGCGGCGCGGCGACTGTCGGCGGACGCGCAGGAAACATTCCGTGCGGCTGGTACTATGTCGTCGACGGCGAGCGTCACGTTTTGCTTCGCTGCGGCGCGGGTAAGACGATGAAGAAGCTCGACTCCGCCGCGGCGCGCGACTATGCGGGCGATGATGCGGACGAACGCTCGCGCCACGCGATCGCGTCGCGTCGCGCGATCCTGCTCGACATCGAGGAGGAGAACAAGCGCCGTGCCGCGCTTGGGCAGGATCCGCTTCATGTCTTTTCGATTCCGACTTATCCTACGCTTCTCAAGCTCGCGCGTGTCGCGGGCGAAGGTGCAACGGGAGCAATCGTCGGCATCTTCTCTGACTGGCGCAGGAAGGGTCCTGTCTACCCGCTTCGCTTCGGGCAGCTTCTCGTGCCGGGCGTTTCAAATCTTCTGACGGCAGGGCGCTGCATCGCATGTGCCGACGAGATGTGGGATGTCGTCAGGTGTCTCCCCGCGTGTTGCGTTTCGGGGCAGGCGGCTGGAACTGCCGCGGCGCTTCTTGCAAAGGGCGGCTCCTTCGAGTCGCTCGACGGCGAGGAGCTTCGTAAGCGACTCGTCGCGTCTGGTGTGCGTCTCGACGCCGAACTCCTGAAACCCGATCCCGAGTGGAAGGGCGGCGGCGAGATGCGTGAAGAGGGAATTTTCTAAACGAACGTGAAAGGAACGACAATGAAGACGATTGCATTATTTGCGGCGCTCGTGCCGATGGGCGCGGCGTTTGGAGCATGGACTGTCGAAGGCGGCGATGTCTCGCCTGCCGAGCCGATTGCGTTTGCGAAAGTCGCGGGACACTCGCACCACTGCCGCAAGCCGGGCGTCTCGGAAGAGACGACTGACGCGAACCTCTTTGCGTGGACTGCGAAATACCATGTCGACGCGTTTGGCGTCGGGAGCCCATGGACAATCAGCAACCAGGTCGTCTACTCAAAGAACGAACGCGCCGACCGCGACCGCTACTTCGGCGGGCTTAAGAACGACCAGATGGAAGAGATGATGGATGTCGCCGGAAACAACGCGATGCTCGCGGGGCTCAACGCGCGCGGCGGCGGCACACTCTACTACCTCGACAACGAGACGCCGAAGTCTTGCTTCGGTCACATGTGGTATGTCGGGTTCAAGCAGACCGTTCCCGCGTGGCATGACTACAGCCAGGACCGTCCTTGCTGGTACTCCGACTACGACAACGACACGGCCGAGCGCAACGCGCTTACCGGTGACTACCACAAGCGGCGCACATATTCGACGATCGTCGCCGAGCAGAGGTCATACGGCGCGCTTGCGATCTGGGCTCACCCGACGAGCTGGTGGACGAAGGACGGCAAGAACAAGGGGCCGTTCGTCACGAACATCGCGACTGACATGATTCCGCAGCTGATGCGCGACGGATATCTCGACGGCATGACGGTGCAGGGATATGATCCATATCACGCCGACTACCAGAACCTTTGGTTCGCGCTTCTCGACCTCGGCTATCGCGTGCCGGGATTTTCCGAACTCGACCTCTCGCCGAGCCACGGCATCGAGGAGAAGGGCACGATGCTCTTCAACTGGATTCCTTTCCTCAAGCGTCCGCTTACGATTGACACGATCAAGGCGGAGTTCCGCGCCGCGCACCACACGATGTCGAGCGGTCCCGGACTCTACATGAAAGTCGATGGCAATCTGCAGGGCGCGGAACTCGAGAGCGGCGCCGGCAAGACGCACAAGGTCGAAGTCTTCGCGTGGCCTGCCGATGGCGAGAAGGTGCTCTCGCGTGTGCAGCTTCTTGGTCGCGGTGGAAAGGTGCTTGCCGAGAAGCGCGACTTCGCGGGCGGGCGCATTTTGTGGACGATTGCCGGCGACGCGGAAGGTGGCTGGATTGTCGCGCGCGTGTTCGGTGAGAACGATGCAGACTTTGCCGAGAAGCGCCAGCAGATCGTGAAGCACTGCGCGCTTACGAATCCCGTCTGGCTTCGTACCGACGCGTTCCGTGCACCGAAACCGATTCCCGCTCCTGATCCTCTTACGATCCGCGAAGTGCGCGAACTCGAGGACTTCCTCCTCAAGGGAGAGTTCCGCTTCGACCCACGCGTAGAGAAAGAGCTCGAGCCCGGAATGGTTCCGGTCTGGGCTTTCCAAATCGACAAGGTCCGTGCCGCGCTCGAGCGCGCCGCAAAGCGTCCGCTCGTCGTTGCCTGCGTCGGCGACAGCATCACCTACGGCCACGGCGCGTCCAAGCGCGAAAAGACGGCCTACCCCGCGCAGCTGCAAGCGCTCCTCGGCGACGGATGGACCGTTCTCAACTTCGGGCACAACGCCCGCACGGCGCTTGACGATGGCAAGGAGTGGAACGGACAGGGCGGCATGGGCTATCGCAAGTCGCCCCAGCTGGCGAAGGCCCTCGAGAGTCGCCCGGACGTCGTCCTTTTCATGCTTGGTACGAACGACTCCAAGCCGGTCAACTGGAATGACCACGCGGACGACGTGAAGCGCGACTACGAGAAGCTCGTCGACGACTTCCTCGCGCTAACGAACGCGCCGGTCGTCGTGGTTGCCGCCTCGCCGTTTGTCAAGAAGGACTCCTTCTCGATCCGTGAAAGCGTAGTCGGCGGAGAGCTCGTTCCGTGGCAGCGGGAACTTGCGCAACGGCGCGGTCTTCCGCTCGTTGACGCCTATTCCGCCACGAAGGCCGCCGCCGCGACGTCATATATCGGCGACGGCGTCCACCCGAACGACGCGGGCTATGGCGTCCTTGCCGAGGCGTTCGCCGCCAAGCTGCGCGAACTCGAGCCGAAGCTCCGTGCTGCGAAGAAAAACGCGCCATAGCCGATTGGGCTAATGGCGCGTGTTTGAACGAGGAATGAGCGTCCGCTAGAACTCGTAGCGGATCGTGAACATGTAGCAACGACCGGCGCCAGGCCAGTAGGCCGTGCCGTAGGTCGAGTAGTCGCAGTAGTTCTTGTCGAACAGGTTGTCGACCGTGAACGCGAGCGTCAGCCCGTCGAGACCGAAGCATGTCGGACTGTACTGGACGCCGACATTGAAGAGACCGAAGGACGGGATCTTCTCGTATTCGTTTGCGAAGTCTGAAGTCGAGCGGCAGTCGGTCCTGTAGCGGTAGCCGCCGAAGACGAAGCAGTCGTTCCACAGCCACACGCGGCCGTTCGCTGAGACGACGGACTTGGCGACCATCGGAACGTCGTTGCCGTCGAAATCGCCTCCGTCAAACTCGGCGTCGACGAAGCTGTAGGCGAGCGAGACGCCTGCGACCTTGTCCTTCTCCCAGCTTGCCCTCAGGTCGAAGCCCTCGCGCATGACTGGCGACGGCGAGTTCACGTTGTCGCCGAAAGCCGGCGAGCCATAGCTCATGTATGGGAAGAGCGGATTGTAGAAGATCTCGTTCTTCGTCCGAGAGACGTAGGCGTTTCCTGCGATGTTGAATTCCTCGAGGAATGACCAGTCGAAGCCGACGTCTGCGCGCCAGCCGCGCTCGGGCGAGAGGAGGTCTTCGCGTGAATAGTACGCGACCTCGTCGATGAAGGGCATCCTGTAGAAGTTCGAGAACTTCGCGTATGTCTTGAGCCCGTCGACCGGCGTGAAGTTAAGCGCGGCGTCCCACGCGGCGAGGTCGTAGGCGCGACGCGGATCGGCGGCCATCGTGCACTTGTTCCAGCTGCGCTCGTAGCGTCCGCCGACCTCGAGGGCGATGTCCTCGGCGATCTTGAACGTGTCCTGCGCGTAGAAGCCCATCGTCTGGCGGTCGTACTCGTACTTCGAATGGCTGTAGCCCCAGGACGAAGTGCCCCAGTTCGCTGCGTCGTTGCGGTCGTAGCGGAATGTCGCGCCGACGATCAACTCGTTGTCGAACGCGCCGAGCTTCGTGGTGTTGATCCACTCGGGCGTGAACTCGTAGGAGTAGATGTCGTAGTCGGTGTACCAGTAGCCGTAGCCGCGGCTCTTGAGGTGGCGGCGCGAGAGCGTCTGCGTGAGGCGGACGGCGTTGTCGTCGTTGATCACGCCGTAGGCGGTCGCGTTGAGTCCGTACGTCGTGCGGCGGTAGAAATCGCCGTAGCCGTCCGAATGGGTCGGGTGGTGCTTCCAGTCGTCGCGCGAGAGGTAGCCGGGAAGGTCGCTGTCGACGTCGGACCAGAACGCGGAGAGGCGAATGTAGGAACCGTTGTCGAAGTTCTGCTTTACGCCGCCGCCGGCGTAGTAAGCGTCAAAGCCGCTGTCATGGCGGTAGCCGTCGGAATGGTCCCAGCCGCCGTTGACCCAGTACTGCGTTCCCCAGTCCTTGACGCCGCCGCGAAGCGACGCACTTGCGCCGATGGTGTTCCAGCTGCCGCCGTGGAGCTCGATAGCCCCATGTGTCTCGTAGTCGTTCGGATTGGTGATGATGTTGATCATCCCTGCCGAGCCGACGTCGCCGTGGAGGACGTTCTGCGAGCCCTGCAGGATCTCGATGCGCTCAATTGCGCCGAGGCCGATTTGCGCGAGGTTGGGCGCGTTCATGTCGGGGCTGTTGAGCCGCTCGCCGTCGACGACGATGAGGAGGCGTCCGAAGCCGTTTTCGCCGTAGCCGCGCGGAGCGAGCTGCGCGAGCGCGGGGTTGTTCGCACCGAGGTGCGCGAAGTCGAGCGTCGCGCACTTCTTCTGGAGCAGGTCCGCGACGTCTCGCGCGCCGCTCGCGGCGATTTCGCCGCGCGTGATGACCTGGACTGCGCTTGGGATTTCATTCGGGGTCTTGCCGATGCGCGAGGCCTCGATCACGACTGGAGGCAATTCTGCCGTCGCAGTCTCGTTTGTCTCTGCGGCGTATGCGCCGAGCGACATGGCGGCAACTGCCGCCGGTATCAGTTTGTTCATTTTTCTTCTTTCCCCCTCTTGCGAAGGTACTTGAGGTTGACGGGCAGGGCCGCATTCCGACTTTGACGGCTGCGCGACAGCGCCTGGTTTTCACAGGTCTTTCCGGCTTCCACCCTTGTTGCGAGAATTATACCATATTTACCCAGCATCTTGGGCTTGTTTCGCCTACCTCCGACCGCGTGCACAGATATGATATAATATCCCGCAATGAAAAAGGGGAAAGACAACAACCAGGAGAATCTTCCGCCGAGCCTGTTCGACAATCTCGACATCTTCGCGCCCGCGCCCGCGGAGCCGCCGAAGAGCGAGGGAAAGAAACAGAAGGGCGCGGCGCCTGCTCCTTCGCGGCCAAAGCCGGGGCTCACCGGCCTCGGGCCGATGCAGCAGCTTTACGACTTCAACTTCCGCCAGTATTCGGCGTACGTCATCTGCTCTCGTGCGATTCCTGCGGTCGAGGACGGGCTTAAGCCCGTGCAGCGCCGCATCATGCACGCCCTCTACGAGCAGGACGACGGCAGATACACCAAGGTCGCCAACATCGTCGGCCAGACGATGCAGTACCACCCGCACGGCGACGCTTCCATCGGCGACGCAATCGTAGTCCTCGCCAACAAGCTGTGGGGCAAGGGCAAGGGATATCTCATCGACGGACAGGGAAACTTCGGCTCGCTCCTGACCGGCATGCCGCACGCCGCGGTTCGTTACATCGAGTGCCGCCTGACCGAACTTGCGAAGAAGGAAGTCTTCAACCGCAAGACCACCACATACGTTCCCAACTACGACGGACGAAAGGAAGAGCCAGTCTACCTCCCCGCGAAAATTCCTCTGCTCCTGATGATGGGCGCAGACGGCATCGCGGTCGGCCTTTCGACGGCGATTCTGCCGCACAACTTCATCGAGCTTCTAGAGGCAGAGATCGCGCTCATCCAGAAAAAGCCGTTCCAGCTCTATCCCGACTTCCAGCTCGGCGGTCTCATGGACGTGAGCGAGTACCAGGACGGCCTCGGCAAGGTCAAGGTCCGCGCGAAGATTGAGAAGGACGGCAAGAACAAGCTCGTCATCACCGAGCTTCCGTGGGGCGAGACTACCGACTCGCTCGCCGAGTCGATTGAGGACGCGATCAAGAAGAAAAAAGTTCCCGTCCGCAAGCTCCACGACCTCACAAGCGACACGGTGAGGATCGAACTCGAGCTTCAGTCCGGCGAAAGCCAGGAGAAGGCGATAGTCGCGCTCTACGCGTTCACGAACTGCGAGAAGTCGATTTCGTCGCGTCCAGTCGTCCTCGACGGCGGCCGTCCTCGGCTCATGAGCGTGACGGAGATTTTGCGGAAGAACGTCGATCGTCTGATGGAGCTCACGAAGCGCGAACAGGAGATTCGCCTCGGAGAGCTCGACGATCTCTTCCACGCGCGCACGCTCGACCGCATCTTCATCGAGGAACGCATCTACAAGCGCATCGAGCAGGAGAAGACGATGGAGGGCGTGAGGAACGCCGTCCGCACCGGCTTCGTGCCGCACATGAAGGAACTTCGCCGCAAGGTGATAACCGACGACGACATCGAGCGGCTTCTCAAGCTCCAGATCCGCCGCATCTCGCAGTTCGACATCGACAAGAACCGCGAGGAGATCGAGGCGATCGAGAAGGAGGAGCGCGAGGTCAAGGACAATCTCGTCCATCTCCGCGCGTTCGTCGTGAAGTACCTGAAGGGGCTCGTGAAGCAGTACGCGAAGAGCTACCCGCGCTGCACGAAGGTCGAGTCTGGCGCGTTCAAGGAAGTCGACGTCCGCGCGATTACGGCAAGCGAGCTCACGATCAAGTGGGACAAGGAAAACAACTACGTCGGTTCGGGCCTCAGGAACGGCGAGGAGCTTTTCAAGTGCTCTTCTCTGGACGAGCTAATCCTCGTCTGGAAGAGCGGGCGTTTCCGCAAGGTCCAGCCAGAGGACAAGATGTTCGTCGACAAGGATCTCATGGCTGTCATGCGCTACAACCAGGAGAAGGACCGCGACTCGCTCGACTTCACCTGCGTGTACGAAGAGGGCTCCTACGGCTTCAGCTACATCAAGCGCTTCCGCTTCGGCGGGCTCATCCGCAACAAGGACTACTTCCTTGCGCCGGAGAAGCCGAAGTCGAAGATACTACTTCTCCAGCGCGGCTGTCCCGAGACGCTTTACGTGCGGTACAAGCCCGCGAAGGGACAGAAGATCCACCAGCAGCACTTCCTGCCGCTCGAGCTCGTCGACCGCGTGAACCGCGAGACGGGGAAGACCGAGAAGCAGGAGGTCGTGCCGATCCGCTCCGCAACGGCGAAGGGCAAGCAGCTTACTACAAAGCCCATCGCCCGCGTCTCCGGCGCGAAGGGCTCTTGGTGGGACGACTCCGAGACGCCGTCAAAAGGCGTCCTCGACTAGACCTTGGCCACATCGACACTTAGTTCGCTTTGTGAACTTTGTGTTCTTTGTGGCTAAGAATCAGACCTTCTCCCAGCGGTTGCCGTTCTTGTTCGAACGGAGTGCCGCCTCGACGAAGCGCATTGTCCTCACGCCCTCATGGGCGCCTGGGAAATCGTGGGGCTTTCGGTCGCGCACCGCTGCGCAGAACTCGCGGTAGATGTTCGCAAATCCCTCGATGAATCCCTCGTGGTGGCCTGCTGGGATGCGCGAGAGATTCTTGCTCGCCACCGAAAGCTCGCCGATGTACGGCGCGTTTCTCTTGTAGATGCGCTCGGGCGCGAAGGGATATTTCACTGAGAGGTAGTTGTTCTCCTCCTGGTTCCAGTAGAGCGATGCCTTGTCGCCGTAGACCCTGAGCCGCACGCCGTTCTCCTCGCCAGTCGCGACCTTCGAGACGGTGAACATCGCCTTTGGCTGAGAAGACTTTAAACGTGCGCCCGAGCGAGTGAGCGAAGCGGAACGAACGTTGGCGGGCGCACCCAGCCGCAGCAGCATCGACGCGTCGTCGTCGAGGCGGTTCCCAGGAGCGAAGGACGAGAGGTCCGCGAGAACCTCCTTGACCTCGAGCCCCGTCACATGCTCAATCAAGTGGAAGCCGTGGACGCCGATGTCAGCGACGACGCAGCTCGGCCCCGCCTTCTTCGGGTCCATCTTCCAGGCGTTGCGCTTGTCGAGCGGTTTAGAGAAGTCGATTTTCCTGAACGAGCCCTGGCTGTACTCCAAGACGACCTTGTCGATCTTACCGAGTTCGCCTCTCTTGATCAGGTCGCGCGCGAGCTTTACCATCGGGAAGCCCGAGTAGGTGAAGGGGATGCCGAGGACGCGGCGCTTCCGACGCGCAAGGCGCTCAAGTTCCGTCGCCTCGTCGAGCGTGAGGGAGAGGGGCTTCTCGCAGAGGACGTCCATTCCCGCCTCGAGTGCGGCCTTGGTGATCTCGTAGTGCGAGCTATTTGGCGTGCAGACGGCGAGGAAGTCGATCTTTCCCTTGCACCGCTCAATCAGGGCGTGCCAGTCGTCGGTGTGCGAGTAGCACCCGTCGACGAGGTCAGCGAGGTCGTCCATCCTTATCGCCATGCGGTGGATTGGGCCGATAAACGATCCCTTTCCCCCGCCCACCATGGCATACTTTAGCCGTCTGTCGGCAGTAGCAGATTTCATGCCTGTGATTATATCATTTTTCCCTGACTCTGGGCTTGGGGCGTGCATTAAATAATCTGTGTGAGACAATGGCGCATGGCGCGGAAGCCGAAGATTTGGTATATTATCCGCTTCCATGTCACTTCAGGAGAATTCGGAATGATGAAGATCAAGGTTGCAGGACTCGTTTTTGCATTGTGCGCGCTTTTTGCGTTTGCGGACGACATCACGGTGGAGAAGTATCCCGATGCAGACGTTGTGCTTGTCGACGAACGTGTCGATACAGTCTACCAGGCCGACGGAACGTACGTCACTACGGAAGAGGATTGGAAGAAGGCGCTTACCGAGCGCGGCCGTCGCTCGCTCTCAACGCTGTCGATTGAATACTCGCTTCGCTACGGGAAGGGCGAGATACTCCTCGTTGAGATCATCGACGCCGAGGGCAAGGCCCGCTCCGTCGACTTCGCCTCTACGCTGAAGGAGGCGACCGACAACTCCTCGACCTCCGCGAACATCTACGACCCTCTCGACAAAGTTCTCTCGTGCTCCATCCCCGGAATCAAGGTCGGAGAGACGCTCCACGTCAAGACGCGCCGCATAGTGACGAAAAGCCGCGTCAAGGACCAGTGGGCCGACATGGAGATCTTCGAGTCGACGATGCCGATAGTCCGCACGTCCGTCAAAATCGACGGTCCCGTTTCGCGCCCGCTCAAGAACATCGCCGTGCGCAATCCGCTTGGCAATGTCGTCTCGTCCGTCGTCACTAACGGCGATCGCATCGTCTACAGCTGGACGGTCAAGAACTCGCCGCAGATGTTCCCCGAGCCGGCGATGCCGCCCTACTGGACGCAGGGCCAGAACCTGCGCGTCTCCACGGCGGCCAACTGGCAGGAGCTCTCGAAGTGGTACTGGGCTGTCTCGGTCCCCCACCTCGAGAAGACAAACGCCGCGATGACGAACAAGGTCGAGGAGATCATGGCGAGCGCCGGCGCAAATGCAACGGCAATTGAAAAGGTGCGCGCGATGTACAAGTTCGTCTCGCAGGAGATCCGCTACATGGGCCTCACGATGGAGGACACGTCTCCTGGCTACGCGCCACATGACGTTGATCTCACTTTCGACAACCGCTACGGCGTGTGCCGCGACAAGGCGGCGCTGCTCGTCGCCATGTTCAGGATTGCGGGCTTCGAGTCCTACCCTGTCCTCATCAGCGTCAGCGCCGCGAAGATGGACAACGAGGTCCCGACGCCGTTTTTCAACCACGCGGTTGTTGCCGTGAAGATGGACGGCGACTACATCCTCATGGATCCGACCGACGAGTCGAGCCGCGACCTCTGCCCAGCGTACTTGGGCGACTGTTCGTATCTCGTGGCGCACCCCGAGGGAGAGTCACTTCGCACCGCTCCCGTCGTGCCGCCTGCGAACAACGCAGTTACTGTCGTCGGCAGCGGACGTCTTGGCAAAGATGGCTCGCTTCTCGCCGACTACGCGATCTCGCTTCGCGGCATCAACGACAACTCCTTCCGCCGCCATCTCCTGTCGCTCAAGCCAGAGCAGCGCCGCGAGCTTTTCGAGAAGGCGGTCGATGGCGTTTCGGCAGGCGCCGAGCTGATGCGGTGCGACATAGAGCCAAAGAACCTCCAGGACACGACGAAGGAGCTTGGCGTCCAGCTTCTCGTCAAGTATCCCGAAGTCCTGCTCCGCGGCGAGACGCGCGACGAACTTTCCGTGCCTTCGCTCTCCTCCGCGCTCGGCGCGGCAAACTGGCTTCTTTCCGGTCGCACCGCGCTCGAGAGCCGCAAGTATCCGCTCAAGGTCTCGTCGACCGCCCTTGCCGACGAAAAGATGGAGATCGACCTCGCGGGAGCCGTTGGCGCGACGGCGTCGATGCCTGACGACGAGACGATAAAGGGCGGCTATGAATTCACCCGCACTTTCAGGCGCGACGGCGACAAGCTTGTCTTCGCGCGTCGGCTTTCGATTGACACTGTCGAGTTCTCGCCTGACGAGTACCTGAATTTGCGCGAGAATATCAAGCGTGTCGAGGCGTCAGAGCGCAAGAATCCAACGTTCACGAAAGACCGCTTCGCCAACGCGAACGAACGCATAATCTCCAGCGTCAGGACCTACGACTTCTTCGGCGCCTCGTCCTGGGTCTCCACGAACACAGTCGTGAAGGAGATTCTTACATACAAGGGGAAGAAGAATGCGGCAGAGCTCAAGTTTTCGTATAACCCGACGTGGAAGTCCGTCGAGCTCGTCTCTGCGAGCGTCTCGAACAAAAACGGGCAGGTCGTGTTTGCGGGGCCGAAGGAGACAAGCGTCCTCGACGCCGACTGGGTCGCGTCCGCGCCGCGCTACCCAGCGTCGAAGCAGCTTGTCGTCAACCTTCCGTCCGTCGAGATCGGTAGCGTCATCTCCTATACGGTAGTCACGACCGTGAAGGACGCGCCCGTTCCGTTCTACGCAAACTTCTACTTCGATACATTCACTCCGACCGACTTCCTCTCGGTGCGCGTAGGCGACTGGACGCGCGAGGTGAAGAACCCGCGCCTTCTCCCCGACGAGAAGATGCTGCCGACCGGCGTTCTGTGGCGCGATTATGAAAGCGTGTCGCTCTGTGACTTCTCCGCGGCCGCCGAGAAGTACCGCGCACTCGACCCCGAGCCCGTCGATCCCAAGGACTATGACATTCCAACTGGCATCGTCGAAATCCGCGATTGGATGGCGCGGCACATCCGCCGCGTCGGGCCAAGCTTCGGCGAGATCCGGCTCGAGGACCATGTCGTCGCACCTGAGATCGTCCTCAAGGAGAGATACGCGACGCGCCTTGGCTACATCCGCACGCTTTGCGCGCTTTTGAAAGGCGCTGGCTACGATGCCGACATCGTGTTCACGTGCGACACGGCAGATTCGTCCATGGTTGTCCTCATGCGCGACATGTACGAATTCCCCAATGTATCGCGCTTCTCGTCTGCGCTTTGCCGCGTCACGGTGAAGAAGGGTGGCTTCCTCTGGTGGGGCGGCGAGAAGACGACCTATTACCTTGGCACGGAGAACGAATACACGCCGCTCGGCGCGACTGGCTTCAACGACTCGGCTTTCCTCGACCCGCAGACTGGCGGTTTCGGCACGATCGCCACCGTGGACAAGGATCTCGCAGACGCCGAGAACGACACGCTGGAGTTTTCGATCCGCGAGAACGGAGCGGTCGATCTCGACTTCTCTCTTAAGCAGTATGGCGCGGCCGTCGGTTCGGCGCGCAAGCGCTACGCGGAGATGCTGCCCGAGCTTCGCTCGCGCCACTTCCAGCAGATGCTTGGCAAGATCGCCCAGTCCGCGAGCGCGACGCGCGAACTCGTGACCGATACTGAAGGGTATCCGTTCTCGCTTTCGTTCTCGGCGTTCATTCCCGACATGGCCGTCGTCTCTGGCGATGCGATCTCGTTTGAGGTCCCGCAGCTTGCGGCGCATCCTTTCGGAGTCACGGGAACGACGCGCGAGCTTCCCATCGGAGTCGGCGGCGAGGAAACGCTTGAGACGAGCCACTACAAGGTTGTGTTCCCCAAGGGCTACACCAAGGTGGAGAGCCTGCCCGCGTCGCTTGAGATACGCAACCCCGCGAAACCCGGCGAACTCTGGGTCGGCACCGTGGTCACCTCGAAGGTCGTTGACGACGTGCTTTCAGTCGACATCGTTGTCACGCATAATATCCACCGCGAGGCAATGTTGCCTGCCGAATATCTCGCCATGCTGAAGGAGTGGAACCGCCTCGCCGGCTCCAAGGCGAACTCGAAGATCGTCGTCCGCCGCCGAAAAAACAGCCACCCAGCGGGACAAGCGCAAAAAGGTCGTCGGACAAGGTGAGAGCCATTACAGCCATCCTCCATCCGTGATTCTCCAACAACAACCGCTTCTTCAACCATAACTCAACCACGCTGGAAAGCGCGGCATATTTCGTGAGGCGGTGGCCGAATGCTCGCGGATCCTCGGCGAATACGCCGTATCCGCTCGCTCGGACATTCGCTCCGCCGCCTCACTGCCGCCGCAACAATGCTGAAAATGTGGTGTAATGTCCGTGCTTTCTCCGAAGAGGATGTCGGTTTAAGAAATCGTGCAGGCGGGCCATCGCTTAACCATCTTGGCAAGAAATGCTTTGCGTTCTCGTCACTTGACAAGTCCAACATACCAGATATTCTGGCGAAGTTATAAAATCATTGCGACATGCTGACACCATCATCTACACGCTGATGCCAGCTCTGCCGGAGAACCGCGAACCAATCGGGTTTCGGGTGTGAGCTATCGTCGCGAGTTCTGTGCGTGGCAAATGTGTCGCGCCGGAGAGCCGCAAGCGAATTAAGGCGGAAATCTGTGGCAAATTATGGCAGGCAGGCGACCCTCTTTGCTTTAGATTTATTAATGCGTCGAGTTCATGCGTCGATATGCGGCGGCTGTGATTCCAAAGTGCCGCTTGAAGGCGTGCATTAGGCTGAATTGGCTGGTATAGCCGCAGTCTTCGGCTATCTTGTGCAGTTTGGCGTCGCTGTGCGTCAAGGCGGTGCAGACGGCGGCCAACCGCTCCTGTTCTATCGTCTTGCCAACGGATGTTCCAAGCATCTCCCTGAATCGTAGGTCAAGAAGCGGACGGGAGACTTTCAGGTGGGCGACTACGTCCCTCGGGACAATCCCCCGTCGGGCATTGCCGCGGATATAGGCGAGGGCTTTCTGGACAAGCAGTCCTGCACGCGAAACGCCGAGTGTAGAATTGCGGTGGATGATGGACTTCACCGACAGCGTCTTGACGTGGCGACCGCCGCCAGCCCGCAAGAGCCCAGAAAGGAATGCGCCTGCGGCGTATCCGGCCCGCTCCTGGTCGGGACGAATGCTTGACAGCGAAGGAACGCAGTTCTTGCAGACCAGCTCGTCGTCGTCAACGGACAAGAGCGACACGTCGCGTGGGATGGACAGGCCTTCAGACGCGCAGACCTCGAGCACGGTGAGCGCACGGTCGTCGTATGCGGCCAGAAGGCCGACAGGCCTGGGCATTGCCCGCAGCCATTGGCACAGCTCTTCGAAGTCATTGGAGTAGATTTTCGACGGGTGGAATATGCTGCAGTCGATTCCCTGCCGCCCGAGAGCGGCGGCGAAAGCCTCGCCGCGGCTACGACTCCAGCTTCTATCAAGGACATCGGGCACATATCCATAGCTGCGGCATGCGCCTTGTGACATAAAGTAGTGCGCGGCGGTATCACCGATGGAGTCTGGGTCGGTCTGTATTATCGCGACATTCCTCTCGCGTCGCTTTATCGCGGCATTGTCGCCAGGATCGATTACAACGAGCGGGGTGTTGTCCATGTCGGCAAGATGCGCCAACGCCTCCTGCGCCGCTTCGCTCGTCTGCGGCTGCGAATATATCACACCGTCTATATCCCAGGCATTGAATGCCGCCACCTGCTCTGCGGTGCATTCCAAGATGCTGCGCTTTAGGCGAATGTCCCAGTGGACGTTTCTGGACTGCAGATACCGTGTCAATCCCGCGTACTTGCGGAGGCCGTCTGGCCTTGCCATGTCCAGAGCCACTACTATACGCTTGTTGCGCTTTAGGTTCATGTGCGGCAGTATACCATAAAATCCCGGTGGATTGTTATTAGATATTGCATATAATGTTATTTGATTCAGCATACCATTTCAGATGTCGATTGTGTATAATGTCGCGCATGAGGGCGATGTGTATAGACGAAAACAAGAACTTCGTCTGGCGGGATGTTGAAGATCCCGTCTGCCATGCGGAGTTCGACGTAAAGTTGAGGGTCGAGGCATGTGCCGTAAATCGCGCCGACCTAATGCAGCGCGCGGGCATCTACGCGCCGCCAGAGGGCTGGCCGCTTTGGCCAGGGCTCGAGTGCGCGGGCGAAGTGCTGGAGTGTCCTGTGAACGGACGCTTCAAGCCGGGCGACAAGGTGTGCGCTCTCCTTGGCGGCGGCGGATACGCCGAGCAGGTCGTAGTCCCCGAGGGAATGTGCATGCCGCTTCCAAAGGGGTTTGAGCCGTGGGAGGCGGCGGGCATTCCCGAAGTCTATGCGACGGCGTACCTCAACCTCAAGATCGTGGGCGAGATAAAGAAGGGCGAGACGTTCTTCATCAACGGCGGCGAGGGCGGGCTTGGCGTCGCGACCATCCAGCTCGCGAAGCACGTCTTCGGTGCAAAGGTGGTTGCGCAGGTGGCGTCGGACGAGAACGGCGAGTTCTGCAAGAGCGTTGGCGCGGATGTCGTCTCGAACCGCTTCAAGGACGACCTCGTGGAGACATTGAAGGCGAACCCGCCTGATGTCGCCATCGACCCCGTGGGCGGCAAGCTGATGGGGCCGTGTTTTGCGACGATGAACATGCTGGGTCGGTGGATTTCGCTCGCGTCGATGGCGGGGCCGGAGACGACGATAGACGTCAACCTCCTTTGGCGCAAGAACCTGCGGCTCATCGGTTCCACGCTTCGCCGCCGGTCGCCCGAGGAGAAGGCGCAGATACTCGCGGGGCTCGTCCGCGACGTGTGGCCGGCGTTCGAGGCGCGCAAGTTTGCGCCATTCGTCCACAAGGTGCTTCCCATCGCCGAAGCGACGGAGGCGCATGCAATCCTCGAGCGCGGCGAAAACCGCGGAAAGGTCGTGCTGACGGTCGGTTGAATTGCAAAGTCGCCGGATAAATGAAGGGCAATGCATATAAGTGGTGGCTGCTCGCCTTGCTGTTCGTGACGTTCTTCCTTGAGTTGGGGTCGCGGCAGCTCTACAATGCCGCGCTTCAACAGATCAAGGTGGACTTTGCGCATCTCGGCATAACCGACACGCAGCTCGGCGTCGTCGGCACCGTGTTCTCCGCCGTGTTCGGGCTTTGCCTTGTCGCATCCGGCCTTGCGGCGGACCTTTTCGGCCGCAAGCGCGTCATAGTCCTCGGCACTGCGCTGTTTTCGCTGGCCATCTGCGTATCTGGCTTTGCCGGCGGAATTGTCGCGCTGGTTGTTACCTACGGCGTCTTCAACGCGATGGGGCAGTGCTGCATTGCGCCGCCCAGCTATTCGCTCATTTCGCAATATCACGTCGAGACGCGGGCGACGGCGATGGGGATATTCCAGAGCGCAGTCTATCTTGGCGTCGTTCTTGGCAGCGTGTTTGCGGGGATGCTTGCCGAAAGCGGGGAGGGCGGCTGGCGGATCGCGTTCTGGCTCTTCGGGGGCGTGGGCGTTGCGTGGGCGATTGTGATGGCGTTTTCGCTCCGTGAGACTCCAGTCGCCGCGAAGGACGGCGAGAAGGCCACGCTCAAAGATGCGTTTCTGGCGCTCGTCAAGAAGCCGACTGCAATCATGATTGCAGTGGCATTTGGATTCTACACATACGCGAGCCTCGGAATCAGGCTCTGGAGCGCGGCATTCATGGTGCGGGAATTCGAAGGCGTAGGACTTGCGCGCGCGGCGTTTCATTCCGTATTCTGGCTGAACCTCGGCTCGTTCGCTGGGCTTATGCTGACAGCCCGCTTCATGGATTGGGTGGGCGCAAAAAGGCCGAGAATCAGGCTGGAGGTGTCGGCGGTCGGGTTCCTGCTCTGCGTCCTGCCGGTTTTCTGGGTGTCGAGGGCGACGGGCTTCGCCGAATGCTGCGCGGCACTTGCCGTTCTCGGACTTGCAGTCGGCGTATATGAGGCGGCGCACTATCCGGCGATGTTCGACTGCATTGCGCCGCGCTATCGCAGCGCGGCAACGGGTATGACGGGAGCGTATGCGTTTTTCTTTGGGTCGCTCGGCCCGGCTGTGCTCGGCTGGATGAGCGAGCATCTCTCCATGCGGGCTGGCTTTGCCTCGCTTTCCGTATTTTTCCTGTTCGGTGCGCTGGTGCTATTGCCTGCTTTGAGGTGGACTTTCAAGCGCGACTACATTTTCGAGGAAGGGGCGGCGAGACCATGAAGCGCCCGTTGAGAACGCTCTACTACGGCATGAGCCACGAACATGCGCCCGGCAAGATCGCGACGCTGCGCACGCTGGCCGACGACTTCGAGGTCGTCGCCGTCGCCGATGACCGTCCGCGCGGATCGCCGTCCTTCTCCACGTTTCCGTTCGATGTATCCGGCTTGAGTGTAGTTTCGGAGTCCGAAGCGCTTGCAATCCGCGACATAGATGTCGTGTTCATCGAGACGGCGAATCGCGACCTGATGGACGCCGCCGCCGTCTTTGCCGAGCGCGGCATTGCCATGCACTGCGACAAGCCGTGCGGCGAGGCGATGGAGCCATATTGCTCAATCGTCGAAAAGTGCCGCGCGCGCAATGTGCCTTTTCAGATTGGCTATATGTATCGCGGCAATCCGGCGGTAAAGTGGATTTGGGATTTTGTCGGTCGCGGCGGCCTTGGCGAAATTCGCTTCATTGAGGCCGACATGAACCACGACTACCAGGCAGCGGGATATCCCGAGTATCTCTCGACGTTCAAGGCCGGCATTCTCTACAATCTCGGCTGCCACCTCGTCGACATGGTTCTGCCGATGGTGCGCGGTGGCTTGATCGAAGCGCGTCCGTCAATTGGCGTGACAAGCGGTTCTTCCTTCCTGCGTTTTGAAGGAACGGATGTCCTGATTCGCACGAGTGCGAACATGCCGGGCGGAGTCCTTTGCCGCCGCCTTCGTATCGACGGTACGAAGGGGACGATTGACCTCTGCCCGATAGAACGATTTGATGGACAGGAGCTTTCCCTGACGCTGACTGTCGGAGAAAAGGTCGAGACGTTCAGGTTTGGCGTGCAGACGGATCGCTATGCCGACCAGCTTCTTGAACTTGCCGCTGTCGTACGCGGCGACAAGCCGAATGACCAGGACTACGACAGGGATCTGAAGACCCATGAGGTGACGCTAAGGGCATGTGGGTTGAAAAGTTGAAAGGTTGAGATGACAAATCGGAACATACTATTCACTAAGAAGGACACGGCGGAACTTCTGGATCGTCCGATGCCAGAGGTCAAGCCAGGGATGGTGCGCGTCAAGCTCGTGCGCTCGACAGTTTCGTCTGGAACCGAGCGCGCCAACGTGACTGGCTGCAACGTTGTATCGATATGGGATCCGCCGGACGTGCCGGTCGTCTGGCCGCGACAAAGCGGATACAGCTCGTCAGGTATTGTCGATGCCGTGGGCGAGGGAGTGAAGTCCGTCAAGCCAGGCGATCGCGTGGCGATGAGCTGGACTCTTCACTCGGAGTACGTCGTCGTGCCAGAAGACTGCGTGTACAAGTTGCCGGAAGGCGTCTCGTTCGAAGCCGGTGCGCTCGCACACATTGCGACGTTCCCAATGGCGGCGATGCGCAAGTGCCGCTTGGAACTCGGGGAGTCTGCGATTGTCATGGGGCAGGGCATTCTCGGACAGCTCGCAGTGATGCTTCTCAAGTGCGCTGGCGCGACGCCAGTCATCGCGGCTGATCCAATAGCCGAAAAGCGCGAACAGGCGCTGAAGATCGGGGCTGATCTTGCGCTCGACCCGACTGCGCCAGATTTCCGCGAGAAAGTCCTTGCCGCGTGTCCCCTTGAAGATCGCGGCATCTACACGGGCGAGCACGCCTCTGGTGTGAAGGTCGCAATCGAGGTTACCGGCGTTGGCGCAGGGCTCAACTCCATCCTTGACGTGATGGCGCCGATGGGGCGTGTTGCGCTCCTTGGTTGCACGCGCAGCTCTGACTTCTCTATCGACTACTACCACAAGGTTCACGGGCGCGGAGTCGCCTTGTTTGGCGCGCACACGTGGGCGCGTCCGTCCGGCGAATCGTCGCCCGGGCTCTTCACCCACCGCGACGACGCGCAGACGTTCCTTCGGCTGCTTGCGCTTGGTCGCCTATCCGTCGACAGCTACGTGGCCGACGTCCGTTCGCCCGCAGACTGCGGCGAAGTGTATGCGCGTCTCGCGAAGGGCGGCGCGTTCCCTATAACCCAGTTTGACTGGGCGTTTGAATCTTGACGAGAAGCCATGAACAACAAGAGAAAGGCTAAATCCATGGTGCGCCAAGTAAGGAAAAATCGGTATAATTCATCAGCAACAACTTACAAAAGCAAAGAAAGGAAAAGCCAAGCTATGACGAATGCAGCTCTACGGGGAAAGCCGGATGCGGGAAATCCGCACATTCGATTTGATTCGGTGGAAATCGCTTCGGCATCGCCGACGCGTAGACCAGTGCACTGCAAACGCACAGGCCTGTCAAAGAAGGCGGCCGTATTCCTGTGTTATGCGGTCGCATTGGGCACAGGCATGCTCTACGCTTCACAGCCACTGTCGCTGGATTCTGATTTGACGGTAGATGTGCCAAGCGGGAGCACGAACACCTATTCGACCCTCGCTGGCGGGAGCTATACGCTCACAAAGACTGGTGGCGGTGCGCTTGTGTTTGAAACCATCTCCAACTCGACTGCCAGAATCGTAGTCTCCGCTGGTGCCTTGGACGTGCGAACTGCCGTTCCGCCAAAACCTGCCGCACTTTCGTCTGCATGGCTTCATCTCGATGCGACCGATATCTCCACCATGACATGCGTCGAAGACGACGGAACGACATTCGTCTCTGAGTGGCGTGATGTCAATGGAGGGGATGTGTATTTGACGGGTAGTGACGGCAGCCAAGCCTGGACCGGTTCTTCAAGCGCACGGCGCAAACCGTTCCTTTCGCCGTCTTTCAGAAACGGCAGGACGGTGATGGATCTTGGCGCGGTAGCCGTCAGAGATTGCGTTCAGATCGGCGATAGGCTCGGCGGCACATTTGCGTTCAGCGAAGTTTGTTCGACAATGCGCGAGGTGTTTCTCGTTGTTGGCGACACGGAGGACTCAAAACGCTCATACGTCGACTACGGCAAGCCCAACGCTTATGCGTATGCGAGGAACACTCCGCTTTTGGGAACATCATCCGCCCTCGGAATTGCCTACGCGCCTTTCATCCGCGGATCGATTGAAAGCTTCAATGGCCTGAGCAATTCTTCTCTTGTCTATAGCTCTAACATGCTTGGCGCATCGAAATGCGCGTGGACCTTGAACGGAGCGGACGTAGCAGACGAGGTGACGGAAATTCTTCCTGACGGACTCAACCTTGTGGAAATACGTGCAGATGCAGATTCAGGAATCAAGTTCGACAACCTTGGCATGGAACGTTACTTCTATGCCGGAGGTCTCAGATACGGAGAGGTTGCGATTTTCGACGCGGAGCTGTCGCCTACCGTGCGCGAAGAGGTGCGCGCGTATTTGTCCGCCCGCTGGTTGCCGATCGACATAGCTGGACTGGAGCTGGGCGAGGGCGCGTCGCTCGTCCTTGCGGATAACGTGACGCTCCGCGTGGCCATGTTCAAGGCATCTGGTGCGGCGACCGTTTCCGGTGGCGGGGCGCTCAAGATCATGGATGTCGACCGTGCGGGCGAAGGTCTCGTGATGTTTGCGGGGAATTCTCAGACAGTCCGTCCCGACGTTTCCGGTCTCCTCCCGGACCTGGCGTTTCAGTCTGGCGGAGCAATCACGGTAGTCGGCCTGGCCGCCAAAGGCGGCTATATGTCCGTTCCCGGTGCGTTCGCGAAGAAGGGCTCGGGGGTTTTGTCGGTAATGGACATTTCCGACGGAGTCGACATCTCGGTGGAAGAGGGCGTGTTCTCCATAGACCCGCTCTTGATTGCAGATTCAAGTTGGCTGCATTTCGATGCAAGCGTCACGAACTCGTCTTACATGACCTTCGCCGATGACAATGGCACGAACGTCGTTACCGCATGGAAAGATGTCCGCTACGGAAATGGAAATCAGCTTTATGCCTATAGCGAAAGTGTTGGCCGGGCGCCGATGTTCAGGCCGTCTTTTGCAAACGGTCTTCCTGTGTTGGATTTTGGCGGATACAATGTCAAGAACAGCACCCCTAACGCACGCGGCGGATATATGCGGTGGAATGGCACTTGTTCAAGTATCCGAGATGTGTTCACGGTTGCGTCAGACACCGAGGATCTCGACTGGAACTACCAGGCAATCGTGGATAATGCGTCATCTAGCTATAGCGAGCAGACTAAACGCGGAGCGCCTTTTGTCGGATCGTACAGCGGCAGCGGTACGGGTTTTATTCGAAATAGCCGTCCTGAAAATGCCAGTGCCCGTCCCGGAGCACTTAACTGGAGTCGCATCTATACAGGAACGGAGTGCTGGCTTGACGGTGCAAGCTTCACGCCTACTGCGGCGTATCCCGTAGGATTTCATGTGCTCAACATCAAGACAGGGAACGACTCCTACGGCGATGCGTTTGCGACCGACCGTCAACAGACATACGGCGGTACAATGATAGGCGAGTTCATCGTGTTCACGAACGATGTCGCATCACGCGTGAGGTCGGCGCTGAACAGCGGACTGATGTCGAAGTGGCTTGGCGGCGAGAAGGCGATAGTTCGGCAAGTCGGCGATTTGTCGGTGACGAAAGGTGCAACCATGCAGGTGCCGTATCAGACGCTGGCACCAACCGGCGACGTGACCGTGGCGGGAACGCTTGATGTCGGGCGGCTTCTTCTGTCTGGAAACGCCTCCTTTGGGTCGGCAGCATCCTTCGCCGGGGATCTTGAACTTGCGACCGCAGCTGCTATTGCATTTCCGTCCAATGTTCTGGAGAACGGTGCGGCGGCGTTTACTGTTAAAACGCTGAAACTGGACGGCGGAACAGTGGATGTGTCCTTTGCTGAAGGTCTGCCTAAGGTGCAGTCATCCGAGCCTGTGAAGCTGATGTCGTGCTCGTCTGTGGAGGGTTCTGCCCAGTTTAGGGCGAAATCCGTGCCCAACGGCATGTCCGCGCGCGTTTTTGTCGGGGATGACGGTGTCTATTGCGCATTCTCCAAGCACGGCTTGATCATCGTGTGTCGATGAGATGACATGGAGTCCAGAGACATGAAGCGTTGCGTTGCATTTTTCGCGGTGCTGCTGGCGGGGATGGCGTTATCCGCAGCGGAGGGGGTCGTCGCCGCACAGGAGGTGCGTGCCAGGAACGGCATCGGCAATACCTTGGCAAAGCTGCGTTCAGGCGCACCGCTAAAGATCGCCTATTTCGGGGGATCGATAACCGAGATGGATGGCTGGCGGCGGCTTTCCCGCGAATGGCTGCAAAGCCGCTACCCGGATTGCGCCATTGACGAGATCGCCGCTGCAATAGGCGGAACGAGTTCGGGCCTTGGCGTCTACCGGTACGGACAGGACGTGCTCGACAAAAACCCAGACCTTGTCTTCGTGGAGTTCGCGACGAACGATACCTGTGAGAGGACGGAAGACATATGGCGGAACTTCGACGGCATCGTCCTCCAGACGTGGAAGCGCAATCCCAAGACCGACATCATATTCGCCTATACGATAACGGCTTCTATGATGTCTGACTACGGGAACGGTTTCTGCGGCCGTGCGGCGAGTGCGATGGAGCGCCTCGCAGACCACTATGGCATCCCGTCGATATGTTTCGGGCCCCGCGTTGCGGCGGCGGCAAAGGCGGGGCGGCTTGTCATGTCAAGGAAGGAACTTGAAACCGCAGTTCCGAAGGAAGCCCCCGACAGGGATGCACGCATCAACGCTGAGCTACAGAAGAGCGGAAAGACGCTTTTTGCGCGGGACGGGGTGCATCCGACCCTGTTTGGACATGGGTTATACCTCGAGTCCATCAAGGCGGCATGGGATGAGTTCGAGAAGATGGAGCCGTACGCGGCAAAAGAGAGGCAGGCGAAGCCGTTCTTCGATTCTGCGCTGGGAAACGCCAAGATGGTCGAGATTGAGCGGTCGATGCTGTATGGCGAATGGAATAAGGTCGACGAGAAGGAGCCGAACGGACGGTTTGCCAATCGTTTTGGGGGCATGCCATGGGTGACGAAGACGCCGGGCTCAAAGCTCTGCTTCAAGTTCAGGGGGACTAATTGCAAGATATACGACCTTCTCGGCCCAGCTTGCGGACAGCTGTGGGTGACGGTGGACGGCAAACGCAGTGCCGCGCCTGTTGCGCGTTTCGACAGCTACTGCACCTACTACCGGCTTGCCGACTTCTTGGTCTATTCCGGCGCGGACGGCGTGCATTCCGTTGAAATCGAGCTTGACTCGAAGCAGCCGTCCCGACAGCCCGTGGCCTTTCGGCTGAAAGATCCGGAAAAGGAACTTGCCTCGCCGAAGTTTAACGGAACGGAATGGTTCCCCGGTCGCATCATGCTTGTTGGCGACATTGACTACGACGTCGCAGTCGACGATGAGAAAGGCTCCGTCTTTTCGAATGTGCGTGGTGGGTGCGAGAACACGGACTTGACGGATTCCCTTCAGAGCAAGGTCGACGAGGTTTGGCGCTCAGGCGGAGGAATGGTGAGGGTTCCCTCCGGCGACTGGACGGTGCGGTCGCTGCGTTTGCGCAGCGGCGTCACCCTGCATCTCGACAAGGACGCGCATCTGTGGGCGAGCCGGAATCCGAGTGACTACGATGGGATAGTCGAAAACGACAAAGTCGAGGCGTTCAACGGCTATCCGGCTGGACTCGGCAAGGAGGACTTGTCCCGCCGCTGGGAGAATGCAATCGTTAAGATTTACGCCGCGACGAACGTTGCCATTGTCGGAGAGGCGGGCAGCTTTATCGACGGCGGCAACTGCGCCGACCCGTCTGGCGAAGAAGGCTATCGTGGACCCCACGGCGTTTGGGCGGCTTGCGCTACGAACGTGGCGCTTCGCAACGTAACCCTTCGCAACACGGGCAATTGGGCAACGCGTTTCATCCACTGTGCCGACCTTGCGTTCGAGGGCGTGACGGTTCTCGGCGGACACGACGGCGTGCATGTGCGCGCATGCGACCGTGTGCGAATAGCCGACTGCACGATCAACACGGGCGACGATTCCATAGCCGGATACGCGAACCGCGACGTTTTGGTGACAAACTGCGTCCTCCGTTCGGCATGTTCGCCGTTCCGTTTCGGCGGACGCGATGTGCTTGTCGTAGATTCGCGCGCGGTCGGTCCTGCTGACTATCCACATCGCTGGACGCTGACGGACGAGGAGAAACGGCGTGGTGCGGGGCCGGACGAGGTGGCGGGGCGGCGTACCACGGGATGTGCGTTCCAGCCGTTCACCGACTTGCGCCTCCGCACTTGGCTCAAGCCGGGGAACATCGTGTTCAGGAACGTGACGTTCGAGAACGCGAACCGCTTCATGGTGTTCATGAACGGACTCGCGGCCATCTGGCAGGACGGCGTTCCGATCGAAGACATCCTTTTCGAGAACTGCGCCATTCGAGGAATGTCCGAGCCATCGGTGGTCTATGCGCCGGAAAAACATCCGCTGAAGCTTGTCTTTCGCAACTGTGAATTCTCCTTCCGGGAGCGGGAAGAGGCGGCGTTTCTCGTGAGGAACGTCAATGTCGTCGTGGAAAACGTGAAGACTTCGAATGTCGGCGTCTTTGCGGAGGAGAAGGACAGTCTTTCCTACGACGACGTGCCGGAGTTTCCCTCTTGGCGCGTCGAAAGCGCAGAGCAGCGTGCGAAATGGGGGCTGCCGCCCCTGTCTTCAAGTGCCATGTCTGCCGCCTCGCCGGTGAACGATGAACCTTCCAAAGCGTTTTCGTCCATCGAGGCGGCGCGGGAGGCGGCGCGGAAGGTGCCGAAACCCGCAGTCGTGCATCTCGCACCTGGTGTCCATCGACTTGAAAAGCCGCTTGTTCTCGGGCCGGAGGATTCGGACGTCACGTATGTCGCCGACGGCGATGTCGTGATTTCTGGTGCGCGTCCCGTGGCGGACTGGTGCGTCGAGGCGGACGGCACGTGGTCCGCGCCTGTGCCGTGGGTCAAGGCGGACAGAGTCGGCGGCTTCCGCTCGATGCGCGTCAACGGCGCGATGCGTCCGCGCGCGCGGCTCCCGAAGTCGGGCTTTTTCTCCGTAGCCGGCGACGACGCTCCGGCGGAGGCGAAGTACAACACGCCGCGCCCCTCGTTCTTCTACGATCCAAAGGAGTTCAACCCCGAATGGGCGAACTTGATGGATGCTGAAATCGTCTGTTACCATTTCTGGATCGACACGCACCTGCGCATTGCGTCCGTCGACGCCGTCTCAAACAAGGTGACGTTCGTGACGCCATCCGGCAAGGCGTTCGACACCGGATGGTCGAACAACAAGGCGGGCGGGAACTGCGGCATCTATACGATCGAGAACTTCCCGGCTGCGATGACGGAACCGGGCGAATGGTGGCTTGAATACGACGCTGGAAGGGTGCACTACAGGCCGATGCCGGGCGAGACGCTGGATACGGTCAAGGCGGAAGTGCCGTTTTGCCCAGTTCTTGTTTCGCTGGAAGGAGCGCCGAAGAATGGGGGCCGCTATGTCGAGGATGTAGTGTTTCGCGGAATCCGCTTCGAGCTTTCGCAGTTCGAGCTTCCGGCAGACGACGTCAACAACAAGCAGGGATCGGCGACTGTTTCCGCGGCTATCCGGCTTGTAGGCGCGCGGCGCTGCTGCTTCGAGAACTGCGTTTTCGAGGATCTCGGCGGATATGCGGTCGACATCCTCGGCGGCTCGCGCGACAATGCCTTTTCACGCTGCACAATGACGCGCCTCGGCGCGGGCGGTGTGCGGTTGGACGGAGGAGAAGCGGGATGCACGCCGGTGGAACTCACGTCGGGCAACGTCGTTGAGGACTGCGAGATCGGCCCCTACGGGATTGACTTTCGCTCTGCAGTCGGCGTCTTTCTCAAGAATGCCGAGCGGGCGCGGATCGTTTATAACCATATTCACGACGGCTTTTATACTGGTGTTTCCGTCGGCTGGATTTGGGGCTACTATCCAAGCGTAAGTCGCGAGAACGAAATCAGCCACAACCTCATCCACGACATTGGCAAGGGGCTTCTCTCGGACATGGGCGGCATCTACACGCTCGGCCTCTCCTACGGCACGCGCATATCGAACAACCGCATCTACAACGTAGATGCCAGTAGGTACGGCGGCTGGGGAATCTACCAGGACGAAGGCTCCACCGGTATCCTCGTGGAGAACAACGTCGTCTACGACACGAAGTTCGCCGCATACGACATTCACTACGGAAAGGACGTAATGGTGCGCAACAACATCTTCGCATTCGGGAAGAAGGATCAAGTCGCCCGACTCCTTCGTGAGCCACATGTCTCGTGCGAACTCCAGAACAACATCTTCTACTGGTCGGACGGGAAGCTCTATGCGGGGAACTGGAGTGACGCCGACGAGCCTTTTGCCGTCCGTCTGCATGGAAACAACAAGAAGGTGAACGAGGCGGGGTCGACCGTGACGTTCAAAGCGGATTGGAACGTGTACTTCAATCCGACTCTTTCCGTCGACAAGGTCGTGTTCGGTGGCAAGAAGAACTTCGACGCATGGCGCAAGATGGGCAAGGATGTCCATTCGGTCTACGCCGATCCGCTCTTTCGTGACGCGGCGGGCCGCGATTTTCGCCTCAAGCCAGAATCACCTGCGTTCAAGATGGGCTTTGTCGATTTCGACCAGTCCGATGTGGGACCGCGGCGTGGAAGGGACCTCTGATACGGCAGTGGCACACTGACGTCGCATATCTCGGGCTTTGGGACACGGTTGACGCGACGGTTGGGCTCGATGTCGCGGCGGATTTGCCGCGCAATGTGAGAAGGGCGCATTCGACCGCGTTCGCCGCAATCTCCCGCGAAATGGCACTCACCTTGTCTGACGACCTTTTTGCGCTTGTTCCGCTGGGTGGCTGTTTTTTCGGCGGCGGATATGTCCGCCGCCGCGGGATATGATATAATACGGCCCTATGAAGAAGAGGACAACAAAGACGCCGAACGAGGCAAAGATTGCGAAGCTCGTGAGGGAGCTCCTCGTCGAGCTTGGCGAGGATCCCGGACGCGACGGACTAAAGAAGACCCCCGAGAGGGTCGCGAAGTCGCTTTCGTTCCTGACGCGCGGCTACAGGCAGGACATCGCCAAGGTCGTGAACGGCGCGCGGTTCAAGTCGGGCACGAACCACATGGTGATCCTGAAGGACATCGAGCTCTACTCGCTCTGCGAGCACCACATGCTGCCTTTCTACGGCAAGTGCGCTATCGGCTACATATCCCAGGGCAAGGTGCTCGGCGTCTCGAAGCTCGCGCGCATAGTCGACATGTACGCGCGGCGGCTTCAGATACAGGAGCGCATGACCGAGGAGATTGCGAACGCGGTGATGGCCGAGACGGGCGCGGAAGGCGTTGGTGTCGTCATCAAGGCGAAGCACCTCTGCATGATGATGCGCGGCGTCGAGAAGCAGAACAGCGAAATGACGACTTCGGCTGTCCTCGGCACGTTCAGGACCGACGAGAAGGTGCGTCAGGAATTTCTGTCGCTCATCAAGTGAAAGGTTTAAGATGAAACGGCTTCTTACGATACAGGACATCTCTTGCGTCGGGCAGTGCTCCACCACGGTCGCGCTTCCGCTCGTCTCCGCGTGCGGCGTCGAGTGCGCGGTGCTGCCGCCGGCAATTCTCTCGAACCACACTGGCGGCTTCAAGTCGTGGACTTTCGCAGACTTGACCGGCGAACTTCCCAAGGTCGAGGCGAAGTGGATCGAGCATGGCATCCGCTTTGACGCGTTCTACACGGGCTATGTCTGCGAAAGCCACATCGATCCGATCCTCTCGATTTTCAAGACGTGTGCCGAGAAGGGCGCGATTCGCGTCGTTGATCCTGCGATGGCCGACAACGGCGTTCTCTACGCCGGCTTCGCTCCTGACTTCCCTTCGAGGATGGCGCGGCTCGTCAACGGTGCGGACTACATTCTCCCCAATCTCACCGAGGCGGCGCTGCTCGTCGGTGAAAAGCCGAAGCTCTCCGGCTACACGAAGGGCGAGCTTGAGTCGCTTATCGCGAAGCTTCATGCGCTTGGCGCGAAGAATGTCGTCCTCACCGGTGTAAGCTTCTCGCCGGACGAGCTCGGGAGCGCCGTTTCCGACGGCTCGACTGTACAGTACGATTTCAATCCGAAGCTTGAGAAGATGAGCCACGGAACTGGCGACGTCTATGCGTCTGTCTTCGCAGGCGCTGTGCTGCGCGGCAAGTCGGCGCTTGAAGCCGCAGCTCTCGCGGCCGATGTCGTCTGCGAGGCGATCAAGGCGACCGACGAAGGCCATTGGTACGGCGTCAGCTTCGAGCGCGCCATCCCGTTCCTCGTCAGCAAGCTTTCCTAAGCATCGGCGATAGGGTCAAAAATGACCCGAAAAAAACCCTTTCGCGACCCACGCGAAATTTATAGATTTGCGACAATGTTCCCGTCTTGGAAAACAAGGCGAAAGGAAAAGGGAACATGGTTGCAAGATGCTATTCGGGCGCGATAAACGGCGTAGACGCGTCTGCTGTCGAGATCGAGGTCAGCTCCTCAAAGGGAACTAGCTCGTTCGCAATCGTCGGGCTTCCCGACACGGCGGTAAAAGAGGCGAAGGACCGCGTCTCTACCGCGCTTAGGAACTCCGGCTTCAGGTCGAAGGACGAATACGCCGTTACGGTGAACCTCGCGCCCGCAGACGTGAGGAAGGAAGGTCCGATCTACGACCTCCCGATCGCCGTCGCGCTTCTCAAGGCGACGCAGCGGCTTCGCACTGAGGAGCTTTCGGAGTATGCGCTCGTGGGGGAACTGTCGCTCTCGGGCGGCGTGAGACGCGTAAGAGGAATCATCCCCATCGTCGTCGAGATGCGGCGCATCGGCCGCCGCGCGGTGCTCGTTCCAGAGGAAAACGCCGAGGAGGCGAGCGTCGTCTCGGGCATCGACGTTATTCCAGTGAGAACCCTTGTCGAGGCGGTTAAGTACCTTAGCGGCGAACTGGAAATTGAACCGCATTCTACCGACCTCGCTTCACTCGTTGCGGCTGACGAAGGTCATGGCGATGACTTTGCAGACGTTAAAGGGCAGGAGAGCATTCGCAAAGCGGTCGAGGTTGCAGTTGCCGGCGGGCACAATTTGCTGATGATCGGCTCGCCCGGGTCGGGTAAGACGATGATTGCGCGGCGGATACCGTCGATTCTCCCGCCCATGAGCGTAGAGGAGGCACTTGAGGTCTCGAAGATCCATTCCGTTGCTGGGCGCGAGAAAGGCGGCGGGATGTTCGTCACATCGCGGCCTTTCCGCGCGCCACACCACACCGTGAGTTCGATAGGGCTCCTTGGCGGCGGGACCAAACCCGTTCCCGGAGAAGTCTCGCTTGCGCATCGTGGCGTCCTCTTTCTCGACGAGTTCGCGGAGTTCCCGCGCCCCGCCCTCGAAGTCCTTCGCCAGCCGCTTGAGGATGGTCATGTTTCCGTCTCGCGTGCGGCGGCTGCGCTCGATTTCCCGTCGCGCTTCATGCTCGTCGCGGCGATGAATCCCTGCCCTTGCGGATACTACAACGACCCGACGCACGAGTGTCGCTGCAACCAGCGGCAGATACTCAAGTACCAGCGTCGCGTATCTGGACCTCTACTCGACCGCATCGACATCCAGTGCGGCGTTGCCGCCGTAAAGCCAGACGACCTCGACTCTCTCAAGCCCGGCGAACCGAGCGCGGCGATTCGCGCGCGTGTAGTCGCGGCGAGGGCTTTGCAGCGCGAGCGTTATCGTGGCATGCCGGGGATATCCACGAATGCCGACGCCAAGAGCCGTGACCTAAAAGACATCTGCCGTCTGGACGAGAAGGCGGCGCGGAAGTTCCGCGAGCAGCTTGAGAGGCTTCAGTTCTCGGCGCGTGCCTACGACCGCGTCCTCAGGGTCGCGCGCACATGCGCCGACTTGGCAGGGCGAGCAGACGTGGCGGAGGAGGATATTTTCCGTGCCGCCCAATATCGCCAGCTCGACAACGGATCTGATTCTTTCTGGGCCTGACGGCCCAGCGATGCAAAAACAAACGAAAGGAGAAAACCATGAACAAGAATACAACTCAAGACGCTGGCCCTGCAAAGGTCGGCCAGTACCGCCCGAACCTGGCGTTCTACCATGCGAATGCCAAGGGCACGGGTTGTGCGCTGAAGCTTTCGCTTCATCCGGCGCACGACGACACGGACGGATGCATAATGATGACGATGGCGAACCAGCTGACAATCGGCGATCGCATGGCTCCTAATCCTGTGTTCCCGAAATTCGACTGGGACGGCAGGCTAACGGTAAAGCTCGACTTTTCCGACCTGACGCGCATCGTGCAGGTTTTCAGGGGGGAGCGCGAGTCTATCGAGGACGGCAAGGGCATCTACCACAGGACGGCGCGGTTCTTGACGCGCATAGTCCTTAGGCACATGGTCGAGCCGATGGTCGGCTATTCGCTCGAGCTCTACCGCACCTCGAACGACGGGAAGGACGAGTCGAACGCGAGGATAATCCTCTCCGACGCCGAGGCGCTTGGGCTCGGGCTTGCAATAGAGAATTCTTTCGGCGTCATAAGCTTCGGCATCCCGATGCTCGTAGAGCACGGCACGACGGCCTATCGTCGCGAGGCGCGGGAGGCGCGGAATGCCGCTGCGGCCTAAGGCGCCGAACGTCGGCGTCGAACACGGCGCATGGGGCGAAGACGTTGCGGTTGAGTACCTGCGGGTCCACGGCTACGAGATAGTCGACCGCAACGTCCGCCCCTGCCGCCGCGACCAGCGGCTTGAGATCGACGTCATCGCCTACGACCGCATGTACGACGTGATGGCGTTCGTCGAGGTTAAGCAGCATGCGCGGCGAAGCCCGTATGCGCGTCGCCTCCAGAGCATAACGCGGCGCAAGAAGGATCTTTTGCGTCGTGCCTGTCGCACCTGGCTTGCCAAAGAGCATTGGAAGGGCGGCTATCGATTCGACGTGATCGAGGTCTATGGCGAGCCAAACTCGCGCATGCGGGCCGAGATTGACCATGTCCCCGGCGTTCAGCTGTTCGAGAAGAGCGAACGGTATGTCCGTTGGGGATAACCATGTAGAACAGGTAGAACATGCAGAAACTCTACACGCTCTACATGTTCTACACGGCTAAAAAGAAGTCTTGAATTTAACTCAAAAGGAAAACAACCATGACACTTGAAAACGTGATGAAGGAAATCAGGAAGCAGTTCGGAGAGATGTCGATACTGAAGCTTGGCGACGAAGCGAGGCGAGATGTCGAGGCCGTCTCGACTGGTGCGCTCGGGCTTGATCTCGCGCTTGGGGTCGGTGGACTCCCGAAGGGGCGCATCATCGAGCTTTACGGCCACGAGTCTTCTGGCAAGACTACGCTTGCGCTGCATGCCGTCGCAAACATTCAGAAGGCGGGCGGAACGGCGGCGTTCATCGACGCAGAGCATGCGCTCGATCCTGGCTACGCGAAAAAGATCGGCGTCGACCTCGCAGGCCTCGTCGTCTCCCAGCCGTCGAGTGGCGAAGAAGCGCTCACGATATGCGAGGAGCTCGTTAAGTCTGGAGCCGTCGATATCGTGGTTGTCGATTCTGTCGCGGCGCTGACGCCCCAGGCCGAGATTGATGGTGCGATGGGCGACAGCCATGTAGGATTGCAGGCGCGGCTTATGTCGCAGGCGATGAGAAAGCTCACGGCCGCAATCGCGCAGACGAAGACGCTTTGCATCTTTACAAACCAGGTGCGCGAAAAGATCGGCGTGATGTTCGGGAATCCCGAGACGACGCCTGGTGGCAAGGCGCTTAAGTTCTACGCGAGCTGTCGGCTTCAGGTGCAGCGCATTGGCGCGATAAAGTCTGTCACAGGAGAGGTCATAGGGAATCGCACGCGCGTAAAAGTCGTGAAGAACAAGGTCGCCTCGCCGTTTACCGAGGCAGAATTCGACATCCTCTATTCGTGCGGCATTTCGTGGGAGGGCTCCGTCCTTGACGCGGCGCTCGCGCGTGGCGTCGTGGAGAGGCGCGGTAGCTGGCTCAGCTTCGGTGGCGAGCAGATTGCCCAGGGGTCTCTTGCGGCGATTGCATATCTGTGCGAAAACCCAGACTTGACCGCAAAGATCGTCGAGCTTGTCAAGACGACGCCTCCCGACCCCGCCAAGGCCAAAGCGGCGAGGAAAGCGGCATGAAAAATCAGGACGAATTTGCAGTGCAAGACATCGCGGCCATTCAAAAACATATTATTTCAATCCGCAATGTCCACGCAATACTGGATCGTGACTTGGCTGTAATGTACGATGTCGAAGTAAAGCATCTCAACCGACAGGTCAAACGAAATATTGAGCGTTTCCCGGCAGATTTTATGTTCCAACTCACCAAGGAGGAATGTACAAGGTGCCAAATTGGCACCTTGTATGAAAGAGGCGAGAAAGCGCTGAATTGGTCTACTTATCGGCCCTATGCCTTTACGGAGAACGGTGTTGCAATGTTGAGCGGTGTACTGAGGTCACCGATTGCAGTTGCGGTGAATATCGGCATCATGCGGGCGTTTACGGCGAT
>Ga0310786_10000515_pt1 | contig 63046 bp, 58 predicted proteins | sample AusTroGonzalo_MG_FD_203881 | JGI IMG/M metagenome (GOLD analysis project Ga0310786, IMG submission 203881) | Bovine rumen microbial communities from tropical cattle in Woodstock, Queensland, Australia - Gonzalo_03 (v2) (version 2) | ecosystem: Host-associated > Mammals > Digestive system >...
CAAAGAAAGGATTACTTGCATAAAGTAACCACAAATATCGTGAAGAACTATGATGTAATCTGTATCGAGGACCTGAATGTTAAGGGTATGCTGAAGAACCATAAGTTAGCAAAGGCAATACAGGACTGTTCCTTTGGAACTATCGCTAGTATGCTTAACTACAAGGCTCAATGGCATAACAGAACTATCGTGAAAGTAGGAAGATACTATCCATCTAGCAAGACTTGCTCTTGCTGTGGATATAAGCACGAAAATCTTACGCTGGATGTACGAGAATGGACTTGTCCTGATTGTAATACTCATCACGATAGAGATATCAATGCTGCGAACAATATACTCAATGAAGGTCTTAGGATTTTAGATAGGGTAGGAACTACCCGAATTGAAGCCTGTGGAGAAGGAAGTTCAGTCCCAGTAATGGAACTCAGTCCTTCTTTGAAGCAGGAAAATCTTGAACCTAGCTGGACTGCGGGTGTAGAAAATCACCCGTCTTCAGCGGGTGATTAGTTCATAAATAAAGAGTAACTCTATAGGAGAACGATAACTATGAAGACTATACGAGACGACACCGAAGAGACGAGCAGATCTCCAGACCAGACTCAGAGAACTCATTCTGGTCCTTCGCGTATTCTGATCAACAAGGACCTGCTTCCTTCACGTGGACGCTACTACTCCTCTGATCTGTACGCTAGAAAGCTGTCTGCTATCGAGATGAAGAATCTCTCGAAGGTCAGAAAAGACACAGTGAACTCAGTCTTCAATCAGACGATAGGAGCTGCAGTGTCTGGACTAGAGCTAGAGGACATCGAGATGAACGACAAGCTCTGGCTCATCTACTATCTCAGGTCCATCACGTATGACGACTTTCCGATGAAGATCTCGGCTAAGTGTCCACACTGTGAAGCCATCAAGTCTTATGACTTTCGACTAGCTGATCTAGATGTCACGTATGCTGATAGAGAGCTACCGGACGAGATCGAGCTTACGAACGGAGACAAGGTCACTCTGCAGTTCCCGACTATAGGTACAGAGATAGAGATATCTCGTATGAAGTCTAATCCTGCGTTCATCGAGACGATCGACGAAGAGGTCATGACGATCGCTTCTCACATCTCTTCGATCAATGGACAGAAGGTTGACATCTATGAAGCTTACGTGTACTTCGTACGAGGTAGAGGTAGCGCTAGAGACTTCGCCCGTCTGACATCTCAGCTGAGAAAGTACGCATTCGGAGCTCGTCCCGTCGCGAAGTTCACTTGCTCATGCGGAGAGACCGTCTATGTTAGCGTACCTATGACGCGAGACTTCTTCCTTCCAGAGCTGTAATCTGTGTAAGAGCGAGAAATAGATCTAAGTTGCAGCTCTGAGCGGCTCTATCTTCCACGAGCCATCTTCATTCTTGCCTTGAGCGGTCACTCCAAACTGCTCGTACTCGAATGTCGTATTGAACGTCACTACTGAAGCGTCACCGAACTGCAGAGGAAGAGATCCGAGTCCAGTCAGAAAGACTCTGAAGAAAGACAGCTTGGCCGAAGGGAAGAGCGCATTGTCGAGCGCATACACGTCTATGCGGTCTATGCAGTTGTCACGAAGAAGATCATCTCTAGCTGGAATTCCGTAGCGAGATCCCTTGATCCAAGAGTAGAATAAGAAGTAGTTCATCAGCTTATCGTCTAGAATCCAATCGATAGACAGAGTGTTTGAATCTCTAGCTCCTACTGGATTCGGATGCTTCTGATCTTCGTGCTGCCAGTAGCTGTGAAGCATAGACAGAGTCATGTTAGGAAGCTCCAGCGACTGCACTTTCGTGTCGAATGCCGACATGTCTATCTCGCTATCTGGAATGCTAGACAAGTTAGGAAAGTTGCTCAGCACTAGCGCATACTTGTTCTTCGTGAAATTGTTCAATGTTCGATTGAATGTGCCTGGCATTTCGAAATTCTCCTACAGTGAAATATTCTGCTATCATTTTAGCTAGTCTGCTTCGTCCCAAGCAGTTCGCCAAAGATCTATCGCTTCAGCGTCAGTCATGAAGGCTAGCACGGATGTCGTGGTGCCGTTCTTGGTCTTGTTGAGGTTGCCACCACCGCCGCTCTGCGCGGCTACGAACTCGACGTCTGTGAGGCTAGTGGCGAGGGCTGCCGACACTCCCGCCCCGCTGATGGGCGCAGAGCTGGAACTTGAGTAGGTCTGCGCCACGTCGCCGTCGTGCACGAAGTCGTCCGTGCAGGCAACTATACTACCACTAGAATCAACATGAACTGGAACAGAGTTACTACCTATAGCCGGATGCGAAGACGATGTACCTATTTTCTCTGAATATTTTGCATCGCGAAGACTAATCCAACTTGTCCATGTACCACTTTGTTTTCTTCTTATATATACACTCTGCGCGTTATCATTTACGCCTACAGCAATTTGCGTAACGCTACCATCGTCATGTCCTTTAACCGTATAGACATGGAAAAAAATTCCAGAAATCGGAGTATTCGTTGACGTTGAATTAAGTTCGTCGACGGAAAAATGATTTTGTACAGGGAGCGTGTCCGCGTCTTTGGCAACGCGATAATTTACATAAAGAAAATCTTTTGCATCCAGCGCGGTCTTGATTGCACCGCTCGTCATCAGGTTGGTGGACGAGACGGTAGGAGTGGAGTCCATCGGGACTGCAGTCAAAGCGCCATACGCGTCCACCTTAACGGGAGCCGTGCCACTGCTGGCAGAGGCGTTCGCCACCCATACGGGAGTGATTTCCGTAGCACCCTCGGGGAGGGCGGATACAGACACACCAAACCCTGAAAAATCTATTTTAAGATTACCATTAGCGTTAACTACGGCGTCAATCCTGAGTTCCGTGTATGCATTCGCATAGGCGTACAGGTCGATAACATTTGCATTGGAGGCGTTGGTAATCTTGTAAAATACGACCTTCTGCCCAGTGCTAGTAGTAATGTTTGCTGCATTGTAGAAAAGTTTAGCCCCATTACGGAAAACGAAGTCACCGAGAATGGCGCCATCAGTGTATCGGACGATAAACCTAAATCCACTTGTCTCGACGCCACTATTGGCTTTTACGGTACATACCTTGAAAATATTGGTGGCAGAATCGACGTACCTGCGGTAAATGGGTTTATTAGGAATGAAGGCGTCGCCGCCTGTAGCGTTCCAGTCCGCCTGGACGTTGACTTCCGCGCCTTCTTCAATGCCATCCAGCTTCGTTTTGTCCGCAGCGCTCATCGCTCCGTCCGTGCTCGTCGTAGCCAGCGGTATGTTCACCACCTTGTTCGCGTCCGGCGTCAGCGACGTGCTGTTCACCTTCACGCCCTGAATGGCGGATCCTGCGGAAGTGATGGCGCTCTCCACGGACGACTTCGTGAGCCCGCTGTCCTTGACTAGGCCGTTCGCGTCCATAGCAACGATGTTGTTGTTCGTCGGGCTGGCGATGGCCAACTGACGATAGACCACATCTACGTCTTCGACCTTGACATTATTTGTAGCATCGGTTACGGGAGCCGCAGAGCCTCCATTATTTTCATAGGAGGTATACGTCCATCTGTCCTTCTTATTATTAGCAGTATAAGAAGAGGTATTTCTCTCGGAAATTACGAGGCCTCCAAAGTCACGTAAACAGCTAGCCCACAACTCGATAGTAGCGGAGGCCGTCAATCCACGAATAACAATTTTAAATTTATAATCCGAAAGCCACGCATCGGAATAGAACTTTTTCAATACAACTGCTAAGGAGGCTCCCGCCGAATTTCCTGTACGTATGGCAACTTCTAGCCGTCCTGCTAACTTCTTTGTGTCCGTTGCCGCATATACGTCAAAGCAACAATTAACGTTGTCGTATGTAGAGGTGTTTGATAGTTCTGCAAGCTTGTACCATCCGCTACCCGTTTGTCCTACGCGTTTAATCATTGCGTCGGCAATCGCCACGACCTTGTTTGCATCCGCCTTCGCGTCGAGGCTGTCCTTGACGAGTTTCTCGCTCGGGTAGTGCGTGTTGTCGGGAGTTGACTGCCACGAGGACACCTTGTTCGTCGTGTGCTCAAAGTCGTCGGTACAGGCCTTCACCAAATTGTTATCATCAATATAAACGGGAACAGAACTGGAGCCAACTCCACCACTACTTGACGGAATAAGTGGCGTTCTCCTCCACCGTAAATTGGCATCGGGGAAATCGGTAAGTCCACTTGTATCTGGCTCAGACGTAAGTACTGTAAAATCATATCCCTTCAATACTGTAGTAACGTCATAGATTACTCTGTTTGCTACTGAGAATAATGCATACACTTCCAGATTACTACCAGACACTTTGTACTTGAACGTAAGCCCAGGATTGTAGTCTGCGTTCTTCTCGGCCACTATCGTAATCATAGTGCCGCTCGCCATCGGAGTCTCTGCTGTGGCGGCAGGCAGACGGAATCCTACCATGTAATTCTTGGAACTACCACCATAGAATTCAGTAAACTCGAATCCATGTCCATTGTAGATTACGGTACTTAGACCCTTTACGAACTTAAAGCCGTATACGGAGGCGCTAGGAGGTACATCAACTTTATCGGCCAACGCCGTCGCCACCGCCTTCTCGGATGGGTACGCCGTGTCCGTGGCGCTACTCGCCGCACGTACGCTAGTGACCTTGTTGTTCCTGTTCTCGGTGTTGTCGGTGGTGATGTTGACCGCGCTCACCTTGCCGTCGGCCTCAGTCACCTTGACCTGAACGTTCGTGCCGTCGTTGCTCGTAACTTCCGCATCGAGGGCGTTGATGGCGTCCCTCACAGCCTTCTCGGTGGCGGCCTTGTTGTTCTCGGAGGCTACGGTTGCACCGATGCTCCCTGCAAGCTGCACTGCGCCCTTCGCGCTAGTGCTGGCATCGGGTATGGCTGCGACCTTCGTGGATGCGTTGACAACGCTCGTGCCGCCGACGGTCACGTCCTGCACTGCGCTTGCGCCAGCCGAGAGGCGGGTATCGCTACCGAGCACGACTTCAGTGCTGGAGGCGTTGCCGCTTGCTGGTACGTTCTTGAACGCGGCTGTCCCGAGGTCATTTAGTTTCTTCTTGTCGTCCGCGCTAAGCGCACCGGCCTTCGCCCCGGTGCTACCCGTGGCTACGGCGAGAGGGATGTTCACGTTTCCGCTGGCATCCTTCAGCTCGCTACTGCCGTTAATCTTGACGGACTGTACGGCACTGTCGGCCTTTCCGAGCGACGTCTGCGTTGCCGAGTCCAACGACAGCGTCACCTTGTCGTTGGCCGCATCACCTGTCGCATCTATGCCCGTACCGCCAGCTATCTCCAGCGTGTCCGTCTTCGAGTCAGCCTCTATAGTGACGTTCCCGACCTTCACGTTGCTAAAGGAGTTCTGGTTCACCTCGGCACCAGCAGCTATCCCAGCGAGCTTAGTGTAGTCCGCAGAGCTCATCAATCCCTTGCTGGATCCAGAGGCGTCAGCTATGTTAGAGAACGTCGGCGTGATGGCACCATCGGCGTCTTGCACAAGTCTAGTCAGAGTCTTAGTCGTGCCACCCTTTCCAGATCCAGAGCCTGTGTCAGTGTCTAGAGGTGTCTGCTTGTCCTTCTTTCCCGCAGCTAGATCATAAGCAGACTTCACTGCAGCTGGAGTAGCAGCGACTCCTCCGTTAGTGCTAGAGTCTGATGTGTGAGAGTCTGACAGCTTAACGACGCCAGTGTCAGAAGCGTTTCCGGTGCGTATCGTCTTCTTTGTAGCAGTGATCTCTCCATTCTCGTTCTGCGTGATAGAGTCTATAGCAGTGATAGTCGTCCCTGAAGCCGTAGGGTCAGTCTTGGCAGTCTGCTTCAGCTTGAACTCGCCGTCTAAGGAGTACCATCCGTGGCTGTTTCCCGAGATGTGGTACTTCACGTCTTCTCCGACTCGAACTGGCAAGTCGCCGTCTGTGATGACGGTCGCTGTTCCTCCAGCTATGATGTGCGCAGTAGATCCAGTAGGAATGTCAGTCAGAGCGTTGATCTGGTCTACTGTCAACGGACCGTAGTCGATGCCTCGTCCTTCGATGGCGTTGTCGATGGCGTTTCTAACACCCTCTGAAGTGATTAGCTTGTCTTTGTCTGCTCCAGTGCTAGTCGCAGTCGACGTGATAGCGTTAGTGTCGATCTGCGTCAAGCCTACAGAATGGTCTGCCATCTGACCAGATCCGACTGCCTTGTCATCGATCTTGTCGGTAGTCACCTTCTTGTTTCCGATAGTCAGCGCCATAGACTCGGAAGACTGGCCGGTCGTCGCTGGCTCTCCGAAGTCCCAGTTAGCCGAGCCAGTCACGTCGCCCGTCATCGTGACGGTGCGCTCCTCAGCTAGCTGCTTAGCGTGAATCGGGTGAATGTAGCCTCGCTTGTCAGCGAGCTCTGCGACATAAGGTCTGTAGACTTCTTGTTCATTCTCTTCAGCCATCTCGTATCTCTCTTCCTGCTGTATATGTTATCTATTCCCAGTAAGTTCCGAATCCCATCCGGTGGGCGTTCGCCATGTAATACAGTCCAACGTCGGTCTTCTTCTTTACGACTATCTTCTTGTCGACTACAGAGACGGACGTCACTACGTCGATCTGTTCCCCAGTGTCTGCCTGCTGCTCTACGTAAGAGCTCAGACCCTCTGCAGTGACGACCTTCTGTGGGTCTACTCCGAGCGGATTAGAAGCGTTTCCTATACCCTTCAGCGTATCGTCATGATGAAGGACTCCGGTAGTCTTGATCTGCCACACTTGCTGGTTGTCTACCCACATGACGTCATCTCCTGGAGTCACGTACACGCTTCCAGGATTCACAGTTCCAGTGTCCGTGATAGTCGCCGAGTCACCCTTCTTGTGATCGGTCAGAGCGTTGACCTCTTCGACAGTCAGATTTCCTAGCCATCCGCCTATCTCTCCAGATAGAGCCTCTTCTATGCGGTCATCGGTCTCTTCCTTAGTGTATGATCCAACCTGATCCGCTGTGACCTGGTGAGGATTCTCATGATCTGCTATGTGATCAGCTAGAGCTTCAGAAGACTGAGAGAGAAGCTCATCAACTTCTGTGCGTGAGTACACCTCTAAGCTATCTCTAGCTCCCTCAGGACTGTCAGATCCAGTTCCTCCGTGCTCTACTGATACAGCACCTTCGATGTCAGAGTCTTCTATCTTGTCCTTGTAAGCGAGATCTCCTAGAGACATAGCGCCCATGATAGTGTCAGCGTCTACGACTAGCTCTACCTTTCCACCGATGACTTTGACGATTCTAGAGCCTTCTTCATCCCACTTCACGTCAGTCAGATCGCTGCCCTTGTCCGGCTTCTGAGCCAGCGCTAGCTTAGTCTTGTTCCACAAGTCGTTTATCTTGTAGTCTAGACGCTTGATGTCGAGCTCTGTTCGGTTAGTGGACATTAGAGTGCAAGTGCTCCTATGTACTGTACTTGATATTTATATTGGCGCAAATCACAATAAATAAAGCATCTGGAATGAGTTCAGCAGACGAGGCAGACGGCCGAGTGTCAGCACAGTGACTATCTGAGTTCGACTAGAGTAGAAGATCTCTCACAGGAAGTCACGCTCAGTCCAGAGAATCTGAGAGCTCGAACTGAGCTCGAAAAGGAAAAACACAGAATGCTACAAGCAATGACGCTCGCGCAGCAGCTAGAGTCTGCGCTAAACCACTTCGATCACTACAGACCTGGTCCGTTCAACGACATCATCAAGTCTGACGTAGAGCCGAACTGCCACTGGCCTTACAATGTCGTAGAGGAAGAAGATGGATCTATCACTTACGAAGTCGCAGTCGTCGGAAAAGGCAAAGAAGACATCGAAGTGACGACCAAGTCAAGTGATCCTCTGCCGCTTCTGATCATCGACGTGAAGGATAAGCCAGTCGACAAGAAGAGAAAGATCATCGAAGAGAGGATCAAGAAGGGACAGCTGAGACTAGAGATCAGCGTCGAGACGAAATACGATCTCGACCGTCTCGAGCCCAAGCTAGAGAATGGCCTTCTCACAGTCACCGTCCCTCTAGCCGTACAGGCAGAGCCAGACGTGAAGAAGCACGAGATAAAGTAGATAGACACAGAGAGGAAGAGCTGTGAGATTCGAAGCACTGATGGCGTCTAGCTTCGCTAGCCCTGAGCCGAGCTACGAGTTCACTAGAGACGCTATGGTCAAGACTGTCAATGAGTACATCTCGTCTAGCCTGACTAAGTGCGTCGGAAAGCCGTCGTTCGGCCTCTCGGGGACTATAGAGTATCCTTCTTCGAGTCCAGTTCCTCTGTCTATCGAGCCTGGGCTGCCCCGTCTGTCTGGACAGCTCGTCGGCTTCACACCAGGAGAGGCTTCAGAATCAGACTACGACGCTGCCGCAGCTAAGTCGAGAGACGTCATCGGATCATTCTGGCCGAACTTCTTTGAGCTGATAGGTAAAGCTATTCTGCGTAGCAGTCTCACAGTGTGCGGAGTCGCAGAAAGACTCTCGCAGACTTCTGCGAGAGAGATGCAGACTTCTGCGAGAAAGGTCTGCACATCTGCGAGTCTTCTAAGTGACGGGAGCTGCTACAAGACACTAGGAAATCTCTTCACGACGTCTAAGTTTCTATCTGACTGGAGATCTGCTGGGGACTTGATGAAGAGCGAGTGTCTGAGCAAGAAAGTGTCAGATCCTTCAGTCTTGTGGGGAATTCTCGGAAAGAGAGTCGGCGAGACTGCTAGATTGACTTCTCAGCTATGGATAAGATATGAAGGACTAGTGAAGCTCGCGACGGTACCGGAGCCTGGAATGTTCACAGGATTCATTCACGGCATGCTTGACTTTGACTGACATGCTCAAAAAGGGTGTAAATATATCTATAGAGAGGAATTCTGAACTATGGCAAACACGTGGGAAAATGAGGCGATACTCGGCGCACAGCTCAAGACTCAGCTCAAAGAAGTCGCTAAAGAGATCAAGAAGAAGCTCGACATAGACGACGTCATCACAGTAGACGGCACAGCTACTTTCGACGCTACGAACCATCGTCTCATATTCAACAATATCATATTCGACTCTATCTATCCAGTAGTAGGCAAGTACGGAATAGCAGTCTTCTCGGAGACTTCCGAAGCTACTGGATCAGCTGACGCTACCGAAGCTGCTGGAGACAAAGAGTGGCTTCTCGACTGGAGACCTTATCTAGTCGACATGAGTCCTGTCGTCGGCGAGACTGCTAAGACTCCAGTCGCTACGCTCAAGAAAGACAACTGGCTAAGAAAGACGGACGGAACATACGCTACAGTGTGCGGAATCACGGCTGCACAGAGCACAGCTCTGGACTCAAAGGCAGACACACTGTACTGGAAGACTGGAAGCGCTGGAAGCAAGGTCTCGACGACTTGTCCAGGCGCATTCGACCAGCAGGGGAAGTTCCAGTCTGAGTACTTCTGGAACTGGATAAAAGACCACATGTCAGACGTCAACACGGCAGCTGGAGTCACTTACAATTGGCCGATAGAGGTCAAGCTCTACATAGGAAGCCAGGAGTACAGATATGGTGCTTACACGCAGTATCATATCCCAGCGCCGTGGGAGACTACCGAGACGAAGTACAGCGTCTTCATCGGCAGACAGTCTGACGTGTACGTAGTCGACGGAAACTCCGACACGACTGGCGAGTACATGAGAGGGCTGGCTGCTAAGCCAGTGCCTGTAGGAAGCGCAGGTTGGGATCATCTGGAAGACTTCAAGCTGAGAAGAACTGGAATATCTCCAGGTCCAAGCACGGTGATATCTGCCAAGATCAGAAACTTCTTCTACAACTACGCCCCGAACACGACTACAGCTAATGCGACCATCACAGGAAACGCTGGAGCTGCTTCGACTAGCATCATGTACAACAATGGACACTATCCAGCGACTAACGGCGCTAACCAGTACAGATGCGCGGACTGGTCTAGAGGATGCAACTCTGGAGGAAGCTCCGGAAGCGCAGTTCCTGTCGGAGAGATGGGGTATCACGCGCTGAACGCGTTCCTGTGCTCTGTAGAAGCTGCTTATGGTACAAGAAATCTCTGGAACAGCGACCGATTCAGCTGTGGAATAAGCTCGAACTTCTCAGCTAGCGCTACTAACGGCGGCGTTCTTCTTGATGGAACTACGTGGAAGATGTGGAACACTAGCGAGGCTCTTCTACAGTCTTCGGCTAAGACATATACCGACTCTATCAACGGACAGTATGCGAAGTTCCAGTGCATGGAGCCGCAGATCGCTGCTTCGATAGCTTCAGAGATGGGCGTCTCTGCTAGCGAGACGTTCAACTGGAACGGCGGAGACTGGCACTTCGAAGCTCCAACGGATCTGTCAGTAGAGCTGATAGGTCAAGGATCTATGAACGGACGAATGTACAAGCTAACTGACGTAAAGACTGTCAACTCGCACACCGTCAGATGCAATCTCGTTTGCGCATTGGTCGAGGGAGTCAATACAGTTGGAGACATATGGTGGTACTGTGGAGGAGGCGCTGAGCTAGTGTACAACTCTACTGGAGCTTCGCAGACTTCATTCAACACGTTCTTCTATCTAGAGCCAGATCAGAGAAAGTGGCTAAACACGTCTACATCAGAAGGTCCCACGACGGACGGATCTCTGTTCCCAGCTGAGACTGCATACATGAAGCTCATTGACAACAGTTCTGTAGGCGGAACTGGAAACACGTGGACGATCTCTAGAACTGGATACACCCCTATCAGAAGAGTATCAGGAGGAAGTATCGTGAAAGGTGAGTGCTGCTACCAGTATAGACAGATAGGAGAGTACACTCCTTCTGGTGCTAACTCACGCACACGGCGCAGGTTGCTGTTCCGTGGCAACGCCAACAACACTTACTGTGGCGCTCGCTCTCTGGCCGCCACCGACCGCCCGTCTCGCCCGAACGTGACCATCGGTTGCGCTGCCCAAGTGCTGCTAGCGTAGCAGTGCGTCAGCAGCGCCGTAGGCGAAAGAGCGGAGCGCTAAGCGAAGCAGTGCGCGGAGCGACGATGTAGAGCGAAGACCGACTGGAAGTCTAAGATTTGCGTGAGATCCGCCGCAAGTCGCGAATCACACGAGCGAGAGTACACTATATATAAGAATGAGAGAACCGCAAGGCTCTCTACTACTCGAAGCGCTTGACAGCAAACTCGGCACTAGGACCGAGTCCCCGAACTGATTCCGAGCTTCGAGTTGATCCGAGACTGCCAGACGGCGCAGGTTGATGTTCCGTGGCAACGCCAACAACAATAACTGTGGCGCACGCTATCTGAACGCCAACAACCGACCGTCTAACACGAACGTGAACAACGGTTGCGCTGCCACAGTGAATGGGCTTCGATCCTGTAACGATACAGAGCAGCATCCTTTCTACACAGTCGATCAGTCTCGGTGCCCAGAAGAGGCGAACAGACGAGACAAGGGCTCAAGTAGCGACGCTCAGAGGAGCCTAGCTGCTACACGGCAGCTGCTCTGCCCAGCACTAGCGGAAGCAGAGAAGAAGTCAACGGCTGGACTCGACAGCTATGAAGCGGAGTCCAGCTTCTTTGCAGACAATTCTGAGATCACTCCATTTGGAAGCGTACAGTTATCTCGACTGATGTACATCTCTCGATCAGTAGAGCCTCTGAAGATGTACCCCATAGCGTTCTCTAGCTCGCAGTCGGTCAGAGGAAGAACACTCTCTCCCGCCTCGATCAGGGACTTCATCTTCGACAAGAAGAGCACAACTCCTTCTGCCTCTGTCTTCACGCAGTATCTTCTCCACTTCCGCTCCCTTTCTTCGACTCCGACAAGCATTCTAGCCCAGGCTGAGCCATCCTTCTTGCTTGACTCTCGAACTTCGAAGTCGAACAGCGTGAACTTCCTCTTAGAGAGCTCTTGTATGCTTATCGGCTCTGCATCGAATGCACGATCTATCTTGATCTTCTCGGTCAGACTCTTCAAGTTCATTCGTACCTCTATTCCTATCATCGTCTTGTACGAGTCAGTCTTAGACAGCATACCGAAATATGACGCCCATGACTGGTCTCTTCTGCATCTCTTGGCCCGGTCGACGATGTTTCTCCTAGGTCTAGAGTATCCCTTTCCGTGACTGCAGACTCCACCTGACGGAAGTCTGCGATATATCTCTCCGCAGAACGACAGAGGCTCGCTGTCTAGACTGCTGATCTGGTCATGTCTTCGCTTTGCCCTCATTCCGTACTTGCTCCACCAGAACTGCTTGATGCGCCACTTCGCTCGATTAGCATCTCTCTTAGTCTTAGTCATGAGGAGAAGATCGTCAGCATATCTGAACTTCGGTCCAGGTATAGATCCAAGCCATCTGTCGAAGTCTAGCATGATGATGTGATGCGCTATCGGTGAGGTAGGGGTCCCTATTGGAAAAGAGCTTCTGTTGAAGCATATCTCGACTCCGAAGTCTATCAGTTCTCTGTCGCGGGTCAATAGCTTCAGCGCTCGTCTCAGAGTCTTTCTGGATATGTGCTGATAGCACAGTCTCTGATCGATCTTAATAGCCCACTTCAGATCTCTACGATCATAGACTGCGTGCTTGATGCGGTGCGCCATAGACTTTCTCTTGTCTTTAGCGTGTATACCGTATCCAGTCTTGCAGTTATATGAGATCTTAGGGTCTAGACTGTCATAGAGAGGCTGAATCTGAAGTATGAAGAGATGCTGGAGTACTCTAGTGAATAGACTGGGCTGCTCTATGTGTCTCTTCTTTCCTTTGTCATTCAGTATGTCGAACTCGCGATATGAGAGTCTAGATAGATAAGATCTCGAGAGAACAGAGCTCCCGACGTCATCTATCCACTCATCGATGGAAGATAGCATCTTCTTGACTTCTCTCTTTCTGGAGTGTCCTCTAGACGCCTTCAGTATCGCATTCAGTATAGTGTCTCTGTCTAGATTCATTATGCTCCGGCTGATGCTGATATTAATCGGGTTGAGAAGTGTAAATATAGAAAAAGATGGAGTGAACTTATGGTAGAGTTCGACAAGATAACTTACAGAAAGGAAGGAATCCTTCATACCCTTCAGCTACCTGAATCTATCAAGATTGGGTCAATGAGCCCAGACACGTTGAAGAGAGAAGACTACGAGAAGTGTCTTCTGGAAGCGCTAGACTACATTAGACTCAACTGCGACATCGTTCTGAAGAAGAGAAGAGAGGTGAACTGATGTCTACAGAGTATATTCATGAGCTTGGAGACTGTCTCAGCACTAGCGGATCAAACGCTGGTCCGCACGTCAAAGTGATAGCTCCAGAAAAGTACAAGGAGTCAGGCTCGGATACGTACAAGACCATAAGCACAGAGATAGAGAAGGTCAAGCAGACCGAGGACCATGCAAGTACGGATGCTGGATACGAGTTGCTATTCAGCGGCACGAGTGATAGCACGACGAGGACGGAGGGAACAAGGAAGTCAAATAACCTGACGTTCCAGCCGAGCACGGGGACGCTTACTGCCACGACCTTCAATGGCACTGCTTCCGTAGCCAAGTCCTACGATGCGTCATTCTATGGTAGTAACAGTATTGCCTCATCCTTGGGGAGCCGCGTCTACGGCAAGACTGTACGCCTGGGCAACGGAGAGGGTCTCTCAATAAACATGGCGAACTCGCTCCACACGGGGCGCAGTACCGCACTCGTCCTCATGTCTGGCAACAACGGCAGATACAGCCTAGTGGAACTAGGCTGGTTCAAGGGCGCAGGGACGGACTCTGCGATAGGCTCCATTACAAACCTCTATTCACACGTCCTAGCCACATACGCTACAGACAACGACAGCGTCCCGAAGGTGTACGTCAATACTGGAACGATAGAGTACGGGTGTGGCATCTACCTCGTGATGACGAACACTGGTTGGTCGACGCAGGCCACGGTGATGCTGAACTGCGAGAACATGTTGGAGGTGTCCATCGGGACTATCGACCGCACTGTGGCAATGACGACCACGGATGTGAGCGGGAACACTGTGTTCAACCTAGACGACCGCCTTGTCATTGGCAGTTCCTCGTCGGCCTCGTGGAGCGGCGACGACACGCATCTACCTACACGAGGTGCCGTACAGGATAAATTGGACGGAAAGGTGAACATAGCCAATATAGACCTATCCGGGCAGACGACTACACTCCTGTCCAAGGTACAGGAGATGGGAAATACAGCAGTCCACTACCGTAGGTACTATACCACTGGAGACGCTAGCGCAGCCGGAATATCTGACAAGCCCGTATCTGGCTCCGGGTTCCTTGTAGAAATATTGTGTAACAGAAGAAATAACGCAAATGACTGGAGATATGCGCTGATAGGTTACTCGCTTGGCCACAAGCCATACTTCGCCTCCGTATCTAATCTAGATACGTCTATCTCGTGGACCCAGATTTTGAGCTGGGACCGCGTGAGGACTTCTAGCGATACATCGTCGTGGAGCAGCGACAATTCGAACGTGCCGACGCGTGCGGCGGTGGAAGCGAAGATTTCGAACGCGATTAGCGGAAATGTAGGCGGTTTTCTCGGGTCGTGGATGCCAGCGGGAGTACAGTATTACCAGTCCGCAAACGATTTCAAGAATGGCGACTGGGTGTCGATTACCCAATCTGGCAGCGTGTTGTATTACAAGAATAACGACCGCACGCAATCTTACACCATACTTCCCGTCAACACTGGAGACGATATCTACTGGACGACCGAGGGCGAGTTCCAGAAGAAGGCGTCAACGGCAGTACAGATATACCCTACTTCTGAATTGTCCGACTGGAACACACTCACGAATTCTGGGCTGTACCTGATTTCTGTAAGCGGAGCTACAAATGCCCCATCGACGGGTACGTTCTCGTGTCTCGTTTCGAACGAGAACGACAATATAAGGCAGATTGCCTTTAAATCGAATAATATCTATTATAGAGGTAAAGGCTATAATACTCCGTGGACGGCTTGGAAGAACGTGAATGACGTGGACCATGCCACTAGTGCAGATACCGCTACATCTGCTACTAACTATATTTCTGGTTCGACTGCATATAATATTGCCAACGCTATCAACTCAAAACAAGGAACGTTGCATTTTATATCCTCGAATGCAGGAACGCTCGAGAACCCTGTAGCTGATAGACAGTACGTGGATGGACTTGTCGGTGGTGGCTGGGTATTTGCTACTGCAGGCGTATGGAAAAAATATACCGACGGTAGCTCTGTCCTCGCCCAGTATGGTTCCTACTCATACCTGGATGAGCTTGTCGTGAAGGCTGCGTATGCTAGAAGGATACAGGTGCTTAGTGACAGCTTGCCCAACGCAACGATGAGTCCTGGATATACCCAAGAGTATGAAGGTGCACGTCATCAGTGGACACAGCATGTACGGTATGCGCTGACGTTGACTAATACTACGGATGTGGCCTGCAACATTTACATTATCTGTGGTGGAAGGTTTACTACCTCTAATGCGGATGCAAGTACGTTGCATAATTTTGCAGGGAATCTTTATATCGATGGGCGCTTATATTCTACACCATCTGCGACAGTAATGATTCAAACGTGGGGTCCAGGAGATGTAAACAAGCAAGTCATAGGTACAATACCTGCTTATAGCTCAAGGACTTGGGAAATTTGGTGGGAGGACTATGTAGACCCACAAAACCCAAGTGGGTACCATATACACAGTGTATACGTTAATACTTGTATTTAACCATTATGCTTCGGATGTGAATATTTCGGAGAACAGAACTAAGAATGAAATCTCTCGATAAAGCCTGAGTTTTTCTTGACCTATTGCTATAAAAAATCGCCCGGCTTTATCAGGCGATTTGTTCATACAGATTCAGGTTTCTCGCTAGGTGTACTCTGACATTCTTCCACCGCACAGGTCATAGTTCGGAATCATTCCATAATGATCATGAAGGAGACCAGCAGCTGCTGAGCAGAAGATGTTCTTGTCCAGATGGAATCCCCAGTAGTAGAGCATCTGAAGCTCGTACGGATCCATGCTTAGAATGTGCTCACGCGCCTGACGATAAGTCTTCGTCTCGACCAGAGCCTTGACTTCTTCGTGTGTCATGTTCTACGCTCCTCGCTTAGCGGCTGCTCTCTGGGAAGTAGTATGAGACGAAGATGTCATCCAGACGGCAGTTCGATCGCGTGAGCCAGTAGTAGAGCTCGTCCTCTGGTACCCACTTGAACTTCACGTACTTCGGAATTCGGAGATTGCTCGTCTTGTCATATCGAGTCAGGGTGCAGCTACCGAAAGAGACCGGAATCTGAGTGCGGACTTCGATCTCAGTCTTGTACGAGACTCGGTCTTCCTCGCATCGCTGGATGTACTCCAGCTTGTTGACGGCTTCAGACTGGACGTCGAGTCCAGTGAGCTGCTTGAACACGGACTCTACGCACTCTTGAGGAGTGCCCTTAGACATCAAGTCATTAGGAAAAGTCCAGGAGTTGTGACCATCAGTCTTGGTGGTGGTCGGGAGTGCGATCAGAACCTTATCCTTGCAGCGGATCTTGAGGTTGTATCGTGCGATCGTCATTGAGTTTCCTCACTAGTTAGTGAACGTTGCTGAGCAGCCAGTGATGTCGGCTGCTCAGTTCTGTTCGGTGAAAGATTATGCGACCTTGACACCATCGACTTCAATCGAAGTGATGGTCTCGAGAGTCAGAGACATCGGGCGGAGGCCCTGAGCCTTCTCGTTGACCGGCTTGCGGACCTTGAGAAGTTCGGCGTACTTGGTCTTGTAGTCGTCGAAGATCTCGCCTTCATAGATGTAGACGGACTTGGAGCTGTGATTGTCGTCCGTGTAGATGCGGACGAGATTGCTGCCGGTAGTAGAGTTCGTCATGAGAATTCCTTCAAGACCTTCAACCCATGTGTTGTTGGTGTTGATAGGACGGGATTCCTTCTTCTCTCCTGCGCGAGCTTCGTAGAGCTCCTTGTAGTCGATGTCGGAGCCAGCGAAGCAGTTGAAGGTGGTGACCTTGACCATCTTGTCGACGTCGATGCCGAGAGCGAGAAGAGCAGCCTTGTTCTTTTTCGTCTCGTTGAAGGGCGAACCCTGCTTCGAGGTGATGATCTTGACGGTTTCGTGGGTACCCTTGAGGGCGGAGAGAGCTTCTTTCTTGATCATGTTAGATCCTTCGAAGAAGGTGGAACTTATTTTTAATTACATAGTAAATATAAGAAATTTCACAGGAACTCTAAACCCCTTTTCTGAAAAATCTCATTTTTCTAGAATTTTTTAACGGTTTTGTGAAGCCGAATTTTGTCACTTCTGCGCATATTCTAGAAACTCTCCGTCGCTAGACTGCTCAGCAGCGAAAAGCTTAGTCTTCAGAAGGTCTACCATGTCGTAGCACTTGATCGTCTTCATCTTGCCCTTTCCCGGGATCTGGAACAGTCTGAGCTCACCTATCTTTAGGTTCGTGTGCTTCTCTACGATGTACTTGTATAGACTCAGCTGCAGACTGTACTCGCTCACGTTAGTGTTAGGATATGCCCAGAACGGCTCTCTCATGCGCTGCGATCCCGAGCTGACAGAGAATGACTTAGAGGTCTTCCAGTCTAGGATGTCGATCGTGTCCGTCTTCTTGTTGTAAGCTACGAAGTCGATCGTTCCAGCTAGGCCGAGCGCCGGATCATTCACGATAATCTCGTTAGCGATTGGAGCATAGAAGTCCTTCATCTTGCTATAGAGATCCTCGCATATCCCTCTGCGGTACTCGAAGTCTTCCTTCATTCCTGGAAAAGCTTCCATAGCTTCGTAGTTAGGCTCGTTAGGCTCTTGCTTCCACAGGTGCTCCATCACAGAGTGCACTTCGGTGCCTAGAAGACGCGCGTAAGCTCCTTTCTGATCCCACTCGGATAATACCTCATTGATAGGTCTGCAGTTCCTCAGAGCGCACGAAATCGCCTTTCCTGTGCGGTCAAACGGGACATAGTACTTCTTCACGAACGTCGTTACCGACGTGTAGCTTGTCCCCAAGGAGTCGTTGTATACGTGAGCTATAGGCTCGATGCTGATGTCATTGAACTTCTTGAGCTCTTCTCTAGCATTCGATATCAGAGAGTCCATATTAGCTCCTTCTTTCCTGCGATAAGACGCATGATCTCTCGCTGAGACAGATCTCCGTTGAGCTGATGCACATTGTTGTAGTTGATGTGACGCGTCACCTCGTACGTCAGCGGAAATCCGAGCTTCACGTACGCTTCAGACGCTATCTTGTTAGCGTTCAGCTCGATTAGACAAGTGTTGCTGTACAGCAGCTCTAGCTGTCTCTGTACCCGGTGAGCTAGCTCGTGAAGTATCTTGAAGTAGTCTAAGTAGCGCGAGATGATCTGGAAGTTCAATGTTATCTCATCTAGCTGCGGATCGTAGCAGCACAATTTACCCTGTTTGACTGTCGATATGTCGAACTTCTTGTACTCTTCGATGACGCTATCTACTAAATCGTCTAGTGAATTCATGATCAGTTATGACTCCATCAGTTGTCGAGTATCTGAACTTTATCCTCAGAACGTGTGGATCTTCAGTCGGTCCTAAGTCCGCAGTCGAACGGTCTAGCACTATGCTCAGATCTTTCTCGATCTGGCTGTACAGCTGACTTCTCAGCTCATCTCTGTCTGCGCTCTTCTGAAACAGAACTAAGTACAGCGGACTTCCAAAGCTCAGATTGAACAGTCTCTCTCCTGGAATAGTCAGGAGATAGTTCTCTATAGCCTGATCCATCGCATGAAATCCTTTGCACTCGTATGTCGATGCGTCGTTGAAGAGACTGACGTCATAGTAGCCAGTGTCTACTGTGTCTCCAACTCTCTTGAAGTCAGGCGATTGATCTATAGGCAGCATGATTTATTTATATCTAATCACGGCTAAAAAGAGACCCGCTGTGGCTAAGCGGGTCATTGCGTATGTTCGTGTATGTAGAGCGTGAGTGAGCTTTGAGCCTCTTCTACAGTCTCGTGACTGACTCCACAGAAGAGATCGTTCCAGACTCGCGGTTGAGAGTGAGTACGACTTCGATTCTCTCGATAGACTCAGACGGCACGAACGAGATCTTGACATAGACCAAGTGCGTGTTAGTCTGGTCTGGAATGACCTCGACCTTCTTAGAGATGATTCCTCCAGCGGTCTGAATTCTTCCGAGGAACGAGTCAACCGAGGTTCTCATCGTAGATCTGTTCGTCGAAGTGTTCTTCTGGTAGAGGTACGGTATGAGCTTGTTCTCTAGTCGCTTCTCGATGAAGTTGCACAGCTTTCTGACATCGATTCTGTTCAGAGCTGACTCCTTCTTGAGCATCGTCTTCTGACCCATCAAGCACTCGCCGTATCCTTGGAAGTACATCGACGTGTTGATGTGCAGGTCATACAGCTGACCGAACTCATCGTCTTCGAGTCTGACCATCGGTCCCTGAGAGTATGCGATTCTTCCTTGAGTGACGCCTGCAGGAGCCATCCATGTCTGAATGAAGTTGTCACAGAAGCACATAGCGACGGCGCCAGCGACAGATCTAGGAAGCATGACCCAGCTAGAAGTGAACGGATCGAAGTACTGGTCGTAGTCGTCATATCCAGCGACGTAAGATCCGTCAGCGAAGCTGAACATCTTAGCTTCAGAGACCTTCTGACGGATAGTCTTAGCTTCCTTAGAAGTGCACTGAATGATTCCGAGGTCCATCTTGCGCTTCATAGCGATCTGGGCTATTCTGTTCTGGAGAGCCATGTACTTCTGCTTTCCAGAGAACGTTTCGATAGGATCGACGTTGAAGAGATAGTCGAACGTAGCCTTCTTGCGGTTGCTGTATAGGCTCAGAGCGCTCATCTTCTCCTTTACGTTGTTCAGCTTAGAGTTAGTTCCGCCAGTCATCTGGTAGATAGACCACGTCATAGCTGGCATAGCGAACTCGCCCTTGTAGTTGACTGACTTCTCGACGGACTTCTTAGAGACGTAGATGTACTGAGAGTTGCCGTTGATGACGTATGGAGCCCAGAGGCTGTTTCCGTTCTCGTCCTTAGCGCTCGGATCGTTAGAGACTAGCCATGACTCGACCGGAGAGCTCTTCAGAGCATCTAGTCCGAATCCCCAGACGGCTTCAGTCTTAGACTTAGGCTTCACGTAGACGTTGATCTTGTAGACCTTCTTCCAAGTCAGATTCGTAGGATTCTTCTTGTAGTCTAGGCCGCTCTCTCTGACCTTGTCTTCGTCATCGTATCGCCACAGCCACGAGAACGCGTTAGGACCGTATAGGGCAGGAATCTTGGCAGCTTCTGGAGTGATGATGGAGATGCCTACGTCGTTTCCAAACTCGCCAGGACCGATAGCGCCGATGACGAGCTGGTCAGCCAAGTGAGACTGGTACATCTCGATGTCCCCGTTTCCTGGCTGCGAGTCGGTCTGCGTGTAAGCCGTGTAGCCGTCTTTCCAGATGCCGGAAGGATCTGAGAAGACTTCGCTAGACGGAATGGCAGTCATCTTCTCGACTGCACCCTCTCCGTCAAATGAGACCTGCCAAGGCTTTACGACAGCTACTGGATCGCTTACAGCGTATGTAGAATAGATCTGAAGCTTAGTCTGTCCCTGCTCAAGGAACATCGTCCAAGTAGTGTCATATCTCTGATAGAAGCCGTTAGCCTCATAGACTGAAGAGTCCTTGACGACCAGAGTCTTGATAGTCTCTGGAGTCGCAGAGTCGTCCTTAGCTAGCTGATAGACTAGGATAGCGTAGTTCTCGTTAGCGATCTCGGTAGGATCGATAGCGAGATCAGCTGCGACTTCTCGAAGAGCAGCGTAGTCCGGGTCTGTAGGCTTGATTCCCTTGCACTGAATGAACTTGAAGGTTCCATTGTCGCGAATCAAGATGAACTTGCTGTCAGCAGTGTTGTACTCTGTGAACTTCAGTCCCTGGACCTTAACGTTGCTAGAAGCGTTCGACCAGTCTGCTGAAGGGATGACGAAGGACTTAGTCAGACCGTCGTCCCAGTCTACGATCTCGATTCGAGAGACGTCCTTCGGGTTGTTCTGGTCATTCTGGTCATATCCGAGAGAATTAGTCACGACGTCAGAGATAGTCGTAGCACCAGTAGGAGCCGTAGCGTTGCGGTAGTAAGTCTCGACATTCTGCTGAAGCTGATTTAGCGTCTCGTTAGCTGGTACATGGATGATAGTCTTGAAGCATGTGCCCGAAGTCGGCAGACCCTTGTCGAACTCGATAGCGGTAGGATCTACGTAGACGTAGCCCGAGGTGGGGAGATCGCTAAGAGTGTTGACGATGCCGTAGCTCTCCGTGTATGCAGAAGTCGTGACTGCTAGCAGCTCTTCTCCGATCGCAGCAGAGCTGACGAGATTCTTCTCGTCATAAGTCTTGAACTTATAAGACTTGCCGTCAGTGACGCCAGTAGTCCCGCGATCGCGATAGACGTATAGATTCTCCATCGGATTGCCGTTGAACTCGTCATAGATGTCCTTGACTCGAACGACCTTAGACTTAGCCGTATAAGAGAAGCATGCGCCGCTGTCATATCCAGTGAATCCGTCCGCAGATGCGAGCGCTGGATCGATCATGTCATCGCTTATAGGATTGATCAGACGCACGTTGTCGCCCATCTCGCCGTCGACAAAGTCTAGGCTCTGTAGTCCTTCGACGCTGTTCTTGTAGATAGAGTCTGTGTAAGGGTACTGGATCTGAGAGTAGCCTTCGTCACCCATCGTAGCTCTCACAGCGAGAAGCTGAGTAGCGCCACCCTGGTCGAAGTAGACCTGCGCAGCGAAGTGACCGTACTGGTCAGTCTGGTCAGGAGTGCCGAAGAACTCGTGGAACTTGTCTATAGTCGTGCAGAGCACCCTCTGGTTCGGATATCCGCGATTCGCGTTCAGAACAACAGCACCGATGCCGTCACCAGCTGCAGCGTTCTGTCTGACAGTATTGTCGACCTCTGTGAATCCGATTCCAGGAACGTTTGAGGAATTACCGGTCATGTCTAAAATCTCCTAAAATAACTTTCGACGGAATCAATCCGTCACTCTTAAGTTATTTATACTGGATTTTAGATAGGAAACATAGCTGACTTCTGCTCGAACTTCTGCTCTATGTAGTATTTCGAGCGCTCTAGCCAGTGGTCGTATAGGTAGTTCGAGTGTACTTTTCCACGCTTTGACTTCCATCTCATGTCGTCAACGACGTCATAGATGATCACTTTCGCCTTCTCTGGGTGCTTTCTCAGACCTCGACCGAGTGACTGCAGCACCTTGATCTTCGACTTAGAGTTAGCGAACAGGACGATTTCGTGTATCTTCTTGATGTTGACGCCAGTAGACATAGTGCCGTAGGTAGCCACGATGACCATCCCGTCAGACTCCTCAGCGTTCACTCTGATGAACTCTCGCTCGGCTGCCTTAACTGACCCAGTGATCTTCACGATCTTTCGATCTGGCTGGTGCTCTCGAAGATACTCTATCGTCTGATCTACGTGATCGACGTGATTGCAGAGAAGCAGCATGTTGTGATTCACAGGAGTACTCTTGAGAATCTTCGTCAAAATCGTCATGCGAGGCTCGTATTCTTCGACTAGCCTGACCTCTTCTGGATATGTTCTGTCCTGATTCTCTAGAATGAAGTCCATCGGGTACTGCAGGAACAGGTTAGCGACAACGATCTTGGTCAGATATCCTCTCTGTATCAGCTCATCCGAAGTGATCTTGTATAGAGTGTTTCCGAGAACGCTCTTTACTCCGTACGCGTCACAAGCGCTCGGCGGAAGGGTTCCCGTCGTCCCTATCTTGAATGTAGCGTTAGCGCAGTACTTCAGAATTCCGCTAAGAACCTCAGCTTTAGACTGATGAGCCTCGTCGATCACTACAGCGTCTTGCTGCATGAAGAAAGACACGTCCTGCTTCATGAGAGACTGCCAGGTCGTGATGAGTATCGTCTTCTCGAAGGTCGGAACGTGATCCTTGTCCTGCAGCTCACACCACTTGTCTAGGTCTGACCAGCCGTAGTCCTCGAAGTCTTTGTACATCTGAGTGACTAGCATGATCGACGGAACGATCAGGAGCATACGTTTGAGCCCTTTCTCCATCATCAGAGTTCTCATCACGAGATAGATCATCAAGGACTTTCCAGACGACGTGCAGCACTCTAAGATGCCTCGCTTCTTGACTAGAGCAGCGTAAGCAGCGTCTAGCTGATAGTCTCTAGGCTGATACTTCGCTCCTGTCATGATCTGCTTCACGTCTGACTCGAACTGCTCTCTCGACAGCCACGACTCGGGATCTCTCTCCCAGCCGACGAAGCTTATGCTGTGATTTCTTCTCTTGCAGTACTTGATGAGCTCGTCAGCTAATCCTATAGGAAACTTGTGGCTGAGCGCCTTAAAGAAGTGTATCTTGCCGTCCCATCTGTGAGCTTTGTAAGCTGGAGAGAACTCGTAGCCGTCCTTGTGAACCGAGAATGCGCTGTCTAGCTCGTACAGAAGATCTCCATCGTCGGTCTCTATATAGAAGTATGACTCATCTATCTTTGTCGCTCTTATACGTCCCATAGATTATACCTGAAATTTAGCTAACTATTTATCGTCGGAATTATTTCCATTCTTCTGGCTTGAATCCATACGGCTCGAAACTCTTGAAGTAGTGCCAGCGGCAGCGCTCACGCTCGATTATCTCAGTACGCTCTTTGTCGTTCTTCCAGTGAAACACTTTCCGGTCGTAGTTAGTGATTGATCCTACGGAATCCTTATCTTGTTCCCAACGCTTGGTCTTCTTGTTGAACCTTATCGTTCTCGTTCCAGCGACAATAGGACCGCTCTTCACGATGAGACGGTGTATGAAGTCTTTCGGAATTTGTACCATCTTAGTCGTCTTAGCCATCTTCTACCTCAGGAACTTCTTTTTCGCCTTCGTCATCTTGTACTCGATGTAGTCTTTTCGTGAGTCGGCCCAGCCGATGACCTCGAACAGCGCATGGAAGTTGGACATGAAGAACTTCTCGAAAGTGGTGTCGTAGTCGATCTCGAAGATGTCATTGAACGCTCTAGGCCACTTCTCGAAGGCTATCTGGTCGAATCCGTACTTGTTTCGCGGATATAGGAACAGATACTTTCCTTTTGAGCCTCTCTGGAGCGGATCGAGACCGAGCTTCTCCTTCAGGTTCACGTAGTTGTAGTTGACAGCGATCTTCGCAGCATAGTGAATGCGGTCAGGATAGGACAGACCGTGATCCACGTACCAGTCCATTTCGTGAGGCATCACAGACAGGTCGCCGATAGTGCGTGCAGCCGAGATGTCCTCTGGCTTGCACTCTTTGAACTTCACGTAAGCGTCCTGAATCTGGCGTGTCGTCTCTTCCTTGTCCTGACCTAGCAGAACTGCAGCAGTGATCTTGACTGCGTAGTCCTGACAGAACGGCGGGAACTCGGCCTTCTTCAGGATGAGACCCTGGATCTTGAGATGCTTGTTAGGATCTTCCTCGTAGCCGAAGAACTTGCCATCCTTGTCCACGACAGATCCTAGATAGAGCTTCTTGCCGTAAGAGATGAAGTTCGAGAACATGTTCTCGCGAGTGAACACGATGCGGTTGTTCATCTTGTTCTTCTCGGCCTTGATGTCCAGAATCTTCTTCCAGAACCAATTCATCTGCTTCTCCATGCAGTAGAACCATTCCATGTCGTCCATGTACGTGAAGAGGTTGATCTTGTGCTCGTCGAAGCAGTAGTAGTTGGAGTCAGTGTCGACCTGAACCACGACAGAGTCTCGATTGACGAACTTGACAGGACGCTCGATCACGTTCACGTTGTCGATCGGACGTCCGTCTATGGTAGCGCCGCGACATAGATCGAAACCGGAGATAGTGTCGCCGTTCTGGTGATGGAAGACAGCCTTGACTTCGTCCAAGATCGTCTCATCACCAGTGAACTGTGCGCCGCCATCATTGACGCCGAGCTTCATCTTCGTCTTCTTTCCGTTGAACTCGAACTCTACTTCGTCACCAGGATTGAAGAAGTGGCACTCGCCGTCGTAGACGATGTTTATGATGCGCTTCGTCGTGATCTTCTTGATAGGCACTAGGCATTCGCGCTGCGTCAGGTCATTGACATATACCGTGACAGCTTCGCCGTTGATGGTGTTAGCAGTCGTGATGTCTTTCGCGAGAACCTTGCCCTGATCCGTCTCGACTTCGTCTTCTTTCTTGTACCACTTGGTGTTGACCTTGATGACGGGGAAGAACTCCATCGAATCTCTGAGGATCTGCGGAGAGCGGTAGTAGCGGTCCGTGTTGTCCTTGAGATAGCGGATAGTGACGCGTGCGCAACGAGTGATGGAGCGTGCGCAGTCGATGTTGAAGAGGTGGAACTGCGGATATAGGCAAGCGCCGTATAGAGAGTTGATGAGCTTCTTACGTGTGAGCTGCAGAGTGCGGTAGCGGTCGGCAGCGAGAGCATCGCCTCTCTTCTCAGCGTCCTGCATCGCAAGCTTGAACTTGAGTCGTTCATCGAATATCTTGGAGACGACGGACGGAAGAATAGCAGTGTCGTTGTTGATGAATCCGACTCCGTTGACTTCCGAGCGTATGACTCTTCCAGACTCGATGTCCTCTTTGCTAGGCTTGATGACTCGGGTCTCCGGAGAGATGTTGTACATTATGATGTGGTTCGGATAGGATGACGTGATGTCGCCGCTCATGTTGTGCTGGTAGCGTCCAGGGTCTGCGTAGCAGTAGCCAGCTTTCACTTCATACGGCTCGAACGATGTCGGACTCTCAGGACGGCAGTTCTGATACTCGATTATTCCACCGCCGAGATCCTTCTTGAAGTAGCCCTCATCGTGCCACCAGTCGGCAGGCTTCTCGTAGCGGTCGTTGTAGACCTGATTCTGTGCGTGCAGGAACTTCATGATGTAGCCGTCGTGCGCTGCAGTCATAGCGAAGACGGAGTCTAGCGTGATCAGAGCTTCATTTGCGTACGCGATAGTCGTCGGCCACAGACGCTTCTTCTCTTCGATCTTCACCATCAGGCGCACGTCCTGCACGTTGTACTCTACGTATGTCGTGTAGTCTTTGATGTAGTGCTCGGTGAGACCGTATTCTAGCTTGACCTTTCCTTCGCCAGTGACCTTCTGACCGATATAGTCGAGCTTCCAGGACGGCGAGTTCTTCACGAATCCGATGAACTGGTACAAGCGGAGATAGTCGATCATGTAGAGGCCAGGCGACGAGAAGTGATAGCCCGTGACTTTGCCTTTGTCGTCCGTGATCGGACGCTTCTGCGGCGGAAGCTTCAGCGGAGACAGCAGTCTCGTGTAGTCGTGCTTGACGCCGTTCTCGTGCTGGATCTTCTGCATTCTGCTGATGATGTAGGCGTCATCGAACTTCTCCGAGTTCCAGCCAGTCAGAATGTCGAACTTCTGCTTGAAGAACCAGACGTAGAAGTCCTTCATCATCTCGAGCTCAGACTCGAACCACTTGTAGTTGGTCACGTCCGGAGAGTTTCCCTTGTACGGCTCCAATCCCCAGGTGTAGCTCTCGTTAGTGACGGTCGAGTAGACCGTGATCAGATTGATCGGATAGTTCGCCTCTTCCGGGTTCGGGAACTCCTGATTTATGAAGCAGCTGTCGTAGTACTTGCGCCACTTGTTCTGAACGATGTCCCAGATCTCCCACTTTCTCGTCTTGCATGTGTGCTCGAACTGGTAGAGCGTCATCGTCTCTTCGTGACCGTCCTCGATCAGTCGCAGCTTCACCTCTTTGTTGAGATAGTAGCGGCGTGAGGTCTGCGTCTCGATGTCGTAGAAGGCGATGCGGTAGTCTTTATACTCTTCGTAAGTGAGCTCAGCGTTGTCATACTTCTCGTGGATGTACTTCACAGGAGGCTTCAGGTCTGACTCCGCCAGCCTCATCTTCTTCGCCATCACGCGGTATAGTGAGTAGTCTTCCTTCGTCTTACAGACTACCTCTCTCATCGGGACGCCGAAGCAGTCTCGTATGTGGCTCTGGCCAGTAGGATCGGGCATGAAGTACTTGAATGTGTATGGATGCTTCTTATACTCTTGATCTCCGACTTCGCGTTCGAAGATAGTGTTTGACTCACGATCGTAATAGACGTTCTTGTAAATAGTGTTACCCTCGTTCTAGCGCTCTCAAATAATAATTTAGAAACTATTTGCATGCAAAAAATTCAAGTTTATCGTATCAATGAACTAGGAACAGAATTTTGTAAAGAAGATTTTACATAAAAATTCTCTATTCATAGCGAATTTTAGGGGTCAGACTTGTATATATATTTTAATCGCTGACCAACGATCTAGTCCAAGTATATCGAATGGTTCTAAAAAGAGCTTTTTCAAGATCGAAAGATCTGCAAAAGAATAACCTTCGGTGCTTGGACCATCGAAGGTTATTTTGATGAACATATATAAATAAGATTGAATGATGATAAAGGAACGATAAAGATACGATGATGGAATACGGAACTCGTTTCCGTTAAAATGAAGGGCATTTGAAACTCAGACGGGATCGGTGGTAAGAGCCGGTACATGGGCAGAATCCAATTCTGCAGGCGATGTCAAAATAGATACTGAGGGCCGTAGCTTCTAGAGAGTCAAGCTATCGCAAATAGAGACTCTACCAGCTCAGTGGCATCTGAGAGACATAGAAATCCTGTCGATGGAGCGAACAGCAACCCAATGCGAGTGTCGGATAAGCCCAGGTCATCAGCTTCTGAGGTCGAAGAAGCAACGCGCTGCGTCAGCAGATGGTGCAAGACTAAATGAGGAGCACGATAGCAAGTGCTCTATGCAGCCGCTATGGCGTCTGAAGATGTAGCTGGGGTACAGGATAACCGCCTCATAAGCTTCAGAGTGAGTCCCACAGGATGTCGATGCGACGTGGGCGACGAAAAGACTTTAGATGATTCGTGTCTTTTCAGAGCTTCCGGAAGCGTGAGATTCTGAGTCTGGATAGGCTTGGAGTCTCCGCTCCGGAGCTCTGAAAAGACACGCAGTGGACTTTCAGAGACTTTGAGAGACTCCGACAGAGGCTTCGCTCAAGAAGCTCTGTGATTCAGCGTCGCAAGGCGCAAATGAATCACGCTCTGTCCTGCTCATGAGCAAGAAGATTCACTCTTTTCTGCTCATGACATTCTGCGAAGCTATGTGGACATCGTCGTCAACGTCAACATCGACTCATGCTCAGGCTCAAACTTGGGCTCATGCTCTATCGTCACACATCTTCACTTCGACGCTTCTGTGCATGAATGTACACAAAAAAGACTCTGTCTGAGACATGACACACAGAGTCTCTCATTTTCTCACTCCAGCACTCTATTGAGCAACAAAAAGAGAACCGCTCTTTCGAACGGCTCTCAGGTTGCAATCTGTAGACTTTCAGCTATACGCCCATGTCTTTGATGAACTGACGGAACTTGACTACTTCGTCGAGAGCTCCCTGACGGTATGCCTTCTCTGAAGCGAGTGCAGAGCCTTGGAGACCTTCCGGAATCTTGTAGTTCTTCACTTCTTCGATCTCGATGTCCAAGCGCTGCTTCAGCTTGCGCATAGACTGGATGATGAAGTCGTTGCTGTCGATCGTCGCGTCTGTTGAGTTAGTGATCATATACGATTCTCCTTGTAGAGTTCTAAAAATTTACTTATTTATCAGAGTTTCAAGATTTCGACTAGTTGTTTGCGAACTCTTCTGGTGTTCCGTAATCGGCGACTAGATCATCATAGCTGATGTCTTGGATCAATTCCATCGGATCATCGGTCATGCTGTCTCTGCCGATCGAAGTGTCGTAGTAGCAGCCGTCATCTCCACGAACGATAGTGTCGGAGTTCTCGATCAGCTCCTCTATCATCATTTCTCTAGCAGACGGATCGATCTCTTCTAGCTCGTCAAGATAGTCCCAGATAGTCAGGCTAGATTCCTTCAGAGTTCTCTTGCGCTTCTTAGAGCAGCAGTCCTTAGATAGTTTGAGTCCCTCAGCTTCGAGAATTCTCTTAGCTTCTCCGAACTTCATAGACTCGACCGGACCTTTAGCGGAATATCTGGCTTTAGCCTGTCTCAGAAGACGAAGTGCGATCTTCTCGTCCCCATATTCGAAGTTTCCTCCTCCCTTGACGGTTGTCTCTTCGGAGTTGTTTATGATGTCTTCCAGGTCAGCGATCCGCTCTTCTTCTGTCGGAAGATCGCTGTTTCTCATGAATCCAGATATGTCACTAGGAATCTCTCTGATGAGATGATCGATGAGATCGACTGGCAGCTCAGCGAACTCCTCATCGGACATCGGCTTGTCCCAGCCCTCCTGATCGATCTCGACAGAGATGCCGTCCTCGTTGAACCAAGCGTTCTTGACGTAGTCGATTCCTTCCCAGTCTGAGTTCTCTTCTAGATTGAAGATTGCGCATCTGAGAAGACAAGTGATACCTGGATTCTTGGATCCAGCGTTTCCGATATAAACCATGTTGTTCATTGGCGTTTTCCTTTTGTTAGTCGCACAGGAGCTTAGGTCCAGATGTCGATTCTTTTAGGTAATAAGTGACTTCGTCTCCGACAGTCTCGATCCTCTCGATCTCTAGGTTGAGCTTAGATAGCTTCTCTTCGATGGTGCCCGAGTAGATCTGGTCTTCTCTGAGCATTCCGAGAGCGCTAGGATTCTTGACACTGCTAGTCAGTACAAATCTCGTCATAGTTTCTCCATTTTAGTATTTATAGCGCCTTTTCAGTCATTTGTAAACTATGTAAAGAAAGTTTTACAATTCCGATACACAAAGAGAGCTGTGCGTCTCTCTAGCGCTCTTCAGCTCCATAATGATTGAGAAAATCTCATAGACTGTGATCAGATTTTCTTATTTTATGCATGAACGAGAAGAGAATTCCCTCTGTCTCGTCTATGTGTCAAGGAAAGGACTATGAAGCTGAACATTCTCGCAATTCTCATGATCGTCGTCTCTGCGGCTGTCGCTAGACCTTCTTGCGAGGAGCATGAGCTAGCCTGGATCGTCTGCGGAGAGGCAGAGAAGGAGATGGTCTCTTCGGCTCAGAGGGCTGTCGAAGGAACGACGTGCAAGGTCTTCATGCACCAGACGAAGATGAAGTCGATAGAGAGGGGAGTCCCGGACGAGGTCATAGCTGACGTGCTTCTCTCGATCAAGTGCGACGACGTCAGCCAGACTCCTCCCAGCGTCATATGGGGAACTGAGAGAAGTCCCCTGATAGCCCAGTTCGGCCTATGGCAGTACACGAGATCCCTGACAGTCAGAGAGGGGCTAGAGGGTCATCTCGACGACGAGATCAGGTGAGCTGCAGAAGGCCCTGGGGATCGAACTGGGCGCTGTACGTAGTGCTCGGACACACTGACTCGAAGTCTACGAATCCCATCGGAACTATCTCGTCTTCGTCTCTCTGGACAGCGAACAGACACCCCGAGGCTACCGAGAGCGATCTTCCCGCTCTGATGAGAGCGTCGTCCGCTATGACGGCTGCAGTCTCTCCGTTGAGAGGCGTCAGAGGAGCTCCCCACGCGTCATACTCGACTTCAGAGAATCCGGACGAGAACGGAATAGACTGTCCGAGTATCTCGGCTGGAGGCGCAGAGGGATCGACTGGAGTCCTTCCAGCGATCTGAGCGCTCCAGACAGCCTTCTGGATCATCTTCGAGACGTACGGAGAGTCTGGATCTAGAAGTCCCGAAGCCGGGACGTTGAAGAGCTCTTCGTACGTGCCGTCCGTCTCAGCTCCCAGAGATACAGATCCCTCGGCTATCCTAGGACGCATCTCGGCTCTGCCCGCCTCTTCGGATCCTGGTCCAATCGGAACTAGAGAGTCTCTGATGTCAGACAGCTTGATGCTCAGCTCTCCGTCAGCTGGCGAGAAGTCTTGCCAAGCTCCGGAGGCAGTCAGATACAGTCTCATGTCAGAGTACGGGTCTCTGGGGGAGCTGAACAGCCAGTCAGTGAATGTGTCGTATGCTCTGTACTTCATCGCTCCTCCTCGGTCTCGAACGCCGTCAGAAGTCCGTACTTCTGACCGTCTATCTCGGTCTTCTCTTCGAGCTCAGCTGCGTAGCATCCTCTGTCGAAGTCTCTCGAGCTCTGAGAGTCTATCATGCAGATCAGCTCTCCAGTCTCCGGATCGGCGAGCAGAACTCCTCTGAAGTCCTCTCCGCTGATAGCGACTCCTTCTCTCTGAGGAGCGTCGTCTCTGGAGCGGCGGTTGAGAATTCCGACGATGGCGTCGCTTGACGGCATGTAGCCGAGCTGCACTCTAGATCCGTCGTTCACTGTTCCGTCTGCCATCTCGTATCTGACGATAGACTCTGCTGAGTCGACAGCTGGAATGATCTGGTGAATCCATAGACCTCTCGTCGATCCAGATCTAGCGTATCTCATGACGAACTTCAGAGGATCTGGCTGATCTCTCAGAGTCAGCGTGTAGTCCCAAGTGAACCACCGGTCAGTCGGACCAGATCCAGCTCTCTCGTTCCACAGATCTATCATCGACTGGTTTCTGACAGACTCGTCAGCGGGAGAAGAGCTGGGAGAGCTTCTCACGAGATGCAGAGGAGCGAGAATCATCGGCTTGTACAGCTTCGTGAAGACTAGCGCAGGAGATCCGCAGTACATCGGCAGATAGACGTCTGAGTACTCTGAAGAAGGAGCGTTAGCGGCTAAGCCCATGTGAACGCAGTCTTCTGTCTGGATCGCTGGCGCAGATGAGCCGTTCTGACTGTAGAAGACGTCTGTCAGTCTGATCAGATGGTTCGGAAGATAGTCGTACCTCTTAGACCACATCGACCGTATGGGCTCTCTTCCAGCGTCTCTGACGATCTCTGCTCCCTTAGCGCCGTAGACGGTCAGATCGTCTAGGCCTATAGCGTCCTTTTCATCTACTGATCCGAACATCTGGGTCGGACTGAGCGCTGGATACGCTGAAGACGACATGAGCGTCGTAGCTGGACCGACGAGAAGAGTGCTCGTGTCAGCGCACGAAGTGTCGAATAGGACGTCTGTCATCTCTGGCCAGTTAGAGCACTGGTAAGACGTGTACGTCGTTCCTAGATCTCTGTCCTCGCTGAGAGTCCAGCGCTTCTCGAAGAAGTCGACCGTGTCGAGCATGTTAGACACGTTAGCCCACTCTATGATCGGCTTGAACAGCTTTGAAGGAGCTGCGCTGAGAGGAAGATCTTCTGTTCCTAGAACAGTCACGCGATCGATCTTGAAGGTCTGCGCCTCTACGTCCATTCTCATGAGTCCGTTCGTGAAGACTCCAGTCTTGCTGTCTCCGACTCCCGGAGGGAAGCTAGTTCCGACGATGTCCTGGTGGTACTCGTAGACTGGAGCGACTCCGGCGAACTTGTTCGCGACTCCGATAGACCTGTCGTTCTTAGGCTCTAGCGTACCCGAAGAAGTCTCCTGCAGCTCCATAGCGTCTCTCATGAACTGCACGGCTCCAGAAGTGACAGTGACGACCACGTCTGATATGCTTCCGCACTCAGCTCTGTTGACTCCGTCGAACGTGTCTGACGCCTCTCCGTGGTTTCCATAGTCTGCGTATCTGACTGAGTGGTTGATCATTCCAGCCACTCCTCCGACGTTGTATATGGACTTGAGACGATAGTCTATGAGAGCTCCGTTAGTCTCTTCTACGTCATAGGCGGGCACGAGAGGATAGTACTTCACCTCTCTGACCTTAGTCGTGAGACCTTCGGGACTTCTCCAGTTCGCTAAGTCGAACGTGCACTTGTCGACGCTCTCTACTGTCGGATAAGAAGCGCTCACAGCAGAGATAGGAACGTATAGACTCTTCAGCGGAATCTTCAGCAGAAGCGGAATGTTTCTCTTCTCTGCTCCGTCTGGACTAGCGGCGACAGTGACGTCGACGTACATGTCGCTCAAGTTTCCGATAGAGTCTGAGCTGCTGATTGCGATGTCTGGATCTTGTGTATGCAGGTCTACCGAGCTTCCGTCTACTGTGGCAGACCACAGACTGACCGACTCAGTCTCCTTGATGAAGACTCCAGAAGTTCCTAGAAGACCGCAGAACGTGCTGCTCTGAGCGTTTCCGTGCTGAGTTCTGTTCGCTAGCGGAATATAGACACGATTGATCTTAGCTGACCAGTATAGTCCAAGCTTCTCTTCTATGCTGCTACCTTCCCAGTCAGACAAGATGCCGCACAGAGCCTCTATCTGTCTGACCAGGATCTTAGCGTTCGTGTCGAGATCGACCGTCTGTCTGGGTTCTATCGTGATCATCGTTCTGTGTATCGAAGGAGTGAACAGATCATCCTTCCAGACGCCGTCAGATGGCATGTTGTCTAGATACAGATCCCACTTTCCGTCTTCCTTGATGGAGCAGAAGCTGTTCATGAGATTCTTATCGTCGGTAGCCTTGTCTGCTAAGGCAGTTCCAGTCTTCTTCGTGGATAGAGCCTTAGGACCGTCTAGCTGATATGTGCTATCAGCTGGAGGCATGTACCAAGCCATGTCGGGTCCATTGTCGCTGTCCTCGAAGATGCTCCAGTCCTCGTCTGTGTTGTTCGGCCATGTTCCGGCCGGAATGACGAAGTCTCTCGGGTCTTCATCAGTTCTTCTGTTAGTCGTTCCGAAGACTCCCGGATTCTCTGAGCCCTTGAACGGCTCATCGTTTCCAGCCATCACGACGTCTACGCTCACTGCGGAGTTCGCGAGAAGCTCAGCTCCCATAGCGACTTTAGCTCTCATGATGTTGTCGGCGAACGCTATGCAGTTGTCCTTAGTGAGTCCGCACTCGCCAGAGAACGCTGGAGACAGAGTCATGACTTGATCGAGCGTCATCGTGTACTCGCTTCCGTCAGCTTGCTCGTGCTCGTAGCTCATCCCTCCTATCGTGTCAGACGTCATGAACGTCTTCGCTGCGTCTCCGAGATAGCTCATCTCGAAGTGCTCGACATCGAAGCTGAGCTGCGTCAGAATAGAAGCAGTAGCTCCATAGACAGTGACTCTCTTCTCTCGACAAGAAGCTCTGTTCTCGTCCCAAGAGTCGTATATCTTCGCTACAGTCTTGCAGTCTATGTCGTCAGAAGCTTGCACGGCTATTCTGAACGTCGTAGGAACTTCTCCGTTGATGTTCTGTCCGAACGTCATCTTCGCTGTTCTTATCTGCTGAGGAATGTCCTTTCCTATGTCTTCTGAAGTCCCTGAGTCTGTGACTAAGAAGTTGCAGTTCGTGTACGCTGAGCTCTTGTTCTCGAACTTGTTGAAGCAGTATCTGCTGTACGCTTCATAGTTGACTCCGGAGTAGAGAAAGTCATGGAAGTCATAGAATCTCTCAGACACTTCTACGCAATCTGCAGAGTGTGCGCTGTAGTCTGGCAGCTCTTCTGGCTTGAGTCCCCATGGGCTCTGCCAGTAGTCCCAGTTGTATGCGAAGACGTTGACTAGATTTCCATACGTGTCGCTGTACTGAGGTCTATACTGCTTTCTCTTAGTGTACGCTCTGCTCATGTTCTGTGCGCCAGAAGACGGAGCGATGTCTATGACGCTCGAGACACGACTTATGTCGCCATAGTTCTCTCTTCCGCAGACGCCGCCGATGAATCCTACGAACGTGTCGATAGACTCTACTAGAGTGTGTCTGCAGTCTACTCCTCTGATAGTTCCGAAGTTGTTTCCGACTACTGGAGAGCAGTAGTATGCGATTCTTGCTCCAGGAGCCATTCGCTGGTGTGGAGTGTATCTGACCCCAGAGCCGTTGACGAGAGACGTGATGGTGTCTCTTATCTGCTGGCAGAGATAAGATGACCTGTTGACGTCGCTGACGAATGATCCAGCAGAGCTTTGCTTTATATCATACGTCTTCTCTCCGTTGAATGAAGTCCACTTGCCTATCGAGCTTATGGTGTTCTTCATGACTAGATCTAGCCACTTGACTGAGTCTTCCGTGCTGATGAAAGGCGCTATGACGGCCTTCCTGACCATAGACCAAGGATCGACAGCAGACTGATATCTCTCGTAGTCTAGCTGAGAGTAGTCTCCGAGCGCAACGTCTGACCATATCTCGTCTAGAGCAGTAGGATCAGACAGCGCCTTGTTGCTGACTGAGACTAAGTCAAATCCGACTAGCGTCGAAGGTATGGACTCTGACATCTTGATCCATGACTGATCGTATCCGTCAGAGATGGACATCTTTCCTTCCATGTAGTGGTCTAGACTCAAGAATCTCTTTCTGGACTTCTCAGTGAAGCTGCACAGAGGAAGTCCTAGCGAAGTGCTAACAGAAGCGCTAGTGACGGAGAGAAGATCTTCCGGATCTTGAGACGCTAACACGGTCGGATCGCCTACGTCGTTGTAGAAGCTGTCAGCTCCCTCGGCGAAGTAGCCGACGTAAGGGATCACGTTGTAGATAGAGTTCATGCACAGCTTGTTCGGAAAGAACGCGTTGAATGCGCTGTTGACCGAAGTGTCGTCGTTCTGTCTGTACTCGTACTTGTTTCCGACAAGATAGACTTCTGGACAGAATCCGTCGAATCTCATCTCACCAGAGGTAACGATGTTCTCGACAGTTCCATAGTTAGTTCCGACTAGACAGCCAGCCACTACGTCTGTGCAGTCTCTGACTATCTTCTCCAGCGAGATCTTTCTGTCACATCTGAAGTTGATGTTCTCCACTATGCCGTTCCGGACGACGCCTCTCGTTCCGAGATATCCGACTAGACCGTTGCTGTTCTTGTCGCAGATGAACGTCTTGTTGAGAATCTTGTGCCCGTTGAGGTCGAGAACACCTTGGAAGGGCCTCTCTGGAGTAGGACAGATCATGCTAGTCAGTTCGTCTCTGTCATTGACGTTTCCTATGTCGTCTCCGAGAACGATGTTGATCTTGTTGTTGAAGTCGCTAGGATCGTTGCAACGATCAGCTATCCAGTGCAGATGCGACTTCTTCAGGATATAGTAGAATCCGGAGTTCGTGTTGACCGGATCTGGCCCAGTCAAGTAGCTCTCGAATCTAGCAGAAGTCTCTTCATCAGACAGATCGATGTCGCTAGAGTATATCCGGAAGAACTCTCCAGAGTTAGCTGAGCTGACGAACGGAGGCTTCTCAGACAAGTCGTCTGGCTCATAAGAGCTGTAGTCTACGTCATAAGCGCTGTACTCGAACAGAGTAGAGCTGAAGTCGGGCATCCCTTGCACGTTCTTCGAGTAAGTCTCGAAGTCGCTGAGAGTTCTGTACTGCTCTATAGATATCTGGTCATTGTCGTAAGCGTCCATGAACTTCGAGTTCACTGGAATGCCAGAGACGTTCATCACGCCAGGAACGTCGCCTCTGAGAATCTTCTCTTTGAATGAGTTGAAGAACACTTGTCGCATATAGCTTATTTACATGCGACTGGCGAGATCACCACTTCTTGGCTCTGTCTAGAGGACTGAGAAGATCATCTCTAGCGATGACCGTTCCGCTAGAGAGAGTGAGCTTCATGACGTGCCGTTCGCCTCTGTCTATCGTGTTGACTAGAGGACTCTTGTCTGGATTCAGCTCTGAGCTCTCGAACGTGAGAATCTCTGACGGGATCTCTTGGTCGACTGTGAACTTCTCGTAGTCTACTCCGTAGTCGCCGTTGACTAGCCACTCGGAGAAGCCGTAGTCGTCGTGACGGTCGAACATCTCTTCGATTATTGCGTCCCACGTGTCTATGTCGTCAGTAGATATGTCGTAGACGCCGCTCATCGTAGTCGTCTCTGTGAAGAGGGACTTGTCCCTCTTCTCGTCTTCGTATCCAGTAGTCCATCTGATCCAGTACGCCATCCACAGAACGTCGTCTGAGCCTCTGAAGAAGCAAGGATGACCTAGAACCTTGTGAATCCATCCTAGATTGTCTCTAGCGTCGTGCTTGACGTAAGAGTATGCCTTGTTGTATATCTGGAATGTTCTGTCTGCGAACATTCTGACAGTCGCAGAGTCTCTCGTCAGCGGAATCCATCTTCCCCAGTTCTCGAGATAGTGCCTCTCGGCCCAAGAGCTGCTGTCTTTGTTCCATACTCCTACGATCTGCTGCTTGTTCAGTGGAGTTCTTCCTACTAGAATGTCGAATGCCTCTGGATCGAGATAGAAGTCTCCCATCGTGAGCTGTCTCGCTATGCTTCTAGAGTAAGCTTCGTTGTTTGTGTCCGTGAAGCATATCTCTCTGAGCATGTTTGGAAGCGCTGGATCGTCAGAGTGAGTCAGGCAAGCCGTCATGAAGCTAGACTTTCCTTCTTCTGTCAGACCGACCGTGTCTAGGTATCTCGATATGCGCTCTTCTAGAGTTCCAGTTCCTCCGTCGATGAACTGCTCTCTGAACTTTCCGGAGAAGTACTCCTGGTAGAATCCTCGGCTGAGACGTCTGTAATACTGAGCATACCGGTCTATCAGGCTCTTAGGCGATATCCACGATCTAGTGTAGCCGTTCCACATGTACAGGCTGACGCAAGATCTCGGCATCTGGTTCTGGTCGGCTTTGTCGGGTTCTTGAACGTACTCTACGAAGGACTCAGCGTCAACATCAGCTTCTCTGGCTTCAGAAGACGACTTAGCCATCTGGTACAGAAGCAGAGGAAGCGTAACTTCTCCGTACTTCTCAGCGAGATCAGCTCCGCTAGTCATCCAAGCAGCGACTTGCATTCCTAGATATGCCATAGCGGAAGGTCCAGCAGTGACTATGTGAAGAGGAATTCTGTACAGAGAAGCTAGAGTGAACCCGTCAGTCGATATGTCGTTGATGATCTCAGTCATTCCGAATGTCGCTATCGCTAGCAGAGCTCTGACCCAGCCTGGAGCCCAGCTGTACTCTTTCTTGAAGGTCGGATTGTAAGAAGAGACTTTGAAGTAGCACCAGTTCGACAGAGTCTCGCACCAGAAGTAGTTCGGGATAGAGCTCTTGTCCGCTCTCATTATAGCTTCACTGCTCAGATCTTTTCCATATCCTTCGATGTCTTCTAAGGTAGTCATCGTCGGACTGAGAGATTCAGGAGAGTCTGTTCCGGACTCGTAGTAGTACTCGTAAGGACTCTGCCATCCGTACTGCTGTCTGAGCTCTTCTCTCTTGTCCATCAGACTGCCGTCGCCTGGCGGAAGCTTGACGAGCTCTGGATCGAGCTCAGTTCTTGCTCCTAACGTCTGCTGGTGTAGGTTCTTGTACTTGAACTGCTGTATCATTGAGAGTAGTTAGCCTTTATAAGCTATTTATCTTTGATTCGTGGATCGAATAAATAATACATGGCAGAAGGTCTGAGTTTTCTAGAGTTTATCGAGTCCGAGGGCATGCTCACTGAGGCAATGAAGAGAAAGCGAATGGTTCGAGACGGAAAGGTAGTCCAGAAGTGGAAGACTACTCAGCCTGGGACGCACCGCATCGAATATGATAAGAATGGAAATCCTCACGAAGTCAGAATGACTGCTGAAGAGATCCGCAATCGAGAGAAAGGACGTCGTGTCGGCCAGAAGAAGGCTGATGCTAGGGAGACCGAGAGAGTCAAGAAGCAGCAGATGAGCATGAAGGTCCGCAAGAGGACTGCAGGTCTGAAGCACTACGACAAGAAGTTTCCAGACGTCAACTCCGAGAACGACAAGTCGCCTAAGCGATAATCGTACACGCGCATAGAGGAGGGCTGGGAAGATGGACCACAAGGAGTTCATGCGGCTTCAGGTGAAGGAGATCGAGCTGCAGAAGTGGCTTCAGGGAGAGCGTCAGGGCTCAGACCCAGGAGAAGAGTTCGTCAGAGAGTGGATTCAGAACAGCGCTGCAGCGTTCCGTGAGAAGCATAAAGGATCAGAATCTTCCAGTATCTGAGTATAGACGAAGTCTGTCTCTCGTCATTCTCTGGTCGAGCTTGCACTTCAAGTTGACCTTCATGCACTCGCCTAGAGAGCTCTGGTCTATCTTGTAGTCCCAAGACTCTATCCCCACGATGACATAAGAGTCTAGAACTCCAGCTCTGAGAACGTCTAGCCTGTGAAGCGACTCGTTGAACTTGTCTCGGCCTATGGTGATTCTCTGCTTGTCGCTCCATCCTCGAACGAACGTCTGGTCGGCTTCTGTGGCTACTACGTCGATGAACTTCTCAGCAGCCTCGAAGAATCCTCCGCTAGTCACTTGACTGAAGTCTGCTGATCCGCTCTTCCAGTCTTTTCCGTATAGACTCTCTGCTCCCGAGAATATGACGTCTTTAGCTATCGGTATGAGACTTCCTATACCCGCTAAAGCCTGATTGACTACAGTCGAGGATAGCGCAGACAGATCAGCTTCAGTCTTGACAGTAGCGTACTTGGTCAGATAAGATATGACATCCTTCATGCTAGACGGAAGACAAGACCTGTCGAAGATCTCTTCAGGTCTCTTCCATACGTCGAATGACAAGTCGAAGCCTCTCTCTTGGAACGACATTCCGGTAGCGATCTTCTTCGTGAAGTCTCCAGCTAGCTGAACGTTGAAGTTAGCGCCGACTGCAGCGCCGACTGCGGCTATCGGAGTGTCTCGTTCTGTTAGAAATTTCTGCGCTACGTCTGTCAGAGTCTTCTGCGGTCCGTCTGAGAGCTTCGTGCTGAAGCTCAGCTCGGGTACGCTGTCGAGAACTCCGCATATCGAAGTCGACGCTCCTCCTTCGTTAGTCGTTAGCACGAACCAGTTGTTTCCGTACAGATCTTCAGAGAATCCTTTGTACATAGACAGCTGTGTCTTCGAGAGATTGACTTCGTCGAAGTTGTCAGTCTTCTTAGTCTCTTCTGCCATTCTTCTAGAGCTCCTTCGTCATCTCGCAGCGTAGCTGCACATCTCTACGACTTGATCAGTCGACAGCTTAGTAGCGCTGCTGAGCTTCAGATCTATCTCGCAGTGCTCTGGAACGGCTCCGACTCTCTTTCCATCTCGATCTGACGTCAGCTGAACGACGTGAGGCGAGAACCTGAAGCTCAGGCTCTCTATGAAGAAGTCTACTGGAACTCTAGGCTTGTCCGTGTCCAACACGCTGTTCTGGTCAGTGTCTCTGATCTTGAAGCCGAAGGTCATTCCTATGCGGCTTCTCGCCCCAGTCGCGCCAGTCAGAATGTCGCTGACTCCTTCTAGAGCTCTAGGCAGAGCGTTCACGTCTCCGGACACTACGTCTACGACGTGAGCTATCTTGCTCGCGCCCTGCAGCATCATCTTTCCATTAGAGCTAGTCAGATTGTTCTTGACAGCCTGCAGATTCTCTACTACTCTCAAGCTGCTGAACTTGTCTGGCATCATCGCAGTCTTTCCTAGCGATATCCAGTCCCACATGCTGCTAGTCTTGACGCCTGAGATCTTCATCGCAGAGCTTATCGGATTCTCTGTGTCATATCTGAGACCGTCGACGTGCGTAGAGCTTCCTTGTGGAGTGACTGGAAACGCGTGAAGCTTCAGACTGAGGCTCATATAAGCGTCAGCAGGAATCTGAGCTACTAGCTGCGTCCACTTGTCAGTCATGATAGGAGGTCTGTACAAGTCTCCGCCCAGCGCTTGAACGACTTTGCCGTAAGGAGTTCTGATAGCCTTCATAGCTTTAGGACCTCCGCTAGACTCAGTGTCGCCAGCTAGAGTCCGCATAGTCGACGTGACGAATGCAGCGTTGCTGTTGTCCCAGTCACCCCAGTCCGTGCTGTAGCTTATCTGAGGAAACTCTGCTATGTAAGCCGTCAGAGGAGTGATTCCAGCTGCTACTGCGCTGTCAGAGAACGGCATCAGCGTGATGCTTCCCTGTCTGGCTCTTCCGCCCCATATCTGTATGACGTCTGCCATCTATCAGTCTCCCGACAGCTCTGTAGGCTCTACAGACTCTTCTCTCGATCTTCTTGATCCTCTCTCTGCCCACAGCGCTCTGAATGCAGTGAAGTCTTCTCGGAATCCAGTCAGAGCTTCTCTGATCAGCTTAGTCTCTGTCAGTATCAGCGTCTCTGAAGTCTCTGACAGAGTAGTGTTGACCGTGTCGTTCACTCTAGAAGTTCTGTTCTGCGCTCCTGGCTGTGGAGCTTCTCTCAAGCTAGCGACGGCTTCAGACAGTCTTCTCATGCTGCTGTCGAGAGTCTTGGTGAGCTCAGCTTGACCCGCGACTAGCGGTCGAACGGCAGCAGCGAAGACAGTAGCAGTGTCTTCTCTAGGACTAGAAGAGTCCTGGACTGATGACACTACAGCGACTCTTATCGGAGCGCTGAGAAGCTCTAAGATCTTGTCCTCTGCGTCTGGTCGGAACGGAGACACAGCTTGCGCCGGTCTAGCTCCTTGAACAGGAGTGACTACGGGGCTAGGAACGCTGATCATAGAGAATCCTCTCGCGATAGCTGACTCGATAGTCTCAGCGATAGGGGTAAGATCTATCGCAGACTGACTTCCGGCGCGAGCAGTGATTTGCTCGGAGATTCCGTCCATCTTTCCTGCTATAGCGACGAGAGTAGCGTCCATGCTAGTCAGCGGAGGCGCTATCATGTCGACTGAAGCCGACAGCGCTCTAGCGACTTCTTCGCCGTGCTCGACCTTAGTCGCCTTCGTTCCTCCGGAAGGAGACCATGACGATATAGCTCCAGATATTCCGTCGATAGCGTGAATGACCGGATCGAGAAGCTTTCCGATGATGAGGTAAGCTCCTCCGAGAAGAGCAGCGATTCCGCCCACGACGGGTATCGCTAGAGCAGATCCGACCATGACTGGATCGCTCCAAGACTCTAAGAATCCCGCAGCGCTGTCTAGCACTAGACCTAGCTTCTTGTCGTTCTCTGCGCTTAGACCAGTCGTGGATGGATGCTGGATCGCGGCTGCGGCTTGAGCTGCTGGAGACAGAGAGGGCTCGCTGACGCGTGTGACTGCAGTCTCTATTCTCGAAGCTGTCTCGTCCACAGAGCTACGGATGAGATCTACCGTGACTGCCTGACTCGCAGAGAATGCTCTCAGCTCTTCTTGCGCTGTCGAGACGAGGGATCTCACGTCCGTAGAGATGGTCAGAAGCGTCGTCTGGACTGACTTGTCTATGTCTAGGATAGATCCGAGATACAGCTCTATCTGTCTGTCGTGACTGTCTTCTGAGATAGAGCGCTTGATCTCGTCTTCAGCCCACAGCAGAACTTCGCCGACCTTGACGATCTCTCCTTTGATCTCTCTGAGCCTTCTGTCCTGGTCTTCCATCGTCTGCTATTCCTCTTATACGAGTTATTTATAGAACCTAATTTCATTCATATAGGATCGTACGAGCGATTTAGAGACGTTTTAAAGCCCTATAACGTATCGCTAAGGGTATACACGGCTGAATATCCAAAGCGTCTTAAAACGTCTTCTATGCGTCACTATTGAGCATCTTCTATCTCATGAGTGCTGAACCAGTGAGTATCGACCTTCTGATTAGCGCTGTTGAGATAGTCTAGTCTTCCAGAGGAGGAGTATTCTCCAGACTTCGCTAGCGACTCGAAGTCGTATCGCTCGGTCATGCTGCCCTGCCACGTTCTAGTCTCTTCGTCATACGATCCAGACTCCGGAAGATAGTTGCCGGAAGTTCCTATGACTGATCTGTAAGGATCTGCGACTTCTGAAGGGAAAGATGAAGTGAACTTCCACAGCTGCGGGTCGGACTCGGACAGACGATCGACTTTGAAGAACTTGTCGGAGAATCCGTCAGCTGGCTCGAACAGACCTACGTCTGGCTCTACCATCCCTATCTGCTTGACTGCGCTGCTCTCGACTAGCCAGTTCGGAGAATCTGTTCCGATGTAGAACTTCTTCTCGTCTGGAGCTCCAGAGACTGTGATCTCGATCGTCTGGTCCTTCCAGACTGCTATAGCGGGGCTCAGCTTGACTACGATCTGGTCTATGATAGATCCGTGCTCGATCTTCGTGTAGACTTGACCCTCGATAGTGAAGTTGAACTTCGCTTCTAGCTCTCGCTTGTCCTGCTCTCCGAAGTCGTCCTGGTAGTCGAGCGAGACCGTGTCTAGCTTCATCTTGATGTCTCTGCGTATGTTCATGAACCAGAACTCTTTTATGTACAGGAACGCGTCTGGATCGAATCTCGATGAGATCTGCTCTACGATCTGGAGAATGTCAGAGAACTTTTCAGCCTTAGCTGTCAGCTCTACTCCTATGTTGTATGGAACTGGCTGAGTGTCTTGCCACAAGAGCTGGGTCTGAGACTCTTCGATGCCTTTGCTCATCATGTATTCTTCGTAGAACGTCCGGATAGCCTTAGATGAAGCCGATCGAGTGCTGTCATACTGGAAAGACGTGATCTTGTAGTACATGTTAGGAAGAGGTATCACATACGGCTGACCAGACTCTTGCTCGACACGGAAGTCGTGCGACTTGGCTCTAGGTCCGAACTTCAGAGGAACGTGAATCGTCTTTCTAGGAAATCCTCTCTCATCGAATCTGACTACGCATACGTCATTGAAGAATCTAGCGAACGATGTCATTATCGCTCTGACTGTGTCCGCATAGTAGAATCCTGCAGGATATCCGAAGTCGGATCTTCCGTCTAGGGTAGCTCTCCACCACCCGTGCTCTTCTGGGGAATACCCATGGTCTGTCCAGCTGCTCTCTTTTGCCATATATATCTTATATATCGGAAGAACTATGTCTGAGCCTAACTACTGGAAGATACCGCTAGAGAAGCTGCCGAGTCGAGGTGCGAAGTACCCCAAGGGAGCTAAGATAGAGTTCCGATGTCTGACTGTTCGTGATCTGAAGTACATGGCCGCCATGAACGACGACAACGCTTCCGAGATGGTCGACGAAGTTCTTCGCAGATGTCTCAGACTGAGCGACTTGCGCTTCGAAGACATTCTGCGCATGGACCGACTCACGCTAGTCTTCTATCTCCGCTCTAACACGTTCCAGCTGTCTAACTCATACCAGACCGAGTTCGACTGTCCGTACTGCTCTCATCGAGTGATCCAGCAGCTGCAGATGAGCGATCTGAAGGTCAAGCCGATCACTCAGAGCAAGCTTGGAAGCGCTGTTGTCAGAGACAAGACGATTCACGGGGTATACAAGCGCATGTCTGATCCGTGGATCAGAGCAGAGGACCGAGACGCAGAGACGATTCTGAACTGGACTGACTTCGACAAGAAGTTCACTATCGCTAGCGGAGATCTAGAAGGAGAGATTCTGAGACTTCCAGCCGACGAGTTCTCTAAGCTTCTTCATGTCGCGGAGGATGCTCGCTGCGGGGTCATGGGATTCGCCGACCTGAAGTGCACAGGATGCTTCGAGCAGCTGAGGGTAGGCATTGATCTGTCAGACGGAGCTCTCTTCAACAGGGTCAAGACTACGACGCTGATTCGAAATGCGGTTCAAGTCAGCAAGTTCTGCGGACTGACTATCTCGGATGACATGCCATACAACGAAGTAGAGCTTACGATAGCGGTAGTCAACGATCTAGCAGAGAAAGAGGCTGAGAGCCTCAAGAATTCTAGAGGGAAGAGACCTGGAGGACTGAGATGACAGAAGAGCAAGAAGAGCTAGCGAGAAGATACTCTAACGTAATAGACGACGGAGTAATGGGACTCGACGCGATCAGTCCAGAGCCTAAGAAGCTCATGGACCGATGGACTGGAAAGGTCGTCCAGGTGAATGACCCTCTCATGATGGGACGCGTGAAGGTCAAGATATTCGGACACTATGACGATGTTCCGGAACAAGCTCTTCCTTGGGCTCTTCCGGAGAAGTCGTATGTCGGCTCTAGCACAGCTAATTTGGTTGTTCCTCCAGTAGACGCAGTCGTTCGAGGATACTTCGAGAACGGAGATCCGTACAAGCCGATCTATGACGGAATAGTGTCTAGCGACAGTCCTGTTGACCTAGCAGATAAAGCATTCTCGTCAGCTGTAGGCGTAGGAAACTCTATCTTGAACGACGTAGTGAGCGACTATCCGAACACGATGGTTCTGATGCAGACAGACGAGGGTGAAGGAGTCACTCTGAACCGCAGCAGCGGAACGATGAAGATCACGCACCGCTCTGGACTGAAGATTCAGATAGATCCTAACGGAAGCATTCTCGTAGAGCAGAGCATGTCTAAGAAGATAGACCAGCCAGAGCCAGCATCTATGGAAGTGAAGGTCGAAGGGAAGCTCAATCTAGAGGCAAATGACGACATCACAATCAACGCAAAGAGAAACGTGTACATAGACTCAGTGCTCGGAGACGTGAATCTCGGAAAGAACAATCTGAAGACACTAGTGTGCGCTCATCCGGAGTGCTTCGTCACTGGAGCTCCTACCAACGGCGGAAACACTAACGTGAAGGCTTAGTCATCTTCTTAGATCGTGTATTTCCTACTCATTGTTTGCTCCTTGGATTTTCGCGTGTACGAATCCCTTCGCTATCGCTTCACCGACAGTGAGCTTGTCGCCCTCTTTGAGTCCGAGCTCGTTGCTTCCATCTGATGCTAGAGTGCTCGGAGGCAGAGGATCTCCTGGATGGAACGTGAACATGCAAGCGCCATATCCGTCGTCTCCTATAATTATTACGCTATGAGATACGGGCCAACGCTTAATCTGTGCGCGTGGATCTGTCAAAACGAGTGAAAGTGTACCAGTACCTTTGACGTCCATCAGCGTGCACTTGAGCGAGGGATTGACTTCAACTAGCGGAACCATTCCAAGGAAGCCACGAATCCCGCGACAGATGAAAGCTCGGCACCCGTCAGCGACAGCGGGATGATCATACTTGTACCATGAGTGGTGCATGAGAGCGTACTCGAGATCTTTGACAGAAGTGAACTCAGTTACGCTGCCTTTTCCGTTGCACAGTCTCTGCTCTAGGCACTTCTTGAAGTACTCAGGATCGTGCTCCTTTGTGCGCTGGATCGCGTGCCACACGTACTGATTGTAGTCGTACTCCATCTGGTCCTCCTTAGAAGTTTGTGGATATGATCTCTTTCCACTTCAGCCAGTTCTTGATAGTGAAAGAGAGCGAAGTGATGTTTGCTGCTGTGTCTTCCAGCCAGCCCATGTAGTACCGCTGCTCTATCAGCGCTCGGCTTATCTTCGCGACTTCGTCGTCTAGCGCAGTCTGCTCAGTAGCTTCTTTGGCCGTGTAAGCGTATCCGCCGTCCTTGAGCTTGTTCTTCGCCTTAGCGATAGCTTCTTCGAGCTTCGTCTCTAGAGTAGCGACGACGGCGACCTGCTTGCGGTATGCGTCGATGTACTTCTGCTTCATGCCTGGAATCTGCATGTTCTTCTCTAGAATGTCGTCCGGATTCTCTGGCATATCTGTGTCTTCCAGCGCCATCTCTTGAAACTTCAAGAAATCTTCTCTCTGCATATTATTTCCACTTCTCCAGTACTTTGTCGAGTCTGTCATCAAGGTCAGATACTTTATCCCATTCTTCGACATCGACATCGTCGAGTCCGTGGACATCGTCTAACCTGCTATACATATGATCTTTCGCCCGAAGCCATCTCTTCGTCATCTTTATGATGCATCGACGCAGGCGGTGGATCTCAGCGCCGTCCTTGCATGACTCTGCGTAGTGTCCTGCCTTCAGATCTTCTATGAGCTTATCTACGTCTTCTTTTAGGTAAAATTCACGGTATGCTGGACCACCTTCTTTCGGGTCTCGATACACTTGCAATTCAGCCATTATGCCTCCAGGCTGTCTATCCAGTTGAAGAAATCACTACGAGTGAATGTTCCCTCGTCTATGCGCTTCTCGTCGAGTCTAGGAGCAGTTTTCGGCCTTTCTTGCTCTCTTATGCGCTCTAAGAGCGGTTTTTTAGTTTTGAGGTCCATGATACCCTCGCTTGTTGAGTTCTACACGTTAAATATAAGAAAATGCAGAGAATTCGTAAACACTTTTCCGCTCGAAACGGTGAATTTTATCAGTTTTGCTATATTTAGACTGATGCACATACAGTTCAAGAAGCTAAAGTTCAAGAACTTTCTGTCATACGGAAACGGATGGACAGAGCTAGAGTTCAACGACAAGCTCAACATCGTGAGCGCACAGAACGGGTCAGGAAAGTCAGCGATCGTGGACGCGATCTCGTTCGTACTGTTCGGGAAGCCCTATCGTGACATAAAGATGAAGAGCTTGATCAACTACATCAACAAGAAGCACTTAGAGGTGCAGATCGAGTTCGACATCGGAAGAGACCGATACAGCATGCTGAGAGGACTAGGACCGTCGAAGTTCGAGCTGACTAAGAACGGAGAGAAGGTCGAGGCGCTGAGCTCTAAGAGACTCAATCAGCAAGAGATAGATAAGCTTCTAGGGGTGAAGTATCTCTTGTTCAAGAACGTCATGTGCATAGGAGCGATCTCTAATGTTCCATTCTTCAATATGCCTCTGTCTGACCGTCGAGAGCTTCTAGAGACGATATTCGGTCTGACCGAGATAGCCGACATGCTAGACGAAGTCAAGACGAGAAGAGCTAGCGACTCGATAACCGTCAAGACGATGACGTCGACTCGATCTGGTCTAGAGAGATGCGTACAAGAGATAGAGACATTCATAAGAGAGATGAAGGTCAAGTCTGAGAAGTTCGAAGCCAGCCAGCGTGCGAGAATAGACAAGATATACGCACACATAGTCTCACAGAAGGACGACATAGCGCTTCACGAGAGCAACATATCGAAGTGCGAAGCGAAGCTAGAAGAGCTAGAGAGCAAGACTGGCGGAACTGAAGAGATCGAGCAGAGGATAGAGAGCAGAAGAGACGAGATCAGCCGCAACGACTCGAGGCTATCTGACATATCAGAGTCGCTAGCGCACAGGGACCAGGCAGTTTGTCATATATGCGGAACGGATCTGTGCTCAGAGCACGCCAAGACATACTTCGACTCCATAGAGAGCGAACAGAGGAATAGACAGAAGAATCTAGAAGAGCTTCGAGAGGCTCAGAAGATAGATCAGAAGGAGCTGTCTAGTCGCAGAGATGCTAAAGCTCTATATGACCGCGTGAATGCTAGGATGGCGCAAGAGAAGACCACTATCGAGACGCTCGAGAGAGGAGTAGAGTACGACACGAAGCAGATCGAGTCTATCCGAGCAGAAGTCAACGACTTCGACACGTCTTCTCAAGAATCTAAGCTGTCTGAGTACAAGGAGCAGATAGCGCAGTCGACTAAGGAGATAGACGAGCTGAGCGAGAAGATAGCGATAGACACAGATCTAGTCTCTATTCTGTCAGATAGCGGAATAAAGAGGTACTTCTTCGAAGAGATAGTTCCGATTCTGAACATCAAGATAAATGAGTACATCAAGAAGTTCGGACTGAGCTTAGAAGTCACGTTCGACGACATGCTTGAGTACACTATCATGCGTGGAGCGTTCGAGATGGAGTACAACGGACTGTCGAATGGAGAGAAGACACGCGTAAATGTCGCTATGCTACTCACGTTCTACGACATAGCGAAGCAGCTCAGCAACTGGTCTAGCTCGATTCTGTTCATCGACGAGATCTTCGACACTGGCATAGACAGCGAAGGAATCACTGACTTCATGAAGGAGTTAGTCGGTATGCTCAAAGGAGACGGAAGTCTCGGCGTGTACTTAATTTCTCACAAGCTAAATGATCTAAATTTTAGCCAGATACAGTACAAGTTCGAGACGCTGAGAGTCCAGAAGAGAGGATGCTTCAGCGCGATAGCGAGAGGATAGAGAGATATGAGCAGAGTAGCTTTAGTAGCTGACCTTCACTTCGGAGCTCACTCAGACGACAAGAGATTCCAAGATTCTCAGTTCGACTTCATGGAGCAGATGGTCGAGAACTGCAGAGACCGAGGCATCGAGAAGATATTCGTATTGGGTGACTTGTTCGACTCTAGGCACGCCGTAAACGTTTTGACGGTCAATCGCGTGATTGAATTCTTCAAGAGCCACGAAGGGGAAGTGATCTGGTACATCATTCTCGGAAATCACGACCTGTACTACAAGAACTCTGTCGACGTGAGCTCGATGGTCGTCCTGGACCGCATCAAGAACGTGAACATCATCGACAAGCCGTTGAGAATGCGCCTAGACCATAAGCGTTGTCACGAAGACGGCGGAAATGACCACGACACTGTCGTAGTGCCTTGGGTGACGGACTATGAAGAGTTCCGCAACTACGTCGAAAAGGAATTCGATATTGGCTGTGGCATAACTCGCATGTTCGGACATCTTGACGTCATCGGCGCAAAGATGGACATCTTCAACAACCGTGCCGAGCAAGGATTCGACAAAGCTGAGCTATTCAAGCACTGGAAGCAAATCTATACGGGCCACTATCACATTCACTCTGAAACTACACAGGGTGACTGTAGACTGACATATCTAGGATCTCCGTATCAGCTCAGTCGCTCTGAGGTCGAAGAGAAGGGCTTCTACATTCTTGACACAGACACAGAAGATCTCGAGTTCGTGAAGAACGAGCACTGCATCGAGTACAAGAAGCTCAGATATCCAGAGATGCCAGAGAGTCCCGAAACGTTCATCCAAGGAAACATAATCGACGTCGAGATCTCTTGGGAAGACTCGAAGTACATGACCAAAGTCACAGACTATCTCGACAAGATAGAGAGCTACGGACCAGCTTATCCGGTCAATCCAGTGTACCATAGAAGGTCTGACTCGATGAGTGACTCTGCTGAGAAGATCGACGTGTCGAAGATAACGATTCTGTCTCTAGCGAAGAAGTACATAGACGACAGTCCAGACATCAAGAACAAGTCAACGGTCTATCAAGCGTTCAGAGAGCTTCACGAGAGACACGTCGTCTCTCAGTGATCTCAGGATATATTTTACGAGTCTTCGCTGCGTTCAGCAGTGTTCTCTTCTATGCGAGATCCGCGTCTGCGTCTCTCAGAGATCTTCGGCTCTTCGATGACGACCTGAGCCTCTTGTCTCATCTCTTCTGCTGCGCTCTGAGCTGGCTTAGCGAAAGGCTTTCTGCATCTCATTCCCATGATCTCAGTTCTCCATCAGTCCTATCTTCTTCTGAAGCGCTACTGGAAGATACTTCTGCAGCATGTGCAGCGACCTGTCCTTGCCTTCTCGCTTCATCATCTTGATGCACTCTCTAGCTTGAATCTGGAAGAACGGATCATTCAAGAGATTCTCTGTGAATCCGGAAATCTCATCGTCGTTCAAGAGCATCTCTTCTCTCTTGTTCTTCCTCTTGTTTATAGTCTCTAGCTTCTTGAACGCGTATAGCTCGACCAGCTGGATCACCCAAGACTTCGGCTTGTCTTCAGCGCAGAAGTCCCAGAATCCGTCTTCTCGATCGTCGTCCATGTCTAGAAAGACGTGAGGCTGCTCCAGAAGAAGCTGCTCGACTAAGTAACTCATCTTGAAACTCCTCGTCTAGTTCTTCCCTAGGAGACTGTTGTAGAAGACCACTATAGCGGCGCACAGCTTGACGACGTCCTGATCTCTGTCGTCGTACATAGTGATGACCTTGAAGGACTTTGGAGAGCAGTTGTCCCAGTTGTGCCAGTCGAACTTCTCTTGCTCTACGATGCTCATCGTCTGCTGGCACGCTCCACGGATCTGCTTCTCGAAGTTCTTGATCTGAGACCCCATAGCGTCGTACTTCGTGAGCCCTGCGCAGCTGTTCTGGAATGCCTGGTTGATTCCTTCGATGACAGAGATCGCAGAGTCTGCTTGTGGCTTGATCTTCTCTGCGAGCGCCTGCCGTGGTGTCTTAGGATCTCCAGAGTCTGGAGGATTCTCGTTATCTATCTTCTGTGCTGAAGTCTCAGCTTGAGGAGACGGCTGCGCTGTCTGCTGCTGAGCAGATTCAGGCTCAGCTTCGTCTATCCTCTTCTGTCTGAAGTCCATGAAACTCTTCATAGCTTGATCCCTGCGTGTTCTTGATTTTTGTTATTTATAGAGAGACCTATCACAGTCTCTATGCAAAAAAAATTGAAGGTCCAGGAGAATCCAGACCTTCAAGCGATTGTTATATTCTCTCTTCGGAGCTATCTCTAGTCCATCGAGCCGTAGACGTTGTCGTCGTCCATAGCGCTCACGACTGCGGCAGCAGCTTCAGCGTCAGCGGAACCGTCGTCTTCGTATTCGACCTTGTCGAGAATAGCCTTGATCGCGTCGAGCTCTTTCTTAGTGACCTGAATGGTGAAGATCTCGCCTTCGTCTTCGTCTTCGGTCTGACCCGGAGCTGTCTCTTCTGTCTCAGGAGCTGTCTCTTCAGCAGCTGCGACCGCAGTGACCTCTTCCTCGTCTTCCTTCACGACTTTGTAGCCGTGAGCCTTAGCGACTTCGATGGCTTCCTTGATCAGAGCCTTCTTGTCCTTAGTCTCTTCAGTAGACTCGTCGACCACCTTGTAGCCGTGAGCCTCTGCAACCTTGATAGCTTCGTCAAGCTGTTCTTGTGTGATTTTAGAGTCTTTCATCTGGTTAACCTCTTTTGTTTTAAGATCTTGTTATTTATACTCTCTTTGTCTATCAGGACCTTCGACCGCCCGTTACGATTCGTCTGATAGCGTCTCTGATGTCTTGAACGAGAATCTTCTCGTTTACGATTAGACCGTAAGCGCTAGCGAACATAGACTTGAGCTCTTTCGCTTTGCGAGTGATCGTGTCCAAGAGCTCTGGATCTCTGGGATAGCACAGAGACTCTCGAATCTGTCGCTCGTCCATGCGGCTCTCTGAGCAGTACTCTGTCCAGCCGTCTACGATCTCTGAAGCGACTTCTCTCACGAGCGGAATGATCACAGACGGATCTGCGTACTGCTCGTCCATTCGATAGCTCTCTTCCATCTGCTCAGTGCTCAGCTCAGCGTTCTGGCCAGGAGCAGTGTCGTCCTGGATGATGAGCTTAGCGCCGCAGCACGGACATACAGGATTTGACAGGTTGACCGTGTAGGCGACCTCCTCGTCCTGTAGAGCCTCGAGAACTCTCAGAGCTCCCATCTGTGTCTCGTTGAGCACTTAGTCTTCCTTCTTCTCGTCAGACTTCTTGTCTTCGTCGTCTTTCTTGTCTTCTTCGGCGCAGCAGGACTTGTCGTCGTCCTTGCAAGCCTTAGCGGACTTGATCATGTCGAGGAAGCTCTGCTCCTTCTTCTCTTCGATCTGCTTCTCGTTGCCGCAGTCTTCTCGAGAAGGCTCAGCTGCTTTCACTTCTTCTCCGAGAAGCTCAGCCTTGAGAGCCTTCTTGGCCTCTTCGATCTTCTGACGAACCTTAGACTTCACGACGGTCATGAGCATCTCGTCCAGCTTGTAGAGCTTTCCAGACTCGACGATGCCGATGATAGAGCCAGAGTTGCTGTTCAGGAGCTTTCCAGACTTCTTGTTCAGTCTGTAGGCTTCAGACTTAGTCTCGTCGCCTGGAGCAGTCTCGTCCTGAGTCTCTTCTTCCTCGGCTTGAGCTTCTTCGGAAGCTGGCTTGTCCTCAGTGTTAGGCTCAGCTGGAGCTTCCGGAGCTGCTGCTGGTGTCTCTTCAGCTGCAGGAGCAGCGTCTAGATCGACGTTAGGAGGAGCGTCTGGAGTAGCGCCGTCTTCTTTCGGCTCGGACTCAGCTTCTGGAGCTTGAGCAGCCTTCATGTTGACGACAGTGTCCTTGAGCTCACGAACAGAAGCAGACAGCTCATTGATCACGTCTTTGAGATCAGCTGCTTCCTCGGATGCTGGAGTGCTCTCTTCGCTGGATCCAGAAGTAGGCTCAGCCTTCACTGGCTCAGTGCCGTTTCCTAGCAGATCAGCGAAGTCGTCGTCCCCGTCTGTAGTCTCTGGAGCGCCAGCGACCTGATCTGCGGTCAGCGGCTTAGTCTCCTGATCAGAGAGAAAATCCTCTTCTAGAAGCTTCTTCTTGTTCTTGATAGCCATGATTTGTAACCCTTCTAGTGTTCTTTTTTGTTATTTATAGAAGATTAGTATCAGACTCGGTCAGACTCAGATAGCGCCGATCACAGTCTTCATCTCTTCTGATTCTCTGAGAGCCTTGAAGGCGTCGCTGAGATCCTTCCACTCGCTGAAGCTCTTGATGTCTCTCGACATGACGCTCAGCATAGCGTCTAGCGTATACTCGACGGATCTCTTCTGAGCTTCTGGCTCCTGACCCTTGAAGGACAACTCCAGATCTCCAGGAGAGAACTGTCCCTTCAGCTTCTTCACGGCCTTAGAGTTCTCGTCGCAGAACTTTCTGATCTTCTTGAACAGAGCCTTCAGATCTTGATCCTTCTTGATCTCTTCGTCGGTCTTTCCGTTAGCGCTCTTCAGCACGGCCCAGACGTAGAAGAGTGGGCACGTGTCTTCTTCCTTCTCGAAGACTGTCGACTCGCTGATGAGGAAGTCTTCTAGCTTTTTGTAGCTCTTCATATCTCGATTTCTCCTAAAAAGTGCGTCTTTATTCTTCTCTCGCTACTCGCTATAGCAGCTGTAGTACACGGTGTCTGGGTCATTGAAGGCGCTAGCGTTGTCGACTGACATGCTCTGAGCGAGCTCCCAAGTCTCGTGAGATCCGCTCTGCCATGCTCCGGAAGCTTCAGATATGAACTTCCACAGGTCTTGAGAAGATCCGTACAGTCCCCAGAGCTTCTCTAGCTGATCGAACACGCCATCTGGTCTAGATCCGTCTGGACCTTCGATTCCAGGCTTGACTTCCCAGAACAGCTTGTCGTGATCTTCTAGCCAAGCGTATATCTCGTCTAGGCTAGCTTCAGACATCCATCTGCGCTTCAACGGATCGATAGTCGCGTCGACGTACAGATCAGATATGAGACTGTTGAGGTCAGTCAGGTCGCTCTTGACTCGGTCTGAGACGTCTAGAGGATCACTCTCGGTGCCAGCACCGGTTATGTACTGCTCATTTGTCCAGATTCCTGGAGCAGCTGAGTGCTCTGCCAAGAAGCTGCTAGAGTCTGACACGATGCGCTCGACAGACTCTACTGATGCTGAGTCGAAGCTAGAGGTGAACGCGAACGCTGAGCTCCACGCTGCAGACTGTGACGAGACTGTCTCCCAAGTCGAGGACCATCCAGCAGCCGAGGACTTCCAAGAGTCGTCCGCTGACGTGCTGCTCCATGCTGCTGAGTTCTCAGAGACAGCGCTCCAAGTCTGATCCCAGCGGTCTATGTCGCCCGAAGTGACTGGAACAGCCCAAGAGTCTCCGCTGCAGCATCCATGTCCAGGAATGACCGGAATCACTGGCTCGGTGTCGTTCCAGCAAGGATTCCATGGACCTGGAGCCCATGGACCGCAAGGCGAAGGCCATACGGCGTTAGGAGGGCACATCGGCTCTCCTGGATAGTCTCTAGCGTTGTCTCCGCCCATTCTGACGACTCCTGTGTCTCGGACTGCTTACTTAGCGAGGTTCTTAGCGTTCTGGAGCTGGACTCCGAGGTCGTGGATAGCGTTTCCGATCTTGTTGACGCGAGCGTCTGTGATGTCCTTGACCTTCTTCTTGAACTGAGCTAGAGCGTCGTCTCGGCCGACGAAGTCTTCCGGAACGATCCATGCGTCATTGATGTAGTCAGACAGCTCGTTGACGAGGTCGTTGCCGAAGCCGTCGAGAGACTTGATAGCGTCGCCCTGACCTTTGCTGAAGTACTTCTCGATGAGCTGACCCATCTGAGACTTTGAGCTGGGAGCTGGAGTAGTCTCGACCGGAACGGAGATCTCGCCAGTGATCTCGTCTTCGAAGACTTCTGGAGAGAAACCCTGATCTTCATTGACTTTCTGTCTAAATTCTGCAAAATTCATAGAATCTAACCTCTTTTGTAGTTATCTTAAGTTATTTATACCAATTCTCTGAAAGGTTCACCATCCGTCGAATGGATCAAAAGGATCTTGCGGTCTCTTCTGCCTGGATATCTCCGCTGGCTCGTCGACAGGCTCGTACTTGAAGAGCGAGGCTGCCGAAGTGTCGACCCAGTCGTTGACTGACAGAATGTCTCCAGACGATGACACTTCCGACGTCTTGTTCTCGATGTCGAAGGTCTCTGCTAGAGAAGTGAACTCCTCGATAGGCATCTTGTCATCGACTTCACCCGTCAAGTTCACGTCTTCGTGACCGTTCTTCCAGGCTCTGAGCGTGAACGTGTACGTGATAGCCGTGCCGAGAAACGCTGTGCCTTCCTTGAAGGACTTCACGCTGATTATCTCGAAGTATCGTCCACTGTACTGAAAGCACATGATATCTCCGATCTTTGGCTCATATGCTGGGTACTTCGCCTGCGTGCGGTCGTAGTCGTACTGGCTGGCTTCCTGGAAGTGCGCTATAGCAGCCTGGACTTCGAAGACTTCGTCGTAGAGCATGCCTTGGATCTGGTACGTCTTCTGCATCGACGGAATGCTGTCCGAGTAGACCGACAGACGGAATCGTCTCACGATGTTCTCTAGAGGATCTTCTCCGAGCAGACGATCTCGCTTAGTAGAGATCTGCTTGATGTAGTAGTCGACTTCGAATCCGTACGTGTTGATAGCTTCTGCGGTAAGCGACGATACGAGAGCTGCTTCATCTGAGTAGCAGGACCCAGAGTCACTTCCGTCGAAGGGCATAGGCTTAGTCCAGTCCCAGTTCTCGATAGGACATCCTCCACCGTCACTGAACAGTCTCTGAAACTCTGAAGCGTAGTCAGTCATAGCTATATATATTTATAGAGAAGTGCCAAGAAAAATCCCAGGCTTTAGCAGAGCGACAGGTTTCACGACATGAACGTATCGACTATCATCTGCACGTACATATATCAGACGTTCGTCACTGTCAAGACGGCGCTAGAAGTGACCCAGGCAGCTGCGGACAAGATTCTAGACACGATATACGGCATCGTCAAGCTCGCTCTAGTGTCGATCAGAGAGCTGCTGAATCCGGTCATTCGTGTCATACGATCATCGATAGCGTCGCTGATGAAGTCGATAGGACCCCTGTGGATTCGAGACTTCTCTGACACGAAGATGTGCCAGAACTTGTACAAGTGCGAGTTCTTCAGAGACTATCTCCTAAATCCAGACTCGATATTCTCGAAGGCCGTAAAAGATCTGTTCGACATATCTGAAGGAGACAGAGCTGATCGAGTGCAGCGTGAGCTAGACGCTATATCTCGAGACTTTCAGCAGTTCAAGATCCAGATATGCTCTGGTGTCTCTCTTGACTTCACGATGAGCGCTATCACTGGACTATTTCAAGACTTTCTGGCGCAAGTGAACAAGTGGCTGAGATGGCTGAGAAGAAAAGTCGACGCTATATACAAGTGGCTGAGACACTATCTCGACAGCTTGAAGCGCTGGGGAGTGTTCGAGCTGCTGAATCAGCTCAAGGCGATGTTCAGCTGTGTGCTCGACGAGACCGATCTGTGCGCTTCGGTAGAGTCGGCAGGATCATTCTATCGGTCATTCACTAGCAAGATGAAGCTGTACTGCACTAAGGCTAATGACTGGATCATTCGACCAGACTACGAGAAGATGTGCACTTCGTACGCCCAAGGAAAGATAGACGAGCTGTCTGATCTTGGACGAAAGCTAGAGAACGGACTGAGACTGTTCGTAAATCCGAGCAACGTGAAGCCTACGACCGACTGTCTGAATCTGTCTGGTCACATCACTGGAATAGCCAAGGCTGTATGGACGGGAGACGGAACTTCTATACCCGTCTTCAAGTACTTCAAGACGACAGTGGATGATCTCATTACAGCTTGGAGAGGCAGCTCACAGATAGACAAGAGCAAGTACACGTCTATAGACACAGTTCTGTCCGATCTGAGCTTCAAGAGAGACGGCATATATGTCGGATCGACGAGACTAGATCTCCCGTCGAGCGGATCAGAAGAGCTGTCTATGACGATAGACGAGAGCACAGACACGTCTAGCATGTCGGCTGCGATTCTCATAGGGGATGACCTATACTCCGCATCTTACGCTCTGTATGAGATGAAGTCGAACGGCGATACGAACATCGTGAACTACTTCAACGAATATGGTCTGAGCTACACTGACTTGGTCAGTCTAGACGATGTCGCTAAGATGTACGCTTAGCTTAGAGAGATCAGTACCAGCACATCGCTTTGAAGTTTTTGACTTCTATCGGATAGCTTGTAGAGCTGATGCCCTTAATAGATATGTATCGAAGATCTCCGCCAGCTTCTTCTTCGAATCTGAAGTCTAGCACTTGGAAGGATCCAGATATCAGGTTAGAGTAGTTCTCGTTCTGATAGTAGTTTATCGAAAGTATGCTAGATCCAGTGTCTGCGCTAGTCGGTATGAATGATACGATGCCGTCAGTCGTCTTGACCTGAGCTGATCCTATCACTGCCTTAGGATAAGCGCCGTCTATGTTCGTCGGAAGCTCGATAGTCTGTATTACAGATGTAGATGTACTTCTACTGTCGTTGAGAGCCCAGTACGAGTATCTCTCTGGCACGTATGACGCCATGTCTAAGTCATCTTTCCAAGCGAGCTTTCTCATAGCGTACACGTCTTGGTAGTTGGCTCCGACTATGCTGTAGCTGCTGTTATACGAGTATCCTTGCGACGCGCCAGGAATTATCATTAGACTCGCAGTTCCTGTTGGAACTAGAACATATCTGCTGCCGAGAAGATCCCTATTGTCGAAGTGGACCATGTCTCCTATCTGATGTGAGCTCGAGTCATAGAATCTGATGTTCATGTACACTTCTGAGCTCAGATCTGAAGTGTTAGCTGCTATGACCTTGATGTACTTTCCGTATGTCGTGTAGTAGCTGACTTGGGTCGCTGCTGTCGGGCTCCAAGGAACTGTCAGAGACTCCACGAAAGCGCCTATATCGACCATCTCGTGTCTGTAGCCGAATGCGTAGTTAGTCGCTTCTAGAGTATCTTGGTGGTTGTCGACGATTATCGTTCCAGACGGGCTCGTGTAAGTCTTTCCGTCACCTCCGGTCGATATTGCGCTAGTGTCTATCCAGCGCATGACTTCCTCGCCGCCTTCTCTCACAGAGGCGAACACCTTAGCGCTGTACTCGCCTCCAGGAGTGCTCGGCACTATGCCGAGAGATGCGCTAGAGTCTATCGCGTACAGCTTAGTTCCGACTCCGCTCTCTGGAGTCATTCTCAGATCTTCTGTCGTGTACGGACCCATTCCAGAGCCATAGAGAATCTTAGACGGATCAGAGAATATCATGACGCCGTGACCAGGAACCTCGTCGATCGATATGTGTCTGCCAGACGGCTCTATGCAGAATATCTTGTCTCTGTCGAGATCTGCAGAGTAGCTTATCGTGCCGTCTGCCTTAGTTCCCGCTTCTACGTCTACGTATAGACCTCCGGAGACTTCTACCATAGCAGAAGTGCGCTGTATCTCTTCATACAGCCAGTCGTCTCGATCTCTAGAAGACTCATCTACTGTCTGAATCTCTTGATGAAGCGTAGAGCTAGTAGACACCATAGCAGTCTGTATAGCGTCGTCTCGCTGTCTAGAGAGATAGTCGACTTGGCTTATCTCTGAGCTGAGATACGAAGATGTCGAAGCTACAGTGTCGAGAAAGCCGTCTATCTCTCCCTGAAGCGTACCGGAAGACGTGATCAGCTCTGAGTAGTGCTCGTCTATCTGTGTCTGTAGCGAACCCGAAGCTGTGAGTATCGACTGCTTCAGAGCTTCTGCGCTAGTCGAGATGAAGTCGATCTCAGACTGCAGGATCGCAGAAGTTCTAGCTATCAGTGCAGTCTGGTCTGACGTGTAGTCTACGATGGCGCTAGCGAGAATCAGCTCATTCTCGTATATGGGCAACACGGTATTTCTCTGGAGCCAGCGTCCGTCAGCTATAGTCGTTCTAGCCCACTTAGCGTAGTCGTAGAGCTCGATCTCTGTCCCAGGAACCTGATACTTCTCGTTAGCCATGCGCAAATAATCCCGCTTTTAAGATATTTATAACGATTCATATGGTCTTCATAAGATTTTCCTCAAAATGAGGGTTTAGATTACATTTCGATTTTCTTATATTGTTTAGGAGGACTAAGAACAATGACTAGGGTAAATGCTGGTATACATCCCTCAGAGCTGTGTGACAAGCACTTGCTAGCTGAGCATAGAGAGATAAAGCGCATTCCGAACATCGTCAAGTCCGGTAAGGCTGATCTGTCCAGCATACCGACTGAATTTTCTCTCGGCAAGGGACATGTAAAGTTCTTCTATGACAAGCTCATATATCTGAAGAAGCGATATATAGAGATCTATCAAGAGTCTAAGCGCAGAGGATTCGAAGTTGCATGGTACGGAGATTCGTTCGATGCGCTTCCCGCAGATCTCTGCAACGACTGGGACGACACTTCAGCTAGGTCCTTACTAGCTGCAAGGATAAACGCTAAGCTGTTGAAGATGAAGCTGTCAGATGAAGAGCGTGTGCTGCACACCATTTTATAAACAAAAGGAGTAAAAATGAAGAACAAGTTCACTGAAGCCATCGACAAGGCATTCGAAGTCTTGGGAACAAAAGACTCCAAGTTTCTCATTCTGGGACACTGCTATCGAGATACTGATGGCGAGTGGGACCATGTCGGCAACATCTTTGATGCAGAAGAAGACGCTGTTGAGTTCAATGAGAGAGACTGGGATTGTTGTCCAGTCAACGTTCCCGACTACGGAACTGACGAATACAAACCCTACGAGAAAGCTTTCGACGGTCTCGTCCAGATGATTCACAAGTCCTATCCAGACAAGATAGAATCAGACTTCGATGGAACTAACGAGTGCTGGACTCGCTACTACTTCATCACTCGTGACTATGAGCTGAAGTCGGCTTGCACAATGACTCACAATCTGGAAAAAGAGATAGAACGTGATCCTCTCATCATGAACTTCTCTACGATTAGCGCAAATGACGCAGACTCAGCCGAAGAGAAAGAGGCTATCAAGCAGATCAAGGAGCTCGTCAAGGAGGTCAATCGTCTCGTCAAGAGGGTAAAGACAGAATCTGGCAAGAAGACTATCAACGATCTCATCAAGAAACTCATAAAGGAGTAGATGATGGATCTAGCAGAGCAGAAAGCTAAAGTGAAGTCAGAGCTATGCATAACTGGCTGCGAGAAGTGTTCTTACTTCGTAGAGACTGATCGTGCTGGAAAAGGCTGGCGCCAGTACTGTGGCTTAGGAAACTTCAACCTGAATCGCGCTAGCTACGAAGTCCAGAAGACATCTCACAACAAGAACAAGCAGGTCACGCAAGCGAAGTTCGAATGTGAGTTCGACATTCCTAACAGGTGTCCGCTTCTCGATGACAATGCTAGGTCTATGGAGTTGAACGCTCCCATCGTCGGAAAGATATTCAACGAGAGGAAGAAGAAATGAAAGTTAAAGTGAAAAATCAGAGGACTAGAGCCATCCGCCGAACAGACGTTCTGCAGCGCTTCTTCTGCGTCTAGGTTCTTTGTGACCGCCTAGCGTCTCATAGTCCCAAGACTTGATGATGCCCCTCTCGCACAGGTTGTCGAAGTAAGATCCGCTGTAGTAGGTGTTGCCTATGTAGCTCATAGGACCTTTAGGAATCTCAGCAGCGAGCTTCACAGGATCGAACTTGTACTCTTTCCAGAGACCGTCAGTGGTGCCATCTTGAATGTCCTTCAGCTTCTTCTTGAAGCACTCGTCCGTGACATAGTAGAAGTGTCTTCTTCCAGCGCCTTCCTGAACGATGACGTGAGCGCCAGCAGAAGCTTTGACAGCCTTCTTGATCTCCGAGTTAGTCATCGGAGTCTCGTTAGCGCTGCCGTGCTTGTACAGCTTCAGACGAGAGTCTTTTCTCATGAGCTCTTCGCACTTAGCAGCCCAAGAGCCGTGATGTCCGTCCTTTCCCATTCCAGAGGTCAGAGCTCTCCACCATCTGCGGCTTCTAGTCTGTGCTTGGATCTGTCCCACTCTATGATTCTCGGTCTCTTCAGCTTGCCGCCGAAGTACTCGTCGTTGAACTTCTTCCACTGATCCGCTAGCCAGGAGTCGTTTCCATACTTGACGTCGACGTCGTTCTCTTTCTCTCTGCTGCGCTCTACCTTGCGGTCTTCTTCCTTAGCAGCTTCTCTTCTGCGCTTTCTTCTCTCTGCTCTAGCAGCTCTCTGCTCTGGAGTGAGATCACGCTCTAACAGCCAGTCACTGATCATTCTACGTCCTCCGGTTCAGCATTCTTGTCTACGTAGACGGCTAGCCATACTTTCTCTTTAGCAGTTTCCAACGGAATATCTCTGTCGAAAGCCTCGAACATGACAGACTCTAGCTGGTCTAGATCCGGGCTGAAGTTCTCTTCCTCAGCTTTCTTCAAGACAGCTTTTCGCAGTGCGCTGATGTACTCAGCTTCCTTCTCCTCAGCTTCAGTGAGGAACGGGACGCCCAGATCGACTAGTTGAGTCAGTGATTCAGAAAGTCTCATAAAAACTCCACTATAGGGGTTTAGAAAAGGTTCTGTTTTATTTATATTGGCTTTATATGGATAAGATGCCGAAATTGCGTGAATTAGCTAAGAAGTTTGAAGAAGAGCTGGACCTCGAAGGCGCTACCGTCGAAGTGTTCAACAGCAAGCTTGACGGAACACCTAGGGCCAAGGTCTACTGGCGAGGAATCTCCACCGACATCTCTACAGAAGCTGTCGATCACATCGGAATCGAAGAGTTCAGGGATGCGCTGATCGCTGAATACGAGACAAGGAAAGGAATATGAGCAAAAAAGAGACTAAAGAAGAGTTCTAAAGAAGAGTTCTAAGCGAAAAGGCCGCGACTTCAGTCGCGGCCTCCTTGTGTATTGAGAATATTGTCTACGAGAATGACTTGAGAAGTCCGAGCTCTTTGCTCAGATCCTTAGCTTCGTCGTCTAGCAGAGTCGTAATCTCGCTGTACTCGTCGAAGACAGATGCTGTAGCCTGTATCTGGTCGATGAAGTCTTCAATTTCATCGATAGCGTCTTCGATGTCGAACTCTCCATCGCCTCCGAGATCTCTGCTCGTCTTTACGGCGAACTTCTTTCTCGAGGCCAGGCAGATCTCTACTAGCTCGTCAGCGAAGTCTCTCAGAGAGTCGTAGACCTCTTCTAGATGAGTGTGATGGAATCCGCTCTTGCATGTCCAGTGCCATAGATGCACCTGATCTGCGAAGAGTAGAGCGTCAAGCGCGAGACCGTATAGCTCTTCCACGTTAGCTTCTTGTAGGTAGCTCTCATTGACTGCCTTCTTTCCAGATTCCTTGAGAATCTCCATCGCTTCGGAGACTGTCATTTTCTCTTTCATATCTTCCCTCTTGTACTCTCTTAGCTTATTCTTGAGTGGACCGAGATCGTCCACGAAGAACTGTGTCTCTTGCAACTTTGACGGATAGCCGTAGTAGTGAACGGCGTTGATCTTGTACTTGTAGCTGAAGTCCTGTACGAATCCGAGCTCGTCGGGTTTATTGGTGCCGACGTGATTGACTTCCTCCCAAGAGCAGAGATTGACTGGGTCGACTCCACGAATTGCCCAGCCTAGGCAAGTTAGCTCGAAACCGTCTCCGAATAGTTTGTTAGATGAGTGAACGGCAGCGACTCCACCGTTGCCCATGCTGTCGACTAGTTTATGTGCCGATTTAAGTGCTGAATCTACCAAGCTCATATTCTATTTATACTTCTATGCTCTTAGGAGCCATGCAAATTTTCAAGCCTGGGCAGCATGGAAAGCGCAATCGGTGCATCGGGTATTTGTCTATCGTAAGGCATAGGGGGAATACTCCGTTTTAAGTTGTCAGTAAAAGTTTAATTTGTCCTAAGTGGCGGAAGGAGTGCCGAGCACACCGCCGATGGTCGTGTAGATAGATGTGAGGTCTAGGTCGGTCATTGGACTACACTCCAAGATAGCCGAGCATTGTGTTGGCAATAACGAATTGTCCAGCATTAGTCGGATGCACATTGTCACTACCAAGCAATCCGCTGAACCACGAAGAACCCGCAGTAGTTGCGCCTACGCACGCAGCAACATCAATATACTCGGTGCAGTTGGCTGCAATGTAGGCATTCTTGTATGAGTTGTCGCGTGTCGGAGTGCAAGGAATTGTGCATGGAATGAAATCAATGCCCATCTTTTCACACAAAGCCTTCACTAGGTCAAAAATGGTTTTCCAATCTGCATTAACCACTCCATTATCGGCATTGTTCATGCCCATAGCCCAAATAATTCTTTTAGGCTTGAACCCGAACTTG
>Ga0310786_10000517_pt1 | contig 63031 bp, 79 predicted proteins | sample AusTroGonzalo_MG_FD_203881 | JGI IMG/M metagenome (GOLD analysis project Ga0310786, IMG submission 203881) | Bovine rumen microbial communities from tropical cattle in Woodstock, Queensland, Australia - Gonzalo_03 (v2) (version 2) | ecosystem: Host-associated > Mammals > Digestive system >...
ACCCAGCATATCGGCAATAGCATACTTAGACCAGCCACTTGTTAACCAGTTAATTACTTCCTGTTTATTTTCGCACCACGGGAGCCTGCATACAACGCATAGCAGTGTATTAGTTATGTTCTTTTGTAGTATTTTATTAAACTTAGTAGATAATATACCAAGTTTAATATGCATGTATATAAACCACATAGAATCGTATACTCTAAATATAAGCCTATCCATGTCTACTTTTTTATACACATCTTTAAGCACATAAGCATGTGTCTGCATATTATAGTCATAACATTTCTGCTTACTAACATATACAGTATGCGCATAAGTAAACAAGAATAAATTAAGTATAAGGTCTTCACTTACCGAGAAACGTTCCTTGAGACCCTGCCACACATGTACGCTGGCTATACTCTTGTATACGTCCATAAGTAAACCACGGCTTATTATCTTATTCCAAGGTGCAATTGACATACCAAAAAATTTTTCGTACACTTTATCTGCTTCATAATATCCTTCTGGCATATCTTCATAAAGCATGAGATTGGTACTGTTAGCAGTTGTACTAAAGAATATCATGTCAGGGCCTATAGAAGTAGGATCTTCTGTGTCTGGTTCAGGTAATCTTGGTATCTCTAGTATACTGTCATCTGCATCTATAAACCAGATGTAATCACCTTTAGCTAACTGTGTACCAATTGCTCTTGCAGCAAACTGCATGATGTTGCTGCCTGATTTATGTATTGTTATATCAGCTTTATGATGCTCCCAGTCAACATCTTTATCTGCTTCATTTTCTCTGTTGTCTACTATGATAACTTCGTAATCAAGAAATGAATCGTGCTGCTCATACCATACGTTATCTATGTTATTGAGCAGTGATGATACCATCTGATAATCTTTATCACAGCATAAGATTACTATGGATAAAATCATAAAGGATGCTCCTGGTACCAGCAATCAAATGCTAATGTAATTTGAGGATAATGTATTTCAAACCATTTACGTACCATCTTACACCATTCATGCATGTTATCTGAATCACCCGGACCGCAGCGTCTCTGTATCATATACATCCACTGTCTTATGTTAGTAGTAATAATGAGATTAGTAGCAAGTGCATTAGGCAGCACGTCTCTTGCACGTGATGCAGGTTTTCTGTTATTAAGTAACTGATGATATGTAAACTCATTGCATCTATAACAGTCAAGTTCAGCATTAGTTATATCAGGTTGCTCAATGATTTCTATCTCCTGGAACTTTTGATAGATAGTACTGCTCTGCTGAAATGCACAGTGTCTGTGTCGTACAAGAGCATGTGATACTCCACGATCAACAGTACACTTAAGCGTTATGTTAGCATGCTCAAATGGACTATGATGCCCGCGCTTGATACAGTTCAAAGCACGCTGCATACATTTATCTTTATCCATACTGCTATTGTAACATTCACCTGCTACTTTGCCTATAAATAATAATAAGTCTTCTTCATATTCAAAGAATAAACCCATAGGTTCAATTTTCATCTGTATCAGTTTCATTTTCCTTCTCCTGTTGAACCGAATCCACCGGTTCTTTTTGTAAGTTCCCTATCCCAATCTGCTACCTGTGTGCATGGCACAAGTTCAATTTGTGCTACACGTGTACCTGCTTCAAATTTAGCATAGCCTTTACCAACATTGACTGCTGGCCAGTGTACATGTTTACCAGAGTAATCTGAGTCAATGATACTTGTTGGGCTGAGCACGTTGTTATTAAACAACAGACTTGACCTAGGATACATTACAAGTTTATATCCATTAGGTACCTCAAATCCAATGAGCAGGTCAATCTTGACTACTTCTCCCGGATAAATAATAACATCACAAGGTAATGCTACATCTGCGCAAGCAGCTTCTTTTGTCATATACACAGGCATACGCCCTGAGTTACCGACTTCATCCTTAAATATAATAGGTTTACAGTAAAGTGTCATATTACCTCCTTTGCAAATATACCTTCACCATTATCATATAACTTTACTAATAGATTCCATACACTATGCAACCTGCAGAATGTATAGAACTCACCAAGTACTTCTTCAGTCACTGCATTCATTATGCTGTATCTATGCATCATCGTTATCCTCAACATACGTATAAGATTCTTTACTCATGTGAAATGTATCGTTTATACATACACAATCATCTGTCCAAGAGTCACGTATAGACGTAACTAATTCAAAAGGTTTCCAGCTAAATGGCTGCCATAACATGCCTACACGTAAATCTTTTATCTTAATTGCTCTGGGCATTAGTGTGTCTCCCTGTAATCTTTCTTAAAGAATGCCGGATCAAAGTTACCTTTAAGCATCTCTGCATAAATATCACCTGACCAGTATCCCCAGTTAGGACCAAGTTCACATGCAGCTTTCATAGGTACGTTAAGTTTACTGTGGAATGACATATCCATTATTCGCTTTAACTCTGTAACTGCTTCAGTGCCAATCTTATTAAACGGTACAGATACTACGTTCTCATCATGTACTGTAAGATGCATTGTCAGTATGTCAAACACACCTGCTTGGTATGCTTCAAGCAAAGCAAACTTAAGAATGTCAGCAGCTGAACCTTGAATAAGTTTGTTGAGCATCTTGTACAAGAACGTATTCATTTTACCAGTAGCTGGATCAAACTGAGGCTTAGGTTTATGCTGATACCTTCCGCCTATGGTCATGATATACCCCTGCTGCTGTGTTACATTTTGTACTATCTTCATAGTCTCACGTATAACAGGAAGCTTAGCATGATAGTTGTCATAAGTCTGTCTTGTGAATGTTTCAATATCAAGACCATGTTCTGCTGCCAACTTTTCAAACAGCACATAGTTCTTTTCCATAGCAGTCTGCCAACCCATACCGTATATTACACCATAGTTAAATGTCTTTACGACCTGTCGTGATGGAATACCAGTTGCTTGCATTGCTACTGTATGAAAGTCTACACCTGCACGTGCTTGCTCTTGGAACCATTCAGCCTGCTGACCTTGTGCAAAGTGCGCAAGTAGCAGATATTCAATCTGTGAATAGTCTAATGCTGCCATCATACAGCCTTCTTCTGGAAGAAACATAGCACGCATGTCCTGACCATAGCTATGGCCAACAGGCTTGTCCCTTGCAGGTATCTGCTGCAGATTAGGTTTACTACATGCAAATCGTCCTGTTACTGTTCCACCATCTTCACGTTTATTTGGTGAGAATGTACAGTGTATTCTGCTGTCATCAAGAATGGCATCAGCTAAACCGCCGTGCATATAAGTGTCAAGTAACTTTTTATATCCTTTTATTTCTGTTATTAATGGTATACATGGGTTATGCATCAATCGTGCCATTGCGTCTGCTCCCCATGATTCATTACCCGTTGCTGTTAGTACAGGCGAATGTATTCCCATTTCATTAAGACGTGCGCCAAGTTTCTTTGAACTAGCTATCATATCAATATCAATACCATACGTATTTTCAAGCAGCTGTGCTTTTGTATACAAGTCTTCAGTAATAGTATTGGATAACTTCTGCATAGCAGGTATGTCTATACGTACACCAACCTTCTTCATCTTGATAATAAGCGGCGTAAGTTTAACATCTATCATGTAAGCATCATATACTTTTGACAGCTTATATTCCTGTGCCTGATAAAGATTCCATGTTGCTATACAGTCCTGCAAGTTGTACTCTATCATCTTATCTCTGAACTCTCTGAAATGTTCCCATAGCCATTGAGCATGCTTCCATAATGAATCGTTCTTCTTGGCAGCAACACCTTCTGCTTTAAGATAAGGAATAATGAGTTCACGGTTCTGTTCAAACCATGCTTCAATTGTTTCTGCTTTATTCTTACCGGGTAACTTGAAATACTTACAACAAGAATCAAGGTCAAGATCTGCATACTCATCGATGTATACCATTCGTGTCATGGTGTCATGAAGCAGTCCTGCAGCCTCAAGATTAAGATTACATACAAGCCAAGACAAATCATATATACCATTATGAAATACTTTATCTATGTCTATATCACGCAGCATGTCAACAAACTCTTGCCAGTCTTTTTCAAATGGTATGTATGCTTTTGCTCGTTCACCGTCATATGTACCAACTACAAGTACCTTGCCGTCATTACGGCATGCACCATCACCTAACGTACCAAGGTTAGGGTCATACGTTTCAATGTCTATGGCAACTAATCTTTGTCCCATAAATCCTCCAATAAAAATAGGGTAACAGTTAGCATAATATTTGGTGGGAGGGAATATAAACTAACCATTACCCTATGGTTTAACAAACTGGACAAAGACTACATGAGCTATTAAACTACTCAACACCTGTTCTTGTGGACATATTACTAATCACGCATGCATCTGCTATAGCGTTCCCTTCGGCTATGTCTTACTGAACCAGTATGTTACGGTACAGGTAGGAGTTGAACCTACAATCTTGCTCTCCTTGTTCTGAGGGCCCGGGCCGCTGCTTTACCATTAAGCTACTGTACCAAAAATCGCCACTCTAGTAAATCAGTCCAAAACATAGAGTGACTCGCTTTCGCTTACTGCATTCCGGTCATGCAGCTGACCAACCATCCCATCCTACTTTATCAAGGATGCAAATCCTATATGCCTAGAATACTGGATCACTTGGCGGTTCAGGCATACTGCTACTTGAACCTTCATCTTTCTTAGAAGAAAGTATTTGTATCTTAGATGTATCAACTTGCAGTGTCATGCGTTTTGTACCATCTGTTTTTGATTCCCATTCATTAAGAGTTACTTCACCAGTAACACCAATGAGTGTACCTTTCTTTAAGTAAGGCAGTGTGTTTGTGTTCTTGACACCCCACTGTTGTACCTTTACATAAGTTGTTTTCTTATAATCACCGAAGCCTGTGTTGACTGCTACGTCCATAACAAGCAGTGATTTATCTGATGCAAGTGTTTTGAACTCTGCATCCTTTGTTAAACGGCCAGTAAATGACCAAGCATTAAGGTCTGACATTATTTTTTCTCCTGTTCAAAATGCAACAAGAACATCAAGTTACAAGCTGCATGCTTAAGATGTGATAAACCTGATTCTTTGTCAACTGCTTCACCAGCACGGTATGCAAGTATGTGTCGGAGTAAAGCACCATAGTATCTGTTCTCAGCATCTTCTACGTGCTGCCATGAGTTAGGCGCATACTTATCTGCCCCATATGTAAGTACTTCACCAACACCTTCTATAAATGCAGGCTCAATTAAATCAAGCCTGTTCTTATCTTTATCGTCTTTTCTGCCTATTGACTGTAACATGTTCATAATTATCTCCTGATAAAAATGCCGGCAATTAGACTCATATGACTTCTCTCTTCCAATTACATGGAAGCTGCTTTATTTAGTCTCTCGCTACTGCATAACGCATCTGTGGTACACATGTCACACTATCTAATATGCCGGCTAAATTACTTAGTCGTTTGCTTCTTCTGGCATGTCACCTGAAGTAATCTGAAGTACTACTTGGTTTACACTTGTAAGCTGTGGCTTAATGGTTGCTTCAAACAAATCTTTTGTAGTCAAAGACTCTTTAATTACTTTGCTGAATACAGCAATGTTCTTTGATTTCTGCTGTGGGTTTGACACGAGTTCAGAAGTCAATGTCCACTGATAACCGAAGATTGGAGCCTGTACTCCGTTAGGAAGTATCTGTCCTTTCAACTGTGAGTTCCAAGATTTACAAGCACGCATACTTGAAACATTTGGATTGAAGAATACAACACCATCTTCAGGGAAATCTGGAAGCATTACAGCATACATATAAAGCTCTTTGATTTCATTGCCAGTTTCTTTGTTGTACATTTTAGGGTAGCCACGTTTACCTGCTGGAGGGTTACGTGTTTCTACATCTACTGTACCTGGTGCATAACGAGCGACTGTTCTGAATGGTTCAACGCCTTCACGTTCACTCCATACTGTTCTAAAAGCAAGAACAATTACTTTAACAGCATTGCCATAGTTACGACCAGTAGCAGAGTTTCTCCATGTACCTGCCGGATTGTCTCCATCTTCTACTGAAGAGTCAGGCTGTACCAAACCAAGGTATGCTACTGCTGATTCATTAGTACCGATTGTGTCAAGACCTGCACCTGCATAGTCCTGCATAAAGCTTACGTCCTCTGTCATAAGTCCCGATGTTCCTTTTGTTGCCATAATTGCAACCTCCTATAAATAGTTTATATATTTATTATACTGTAATAACACAGTATATAAATATTATCGATTGATCAAATGTACCTTATCAGCTTACACTTCACAGCTTCGGATACTACACCTTGAATCAGCTGCTGCATTTCTTCTGTTTTAAGATACACCCACTTACCAATGAACTCTGTATTCTCCAGCATGTTTGTAGGAATGAATGCAATGAACTGTCCGTTGTGATATGTAGATGGTAGATTGCTTTTCTCTATTAAAGTAAACTCGTCTATAGTAAACTTATTATCAGCACAGAATCTTGTTATCATTCTACTTACACCACCTGCTACACGTGACAACTGTAAGTATGCTACAGGTACAAATGGAAATACCTGTATACCTTTTATTGGTGAACGTACTGGCGTGTTTGTAGTTCGATACATCAGTCCCGGAGGTGTTTCTACATCTTCATATTTTATTTCATAGACACCTGTTCCTTTTATATCTAGCTTATATACATCTTCCCAGAACTTTCTTACTGCTGGAATATATGGATCTAGCTTAGTGTGCATTACATATTCCCATAAAGGGTCATCTAATATTTCAGCACTAGACATCTTTATCCTCCCACTGTTCGTCATAAGTATCTATATCTTTATCTATGCTACGTATGATAGCAGAGTCTGCTCTTGTCTTCCAATATGATACTTCACCTTGTTTAATATAACTACGTAAACCTTCAGGTATTACTTCGTTCCACAGTCTGTCATGTGTATAACCAAGCACACGAAGTACACGATAAGCTGGGAAGAATAATCGTTGCCTGTCGCCATTAAACTGTTCATCACTCCAGAATGAACCGTCGATAATAGCTTCTGCAGCATCGACGTATTCAGTCTTAGTAGGATACAAAGGTCTACCATATTCTTTTTCAATAGTAGTAAGTGGCCTTTCCTTCCATTGCTGATACAGCTGTCTCCACTTTATATCATACACATTTAACCAGTTAACACTTATAAGTCGCTGCTTACCAAGCACAATTAAACCATAAGCAGATGATACTCTGTCTCTATCTATTGGTGCACGCGTCAATCTAGCAGGGTCAGCAGTAGTAAGATCAAAGCTAAGCTTATCTGTTATGTTAGTACACAAGTAATTATGCAACCAGCGATACTCTTCAATAGTAGTTGGTGCATCCTTAACACGTACAAGTAAGTGATATGACTTAGCTCCAGAGTAAACAATACGACATACAATACCTTTGTTAAACAGTTCATTAGATACGTTTAATGCTGCTTCAAGACGTTCTTTATACAAGAAGTCTGCTTCAATATCTGCATTACCATATTTATCTGTCCACTCTTTTACACGCTTCTCTTCTTGCATCTGCTGCATCTTTGTAGGTGTATCACTCTCAAGCAAGAAAGTATCCATGTACTGTACATTCAAAGACTTATCCTTAAGTGTATTAACACCCGGCTTCATCTCATTAACAGTCTCATATATGCCTGAATCATCATCAACTATAGCAAACCTATTAGATACAGATAAACGTTTTCCGATACGTTGTGTGTTTGTAGACTTGTATGTAATATCTGTGCTATACAAGTCTTGGTTATAGTTCTCACGGTCATCATCAGCAAGTAACATAATACGTGCTGCTGGTGCTGCTTTGTATCTACCTTTTACACGTGGGAATCCGCCAAGCAATGGTGACATGTCAGGCATAATCTTTAACCCGAACTCCTGTCTTATCCACTGGTCAGCATCAATTAATATACGCTCAACAGTAGAATGTGTATAAGGTTTCATGGTACTCATCTCATAGAATACCAACGGTCTACATAACGCAACATGTGCTTTGATATTCTTATAAGCAGGCATGTATTCAATAGCATCTGCATACTGAATAACATCTGTTATAGGTAAGCCATCCACCTCAGTTACAACTTTCTTCTGCTCAAGACTTGCTTTTATAAATGGCGCAAGTGACCTGAGTATAGAATCAATTTCAGTTGATTCAGTTGTTCTAGGTAATGTATAGCATCTGTGATAAGCAGCAGTCTTAGGGAAGTTACGTAAATCTACATTAGCTATGTCTTCACGTGTGAATAACTCATGCTTGAACTGTGCTATCAGTGCAATGTCTTCTACAAAAGATTTACCACGCTTATTGTAATTAGCATCAAAACCATACAGCTTTGTGAATACTTCATCAGCAAGCTCTGATTCTTTTCTGGTGAAGTGTTCATCTGCTTCCATTACCATAAAGCGACGTTGATCCTCACGGCCATCAAACTTTATCGGTACGTCTTTATTCGTAGTCATTATGAAGTCTGTGTATGATTCCTGATAGATAGGATCAATACCTTTCTGCTCCTTACGTATTGTAGTAGCAGTAGCACGTGACTTCAATGCACCGGCTGGGTTACGTTTATCTACTTCTTCCTTCTCTTCCTGACACACAATAAGTGCATCAGCATAGTCAGAATTAAATCTTGCAGTTGCATCATACTGGTCGGATACAATCACGTTATCCTTGCCAAACAAACCTTTGCATATAACTTCAGCGAAGGTTGTTTTACCCGAACCTTGTGCACGTGATACTATTATTGGTACTATCTGTGTTTTAACTGTCGGGTATAACAGTTTAGCACGTAACCAAGCTAACAGCCACATTGCACATTCACCTGCTATATGCTGTATGTATGTATAGATATGTGATGTATCTGCACCTGTTTCTGCTGCAAACACAGGAAAAGGTTTAGCTACATTAAAAGCATCACGCTCTGCGCAATAGTAACCAGTAGGCACAGTATAATCTCTATAGTATAACGGACGATGTATACCATCACTCTGCTCACCATTTATATATGCTTTATTGAAATAAACAAAACCTTCTGGATGCCATACATGACGCCTAACATTTTTCTCTGTAGGTTCTTTCCAGTAAAGAATATCACCGTAGTATGCTTCAAACATAGCAGGTGTTATTGCTTCACCTTTATGTGACAAGCATAAGAAAGTGTGCGACATATTACTAAACATAAGCTTATCCAGCAAATGATCATGTGCCCACTTCTCAAGATCACCTAGTGATTCAAATCCGTCATAACCTTTCTGTTGAATAGACTGTACAAGTAATGACATCTGTTCAGAAGCAGATCTATACTTTAGACCATATACTTCATCAAATAATGACATGTGTTATACCTCTATATCTACAGTTGTTACCTCTTGGAAATGTATGCAAGCTGGTATATCATCAATAGTAAATCGCTGAACACCTGTTGTAGCGCCAATACCATCTTTAATAAATGATTTAAGTTTAGCAGTATTGACAGAAGTATTCTCAATGTATGGTATACCGTTCTTATCCAGCTTGTCCATGTCTTCTGCAGACACTGAAGCATCATGTTCAATGATATGCCCGCCGTCATTTGCACGTAACCATTCAACAATCTTTTTTCTATCTTCCGCATTTTTATTAGGCTGGCAATAGAAGTTATGTTTAATAGATAATGTACCACCGGTCTTAAGTGAAATAGAATTAATTCCAGCACTGAACATTTCCTGCGGTATAATTACATTAGCGTAATGTTCATATGCTTTCTTAGCACGCTCTGCATTAACTGCTGCTTCTTCAGCTGCTATCTTAAGAGCTTTTAGCTGCTCCCCCATTTCTGCAAGGTTACTGATAACCTGTTTGTCTTCACTCTTTATACTAAGATAATCATACTCATCACTCATGTTCATTCTCCTTTGCTTTCTTTTCAAGTTCAGCTGTAAACATATCACCAGACTCTTTTAGACCGGTCATAATGCTTTCAACCATCTGCATAAACGCCTTATCTATATCTTCTTTAGGTGTATCTTTAGGATACTTATTATACACCTGCTCATAGATAGGCCACATAGCTTCAGCTTGTTGTCTAGCTAATGATACATAGCCATCAATAAACTGCTGCCTTATCTCTTTGATAGTCATCTAACACCTCCAGTATGTATATACATTATAACATACATTCATTGTGAATGTAAATTATCGATCAGCTTTTGGAGGTAAAAAATTCATCGGCTGCTCTTTGAATCTGGCTAACCACTTGTAACCTTTACTTGCAGCACCACACAACTTACAATACTGCAGCTTGCTAGTAACTGTAAGCGCCGGCATTACCTGTACTCTGTTACAAGACGGACATCTTCCGGGTTCAGCCTTTATCAGAATCTCTTCTTTCCTGTCTTCCATTACCTGTTACCTCCCTATAGTTTTGTTTATATTCTTTATATTCAATAGTAAACTCTGAACCATCTGATCTGCGTAATACAACAGCAGCGCCTGTGTTATATGCAACAGCAGGTGTCATCTGCATAACAGTATATATCTTACCGTTCCACTTGTTCTTTACCTGTATCATCTCTTGGTCTCCTTCAGTAACTGTTCTTTTGCTTCTTCTGTTACCATAAAAATAAGACCGTCAATCCAACTAAGTCCTTTTTCTTCAACTTTCTTGTACCACTTTTCTTCCATATCTGGAAAATTATCCCAAGAAATATCACACTCATCTGCCCAATTTACGTATAATTCAAGAGCCTTTTTAAGAACTTCTATTTCTTCATTAGCCTTGTTATATCCGTATTCAGCACCGTCTTTGAATGAGTTTAATACGGTAAAGTGTGTAGCCCTTACTCCGTATTCCGCAGGGTTATTTTGTTTTGCATATTCTTCTGCTTCTTTCTCAAACATATCTACTCCTTGTAAAAATGTGCAAAAACAAATTGCAAATATCCTAACCAAATTATAAAAGAAAAACACTTGTCTCCTTTTTTCTTTCTTCCACCATTGTCAATTATCTTGAATTGCCTTTGATAACACGGAATGTTTTTATTCCAAAAAATACGAACAATTCTATTTCTCCAAGTTTTATTAAATATCTCTTTTTGATACATATTCTTACTCCTTTAATTTCCAATCACTTCTTATTTCTTCATTACAGTTTTTGCAACCAGCGGGTTGTGTATAATGCTCGCAATATTCACAATCTAAGTATCTTTTTATTTCCTTAATCTGCTGTTCAAGCTCTGCAATCTGCTTTTCTCTTGACTCTGCTCCTGCGACATATCCAGTTACATAGTTTGCACGCATATAAGTATCAGTACAGATACAATTTTCTTGAGCTTCTTTTTCTAAATCTTTAATACTTGTCATGTGTCAATCTCCTCTGGTGTCATACCATTACACAGCCTGTACATATCCTCTTCCTTGATAAGAGAACGAGGTATATGATAGATTGTACGCGGGTTGTTGCTGCGAATAAGCAGTGCATAAGATATACCTGCTATCTGATTAACACCAATCATCTTGTCACAATTAGCAATGATAAGTGCAGTATCTTCTGATACAGCTATAGGTCCTTCCTCAATAGCTTCGTCATCTAGTGGCTTGACGACAGGTTTACGTTCTGCTTTCACTGCCAGCTTATCTGCTTTAGGCTTTGGTTCTTTTGGTGTACCGTTTGAAGAAGCAGATCCTCTAGCGCGGTATGCTTTGTAACACTGCTTCTCAAAGTCTGTGAAGTAAGCATACACTATCTTTATCTGTGAACCATCACTAGCTGCTACCAGAGGCCATGTCCATTCTTCCATTGTAGGCTCTGCTACACGTGGCATGCCTACTGACAAGTCTTCTTTAGTAACAGGATCTTTGAAATACCCTGATGAGTTCGCAACCTCAGGATCATACTTAGCCATTAGTTACCTCCTTATTATACTCTGCACTTATGTAATAAGTAATTCTTATTGTACCCATTGAGTCTGGGCCAGCGTATACAGAATCTAATTCACTCACTCTTTCTAGTTCTTCTGCAGTTATTACTTTATCAATAAAAGCCTGTAACGCATTATCTCTAAGAGATTGTAAATCAGTATAGTATATCTGTACCCAGTCACAACCACCAGATGTATTTTTATTTACCTTATAGTTCAAGTAAACTGTCTCCTTCACCACTTAAAAAAGTAGACATCATCTTGTACTGCAAGAGTTGACTTAAATCAATGCTACCATCATCAAGCATCTGCAACAGCATTACCTTTTCAATAGGTAATTCTTTATCATCACTTAAATCAAACTGTTTAATAAGCTTTGACTTGATTACATCTGTCACTGTAATTGTTTCACCGTTCATCATCTGCTGCATAAGAAACAGCTTACCGAGATCCTGCTTATCATCCTTCATGATAGCAGACAGCATTTTCATACTCATAATTGTTTTGTAACTTTCATTTACATTTCCCATAGTTTTATCCTCCTTAACTGTTGTGTTTTTATTATTAAATGGTACTGCTATACAGTTTACCACTTCATAATCCTCGGCATTATTTTCTTCATCAGTAAAGTATACTGTATAGAATATTCCACTTCTACGCCAAGTTGTATGTTCACAACTTTCTACGCAAACTGCATGTGGCTTTTTAATTTTAACTACACGACGACATGATTCTGATGTGTCTATATATTCTTTTATATATTCAACACCTGAACAATCATCATCACGATTTGGTGCTATACCTATAACATATTTACTAGATAATATACTCTGTATGTCTGGTATAAGCTCTCTATTTCGGTATATAACATACCCTTTATAAACCTCCATTACACTACCTCACTGATATTCTTTTCACGTATGTATTCAAGAAGGTTCTTCTTCATACGCAATGCTTTGTTAATAGTATCATCAACATCTGATGCTGTGTAGTCTATGTATACACATGGATGCTTCTGACCTATCCTGAATGTTCTGAACTCTGACTGCTGTCTTATCTCCATACTGAATGTATTAGAATAGAACAAAGTTGTATGAGCAATCTGCAGGTTAAAGCCACGGCTTATCTTGGTACTATTAGCAACAAGAATGTCCAGCTCACCTGCCTTAAATGCATCTACGCCGCCCTCAACTTTCCATCCTGTAAATAATCCTGTACGGTATTTATCTTTACAGAGTTCATATATCTTTGCTGCTTCAGCAGTATACCTGGTAAGTATAAGCAACGGCTTATCACATTCAGCTACGTCTCTCATCAGAGCGTCAAGTTTTGGATTGCTCTTACCTATCCATACTACTTCATCAGGCATGACATCAAACGTATCTATGCGCTCAGGGTTATCTGTGAACAAGCTCCAGTCTATACTGTATTCATCCTTCTGACCCATGATAAATCCAGAACTTATCTGCGATAGTCTGAGACTTACAATAAGTTTATTCTTAGCAGTAGTATTGTAACCATCATACTGTGCCATAAGATTATTCTTCATACTATTGTATACACCCTGCTGCTCTGGTGACATGTCAACACGCCGCTCTATGTAATTTACTTTAGGCATGTCCACACAGTCAACTAGCTTAGCAAACACTGCAACAGGTTCAAGCAATAACTTTAACTCATCAGCATGTTTATACGGACCAACAAAACTATCCTGATGTTTAATAGTCATGTATGTATCTTCACTACAACCAAAGATACATCTTGCTTCATCATACGATTCACAGTTATGAATGCCTTGCCAAGTCTTTTCAGTCAGCAGTATATCTACGTCACGTACACCAGCAACAGTATCTACGGCAAGCTTAGTGAACATACCATAATATGCTCTAAAGCTATAGTAGTTACGGTTAAAGTAATTAGGTTTCACGAACTCCATAATAGACCACAGATCTATAGGACCATTCGTAACTGGTGTACCTGTTAATACTGCTCTTACTGGATGCTTCTTAGCAGAAGATATTATTCTCTTGCCACGTTTAACTATATCATTAAACTCATATAATAATCTCTGACTGCGCTTGCTGTCCGGATTCTTGATTACAGTTGCTTCATCAATAGCAATCATATAATTATTAAAGTTAGCCCAGAATACTATGTCTTCCCATTTATGCGGCTGCGAAAATGTATCTACGTTTACAGATACAAACTTGAACAGGTCATCACGTTCAAAAGGATATAATTCCTTCTGGCCACCACGACCACCGACACACTGTGCAAGTATCGGTTCATCAAATACTTTACCTGCTTCTGGATTTGGGTTAAGTATATCATCGTACCATTGTTTATGTACATCGTTCGGTGCTACAACCAGCAGACCTTTAATCAATCCTTTCTTGTACTTGTACCAAGCTATACTTAAACATGTAATTGTTTTACCACAACCCATCTCAAAGAATAAAGCAATCTCATCAGCGTCTTTGAACTTCTCAAATGCTTTAAGCTGATGTTCATACAGCTGCACTGGTTTTATATTAGGATCCGGAGTAACAAGCATCGGTTCAGCAGACTTATGTTTCTGCCGCTTTACCTTTGGTTCTTCTACCGGTTTAATTTCTTTCTTAAACTCATGCCAGAGTGGTACGTCTTCCTCATCCTCTGGTTCCCATATCTCAAAGCCAAATTCATCAGTCATGTTTAACCTCAAACTTATTCCAGAATTCTTCTTTCTCACGTACAAATAATGTAGTACCATCAGTATACAGAACCATCTTCTGTCCGTCTGATTTATTAGTACAGTTCAATACATTATCAAGAACATAATATGTGTTACCTGTCTTAAGATGTATGACCGGTATTAGTATTTTACTTTCCATGTTAGCTCCTAACTCTTTTTATATCTACCATATACCTTTGGTACTATATTACACTTCTTTTTTATATGTACCGGTGCATTAAGTAACAGTTCATACAGCGTGTCGTACCAGTCTGATTCAAAGAAAGCAGTATCATGTGCCTTATCTGCTGACTGTATTATAGCAGCTACCAATGCTACAGTACCAGTATCATTCAGTTTCTCTGGCATTAGATTTACCTCCTCATATCGTTTAGCCATTTAGCTGTACCTCCATACACATTCCCACCAGCAATATACTTATCACCCCAAACGTCTTGCATAGTATATCTATATCTTGAGCCTTGCGGTTCTATATATATCCACTCACTGTTTATATCTTTACGTACTCTAATAAACAAATGATTAAGTATACTATTATACACAATCTCACAGTCACGTGAGCAGTTCATACTGTCCCACGTAACTTTGAAACACAGACTATAATCTATGCAATTATATAAACCATCTGCATTTATATCAGGAACATGTTCAGGCATGTTATCATATACTTTACCAAGCCACTCTGGAATTACCACGGCGGAAACGACCACCTTGAGAAGAACAAACCATAGTATAACCACAGTAAAAAGATTACGACGCATAATACACCACCTGATATAAATACTATACGGAAGATTGTCCGCAGCAACCATTTACTTATACCTTTATCGGTACTAAGATCTAACCTATGCTGTTTGCCAAGTAAGAATCGTTCAGTTATAGCACTACCTGCAATCAAGTGCATCTTAGTTCTAGCCATGTTACGCACACGCTGTTTGTCTATATCTGATAACTCATTGTAGCAGCTGTTCCACTGTGCATCAATGTCACAGTTAATACAGTGATCCTCTTGGCATCTACCAGCCACACGATTGTAGCAGCAATTCGCTAACGACTCTGCTAGTGCTTGTAGGTCTCGCTCATGATATGTTTCTAATGAAATATTATTCTTCATAGTCTGCCTACAAAAAAAGGTGCACACCAAACTGATGCACACCCCAAAAAAGGGTGCACACCAAACTGATGCACACCCCAAAAATCTTAAAGGTTCATTGCTGCTGATCTATTACTGACCGATAGCTTTGATTGTGTAGGTAGATTCAAATGCATTGTTTGGATCTTCTTTGTACTCTACGATAGTACCAGCCTCTGCCCACTTCTTAACGTAAGCATCGATCTTTGACTGACCCTGCATTGTTGCTTCGAATACCTGTCGAAGAGTTTTCTTGTCACCAACCTTTGCGTTAGGACCAAATACTTTTGTGAAGAATGATGTAGTTCCACCGGCACTTGCTGCAACTGGAGTTGCGAGTCCTTCGATAAAACCCTTTGCATTTGCAGAAAGCTTATCCCAGATACCCTGCTTCTTTGCTTCTTCAATAAAAGCTTTAGCTTTTGTTACACGTTCAGCTTTCTCAGCAGCACGTCTTTCCTTGAAACGTTTAGCAGCTTCTTTCTTTGCTTCCTTTTTCTTTGCAAGAGCTTCAGCTTCAACAGGTTTTTTGTTTGTATTTTCCATAATAGTTTCTCCCGGTCTCATGAACCTCATCCCTATCCTTACTGGTCAACGACACAGGTCAAGAGGATATTCGTTTGGTAAACGGACACTTGAACTATTTATATAAACCGCCGCAGAAATAAATCCGCAGTTCGTTTATAACAATATAATACGATACAATTTTTAATTTTTAATATTATCAATCGATCACGGCGTAACGTACGGTAACACGAAGTCCCTGCTTGCCGTAAATACCCGAAGCATTTCTTTATCATCAGCATCTCTGTATCTATATGCCGCTGTAAAACATTGCATACTATATGCTATCACACGCAGGTCATAGCCTTGCTGTGCATCTTTTAGTCTGCATAAACTTTGCCAGATCTCTTTCTTTCTATCTGATGGTTTCCCATACACTGAATAAATAGTATTGCCAGACGATTCGTTATATCTATGTGTATAGTACCTAGCATCATCTGTCTGCTTCTGTTCACTTGTTCTTCTTGGTTTCATTACTAACCTCCCTTACTCTTATACATAAGTGTACTGGGTACACACCATCGTCATCACGGAACTGATCTCTCATGCGTCCTGCTTCATCCCATGCATCATCTGCATTGCTGCTCACGTAAGAATCAATGACATGATCCGGGTCCCGGTCATCGTACAATTCTGCTTTGTACTTCATTACCAACCTCCTGTTATACCTTTAATCTGAGCATCACACATGTCTTCATGTATCTCAAGAGCATGTGTGCACTCCTGTTTAGTTTCTATTATCATAACGCGTAATGTATCATCTGTTCTATGCAGCTCTGCTATACATTCATACAGATTGCCTGTCTCATGGAACAATAATACCATGCATATAAGTATACCTAATAGCAGGATAACAATACTGTGTTTCATTATTATCTCCTGTAATATAAAATGGTAGATAGCATGTCAAAGATACATGAACGTTCTGTTATACTGAATATACTTGTAGGCATGACTACATCATTATTAAATACCTGCTTCATAGGTATCAGCAATATTCCATCTTTAACACCGACAATAGTAGCAGACATCTTACCACCTTCCAGTGTAGCATGCCTCTGCTTGTATGTCAGTGCCCATGCCTGCTGACCTGGTCTCCAGTCTACTTTGATTCCTTCAGCCATTGCTTTAGCAACTGTAATCTTCTTATCGTTCTTAAGCTCCAAGAAGAAATCATCGCCGTGACCCATGACAAACATGTCTGGTAAACCATTACCTGTACCGTGTGACTCCAGTCTATGTACGTACATACCTTCAGCATTCAACCGTCTGTATAGATATGTACTGAACTTGTTTTCATTATCCCACATGTAATACCTCCTTCTGACACTCAGGACACAGTCCGCTTATTAAAGTTTCTCTCTGCTCAGGTATACCTTCAGGCCACTCTTTATTCTGCTTCCAGTGTTCCAGTGATTCAGATTTAATGCACATAATCTAATTCCTCTATAATTATAGCAATCACATCATCAATCCAATCCAACATGCATGCTACAAGTAATGTTTGCTTCCTTGTTAGATTAGCTTGTTGACATTCATACAGAAACATATCTACATCCATGAAATCTGGATAAGTTCTCTGCAACTTACGGATAAACTTCTTGTAGTTGAAACCTTTAACTGGTCTCGGAAAATAAAAACCTTTCTTACTTATCATGTAATACCTCCAGTATAAGTCTTGCTTTTATATTTTTATATTCAGCCTGAACATTCTTAATTATATGCTGCAGCCTGTTACGTCTTGTAAAGAAGTTATATATTATAGTTCCATTATCACAATAGAATACTATCATATACTTACGTACATCTTTTAATTTAGTCATCAGCATATAAGGTACATCATAACCGTATGCCTGTACAGCATTAAGAAGTTCTCTGTATTCTTCTAATGTTAACTTGTCACGGTTAACTTTATTGTGTGCCTGTATCTCTGCTACCTGCATTTGAATACCTCCGTTACATATTCATTATTAGACCATGTATACTCACGAGTACTACCTGTGTCATACTCATTATATCCATTCATAATCGAAACTGTGTTACCAACTGTTGTGAATAATATAGGCTGTGTATTCTGTATCTCTCGCAAGCTGTTTGGCTGGTATGATACGCTTAACGTTACGCTGGATATAAGACCACCGCGTGATGTAGGTGTAAATCTTTCTGGATGTTCCCGCATGTATTCAGTTGCTTTATCCAGCCAGCCTGATTCTTTTAATACTGTTGTAAGTTCCTTTAATAAATCCGGTCCGTTCATATTTACCCCGCTACTTTTATGAAGTCACCTTCACTATTCTTAGTATACATCTGACCCAAACCTGTGCCAAGACCCATGCATATACTGTTAAAACAATCAGTACAGAAGTTACCCCAAGGTCCGTAGATTGTTTTAGCATCATACATTACATCACCAAAGTCTCTATGACAATTGTCACATACATTCGGTGGGTTTACATAAGTAATCTTATTCATAGAGCACCTCGATCTCATCTTCACTACACATAAAGTAGCACTGACTAGCCCTATACTTTTCATCATGCTCTTCCAACCAGCCTTCTATGTCATCGTTCTGACATCCTTGTGGCAGCTCCGCTGTAAACATTCTTATTTCACCGTACGCATAGTCCATGACTGCTATGTGTACTGCAACAGTTTCCTTTATCATAAGTTTACCTCCTCGGTAATTACAACCTGCTCTTCATCAACAGACAGCATTGATTCCTCAACACTATCCTCGAACGTAGATGCATGGTAATCATCGACTACTACAACTACTAACTCATTGTCTGCTACCTTATTTTTAGTAGCCCAATCATACAACTGTCTTACCGTCATATGTTTCCTCCAATAATTTAACCTGTATCAACAGCAACTTCTTTTGTGAATGTATTAAAAACAATTTTTCATTTAATTTTTACAATTCTATTCTTTATATATTATATATGTATACTTTTGTATATAGTATAATTTTCTTCTATATAAATGTAAAAATTAAAATGAAAATTTGAAAAAAATACATTCATAATTGTATCAGGAAGCTTCCCTCGAATCATACTGGTGTTGTTGTTCTCTGCTCTCTTAACAACATCCTGTCCAAACCGTACACTGCATCCTCTGTCAGTATAATATCATCCAACTTAACTGCTTTTAGCAAGTCAAGTACAAGCTGCATGAAACAGTATAAAGTTTTTACTCTGGAGCGCTTGCTCCTTGCTACTTTGTCTGTACTTGCAGCATCCCATGTCTTAATGTACTGCTGCTTCAACTTATCTTGAGCAGTAGTAATCTCCTGAACTAGTTTTACCTTGTTCATAATGCCTCCGCTATCTTTTTCCATATCTCTACCTGCTCTTTACTTTCAGCAGGCGATCCATCTAATAACCACTGCTTGTAGACTGCAGCAGCTAATGCTTTGAACCCGTTCTGGTATACAGTAAGCTCTTGCTTTGTGTACTCTTCATCTGCTACTGGTGGGTCTTGCTTCCGAGTCTTCGGTCTACCGGGTTTATGATTAGGATTTCCCCATTCCATTTAGTCCTCCTTCTGCATACTCGGTGTTATGTTATGTTCCTTAATATACTTTCTTGCTGCGGCTATGAATATAGGATCTACCTCTTTACCTTCATCAAAGTCTTCTGTAGTAGAACCATATAACAATGCATCAGGTATAATATGATACAGTAAACTACCACCAGGTTCATCTTTATATGTTATGGATAAAACACAGGCATCTGCATATAGTTCGCTATCAGTACGTTCAGATTTACGCATGTTCCTTAAGTCAAGTACTTCTACTTCAATATCGTCTACCATGAATGAACAGCTGCCATCTTTATACTGATAACGTATAGTTTCAGCATAACATTCATCAGGAAAGTCTGATTCAGGGTCACCACTATAATAAGAGCAAGACATGTCTTCATACATATGCTCTGTAGATATATTATTATCTACATACATCTTAATACAAGACTGGAATCTTTCTTTAGCCTTCTCAAACAGCTTGTCTTTTGTAACTGTCTTTGGTAAGTATCCTACTGCCATGATAACTCCTTGAAGTATACTCTTACTTCATTTGTACCTGCATAATTGTTGTCTTTGTCATAGAAGTTTGCTCCTGATACACAGAAATATGGAACACCTTTCTCATCTTCATAAAGCTGGCATCCGTTCTTGCAGTCTTTTGACTGTACCAGTTCATCAAGCCATTCATATAGGTCTTCAGTAATATCATAGTATGTTTCTATCTCAGGTGTATGCGCTTCATCTCTGTTGTAACCGAAGTCTTGCTCTACTTTCATTGCTATTACCTTAGCATCCTTTATGTCACATGTTTCTGCTACGTAATCGGTAATCTCGCACCAGTCTTTGCCTTCCCACTCTTCACTTAAGAAGTCTGCTAATAATTTTCTTTCCATAAATATCCTCCTACATTCCTTTTACTTTAGACTTTCTCTGTCTACGATACTGCTTGCCTTCCTTTCTAAGGTAAGGGCAGTTAATGTTATTACAGTAAGTGATAGTTAACTTGATACTATCAACCCGCTGTACCGCGGTCTTCATAGGCATGGTGCAATGCGGACATGCCTTGTAATTCTGTGTCATTATTCCTGACATCTTGTTCCTCCTATAGTACGAGCCGCCATTTGTTTCCGGGATACTCTTTCTGCAGTGTGTCTATGCAAGCAGCAGCATGCCGTACCTGGTCTCTGGTAGTTATGTGTGTACTCTCTACACCGCCCGTTATTACCGTCACGCACGCCATCGTAGTTCCTATTTCTACGCTGGCGTACTCTGTTGCAGGCAACTTGTTCGGTGTATTACGCTTGAACAATCGTACCTGCATCTTTTACCTCTAAAGCAAGAGCTTTTGATAAGCAACCAGCAGCAGCATGATAAAACAGAGCTGCTTTAGCGTGGTCACCTGAACCTTCTGCATGTATAGCATTACTTATGTACTTATCATGTGTATCCATTAACATCTGGTACTTAGTCTTCATCATTTGTGTCCTCTTCTGGTTCGTGTTTATCATTATCTTTAAGTATGCCAAGCATTATCTGCATGTGTAATAGCTTTGTTTCCTGCTTACTGCCATATACAATCTGAGCTTTAATAGCTTTATCAAGAATTCCTTCTTCATTAGCAGTCATCTTACAGTAATTGTCTGAGTATGCAAAGACACATGAGATACCCAAAAGATGACAGAGCTCTTCGTCGTTTTCTACAAGGTATTTGAAATCATCTACAAATCTGTCAATTATACCATGTGCTTTTGTAAGCAGTACCTTTGCTCTTGACATAATCATGTCTTGTGATACCTCATCAAGGTCTGCGATTCTGTTTACTCCTTTAAGAGCATCTACTAACTGTTTTTCCATTTTTATTCCTCCTATGCTAATGGAACGCAATAAGTTACTTTATTTATCTTGGCATTTGCCTTGATTACATTTTTACGGCACTCGTTAAGACCTTCATATCTCGGGTCCCGAGCTGGTGGCTTGTCACCGTATACCTGCTCATACTTTTCACGTGCTTGATTGAAATCTGCCAGAGCTTTGTCCAGCAGTACCTTGAGATTAGCTTGACTCTTCATTCTAGTCCTCCTATTTAGCAGTCATAATCATTGCGCAACATGTCTATAAAATTGCAGCAGGCATCGTGCAAACCAGCTGGTTCATCATCTAGATTTCTACCTGTAATAAGATACACAAATGCTTTTAACATTTGTACCTCAACCAAGTACAGATTTATTTTGGTATTTATACCTGGGTTGTTAGTAAGCTGTTCACCGAATTCATGTATGTATATCTTTCTTAAGATAGCTATTAGTTTAGTCATAGTTTTACCTCTCTAGTTAAAGTTACTCTCTCCGATTTACTTTTTTCATTAAGCAGATGCCTGTTCGTTCTTAGCTTCATTTGCCTTGTTCTTCTGCTGCATCTGTACAACTATCTCAATCTGTTCCGGGCTGAACCTCTGAGCTTCCAATGTTGTCCTCAGCTGGATTTCCTCAGCAGACTTAGGACGGATTGCAGCAAAGTACTCCATCAGCTTCTTAGAAGGTTTCAACTTGAGCAATTCTTCAAGGCATTCCTGATACTTTTGGATTTCTTCCTGTGTTGCACCTGTTACAGCAGTAGATGTCGATCGAGGTGTTCTTGTACCTGAAGAGCCTCCGCCTATAGACTCATTTTCCTTGTGTAATTCTGCTGCTCCAAGATAGATATTGGTCCCGTCATCAGACTTCACTATCGGACAGTTCTTACTCGTGTAACCTGTTCGAGGTGCGTTCTTTAATAATTCCACCAGTTCCTCAGGTGCACCTGGTGAAATCCAACCTGATTCGTTAACCTGTACGTTGTTCCATACTTTACCACCGTACTTAATTGTAATAGTCTTCATAGTATTACCTCCTTGAGACTAATATAAATATAAACTACTAGTTGATACTATTCTTCGTATCCAGACTCTTGAAAATTAATTCTAGAACCAAGACCTTATACCTAAGTATCTTGAAGAACTAACCAAGGACCGGACCATAAGGTATAGTACCGCCAAGTAATTTATATTTAATAAAAATTAAATATAAACTTAGTAATTATATAATATAATATTTTATTTTTGACGCATTGATACATACCTAGAGAGGCACAGAAATTTTTTTCACTGTTCACTCCGACAGAACCAAGGGGTAAGCAGTTGTGTGCAACATCTAGGAGCCGAGGAAGCGAAGGCACTAAGTTTCCACGCACGTGTCACAAGGAACACGAACAACATCACCAGCCCTTCTCGCACGTGACATCAGTATCATGAACAACAGACTTCTTTTGTCAATGTAGTTTTTTTAAATTTTTATTCAATTTTGTCAATTCCATTCTTTATATATACTATATATAGATATTATGTCAAATTTGAAATTAATAAAATCAAATGAAAATTTGAAAAAAATGCATTCACGTGAAAAGTAACATGTAGCAGTACACTTGAAGCATGTATCATCTGCGTTCGTGGTGTTGGTGCGCACATTGCTATTAATGTTCCAGAGTCGTGCCTACTGCTGTTGCTTTTTTAATATATTTACGAAACGGTTTTCTTTCTATATTATTACGATAGAGGTTATACTATGATAAAGATTAAATGTTCAACGCCAACAAGTGTCAAGTTATCTGAGCTTATTCCGTTTCAAGGTAATCTTAAGAAACGTAGCGAGCAGGAGATTCAGCAGTTAGCTGATAGTTTACTTGAAGATGGTTTACTTATGCCATTCGCAGTCTGGAAAAAGAGTGATAGCGAGCAGTATCTGTTGGACGGTCATGGTAGACTTGCAGCACTTACCAAGCTTGCAGGTAGTGACGCAGAGATACCTGAAGCAGATTACCCGTGCCTGTATATCGAGGCAGAGACTGAAGAGCAAGCCAAGAAGTCACTGTTACAAATTACAAGTTCTTATGGACATATCACTAAGAAGGGTGCGGTTAATTTCTGTGCAAACATTCCGGAGTATCATGCACCGGCTATCAATAAATTTGTACACACGCCGCTGAAGCGTGTGAGAGTTGAAAAACCAAAAATAGAATCAATTATACGTATATCAGTACCTAATGATAAGTTTGCAGATGTTGTTGATATACTTAAGAGTATTTCATATATTAAGGTACTGTAGGAGAATATATGGCTGAGACAAATGTAGTTACAGCTGACCCTTGGTTACAGTTTGATACTGACAATAGTGAAGAGTTTCAGGCACCACATGCCGAGCAGTCATTAACAGTGTCAATTAAAAATATGATGTTCTCTAACCCAGATAAGGTAACAATGCGACGTGCAATACCTGTAGAGATGCCTGTCTTCAAGTCTATTTATGAGTTGGCTAGAGATGATGGTATGACAGTACAGGAGTGGGTTGAGAGTGATCCTGTATATGCAACACGACTTGTAGAGAACGTTTATGCAGAGTGGCAGAATATCTTGACCACAGCCGCAATGAAGGGTGCCATTACTCTTTGTGATGAGAAAGGCCAAGAGCATGATTTCGCAATCAATAGAAACCAAACAGCAATGTTAAGTCTCCGTGTAAGTGAAGCTGAGAAGCAGATGAAGCTTGTACATGAGTTATCTATTACAGCTACACGTGACGGTGACAAGAAGAAGGATGCATTGGAACGTGCAATGTATACACGTGCATTAGCTGGTGATAATAAACTTGCAATCTATTTACATGACCGTGTAGATGGTAGACCTACTGAAGCAGTAGCATCAGAGTTTGAATATGATAACTCTTACAATGTATATAAGATTATTCAGTCACTGTTTAAGCAGCAGCTTGACGTATTGCATGCAGGTAATGGTACAGTTCTTATTTGTTGTTCACGTCGAGCAGGTAAGACACATCTTCTTGCAGCAATTATGCTTATAGAATGTTTGAGCAAGCCGCGTACAAAGTGTATGTATATCGGTGAAACAATGGAACTGTCAGAAGGCTTAGTTAACAAAGCTATGCAGGATCTTATTGAAACTTGTGAGCTTAAAGATAAACATGGCAAACGTCTTAACTGGAAGAAGCTTGACAATGGTTCTGAGATTATGATTCGTGGCTTAAGTAACACTAAAGATCCAGACCAGATTCGTGGTCAGGCAGCTAAGGTAATCGTAATTGATGAGTTCTTCCACTTGAAGAGTGAGCTTCTTGAATATATGCAGAGAGAAGTTCTTGAACCTATGCAGCTTGACTATGCTGATGGTTACAAGTTTATTTGCGCAGGTACACCTCCTAAAATTAAAGGTACATATGGTGAGTATGTATGGAAGAATTGGGATGTACCACATTATTCATGGACATGGAAGGATAACCCGCATCCAGTATCTGTTGACGCACGAGCAGAGTACGTTGAGAAGATACTTAGAGATAAAGGTCTTGATTGGACAAGTTCATTTGCACGACGTGAATACCTAGGTGAATGGGCATATGATGATGATCTGTTACTTTATCCTGATTTCTTTACCTATGACCCTACAGAAGCTACACCAAACATTACACCTACACGTATTCTGTTTGGTATTGATTATGGTGTTGGTGATAATGATACTATTTGGGGTGCAGTATGGAACGATGATGAAAAGCGCGGTTATCAGTTCTGGGATACTAAGTTTAATCGTCTTGACATTCTTGACAGGAATATATCACAGCTTGAGTATCTATGTGACAAGATAAAAGATGCATGGCGTACAGCTCTTGATTACTTTACAAGTTCTGGATTGTCACCTAAAGAAGCTAATAAGCGTATTCTTTGGGATGCAGATGATAATGACCAGCACCTCACAGACTACATTAACATTAACCTGCGTCTCGATGATGAAGGCTATGAAGATTTACGTATCAATGTTATGAATGCACATAAAACTGACAGAGCTATTATGTATGACTTGTTGCGTGATGTTTTACGTACAGGTAATATGTTACTGTTGAAAGGTGGTAAGTGTGCACATGAATGCACGTCTACTGTATTGAAACGTGGTCCTAATGGTGAAGTATATAAAGAAGTAGACAGTAAAGTATTCCACCCTGATTTGTTACCAGCAATGCGTTACGCAATGTATAATGCAATCGGTTCCGGTATTTAGTACATTTACAAAATATGTTTCTGAACGTAATATTATATAGAAGGAGATTAGAATGAAAGTACGTTTCCATTTACCTTATGACTATCCTAAGTTTGACCCGTCAAAAGATTATCAGGCTAATGCCCCGGTTTTTGATATAAGCGCGACAGATGATGATGGTAACCCTATTCCAGAATTAAGTAGAAGAATTCCTTTTGGTCCAGAGCTTTACGACTTTATAAAGAGAAAACTTCCAGCGATGGCCGGTCACTATGGTGTACCTATTCTTATTGGAGATGTAGGTGAGCGACCAATACTTAACCCAGAGGCAGCAAAGCACTTGCCTAAGTACGCATATTTTGGTTACGGCCCGCTTAACTCTTTACTTAATAAAACAAGTGAACCATATTATCCGGGTACAGTAAACTTGATGGCTTTCTCAGATAAAGAGTTACCTACAGGGCCGGGTCAGAAGTATCTGTATGCACGTCCTACAATAGCAGGTACTAATGCTACAGTATTTGGTGAAGGTGCAGTGCTTTCACCTGAGGCAGCTAAAGGTGTTTTTGGTACTGATCTAACTAAAGAAAGAGCAATGACTCGTGCAGCTGAACGTGTAAGAGATGCAGCTATGAAGAAGAGCGATAGGCTTACAAACATTCTCCGTGAATCTATGGACTTTTCACCGTTATTCGGTGGTAATGTTCCTTACAGAGATGAAAGTGACCCTAAAGCTATATCTGATGTATGGGTGCCAGTAAAAAACCCAGATGGTTCTTGGAAACTTAGAGAAGATGGTTCAAGAGTATTTATGCCTGTTCCTAAAGTAAGAGAACTTCCTATCTATAACTTTAATCATCCTATGTGGCAGCAAGACCCTAAAGCTGCATGGGGTATGCTGAAAGGATACAATGATACAGCACTCGGTGTAGAAGGTGACAATCCTATACTGCATTGGATACGTTGGGGTGAGTCACCAGTATATGCTAATATGAAAGGTGAAATAGCGCGTACTAGTACAGGTAAACCTAGAAAGTACGAATATGCCTTTGAAAACAGTAAGCTAGCGGACCCTCAGCATCATAGTAAGTACATGTCAACTAAAGAGAATATTCGTGAGGCATTGCGTAATGTAGGCATACCATTTACAGAAGATGATGTAGAGGCTATCATGGATAAAGGTACTTATGGTAAACGTGATGATAGTACAGTATTGCGTTACTATTACCCATCTGTATATGATTCTTATGACTTGTTGTCTAAGCTTGTAGGTGGGCCAAATGCAGCTGATACATTAAGGCATATCTGGAAATTGGCAGACTTTGACCGTCGTAAATTTGACAAGAATCAGGCTGCACAGACAAGAATGCTCGATGATTATCAGACAGGTGTCAATAAAAAAAAGTCTATTGATTCTATCAGGAAACGTATAGCAGATTTGCGTTCTGAAACAGGAACCAATTACGGTGAAGTGGGACACAAAGGTGATGTGAACATTATGTCACCTTATGCAATACGTAAGATTGGTAGAGACCAGTTAAAGTATGCTAGACGTAAAGATCTTATTACACCAGAGCAGTTTACTGAAATGGATAACTATTGGTTTGGTGGTCCGGCAGAAGCAGGTAAAGAGCAGGCAACTAAGACAGAGTTCCAGACAAGAAACATATATAAGCAGCCTAGAGCAAAGTGGATTGGTGAAATGCTCAGACAGATGGAAGCTGATAAGCAGAAAGATACGCAGAGTAATATTGTTGCAGGCTTAAAGGACGGAGCACAGATATTATGAAAAAAGAAAAGAATGTAAAAGAACCTGGTTTAATTAAGAAGTTGTTTACAATATACTATGAACAGGCATTACGCAGGAAAGCGCTACGTGTACTATGCAGACAGGAGTGGAGTGTAGACTTTCTTGCGTTGTTGCTTGTGCGTTCTGCAAAGTATGCTGGTGACGGTATTGAACTGCATATTGTAAACAGTAATGGTCAGAGTATACAGCTGTCATACAATGAAGCTACAAAGCGTAATGCTATGAATGTTGACGACAGTATATTTGACCATTTGGATGATGAAGCTGCGATACAGTCGTTTGTTAGCAGTCATAGTGTGAGGAGGTAGTCATGGATAAGTCTGCTGTTATCTATGTCGTACTAGAAGCTGTAATTTTTGCTATACCTTTAATTGGAGTAATCATGCGTATGGGCGTATACAAAGAGAGAATAGACACGCTTACAAAACGCATTGATAAGCTTGACAACATTGAGTCACGTCTTACCACAATCGAAGTTAAACAGGACAGTATTGAGAAGTCGCTTGATACTGTTAAAACACAGATGGATACATTGCTTAAGCATGTAATTAAAGAGGATGAAGACTAATGCCTAATGTTAATTTTACTTATGATAAAGTTAATAATGAATACATACCTACACTATACCCGGGTGAGAAAGATGAGAACTGGCAGATACCTGATGAGATAAGCAGTGACTATCATCGTCTTAACTCTATTATAGAAACAAAGTATTCAAGAGAATATCTCAAGGTATGTGCGTTCTATAATAAATTATTCCCTACACTGAAAGGTACCGACTGGACAAACTGTTCATTTAATGTTCCGCCATTTACTACTATGGACCAGGAGCGCAGTGACACTGGTACAGGTGTAAACTATAACTTTCTTAAACAGATTGTTGACCAGATTACTTCTAGACTTGGTACTATTTCATTTATACCTAAACTTATTTCCGAAGACCAGAGCTATGAATATATTGTATACAAAGACGAAGCAGAACGTATACTTAGGAAGTATATCCGTGATAACAGTTTTAATAGAATAAGCCTCGAGTGTTTCCACAACTCTGCTATCGTTGGCTATGCACATGCTTTTATTGACCCTTATACGGGTGAACTGCGTAAAGCCTGTGATTATGAGATAGGCTTGTTCGAGTCACAGTTTAATCATAATAAGATTACGCAGATGCTTTTCCGTGATTATGCATTCCCTGTTAGTGAAGTGTATAATTACTTAGTTGATTGCGATGACAAGACTAAAGAAGAATTGCTTGAGAATATATCTGGAAGAAATGCTGTAGACTTTAAGATGTATTTCAACTGTGCTACACATAAAGTGTATGTAACTATTAACGAGAAAACATTACCAGAGCATGATTATCCATTTGATTATGTCCTCATGGCAACAATGCAGTGGGATGTTGGATTCAGTAAAGTACTTACTACTTCTGAGTTCGATTTACTTTATCCTATTCAGCGTGAGATAAATAAGATTGCTGCAAAGATCCAGCAGCTTGTTAGAATGTATAAAGGTTCAGTACCTGTATTTAATAGTGATGTAGATCTTGCTGTTAAAGCAATAAGTAACGGTGCAGGTGAAGCATTGTTCGTAGATTCTACTAGACCAGTAGACACACTCATGACAGTTATTAACCCTACACCACTTGACCCACAGCTGTCTGCACAGATACAAGAGTTCAAGACTATTATGTATGAACTTGCCGGTATTCAGAATGCTTCATTTGATATGGAGAACATGCGTTCTGCTGCAGCTGTTATTGCTCTTGACCAGACACGTGACTCAGTATTCCAAGCACAGATGAGTGGAATGGCACAGTTTATTAAAGAAGCTATTATGCTTTACATAAAGTTCTTTGCTAAAGTTCCTGTATTATCTGGCTTACGTCGTGAAGTAGATTGGGAATCATTAAACAAATTACTTGAAGAAAGTTACATTGACTTGCAGCCTGTACATATGAATGACCCACTTTCAGCTGAGAAACAGGCAGACATAGAGCCTACAGACTATCAGTCACTTGCTATGTCACGTATTGCCTTAGATATTATCAAGGGTAGAATTACGTTTGACAGTATACCATACTTCTTAGACCCGGCTGAGATTACAATTATCATTGCAACAGTACTTATTAAGTTCGAGGCACTAGGTATAGCTATACCTGATACTATACACAAGTTTATGATGGATGCATTCATAGATGCAATTAAGACTGGTGAGGTAGCATTATAATGGAAGGCGGACAGAAAGTAAATATTAAACTAGATTCTCCTATAGATATTAAAAGTTCTGATATGCTTGTACCTGTTGACAATCCAGAGTTCGAGCATAACAGACAGAAATACCAGGGACATACATTACCTTCATCATTACGCTTTGAAGCAGATGGCTGGGCAGCAGCTAACGATGTTTATAATTTCTCTGCTGATGAAGGCGTTATACATATAGAAGGTACAGATTGGACAGCTCGCAAATTCAGATTAAACAACAATGCTGCGTATTTGGTTGAGATTTATGATGGTCAGAATAAGCTTATTGGTAACGTTTGTATTAATGTAAGTAACCGTATTATTGAAACAAATCACATTGACCGTGATGATATTGAAGTAACAGATGGAGACAATGCTGTAATACTTTCTGGTACATTTAATGAGCATAGTTGGACACTTGAACACAGTTATGCTCTCAGTGAAATAGACGGAGTGCAGTATCCTCAGTATGAATTTACAAGTGAAGATGAAGGTGCACTGTCTTGTGAAGTTTATATTGATGATGGTGAATGGAGTTTAGCTAAGCCTGATGGTTCTGCAGATAACTTTCAGAAAGGTGCAGATTATAATACATCAGGTTCAGGTAATACTGTAATAAGAATATTTGATAATGATACCTCTGAAGAAATAAACATTGTAGTATGGGAAGCAGCTACTATTTATAATGAGTCAGATATTCAGGAAGAAGACTATGAGATGGGTTACTATGCTTCATCAATAAAGGGTACATCTGTCATAGTACATACATTCAATAAAGGTGCAGTAACTGTACAGTATAATGAGTCATTTACAGAAGATCCAGATACAGTAACTATAAATGGTATAATGAATACTGCTAAAACAGTAATATCAGAAGATGATAACAATATACATTTTACTTTTAAGCAGTTAATATCACCAAACATAACATTGAATGGTAGCACAGGTGATAAAACATTCTTTGGTTTAAGAGGATTTAGCCAGAGTGACCGAGAGCCTTATCTCATTCAGGATGCCCCGTCTGGAGATTTATTCGTAGATAATGATATAGAAATAGATTCAGCAGGCGCTAACATACTTACAAAAGATACGGTACTTAAGCTAAAAGGTTCTTTTCCTATCTGGTCTACTCTTGATATAAAGTTACCAGATGCACCATTTAAGATTACTAGTACAAATGCTAAAGTACTTGGTTCTTATATTCAAGCATCATTACCTGATTCAATAGTGCCAGAACAGCGTACTACACAGACACTTAGTATGTTAAAGATCTATCATAATAGTGCGTACGTGCCAGAACCTATATATCAGCAGCCTTTATACCCAAGTGGCAATGTACCGGGTATCTTTAATAATACTTCTACTGATAATTATGTAGACCCGGGAGTAGCTACAAGCAAGTGGTTACCTTGGACAGCGGCTGATGGTGGTAGATCAGATACCATGACTAAAGCTTATGGTAATTATCTTAATGCCAAACAGTTTGATGCTAACTTTTTTAAGTATGACTTAGACATCTTTTTATGTGATATAGACCCGGTTGTATGGGCACAGGATACACAGAACTATATACCAGATAAAAAAGATACTTACTATCTTGCTATTAAGAATACTACTACTGATAATCAGCATACTGTTGATATGAAACAGAGCTTGTATAATAACATAAAGACTTGGGTAGATCAATTTGATGGCCAGATACGAAGTGACGGTACAGATTCTGCTAAGCAGGATAACGGACCTATATTCCCTGGTGATGAAGAAACATTTAATGGTCCTGTATATAGTACTGATATGCGACTTAATAAACGTTTGCAGAAGTATATTGAGGAATATAATCTTGCAGCACAAGACCCGGCTTCATTGAAATATACTACTCTTGGGCTTACATATAAGGATGCAGCTTCATTTGCTGTATATGCAGAAAAAGGAACACCTGATGCAGACTTTAGTGTTGATTTAGATAACTTACCACTTACAGAAATAACATTGGAGTCTAATGAAATTAAACTGCATGAAGAGTCTTATGACTTTTATACAAAAGATTTTTCTGCTACGTACGGTATGGATGAAACTAAAGACCCATTAGAATATCCAGACGCCGCTATATCTACAATTACTGGTGATGAGACATTCAAGGTAACCTGTAACAGACAATTTGCGCAAGGTTACACTACATATATAGAATACGAAATACCAGATGAAACAGGTACTTCAGGTACGTCTGGTACATCAGGAGAACCAGAACCTGTTCCTGTTACTAGAAGAATTATGCAGACATTTGGTCCTGAAATAATAGTTGCGGTAAACTCACGTGAGGCACATGTTACAAATAAAGGTCCGACTATTGCGCCTATTATTGAATTAGATGATTCTGCGTTTATAGATAAAGATGTAAAGTTAATGCGTGTACCTATTAATAAGCAGATACTTTCTTATTTGTGCCAGTACGTATTTCCTAAGTTATGGAAGTACTTTATACACTATGCAGTTAGCATTGCTCCTATATATAATACTTCTATTAACCCGCCACAGCCGCTTAACCAGTGGTATATCAAGACATTTGGTGTAGATGATTTTACAGTAGAGGCATTCAATAAGTTTGTTACAGAGCATCTTGTATTCAGAATTAATGATATAAGTATAAACTCTACATATATTATGAATGTACAGCCTTCATCACTACCGTTAAACGTACGTTCATTTTTACGTGGTATACCCGTAGTAGATATGTCAGACAATGCGTACTGGGCTATATACATGGGCAGAGATGAAGGATACTGTAAAGCAATGAATTCATATGTAGATCCAGATAAAACGCCTGATAACTTTAATGCTTATGCGTTTTTCATGGCTCCTTGTATGCACACACTTGCAAAGACATGTAGGTTTACTGTAACACATACTGATGATTCACATATAGATTATCTTTTGACACCTGCTCCTGTAATGCCAGACGGTTCTAATGCAACACACAGAGCGCTAGTTCCATATGATGTAGTAGACACATCAAGTACAGTGCCATATAGCCCTAGATTCCCGTCGCTGCTCAATACATTTAAGATGTATGATGCTGGTGGTCAGGTTTCATATAGCGGTGAATATGGGCCTGATGGTGTTAAAGATGATATGCAGTACATGTTACCGTTCTTTACTACGGTAAATAACAGTAATTACTTTAATAACTTTACAGGTATATATAAACAATCAGAAGAGCTAGGCTTATTGAATGGTTCAATATGGCAGGAGTTCATGAGCACTGCTATCTTTACACAAGATGGTTTTAACATAGATATATCTGGTGATAATAGTGTTGTACAGCAGGGATATGGTATGCTGTTACCTTGGCTCAGTCAATTAGAAGACGGCGAAGTACGTGTAATATATAACGGTACAGGTAACAAGATATGGTCAACTGATGCTGATGGGCCATACTTAGTATTCTGGGCTAAGAAGGTAGACAGAAATCATTTCAAGTTCTTTATGTTCCAGCGTTGTTTACTCAAGAGTGATATAACATTACAGCAGAACACGTATAAGGATTTCAGTAAGATAGATTTTAGTACAGCACTTAATGCTGAATATTTGCCTTATAGTACACTTGTTGATAATGTTCTCAAGGTACATACAGAAAAGATTACATATAATTATGCAGGTAGTGCAGCTGAGTCTGAGATAATACTACGTAGTGGTATTATAGGTAGATCTGGTGAAAGTGTATCTTCTGAATCAAGAGGTGCTTACGCAGGCTGGTCTGGTGACGGTTATCCGGTTGTAGTAATGGATATGATAAATACAGCTAGGTCTGAGAACAATTTTGACGGTGTTATATACATAAGAAGCTTACAAGAAATACAAAATGGTCGTTTAATATATCCTAAAGCTACTGATACTGTTAATAAAACTGTAAATGCAGAAAGAATGTTTTTAACTAACTCAGAGTATAATGAGCTGTATCACTTAAAATTATACAGTAATTATGCAGATAATATTGCTTCAAGTGACTATAAAGCAATATTAAGTATCACAGCTGAATATATAATGTATCAGGCATTCTTGCAGAATATTACAAAGAGTATTACACTTGGTGATAGTGGTATAGATATACATGACTTCTTTAAGTATTTTTATCCGGACTTTGCTACTGTACCAGCTGTTGATACACAAGTAACACCTGCTGAGAATACTCTTATTACTACAGGTGTAGATATAGGTAAGCTTGCAAATCCTTATCAGTATATAATATGCAGGTTTAATCATACAGAACAGTGTATACTGTTACAGTTTAACCGTGAGCCAGTAGATCTTAATACAGAGATTGGTAATAATCACGACGAGTATATCGGTAAATATACTACATTAAAGTTCATAACAGATGTAAGTGATCTTACTGCACTTGCTACAGCTGCCGGTGGTTCACGTACAGTGAATGAAGATAACACAGTTACCTATGTATTTACAGCATGGAGTTGTATGGTAACTACAGAAGAGACAGGTGATACTGTACTTAACTATATTCTTGTGCATCATTATGACAGTAACCCTGCACATGACACTACTTATAAGATTGCACCATTGTGGGACTTTGCAGTTATACCGGAGTATTATATTGCATACAGGTCTACGGATAAACAGTATGCTATGCCTATGTCATTCACTGCTAACACAAGTATACTGTACAGTTGTTTTGGTAAAATATTGCAGCTTATATCAGATAATGCGCAGGTAATGTTTAATTGTAATAATAGTATCATTACTGATATTGCAGATTACGGCAGTGTATTTAGTATTGATACTGGTTCAAAGGTATCAAATTATAAAGATGATGTGTTCTATACACGTAGTACAGATATTGACAGACAGGCTGGTAAGTTTAATGTTTCATTTACTTATAGAGTTTGGTGCAGCATTGTAGCTATCCTTCGTGGTGTGTATAAGTATGGTAATGCTTTTGATGGGGGTGATAACTAATGACTGAGGGTTTTTATTCAGTAGGTTTTGGTGGTGACAACGATGATGAGTTATTACTTAAATTAAATAATGGCAGTGAAGTAGTTTCAGGTGCCATTAAACTAGATGATATATTTAATGATACTAAGTTTAGAAACACACTTGATTATTCTTATATAGATACAAGTGACCCGGATGTTAAAGACAATGTGCTTGGTACTTATGATTATGGAAAGGATTTCCAGTTCTTAAAGCAGGCTTGGGAAACAACAGATAAAGTAGAGAACTTCTGGTTTACAAATGATAAAGGTACAATTCTCGTTCTTGATAAACATAACTTCTATCTTAAACGTAAGACAGGTGAGGTAGATGACTGGAATGGCGATGCTTATGAAGTTATAGAAGATACTGTAATAGATAGAACTGTATTACTTGGTAAAGATGTTATTAAGTACGGTGTTACCAATGTAAATGCTAAAGCCGGGTATACAGGAATAATACAGGCATACTTGTGGATAGTTACATTGTCTGATAATATGACGATGCAGGTTAAGTTCTATAGTCTTGATAGAACAAACTTCTTGGAATGTATAAATACTACAGAGCTTAAGCTGATACATAGAAAACTTGGTGAGCAGCTTGTACCAAATAATATAGGTGGATTCCTATATACGTATAATGATTTACAGGTATCTGATTTTATTTTTGATGCACAGTTCTCTGCTACAAGTATATTTGGTGTAGTTATATTCGGTATACATGTAGATAATAACTTTAATCAATGGGCAGCTGTAATAGATATTGGTAATCAATCAGTTAAAGTTATTCAGGGATATGGCTTTGTTGGTGTAGACGGTACACTTACTGGTGGTGAGATACCTTCAATATGCTTTGATCCAGATCAAGGTGGTTTCACAGGCACAGTATTCGATGTACAGATAGAGCTTAATAACAAGCCTAAGTATGCGCAGTATACTGATGAGATAAATACATTGACAGGTAGAGATCTTACTATAGTAGGTGATGGTAATCAGCAGTGGTATATTACTAGAGAAATATCCGGTATAGTAAGCCATGTCGAATACTCAAATCCGGCATTAAGAAAGTTCAGTATCAGGGCATTACCTATTAACAATAACTATGCAGCTATATATGAAAGTCCGTCTTTCTATACAAGGACAGTTACAGACTTTGCTATTAAACCTCATTTGTTCTCTAAGCTGTTCCGTGAGTTCTTGGATAACGATAAGACAGCCACTGCTATAGAGTGGACATTTAATTTATTGACAGCTGCCCCAGTAATGTGGTACTGTATACCGAAATTAAGTTTCTCCGGTTATTTACAGCAGACTATTGGTCAGTATGCTTATGTACATTACAATTCAAACAGTACACATATATCTAAAAAAGATGCATCAGATACAAATGACCTTGAAACATTATCTAGTAACAATGATGACAGTACTACAGAAAATTACATGTCACTTATATCTGAAGATGAACTTGGATTCAATACTGTAATATACAAACAGTCAGTAGACCCTAAGCTAATGACAAAGCTTAATGGTTTCCTTGTATTGACACTTGGTGCTTTGCAAGCAGGTATCACATCTGCTTTAAGCGCACAGGCTAGACTATCTGTAAATGCATCGTTAAATAAGTCACAGCAGACTGATAAAGGCAAGGCATATTCACAGTACGCATTACAGAATATATCTTCAATGATTGCTTCTGATATGACATTATCAGGTATGACACCAGCTATGACAAGTAGTGTTGCATCTACTTTGACACTTGACATGTTTTATTCTACAAGTAATAAGCAGCATGTACATGCAGGTCCAGGATATGTTAATCATAACTTTGTTGCACAGTGTGTTGCACAATCTGCTACTTCAAATCAATTTGAACTTAATCAGATTACTTTTAAGTACATATTTAAGCATCTTACTTTGTTACAGGTTGAATTGGCACATGCTGCTACAAAGACAGCTTTAGACCAGATACTTAAGACTGCAGACTATACAAATGCATCTGGTAACTCTGGTGGTGGTGGCATTATAGGCACAGCTGTAAACTTAGCAAAATCTTCTGTTGGTTTAGTTGCAGCTATGATATTATTGCTTAGTGCAGCCGTATTACAGACTACACTATTAAGCCAGGAAATATTCCTTAAGTACGGTGAACAGATACTTGACTCAATGGGCGCAGACACAATGACCAGTCAGATAACAGCACTTAAGTCAATGCACAATTATGATATTGAAGGTAAACATAAGTATGGTGCTAAGTCTGAGAGTTTCATGTGGCCGTGCTGGGATTGCGGCGTTGCTAAAACATATCGTGATGAGTATGTAGTTGCTACTGCAGATAATAAGCAGTGGTCTATACATCAGTCTAAGTTTGAAGAGTATGCAGGCTTTGGTACTGGTCTACAGAATCTTGCAAATAATCTTAAACTCGTATCACCAATAGATGAGCAGATTACACATACTACTAGAAAGCCTGCAGAAGATGTACGTTTACTTTGGAACGGTGATGTGGACTATTTTGTAGCTTCATGTTATGGTAAGATTAAACCAGACAGTCAGCTACCTAATGACATGGCTTATGTTGTAGGTTCTGATTCATTCTTGAGCCCATCATCATTCCGTAATGAAAACATTGATTGTGGTACACCTGTATTCCCAGCACCGGCTATACAGGACTATATTGTAGACAGAGACTGGCAGCTTTCACAAACAACAGTTAACGGTGGTACTGCTTGGATATCATGTAAAGATACAAAGATTATAGATGGTATGCCTAGTAATATAATTATTACTCCATGGTTCTGCGGTGTAGCTTCATCATATGCTGCTATAGAAATAAAGCATGGTGTGTCAGCTGCTTACATAAGACCTTGGGCAGTTACACCAGATGCTCTTGCACTTAATAACACTGGAAAGAATGCTATATACAGAAGGCTTGTATATCATGCTTTTGACGGTGTCGGCTATCGTATCGTTAACTGGATTGGCGGTAAGGGTATGAATAAAGAAAGCTTGAACTATATGTACTGCTTCCAGACAAATGATAGGTTTAAGCGTAGTAACAAACTTCCTCCAAATCAGTTTATGGGTAATTTTAATGCAGCACCAATTGTATCTGTACCTGTTGATGTTGCAGATAAACTGTACAACGATGTAATGATGTTCAATAAAGAAGAAGGTCTTGCATCCACAGCTATAGGTGAAAATAGAAGTGTTGTAAGATACGCAGTACCTATTTTCACTGAGTTCGTAAACACATTACCAGCTGCAGTTAAGACTCTTGCTACATATCATCTTGCCGTAGTAGACGGCGTTACGTCACTTTGTACAGATTTACGTAATACACAGAATGCATATAAAGCACCGGAGTCAGTTGATTTTGTTATTAATAGAAACGTTTATAGAATGACAAATGAGTATATATGTTCTGTTACTACTGAGAATGGCATTGTTGTAACGGAGCAGCTTGTACCTACTTTAGGACTTGAATATATTGGTGCTACACCATTAGAAGCATTTTTCTATTCACAGGCTACACGTCAATATTATTCGTATAGCGGTGGTACAAACTTGCATGTTATAGATATGATGGAACGTTTCCGTGATATACAGACCGGTAGATATGACTTCATAAGTCAGGAAGTAGTTATGCAGTGTCTTGCTACATTTAATAGACTTGAAGTAGACATTACTGACGATGAGGATGAAACAGATAACATAATGATACTCATTCTTAAAGACAGCTCAGTGCTTGGTGAAATACAGCCACCTACTACAAATATCTTTAATACAAGAAGCTGGTTCCGTATTTTAAGTTTAGCAAGTGGTGTAGTATTTCAAGGACCAAACCGCTGTATAATTAACAGGTTTATTTATTCTAATTACATGCTTAAGAGTATTAAAGATAATTACGGTAAATGGACAAGAGTACCTCGCGAAATATATCATCCATTCAGAACATATAAAGATAAGTATAAATGGGTAACACAGCAGATTGGAGATAATCTTGAAATTAAAGGCTGGACGCATAACCCATTTTTGCTGGTAACTTCTCCACTTGGTATAGATGAAGAAACTGATTGTATGTTTGAATGGACAATAACGTTTGCTTGGCCTGTTGAAATGGACTGGCTGTACGCAGATAATAACTATGCTACTGTAAATATTTGTGCTGAGACAATGACACCTGGTGGTAAAGTAGTAAATAGACCTACACATGTATTCTTAACCAAAGAACTGTTTACAAGAACAGGTAACTATGGTTACTATAGCTTCAGGTATACTAGTAAGAATGGTGCAGGTAATCGTGAAAGGTTACACGTATGGTCTGATGCATATATAGCTATAAGCGCATTACAGTGTGAATATAAGATTATAACAGAGAATAGAACGTCACAGTTGACACAGCAAGTAGACGTTCAGAAGCTTGTTGAATTATAAAAATGGTACATTTACGTGAATGTATTTATTTGATATACTTATAATAAGGAGTTGTATAAATGGCAAGAGATTATTATGATGAGACTAAAGAAGCCGCTAAAGAAGCCGCTGCAAAGCAAAAACAAGCTGATGCACAAGCTACTGTAGAATTAAATAAACAGTCAGTGTACCAACCTAAATTAGCGAATCAACCAGATATACAAGACTACGAGATACAGGCAGGTATTAAACAGTACCCGTCTAATGTAGGTGTAGCAGAAGACACAGCTGAACAAATGCATAATGATAGAATAGCTACTAACACACAAGGCAATAATACCTCAGTACCCAGTCAGCCTCAGCAGCCTCAGCAGCCTCAGCAAACACAACAGACTCAGTCACAGCAGGCACCGGGTGAAGTTATACCTTCTACATTAAAAGCACAGTCAGATTGGAATGCTGCCGGTAAATATATGTATTTACCAAATCACCCGAAGGCAGTTAACGGTTACGTACGGCTTTCAAAAGGTGATGTTATCTGGGCAAGACAGAAACTTAATTTACCCACCGAGCAGCCAGAAGCTACTGCTCCAACACAATCTGCTACAGTTACAACCACAACAGCTACACAGCCAAAAGATAATGTAGATAAACAGGCAGTTGGTGTGCCACTCGATCAGCGGGGTGACCTGATGAAACAGTACCAAAAGGCTATGCGTAATGCTAAAAAGATTAAAGCACAATATATCAATAAGGCAAAAAAGTATTTTAGAGACATTGAGCAGATTAAAGCTGATGCAGAAGGCAATAAAGAATACAGAATGAACGAAGCACGTATGCGTTGGGCTGCAGATAAGAAAGCTACTAATGAAGAGTATCAGAAAGCTATGCAGGTAGCTTCACAGTATTATGAACAACTGAGGAAGTAAAATGGCCGGTGAAAACAATCCTATTATGATAGAAACAAGATCTCAACCATACTGGTCTAACAGGCTGTATAATAATCTTGACAGATTGTTTCAGAACACTGCAGCTAATCAGGAGCGTGTAGCCGATATACAGGCCCGTAAAGATGTAAATGCTGATATTCAGCAGGTGAGGCAGCAGCTTGCATCTACTACTGACCCTGAACAGAAACAGCAGTTACAGGATAAACTGGATAAACTTATTTCACAAAGACAGGAGCTTGAGAACAAGAGGTATGCTGCTCAGGCTAATTTTTATAATGCACTTGGAAACATTGCATCAAGTGCTTGGGATAAAGGTAGAGCACATGACCAATCTTCTGCATATCTTAATGAGCAAGCTGCGCAGCATCAGACAGAAGCTGCTGAATATCAGAGAGCACAGCAAGCTAACATGCAGATTGCTAATAGAGACACTAGACAAGAAGCTGAACGAACTGCTGCCAGTGAAGGAGCGTTCAAGGCGCAACAAGCTGCTGCTCATTTGTCAGCTGACGCTGGTAGTGGTGCTGCTGCTCTTGCTGCTGCTAAAGCTGCCACAGATGTTACACCTGATTATGCAAGATATGAACAGCGTTCAGACGAACGCCGTGATACTGCATTAGACAATGCGCAGTCAAGGTATACATCACAGCAGTTCGGTATTCAAGAGCGCAAGGCTGCTGCATCAGAAGATTATCAGACACAACAGCAGGATAGATATAATAATCAGGTACAGGCACTTAGTGCAGGTAACAGTCCATATGTAGTAACTGCAGATACTATTACTAATAAAGAAGAGACTAGTAACAGCAACCCTAGTACAGAAGTAACAGATAATCAAGGTGAACAAACACAGAATAATAACCAAAGTACGGTAGTTACTAATGACCAGACAGCTAATAAAGAAGAGCCTAGTACACAACAACAGCCGCAGCAACCAGATAATACAACAAGTAATAATAATACTATATTTAAATCTGACAATGTAGCCGGTACAAATATAAATACCGTGGGTAATGCAATAGTAGATGATACATCTGCAAAAGCTGTTGGTAGTAACATGAAGCCTGTATCTAGTACAGAAGCAGACATGCTTAGACAAAGAATAACATTGCCTAAAGAAGCTACTACTATAGTTAAAGATAGTAATAATAAGTATTACTACGAAGTACTTACTAGTAAAGGTAAAGAATACAGGCCTATTGATACTAGTGGTATTACTATGCAAAATGATTATGATTTACAGTTACAATAGGAGGAACAAATGGCAATAACACCGGCACAGATAAAGACACTGAAAAAATTACTCAAGGTAATGCAGGATAATAACATTGATATTAGTGATATTATTAAAAAAGATACACCAATTGGACCTATTACAATGACAAAGACAACGCCTGCAACTATAGCTAAGAGTGACCCTAAAAAAGATATTATTGAAGATGTTAATAAATCACTTGGAGGACTTGCAACAGAGACGGGTCTTGGTGTAGCAGGAGACGCTGCTAAGTTAGCTTTTGGCATTCCCGCTATGCGACGAAGTATTCTTGGTAAAGCATTAATGACACTGCATGGTCCTGGAACTACAGCACTTGAAGACATTAACAATTCTCTTGCTAACGCTAGGCAGTTACGTGGTGCTGGTTTACAGGCAGCAGGTGGTGCATTACAGTTAACTGGTGATACAGTAGCAGGAAGGCTTTATGATATGTCAAATAAAGCTGAAGCTAATCGTCTTAGAAATAGCGCATATGAATTCTATAGCAAGAACCCTGATGCACCAGCTAGTATGTATGAGTACCAGGGCCGTGTAGTAAGTAATACTGGAGATAAACAATGACTATAGATGATCTTACTGATGAACAGTTAGCTAGTCTCTATGAACGTTGCTGCAGTGCTGACCCTGATTTTGAAAACTTAGTACGTGTTGCAGGTATGCAGTTTGACGATCCAACAGTAGAAGATACAGCATGGTTGTTACAACAGATGGGTGTAGACGATAATGATGACATTGATGATGAATCAGTAATCAATAAGTATGCAAGTAATTTACGGAATTACCTTTATACTTATAAAGATAGTGCAACTGCTATTGACCCGAGTATTGACCCTCAGCAGCGGCAGATAGGCATAATGGCACAGGACCTTGAGAAAGTAAATCCTGCCTGTGTACAGGAAACATCACAAGGTGTAAAGACAGTTGATACAGCTAGACTTGCATTAATGAATGCAGGTGCTATTGCTGATTTAGCACGTGAAGTACAGGAGCTTAAACATGGCAGATAACCCTTTTAATTCACAAATAAACGCAGGTCAAAGAGCAGCAGAGCTTACACCTGGAGCTGGCGGGCTACGTAATATAATTAACCCTAATCAGAATTTACCCGGAGCTCTTAACACAGATGAAGCATTAAGAGACGACCGTTCACAAAAACTTTATGACTCAAATAACATTACTAATCAAGCTGTTGGTCTGTACGGTGCTGGACAGAAACAGGCTGTAAACCAGCAGCAATATAGTAATCTTGCTAGAACTAATCAGCTGACTGGTAAAAATTATTCTGAGACAGAACGCCTGTCACGTCTTGCAGATGCTTTGAATAATCGTAGATGGTGGAGATCTGGTGACATTGGATCACGTACACTTAAAGGTGGTGCGCAAGGCATTGAGCTTGGTAGGTCAGAACGTTGGGAACCTATCGAGACACAAGAAATGCGACAGATGAGACAGAATGAAAATATTGCTAATAAAGTTAGACAGGAGCAGGCTCAGTTACAGGCAGATGTAAACAGGCATGCTCTTGATATACGTAAAGCTGGTGATGAGATGACAATGGGACAGCAGAGACAGTATGCATCTATTGACCCTCAGATGGAAGCTGCCTTCAGACAGATAAGCGCTGACCTTAATTACAAGCTACCAGCTACAACATCATTATCAATGTATGTACAGACGATGGCACAGTATATTGCTAATCAGGTTAACTATGATCTTGCTAATGATTTCTATGCTGTATGGCAAAATAACCCTGTATTATCTTCTATGCTTGCTAATCGTACTGGTGACTTACCTCTTTCACAGAAAGCATATCTTACAGATGTAGCAAGACAAGAGTGGCTAAAACGTAAGGAAGCAGAGCTTGGCAGACAGTTAACTGCTGCTGAGAAACAGGAAGCAATGGCAATTTCTGATAGACTTACTGATAGTATATTCAGTATGTCAGAAGCAGCTTCATATAATGCAGGTGCTGTAACTGTACCAAATGCACAAGCTAAAGCAAGCAAACAGACTGGTAAGCTGGACTATGCTTACGGTGATTATGGTTTATCTGAATCAGTACGTCGTGCACTTGAAAAGAACCAGAAGAAAGTAGACAAGCAAGTTGCTAAAGCAGAGAAGAAAGTAACTAAAGCTCAGCAGAAAGCTGATAAGAAAGCAGCTAAGGAGAATGCATAATGTTCCAATTAGAGAATAAAACATTTGCAAGTGATGCTCTTGAAGATGCTATGTGCCTTGCACAGACAAAGGCATTAAACAGTTATACATTCTCTGATTGCTTAAACTATCTTAATTATGCTTGGTCAGATATATACAGCCGCATGGCAATGATTGATGATGGTTTTTATGGTATTACTATTCCTATTAAAGAACGTCTTACACATTTGCCACGCTGCTTAAAGAATACAGTACAGATATACAGAGCGCAGACACCTGTTGACCATAACCGATATGTATACCGTGAAGCAGGTACTACAGACTTAACCTCTGAAGGTACATATCAGATCTCAGGTAATGACTTATATGTATGGGATGCTACACGACACAATGTATGGCTGTACTTTGTACCGGCATGTCCGCAGGTATTCTTTACACATCATAACCGTGACCCTATTCTGCATGATGATTATAAAGTGAAACGAAGTAACAGATATAATGTATACAGATTATTAAGTGGAAACGGTTTAGACGTATCAAATGAGAATGTAACGGACTCAGAAATATCTTCACAGACAAGCTGGATATTGAAACATGTTAGTGGTGACAGTCAGTATGATAAAGATATAACAGGTTACTTATTCAGACCAGCTGTAGATGCTGAAGAAGGTAACTGGTCACTTGTATATGTATCTTGTTGCTATCCTTATATATTCTGTACATATTATAATAACTATCAGGATAGATTTGAATCAGGCTTCTATGATACTAACTGGATATGGACAAGGTACAACCCGTTTGACTTCACAGGCAAGACAAGTAATGTAAAGTATCTTGCTACTGACTACAATGATAAGACTGGCATGGGTGTAGTTGTCATAGATTACAACGATAGTGATAGAATAAAGGAACTTGGCTGGACACCAGACACAGTGCTTACATACCCGGTACCCGAAATGTACAGGTATCTTGTTGCTAGACTTGCTGATAAATTCAGTGCTCTCAATGAGAGTAATATAATGGGAGTTCAGAAAGAACTCGTAGAATCTAAATATGCATTTGAAGCGTTCCTGCAGAAGAACAAATCTGCTTGGCAGCGTATAACAAATGTAAATCCACCAACAATAGGAGATTGGCTATAATGGACAGTTTTGTTAAGAAGGTAACATTCAAAGACGACACAGGTAAACAGCATTCGTATATCGCTACATTTGTGAAGGTAGACGGCGGCTACAAGATTTCTGATGAAGATATGGAGCAGATCAATGAGGCAATGCACAAAGGTGCTACATGGGAAGACACTTCTTCAGAAGTAAAAGTAGAAGAAGATCTTGAGGAAAAAGCAGATAAGTCTAAGAAATATGAAAGAGCCATTGCGCATATTAATGCTATGGACATTGCACAGGATAACGGAGATGGTACAGATAAAGCTATAAGTGATATACTTGAATCTGATGCTAAGTCACCTGAAGAACTTAACAAGAAACTTAATGACGACGATGCTGAACTGTATACTGAAGAAGAGAAAACAGCACTTGGTAGCATAGCTGATGCTATAAGAGACAGGTGGCAGTAATAGGAGATATATGCTACATGATTGACAGTGCTGAAAATAAAATGTATAATTATCTTTATCAGCATTATGACAGAGATAGCTTACAAAGTGGCAACCAGCAGGTAGTATCGCTGCTTATACAAGTTGCTAGAGACTGGGATTTGCATAATAAGCAGTCTCATAGTGACGATTGGTATATTAAAAAAGCTAATGATACTATTGACAGGTTTATAAATAACTGGGAAGATAAAGAGCCGGGTGATGATACTAGAGGTAACAAGGTAAGCGAAGCGGTTGTTAAGGCACTTAATAGTTTTGGATAATTTATATATTTACAGGATAAATATATGTATTATATAATATAATGGAGGTACAGAGATGGAGAAGTCAGAACTTGATTTACTTAATCAACGATTATCCGCACTTGAAAACTCTAGGTATCAGCAGATGTATGATGACCAGTATAACTCTTGGTATAATGGTATCGGTAATCAGTATACAGATAATGAGAGTTTAAGCCACTTGTTATTTGACACATTGCTTGAACAGTTTGATGCCGGAGAAATTGAAGAAATCAATCAGGAAGTAACTGCACAGCTTCTTGAAGGACTTAATAATGACCTTAAAACATTACAAGGCATGCTTAAACAAAATGCTCGTATTGTTGAAGATACTATTGAAGGCATTAAAGATGAGATTGATAATGTTACTAAAGCTGTAAACAGCACAGAAGAAGTTAACCAGCAAGCTGCTGATTTACAACTTGACCAAGACTTGAATAATATTACACTTGATGACTATGCTACAATGCCAGCAGACCTTACACAAGGTGATCTTGGCTTACCACCGGAGCCGTCTATGGAAGCACCAGCAGATATTCCTATGGATCAAGCAGCTGCTATGCCAGCTGAAGCACCCGCAGACATTCCTATGAATACACAGTCACAACCGGTTGTATCAGATGCAAATCAGAAAGAAATCATTAAACCTATGATTAACTCACGCTTCAGAAATATTATCTCAGATATAAGACAGAAGCGTAACTTTAAAGATGTTTCTAATAAAAAGGAACAAACCGAAGAGAAACCTGCAGGCAGTACTATTCCAAGTAATATTTTATCTGCCTGTATGCAATAGGAGGAACCTATGTCAGTAGATGAGATTATTGCTGCGTTAGCCGGTTTAACAGACGCTGATGAACTCCCACAGGACTTAGCAGATGCTATCATCGGTCTTAGTGATGAAGACTATGATAAAGTATATGCTGCTATACCTGTAGAGGAAAAAGTAGAAGTTACTGATGTAAACGGTGACGGTGATAAAGATACAGTAACTGTTGATACCAATGGAGATGGCACTGTTGATAAAGCTACTGTAGCTGCAGATTCAAAAGAAGAAGCAGATGAAGGTCTTAAAGAAGTAGCTAAGAAAGCAGAACCTAAAGCTAGCGACAAGTCTTTTGAAGAGAAGAATCCGTTTAATAATTACAACAAGAAAGATGGTGCAGACATTAAACCAACAGTTACATCAGATATGAAAGGTAAACCACCAAAAGACTTTGGTCAAGGCGGTGAACTTGAAATTGAAGCACTTGCTGGGGCAGCTAAAGCTGCAGAAGACTATGAAAAAGAATTTGGTGTAAAGCCTACAGAAGGTTTACAGCCAATTAATAGGCATGTTGTCAGTGCTCTTAAAGGCCTGATATTATAATGGGAAGTACCTGCTTTATAGCAGACTTTATATTCAATCAATCATAATGGAGGAATGAATTATGATTACACAAGACTACCTTCAGGGTCTTACTAAGCAGGTATTCATTACTGATTACTTGCTCAATGGTTTGTTTCCATGTCAGTCGGATATAGTTCGACTTATCCGTGGCAAGAAACGTGAGTGGAAGTTTAACGATAAGTTTGAATATCGTATGCTTTTGGCTAATACAAATACCGGTGGTTCTTTGAACTCACAGACATTCAAAGATAACGTTGGGCTCATTCGTCCGGGTGAACTTGACTATGGTATTTTCCATGCTACATATGGTACAGTATCTGATGGTTTCGATATTGACATGATGGTTAACCTTGAAACAAAAGAGAAGCAGGCTGCTTTTGAAAGTGACTATGCTATGCGTATGCACTCACTCAGAAACAACGTTGCTTCTTTGTTCAAAAACTTTGCTATTCATGGTCGCTTTGGTGTTGTTCATCAGCTCCGTGGTTCAATTGATACACAGATGGCTGGTCAGGTTGCCCCTGCTGGTTTGAATGTAGTTAACCAGACTTATACTGATGCAGAGTGGTCTACTGCAAGAGCTGCATCTACCGCTGATGGTACATGGACACAATATGATAGCAACTATGCAGGCAAACGTGTTCCATTTACTATTCGTACACCAATCAATGTATTCAACAGTAACTTTAAGAAAGGTAAATACCTTATTAAGACAATTTCAACTGACGGTAAATCACAGCCTTGGGATAAAGCTGACGTTCGTGAAATGTACATGGTACTTGATAACCAGCCTGGTTATCTTACACTTGTTGCTGTTGGTAACTTGGTGACACAGTGGAAAGAAGGTGAGTTCCTTGAAGTTGCTGGTAACCGTGAAATTGCTGCAAATAGTAATATCTTTGCTACTTCTTGGGTAACAAATGGTATTGAGATGCATAAAGCAACTTACAATGATTCAGATGTTCTTGGTACAATTGCTAAGTTCAATTACAGTACATCTGATATATATTATACTTATGGCTCAAGTGCTGTTACAGGTGCTATGGAAGGTCTTGCTGACCTGTTCCCATGGTATACTAACCTTGCATCTGGCCATGCAGGTGAACGTCTTGGTTTGGATCTTCCATTCCGTGGTCAGGCTAACCGACTTACATACTCTACTGAACAGTCAGGTGGTTTCATTTTCCAGAATGATAATGAAGCAATTATTGATACTATCATGCGCGGTGTATGGCTTACTAAGTCTACAGTACCTTATGCTGAAATTGGTATCTGGATGAACCCAGTAACACGACTCAGAATGGGTTATGAGGAAGGCTCTAACGTTACAGTTCTTCGTGATAACTTTGTTGAAGGACCAATTGTTTATCAGCGTGGTGTTAAGTCTACAGACTACCAGATTGGTAATCAGGTTATCAAAGAGGTTGTTGAAGATCTTAACATGCCAACTGATGTTATTATCGTTGGACCTAAGAATGATATTTCTTACAACTGCTGGGACAATTCAACATTTGAAATTGACAAGTACATTCAGGAAACATGGAGCAAATCTACTCCACCGAAGATTGAAGAGCTTGCAATTCCAAACGAGCTGCTTGCTAAGATGGATATTTCACAGCGTATCACATTCGGTAGTCCTTCTCTCAGTGATGGTGGAACAGCTAACTTCTCTAATGGTTCTGGTTTCCGTCATCCTAAGAACGTTGTACCAGTTGCTATGCATGAAATGGGTGCTCTCTTCACAGAATATCCATATACATACACAGTAATCAAACTTAAGGATCCTATTGTAAATCTTAGCTATCACAATGCTTAAGATTAAAGGTGGTTGCTAATGCCTACTCCAGCACAAGACATGTATGATGCATGGAAAAAATCCCATGATGCTTTTAAGCGCTCTACTAAAAAGCAGCGCAATGAAAGCTGGAACATACTTAATGGCTGGCGTACTCTTCCTAAGCAACCGCCTATGCGAGACTTGACATCATCTGCTGGTAATCACTATCAGATGCCAGAAGATGATTACGAAGAGTATATGACCTTTTACCGTTCAGCAGTTCCATCTGAGCTATCTGAAAGTTATAAGCAGTCAGGAAGAGCACGTGACGTGCAGACACCTGCTGACTATATAGACAGAGCTTTTGGTAAGAATACTAAAGGTAGGATAATGGAAACTGATGGCAAAGGTCATATACTTCACATGTCCTATGCTAGAACGTATCAGATACTTAAGGTAACGTTCTGGAATAACAGTGTCGTTGCGTACTTCAGAGTTCCTATTGGGTTAGCTGCTCACTTATTTGCTTTAGCATTAAGTGATGTTACACGACCTGATTCTCATGGTGTACAGCGGCATATTCTTGGTATTAGATTTTGGGACCTTATACGTATCCGTGGTACAGTACACGGTTCACGATATAAGTTTGAGTATGTAGAAGATAATAATACTGGTGGTCTTTCTGGTAGAAAGTTTGCATCTGGTGAAACAGGTTTGGTGTATAGTGAAGCACAGAAAGATAAAATTAATAAACTGTCAGCTATAAAAGAATTGCTTGAAAAAGGTGTATCACCTGAGCAGATAGCTGAGATTTATGACAGTGCTAGTGATGAGCTTGGAAACATATCATCACCAGAAAAGGTACAAGAAGCAATAGACGCTATACCTAAGAACACAAGAAAAAAGTATAGTGAAATGGGCCTCAAGAATGAGGAAGCATATAAACGTATTGAATATAACGAACGCAAAAATGAGCGTATTAAAAATAGAACGTGGGACAGTGCACGTGTTACACAGCTTGCTGAACAGCTTGCTGGTGAAGGTAAACTAGGTCAAGGCGGTATTGAAATGTTCAACAACAGATTCCCTAATGCTGCTGAACAATTTGATTACTTGAGACAAAGAGGATATATAACTGGTGATGCTAGATTCACACCATAGGAGGATATATGGCAGCTCCAACTGATGAAGAGAAAGTACTGGCAATTGAGTCAGCACTTGAAAACTATAAATGGTGGCAACCATTCAGATACTGGTTGATTCAGCTCTTAGTAATCATTGCTAAGAAGTTACTTGAATAGGAGATAGTATGAATGAGATACGTAAAGCGGTTTTATGTTTCTTTGGTGGTGCTCTTGCTGGTGTTCTTTTATTTTGCTGCTCCGGTTTATTCACAGGATGCAAGTCAACTAGAACAGGAGTTACAGAAGACATCCTCGAGTATCAGCAGCAAATTGATAGACTTGAAGAAGAACTCCGCAATCGTGACCGAACAATTGACAATGCTATCCGAGAGCTTGCAGCTATCGCAGAGCGAAGCGCAGCAATGGAAGGAACAGTCGATGATGTTATCGAACTCTTTAACGAGTATCAACGAGCAGTTGAACGACTGCTACGATACTATTCTGAGACAGCAGCAACGACTGATAATAAAGAATAAAGTATTAACTGTATTAATTGTACTTGTTGGTTTAAGACTTATTGCAATGATAATAGGTTTTATACTGTATGCTAAAGGCTTCAAGCTACCTAGGTGGCTAGATATATTGCTATAGGAGGAATAGTATGACGAAAGCAAACAATGGTGTTATGGATTTCTTTCATAACAGAGTAGTGCTTATTGTTGAATCAGTGGTTCTTGCACTTTCTACAGTAGGCTTGACAATTGGTGGAATCAATGCTGAAGATATTAAACAGATTGGTTCATTGGCTGTTGCCGCTTTTACTGCTGTAGACGCTGTGATTACATTCATTGCTGCTACTGCTGGTAAAAAGAAGGAGGCATAATATGTACCCAGCATTCGTGGACGCTAATAAACGTTACGCAGACCAGCATTCAGCACTATACCAGAACATCATGATTGACCTTGTCAACATGGGTATCATACCAAAAGTAATCGTTAACTCTTATCTTGACTATAATCTTCCAGAAAGATACTTAAGTGCATTGTCCGGTGTATCTGGTGTATCTGGTGGTTTGTATTATACAAAAGAAGAAGTAGACGAGCTTATTGAAGGAACATCTGGTACTTCAGGAACATCTGGTACTTCAGGAACATCGTCTTAATAACAGGAGGCCGTATGTATGAGTAAGTTCAGCAACGGCCCGTTAACTGATTTTAACGGGCCATGTAAACGAGAACCAGTAACACCAGTAGTAATAGACACACCAACAGTTCGTGAATTGACGAGCATTGCTATAAACATTATTAATCAGATGGTGCCTCTTGGTGTTGTGTTTATGTGGCAAGTGAGTGGTGAGAATACTAATACTGCTAATACAGGCAGAGCTATATTGCAGGGCTGGCATCTTGCTAATGGCATGCCTATTGATGATTTATTACATGAAGATGGCACTGCATTAACAGCCGGTGAGAAAGCTGCTCTTAAAGCATTATACCCTACTAAGTGTCACTATGCTAAAGACACAGATGTTCCGCTACCACCGCCAGAAGATTTTGTAGATACTTGGCGTATTCCTAGCATGGATAACGGACTGGTACATACTTATAATGTATTTACTGCTCCAGCAGAAATACTCACTGAGATATATTCTAAGGAACAAATAGATGACAGCTTCAGTACTGTGTATACAAAAGAAGAAGTAAACGCAGATTTCTATACTAAGACACAAGCTGACGCTAAGTTTGAGCCTAAGCAGGAGTAACGTATGCCAGAAGAAGATATTAAAGCAAAATATATAGCATTGCTTGAAGAAGAGTATGCTAATAGATTAAGAGAAGTAGACAGTGTACCACAGGATCTATATACTAAGTACACACTGTGGTTACGTGGTAAAATTAAACAAGCTTTACAGATGCAGCAAGCGGCTAACCAGCCACAAGAAGAAAATACTAAGGAACAGAAGAGTGCATAATGGCAACAAGGCAAAGTACACCAAAATTAAAGACTCCATTAACTCACTCAGTAAACAATACTGTAGCCAGTAGCATTGAAACACATGCACTGGCTACACCTATTACTAATCAAGAAACAAATAACTTTCGTGAAGAAATAACAACAGAACTGATAACCCCAATCATTGAACAGGAAACAAGTACTTTAAGACAGGCACTTGTTTCTTCATCATTAGCTACACCGATGCTATTACCATCTGTAAATGGTACATACACAGATCCTTATGATTCTAATAGCATACGTTTTATAAACAATAAGTGTGTGTATACTTGTACAGGACTGTGCTGTGCTTTTGACAATGCACTTGCACCATACCAGACACAGATGCTTCTTAGCCCTGTAAACATTAATGGTACACTTGCTACTACTGTTGAGCAAGCATTACACATGATAAATACTGCACGTACGCAGGTTAACGTAGACTGGGATGCTTCATCAGGTGTATCCGCTATATGTAATAAGCCTATACTTGCTAGTGTAGCCACACTTGGTACGTATAGCAGTCTTACCGATAAACCTGACTTTGCACGTGTAGCATGCTCTGGTTGCTACTGTGATCTATGCGGAGTGCCTGCTATACCCGCTGCTCAAGTAAACAGTGACTGGTTAGCAACAGAAGGTGTAGCATTAATATGTAATAAACCAGAGTTATCTTGTGTAGCGTGTTCTGGTGATTATAACGACTTGTGCAATAAACCAGATTTGTGTCAAGTACAGCAGCAATCAGATTGGAATCAGGCGGATAGTAACTGTCCTACTTATATAAAGAATAAACCAGAACTAGCACGTGTTGCTACATCAGGACTATATGCAGACTTATTAGGTGCTCCTGTTATACCAGAACAGGTAAACAGCGACTGGCTTGCACTATCTGGACCTGCGTATATATGCAATAAGCCGTCATTATCTGAAGTAGCATTATCCGGTGACTATAACGATTTAAGAAACATCCCGCCAGATACAAGCAAGACATATACATTCTCATTTGATGAATCAACACACAAGCTTGCCGTTACTGAACACGGACTGTTTGGTGATACGGTAATATTCAATGATACGATAGACACGGCATATTCATTTGAGTATGAAGACAACACGCTCACCATTACTGATAACAGGAATAACACATATACAGTAAATATTGGTACTGATTTTTATACTAAGTGTGAAATAAATGATTTAATCAGTGCCATTACAGATCTGATACCTGAGCAGGCATCATCAACTAACCAGCTCGCAGACAAGAACTTTGTCAACAGTTCTATTGCTACTAATACAGCAAACTTCTGCGGTACATTTAATAATTTAGCATGCTTGTGTGCAATTGTTGCTACGCCTAATGACTACGCTTTCTATGCACACTGTGACACTTGTGGTAACTGCGTTTATGATAGGTATAAGTATAATGCCAGCTGTGTATGGGTATGTGAGTATACATTAAACAATTCTTCATTCACTGCAGCTCAGTGGGCAGCGATCAATTCAGGTATTACAGATATAGCAGTTGCTAAAATTACTGATGTGTATAACTGTACTATTAAACTATGTAACGCTGACGGTACTGCCTTACTTGGTTCATTTACGCTTAACCAGAACCAGAATACTTGTATCTGCTTAAACGTTGGTGGTGGTACTGTTACAGGTATAAATGTATATTGTGGCAGTTCATGTGTATGTACAATTGATGACAACACTGCACTGTGTTTAAGCAGCAATGCTTTTAACGCATATGCACAGATAAACACTACTACGTATCCCGGAGCATGCTGTACTGGTACACTTGTAGCAAGTGATCTGAATGGTTATGCTACATGTAGTTGGGTAACAGGTAAAGGTTATGCTACATGTAGTTGGGTAACAGGTAAAGGTTATACTACGTGTACTGGTACAGTAACTTCCGTAAATGCTTGCCTAAATGGAACAAATGCTACAGCAATAACAAGTTCTGGTACATTAGCTCTTAATATGACTCCTTCTATCTGCAGAACTGGTTATAAAGTTTGTGTATGCTTAGGTAATAAATGCTCTGAGGAAATGACTTTACCAAATCAGGTTTATACAAAGAGATATACTACTTCTGGTCATAATAAATATCTTCTCTTAGGAAAGCTTGCAGTTTCAAGTGGTTCTGTTTCATCATTATCATTACTTTTAACAACTTTTGGAAATAATGACTGTTTCAATCTACATAATACTCTTATTGAAGTAACTTCTGGTTCTTCAGCAAACGCATTATGTGTAAAGGGTTGGACAGATGTACCACTTACTTGTGATGGTACTAACTGTTTAAGTATCGTTGTTACAAAAGATACAACAGCAGGATGCTGGAATATTTATGCTTGTTCAACATATCAATACCAAGATTATTCATTAAGAGTTTTGAAATCTTTTGGTTCTCAATCAATAGATATGGATACAGATGCCGCATCTGTAACTGGAACAGTTTGTTTTAACTCAACAGCAGATGCTGATAAATATAAAATAAGTTATATAAAAGATTCAAATATATTCTGTGCAAGCAGAATATGCAGAAATGCTGTATCAACTGGTACATTCCCTGTTTTATTAACAGGTGGTACAACAAGTTTAGGATGTGCTTGTGTAAATGTTTCAAGTGCTTGCCAGCTTACATTTAATGCTGCAACTGGTGTTCTTTCAGCAGCTTCTTTCAGCGGAGAGGTTTCTGGCCACTCTTGTATATATAGATGCCAGGCAACTAGTGGTACTTGTTATTTAACAATGACTGGTGGAACAAGTGCTGGAGATATTACTGGAATATGGGTTCCAAAAACTTGCTATGCTACATTCCAACCAGCAAACGGATTACTTTATACTCCTGGTTTATGTAGTGGATATGCTTGTACCACTCCTCTTTGTACTGCATTCTCAATGACTTGTGCAAACATATATTATATCAAGATTGGTTCAATATGTGCCTGTGATGGTAGATGTGGTATGAATGATTTACTTATCACAGCTCGTGGTACAAATGTTGTTGATAAAGTAAGAGTTCAATGGGGTTCTTCAGCTTCTAATAATGCTATAAATCAAGATATAATAAGTATTGATAAAAATAGCTATAGTTCTTGCAATAAATATGGTATAGTTGGTTTTGGTTGGGTATCAGAAGGTAATAACTGGAACTGTAAAAACTGGCTTTATCTTGCTGTAAGAGGCGGTGGTTCATCTGCCGCTAATATCTGTATAGGACTTGAGAGAGTTCACCTTAATGGTTGGGCAACAGTTTCAGTAACTGAAAATGAAACTACTCACTGGTTCCAGTGTACTACAACTGAGCCTTCTTGGACTTGTTTTGTTTGTCTTAAACGTGCAAGTGGTTCTGCTTATGGTTCTCTCAACTATCACTGGGACAATATGATAAATGACCACTATTGTTCTGCAAAAGGAACTGGTTGGGCACTTTGTGATAATAACTTCGGAAATGTAACTACAATATCAGCTTATAAAAATGATAACAGTGGATATAAAACTGTTACATTAATGTATGATATAACTTCTTGGTATAATGGTTCAACAGGTGTAAGTGGTGTTGGATTTGTTGGTTCTCTCTATGCAACTAGAATATCTGGTTATACAACATCATTTATGACAAATATTGCTATGATGGCTTCTTATGGAAGAAATGGTGCTGCTTTAGCAAATGGTGGAACTTTACAACTTTACTACCAGAGAACTAGTGGAAACACAATATTACATCTCCCAGTTATCATTAAAGACTCAAGATGTTCTACAAATGTAAAATATTGGTTGGCAATGTTGAATAGTGGTTCTGGTCACGACTTTGTAATGATTGGTCAGAGCTGGGGTACAAGATACAGAGAAGAGATTTTATATAGTGTTGGAACAGATTCAGCTTTACCAACTGGTGTTGAAATCTTAATGGAAGCAGAACCTTATTCCGCATATGTTGGAAATAGAGTTTCTTGTACAGATTGCGTTACTGGAAAAAGCGGTATTGAGATGAGACCAAGCGGTGGTATCTTTATGAATGGTACTGCTCCTGAACTTACATTCTATCATAACAACTCTTGTACTTGGAGTTCAAGTGTATACCAGAATACAGCAGGAGAACTTAGATTAGCAGTACGTAATGCGACTGGTTGTACAGCATCTACTGAGGCATATTGTTTCTGCTTCTGCTATGATGGTTATATGTACGGAAATGTATGCGGAAATCTTTGTGGAGATGCTGCAACATTTGGTGGTTGTACTTATGCTCAGGCTAAAGCTGATATTAGAGATGGTTTATGTTCTCACGATTGTTTGGTAAAGTATACAGCAGTATCAACTAGTTCTGATAGAAATGTTTTAATGATGGGTGGTGGATTTGTAGACGGATGTATCTGCCCTGTTTATTTCAATAATGTTTCTGGTAAGAAGTTTACATATAATGCTTGTTGTGGACAACTTAAAATAGGTCCAATAGTTGCTTGTACTTCTTCAACTACTGGTTCTTCTGGTGTTATGCTTGGACTTGGTTATATGGAACTTTCAGCTTGTACTCCTTATATAGACTTCCATAGAGCACACGCTTGCCAGGATTATTCATCAAGAATAATAGATGGTATTAATGGTGGACTTTGTGTTATTGTAAATAATGCTACAGGCTGTACAGCTTCTACAACATCTTGCACATTCTGTTTCTTACCAACTGGAGTTTTCAAGTCTCCTTATGATATTTGTTCACCTTATATCAGAGCATCAACTGCTATTGAAGCATTAAACTTCTATAATATGACCCAGGCACACGGAACTCAACCAGCTTCAGCTGCTTGCTGTCCAAATATAACATTTACTTTAAGATGCAGGTATAATAGTGGAACTAGTGCTTCACCTACCTGGTCAATATCTGAAAAATGTGTAATAATGTGTGGAGCAGATGGTGGATTGTATGCAGACCATAGAGGATGTACTCATCTCAACTGGCACGGAATAGTAACTTGCCAATGTAACTACTCATTAACAGCAAATACTATTTACTATATCAAAGTTGGTAGATTGTTAGACGGATTTATGACTGGAACTACTGAACTTGATATTATGGCTTCTGGTTCTTCTTTAGTTGATAAAGTAAATATAAAGTGGCTAGGCGGATGTGCTAATGATGCTGCAAATGTAAATGGTATTGAAATAAATGCTACAAACTTTGCCTCTCTCAAAGGTTTACTTGGTATTGGTTGGGTAAGAACAGGAACTAACTGGAACTGTGCAAATGATATTTACATCAAGGTTTGTGCTCCTGCAACTGCTACATATTGTTTCGGTTTGAATAGAACTCTATTGGGATGTGCTGGTAATGCCTGGACAACTGGTTTCTCTTGCACAACTACAGCTCCTTCATTCACTTGCTTTATATGTACAAAACCTAATGAAGCAAAAGCATTCCACTGGACTTCTGGTACACTATATGCAGATACAATATGTTCTTGTGACGGTATACTGACTACTTGTACAGGTACCGTGACAGGAATAACATTAGGTAGTTCTGCTTGTACACCTGATACTAATGGTAATATTACGCTCCCTGCTTACCCGCCTGACTTGTCAAGTTGTGCTGGTTTAACATGTACAGGTACCGTGACAATATTAAATGATAATGCTACTGAATGTCCTATAGCATTATGTACAGGCACTAACAGCGTGGGTCGTTCAACAGGTTGCCCTATAACATTTAACCCTGCTACTGGTTTAATAAAGTCATGCTGCATTTGCGCAGATGCATTTAATCTTATTGGTTGTGCATACGCACTGGCATGTGATGTGCCTAGTCAATGGCATAGTATTAATATGGGTTCAAGTGTAACTTACTGTACATGCTCATGTTTATGTGCACATCTGTATTGTGGTACAGTTACTAATGAAGAACCAATACCATCATACCTTAATATATATGTAACATATAAAGACGATTACTACTACTACTGGTGTATAAACGGTATATCTGCACAATATAGGCATATAGGACCTACACTAACTGAATTTCAAATAAATATAAATAGTTCATACAACAGTTACTTTAATATACCCGGGTGGTTTTATTATTGTAAACGTTATGTATGTAGTCCTGCAACTGGTATATGTGTATACTGTATAGATCATTACTGGTGTGATAAGACGTATTGCAGTGGTTGTTGCAGTAATTGGGGTAACGATAACAATAATATGGCTACAGAAAAATCAGCAGCAATACTATTGTATATATTATATAATGCATTTGCAGCTGATCCTAGTATATGCTTATGCCGTAATATTAATAATTGTATAGATCCACTTACACCACTTTGGGTTTATTATGACCAGAATTGTACTTTATCTTATAATTATATTTGCTATTATCAGAACTGTATTAATCATTTAACAAGAAACTATACACACGTTATATATCAAGAAGGCGCAAGTTTAGTTAAAGACTGTCAAAGTTATAGGGCAAGTATGTGCTCTAAATTGCCTATGTATGCAAAACCATTTTGCTGCTCTTATACTATATGGAACTGTTGCTCTGGAGCAATTACCTACAGAGCGTGTAAACATGTATTAATACCTGGTAGCTGCCTTCGCTTTGTTGTTACACATACAGACTATGCCTGCTATATGTGTTAACTAAAACACATTGCAATACAGCGGACTGTACGGTGCATAGCATACAGGCATTGTTCTGTGCACTTCTGCGGTGAATGCTTGTGTACTTTTTACTTCATGCTCAGTAATATATACTATATCCTCTAAGCACAGATACAGCTCATCTATTGCTTTCTGCCGTGCTTCAACTATATCTTTTGCTTTGACATAACCATTACCGAACTTAGAACCTTTATTCCAAGATACAACAAATATTTTTTCCATGACATACTCCATAAAAATACCCGCAACACGTTATATGCTGCGGGCTACTGATTAACCACAACTGGAACTATTACTTATGTAACTGTCACGCGGTCTTTCATATAGTGCTGGATTGTCTGTACCTTTACATTCGCTAGATGTATATAATATAGGCGCATCGCATGGTTTATCACAGCCATTAGTATAAATGGTATATGGTACAGTATTCTCAAATAACAGTTCAATGATACCTGCCTTATATACTGTAGATAAATGTGTTTCAGGTACATCAAGTATAGCCATTATTGCTTCGTGTCTAGTCAATTTGTTCATCTGCAGCCTCCTTAAACATTTCATTAATCAGTTCATCAGGTTTCTTAAACCGTATAACTGCTGGCTTATTCTGGAACAGCTGGAAGTATGGTTCCTCACCTGTAAGATCATTCTTAGCAAAGTCAAGATTTACATGACAACTGTGCCCAAAGTGCTCAGGTCTTGTTTCACCCCACAGTACATATGTCTTGAGACCAGTGCCTGCAAGTATATGCTGCAATGATGAATCAATACACACGCAGAAGTTACCTTCATCTTTAGCAAGTGTTTCACCAAGAATCCTGTACCAGAGATAAGGTTTCTCTATTGATACACAGCCTTCAATCAGGCGTTCATTAGGCAGCTTGTACTGTATAAAGCAGTGATCCGGATATTTTTCATGAAGCTTTTCAACAAGCTCTTCCATCCACTTGTAGTTACGTACGAGAGGTTCAGGTCCCTGAATCTGCGTATTAGGATCCAATGGTGACTGACCGCCTGTATTCTGCACAAGAATAAACTTATGCTTTTTCTGCTGTGCTAAGAACTTTTCTACATCTGCTTCTATCTCAGGATGCTTCTTAAGCACCGGTAATGTCGGCAACTCAGACATGCATGCTTCAGTACCTTTTCTAGGCAATCCAAACAGGTCACGCACTGCATCATTGAAATGTATCTCCTTCTTAATGAAGTCAGAGTTGTTATAAGGATTCTCTGCTACAACTTCACAGTCTTCGTTACCTTTAATCAGCTGTGAGTATAATGAGTTAGGTGCCTGTGCAAATGCACCTTCTACATCATTAATCTCGAAGATGTCCGCATACGGACAGATAGCATAGATCTCATTATACTTTTCACGTAACTCATCAAGTATACAAGTCCGCATGATAATGTTACCTATACCGCCGCCATTGATCCATACAAGATCTTTTTTATTTCCCATCTGCTTTCTCCTCTTCAGCAGGTCGCTGCTGCTCTTCTACCTGTCTCTGGATTTCTGCAATAACACCTGCTACTTCTCTGTAGGGTCTGTCCTGTAAAGCATTGAAAATAACATTGATAGCATTGCCACCAAGCTCTAATGTAAATTTCTTGTCCATTTTATACCTCCTATGGAATCAAGCTATAAATATTCTAGACGACACCGGAATGCCGTACTTAACTGTTTCAGAATCCCCGGCAGGATCAAATACTACTTTGCCGTTTTCACATACAACAAAGTGTGATGCTTTAGCATCCTTGCTAAGCTTGTACTCAATTATCTTGACACCTTTATCAAGATCTTTATACAACTTCTTTACGTCCTTAAAATATCCCGGTATACCCATACACATAGATGCAAACTTATGCGGCTTTGATACATAGCCATCTGCATCTATATACCCACGACGGTAGCCTTCAAGCAAGTTCTGTGTCATAGCATATATATCTTTATTGTTATATATCCATGCTATACAATACGCGTAGCAACTTGACTTAAAGAACGTCTCCATTTGTTTTTGAATGTTCTGCATATTTACCTCCTGTTAATATATACATTATTTCATATTTACTTTTAGGCTTGTTCTCTGCTTTAGATAGCTGCTGTATACCTTTTACTACTTCACCAACTCGCCTGCCAAACATATCAGTTATAAAATTATATTTATATACTGCAAGCATTTCATCAAGGCTAGATTTATGTGTATACTTTTTAAGCAGGTTAAAGCAGTCTAGTCTTACAGCATCTGTAGTACGCCAAGAAATGAGCATGCATAATCTGAACCACAAGTCTGCCTGTCGTCTGTAGTGTACTTCGTCATATGGTAGCAATGAATCCAGAAGATGCCAGCCTTTATCATAACCAATTAATGTAGGTTCTATTTTATTACTGCTATCTACTTTAGTATCAAAGCTACATGTCGATGAACCTATGTCATAATTATAATATACTGCATTATAAAAGTATACTGATAAATACCTGTTATTATATGTGAGCATTCTGGTAATGATAACATCTTCATTATGTGAGATACCTGTAATATCTCCTGCAGAGCATAATACATTGTATGCGTCATCCAGTACGCTGCGCTTGATTAATTTTCTCCATAATAATACGCCTATCATCTTTGAGTCAAGATCCTTAAGATCAAAGGTAAGATACTTGTGATATACTAATGGAGCTTGTGTATCTATAGTATACCAGTTAAAGCCTTCTTTATTACCTAGGTCCTTGAAGTCTTTACAATGTGCCTGCAGCACAGTTATATCCATATCTTTGATAACTGGTGGCCGTGCTACTATTTCATCATCATCATCTATGAACCAGATATAATCACCATATGATGCTTCGAATCCCAGCATGCGCCCATGAAGCTGTCTAGTGTTTACACCGGGATTTACATACGTGATGAATGGCTGTGTAAAGTCTAGATCTACAGGCTTACTGTTTCTGTTGTCAACGACTACAAGCTCAAAGTTATCCTTCATTACTGCTACTATGTTATCATAAAGCCTTTGGAAATTATTACCGTTACGGTCTCCTAAGCATACTACTATACTAATTTCCATATCCAAGCTCCTCAATAAGATAAGCAAGTGACGGTTCCATTGGTGCACCTTCACTAAGCAACCTGTCTAATTCCAGCAGTGTTCTTATTACAGTTCTCCTGTCAGATATACCCATGTTGAGATAGTACCTAAGTATACTTGTTTCAATAGTTCTGCTATCAAAGATATTAAGCAATAACTTAGCTGCTTCAGCACGCTCATCTGGATCTTTAACAAGCAGCAGTTTACCTGCGAATATGTAGCAATGATTTCTTGCGGCTACGTTTATCCATTTATCCGTACAGTATATCTTGCCTTTTTCAACAAGGTCGTGCAGAATATTAAATGAATCATCTACACCTTTTATCATACGTGAATATTGCTCAAATGTAAATGTAGGTTTATGATTAAGACTGTCGGCACAATTATAAAAGTAACAGGGCTTTGCATAATTACTTATGCTCTTAGCTACTGATAGACATGCTACCCATAACAATAAATCTTCACCAGATATAATTTCTAAACCTGCTGGTAATATGTCAAGAGCAGCTTCAACTACATGCTTTTTGAATATCTTAGGCCAAAGCATAATAGCTGAACCCATGATATAAGTATCAGCTTCTTGTGTAAAACCTTTATCAGAATACTTAGTTCCAGTAATACCCAACCCCGGTTTAATAGTTACATCATCTCTTGTATAAAGCGTATCTATAGCAGTTGTTGTTTCATCAGTACCCATGAAATATGGAAAACCTATAATGTCTACAGGTTCATGTACTTCTGGTATGCTTACTATGAGATCATCACCATCTACAAACCAGATATAGTCACCAGTGCACAATTCAGTCTGCTGTCTGCGTGCTATATACTGTACGCGTTTGGGATCATTTGGCAGCACTATCGTGTTAGGTTGCTGGTCCCATGTTACCGGTTCATCTTTATACTTATCACGGTTATCTGCTATAATGATTTCATAATCAGTAAATGATTTATTAGTATCATTAAACACTGCAGATATATTATCTATAAGCTGTGACATTCTCTGCCAGTCTTTATCACAGCACATCGTTAGTATTGAGAGCCTCATACAAATCCTCCATAGTATGTATCTTATCATCATCGTCTGTATTAAGTATCATAGCAATGCAATTGATAACGTCATATCGTTTCTCAAACTTTATGTTACGGTATATGTCACCCAGCATATCGGCAATAGCATACTTAGACCAGCCACTTGTTAACCAGTTAATTACTTCCTGTTTATTTTCGCACCACGGGAGCCTGCATACAACGCATAGCAGTGTATTAGTTATGTTCTTTTGT
>Ga0310786_10000518_pt1 | contig 62999 bp, 53 predicted proteins | sample AusTroGonzalo_MG_FD_203881 | JGI IMG/M metagenome (GOLD analysis project Ga0310786, IMG submission 203881) | Bovine rumen microbial communities from tropical cattle in Woodstock, Queensland, Australia - Gonzalo_03 (v2) (version 2) | ecosystem: Host-associated > Mammals > Digestive system >...
CTACCGTGTGGAAGGTCTGCGCTGCTATTGGGTGGACAATGAATTAATCTTCAAATACGGTGAGGAAGACTGCGATGCTATCTACGACGAATGGCACCACGGCCTTGACGAACAAACAGATAACGCGGCGTTTGCGGTTTATCCCAATCCTACAAACAACGTCCTATTTGTAGAGACGTGCCATGGCGCGTCTCTACCGACCACGACCTATCGCATCACCAACCTGATGGGACAGACCATGCTGCAAGGTTCCATTAATGCTGAAACCCAACGCATTGACATTTCAATGCTACCTGCTGGGATGTATTTCATCACTGTAGAAAAAACGACACAGAAATTCGTGATAAGAAGATAAGACGGCCTTAACAGGCTCATCATGTTTTTAGCATCATAAAAATTTCATCATAAGATTTTTATGATGTTTTTTGCATGATAAAAACAAAATGATTACTTTTGCGGTCTAAACTAACCACAATGATTTACAATCCTTTCATCACTTCGGGATATGTCGCTCCCGAATACTTTTGCGACCGCGAAGAAGAAACTCAAAACCTTATCCTTGATATTCAAGGACATAGCCATATTGTCCTCATCTCGCCGCGACGCATGGGGAAAACAGGACTCATCGAACATTGCTTCAATCAAGAGGCCATAAAAAAGGAGTTTTACACCATCTTCATTGACATTTATTCCACGCTCAATCTCAATGATTTGGTGCTCTTGTTAGGCAACAAAATTTGTAAAAGCCTCAAAAACAAGGACAAACAGCTCTTGGAAATGTTCGTCAAAGTGGTGAAATCCATACAGTTCACCATCGGTTTCGATGAAGCGGGCATGATGAATGGCTCGTTTGGATTGGGCGACATCAAGGATTCACAAAAATCATTAGAAGAAATATTCCAATATTTGGAAGAAGCCCAACGGCCATGTGTAGTGGCTATCGACGAGTTCCAGCAAATTGAAAAGTATCCAGAAAAAAACGTGGAAGCCTTATTGCGCACCCATATTCAACATTGTAAAAACGCGACTTTCATTTTCGCAGGAAGCCAAAGACACATTATCCAAAACATGTTCACTTCAGCTTCAAAACCTTTCTATAACAGCTCGAACATCATGAGCCTTGGTGCCATCCCGAAGGAAAAATATGCCAAATTTGCTACCCAAATGTTCTCCGACTTTGGAAAGACATGCCCTGTCGAACTAGTTGAAAATCTTTACGATAGACTTGAAGGACACACTTGGTATATGCAGGCAGTGCTTTACCTCGCTTTTTACATGACCGAAAAGGAATGTACACAAACCATCATCGACGAGGCCTTAAAGAAAAAAATATCCGACAATGCAAACGTTTTTGAATCCATGTTTTACGGCTTGAACGAAAGGCAACGCGCCGTGCTAAAAGCTATCGCCTCTGAAGGGAAGGCCTCACAAATGCAATCTGTTGCATTAATCCAAAAATATGGCTTGGTCTCTGCCAGTTCTGTCCAGTCGGCTATCAAGCAACTATTGGACAAAGACTTGATTACTAAAGAAGGTAATGCCTATCGCGTTGACGACCGATTCTTTGGAATGTGGCTAAACAGCTTCTAATCACCCTGTGACCATAAACACCCGCGAATCCTTCCATTTGGAATGGCGCAGCATCTCGTTGGTGAAATGGGTGCGGCTGCCCACCTGGTCGAGCAATTCCTTGGCCTTGTCGAACTGGCGTAGCTCGCGGTAAATCTCCGGCACTTCGAGGTCAATTTGCTCCTCGGGGTGCTTTTCCAACAGCGCCAAAAGGCGTTTCAAGTTCTCGTTGAAATCCTTCAAATTCTTGAGAAACAGTTTCTCGCCTTCAAGAATCATCTTGCGGTTTTCGTGCCACACTCCGAAACTCATGAACCCGTTGAGCAGGTATTTCAAGCGCACATGCTGGTGGTTGCGGTGCAGGTCGTTGTAGGCCCACCAAAGGAAACGGCGCAAGTAAATCTCATTCTTCGGCTCGTAGTGGCTCTTCTTTAGGAAGGTCTTGTAATGGTTGATGAGCGCCAGCTTGCCCTTGTTGTCGGAGAAACTGATGCCAAAGAAACGCCATGTGTTCCACGAATAGATTTCCGCCTCGGGTTTTTCATAGGTAATGAATGGCACTTCCGGGTTTTCCACCCAAAAAACATGGCCACAAGAGGGACACATGATCATTTTCTGTCTTGTGGTAATCAAGTTGTCATTCAGCACCTTACCGTCAGAATACAAGATAGACTGATTGACCATCTCGGCCTTCAGGTTGCGACCTTCGAGCCAAGCGTGACAATTCGGACATTGGAAGTAATATGAGTCGTACTTGAGCATTTCCTATCTTGTTTTGGGCGGTAAAAGTAAGAAAAAACCTCCTTCTGTGAAAACGGAATTTATTTTCTGCCAAAATCAGCGGGGATTTCACCCCAAATTTCCGTTTTCCACTTCAGAACGGGGACATCTATCGTATTGTTGTTCAGCCAGTTTTCGGCCCGGGCAATCAGTTGGAACAAGTATTCGTTTTTAGCATTGGGCTGCAGTTTGGTCTTGCATTTCTTCTGCCTCACCCACAGCTGCGCATTGACCGAGTCGCTGTAAATAGGCAGTTTCCAACCGTTTTTCTTCTCCAAGGCAAGTGCGTGGACGATGGCCAAAAACTCGCCGATATTGTTCGTACCCTGCTCAAAAACAGGGCTTTTGAACAGCAGTTGTCTTGTCTCGGGTTGGGTGGCAAAATCCACAAACACGCCTTGATATTCCATCTTGCCTGGGTTGCCTGCACAAGCCGCATCTACGGCAATTATAGGACTCATCGGTTGCTCTTTCGCCGTTGAAAGGTCAATCAACGGAGTCACCTCCTTGCCCCAATACTTGTCAGGTCCCTCCCTGAAGGCGGTTTCGGCAGTCAAGCGGTTGGGAAACCCTTTGTATTTCGCCCCATTGAAACCCGATATTTCCTTCTCACAGGCCTCCCAACTGCTGTAAATGCCCGGATTACGACCCTTCCAAACTACGTAAAACTTGTTCTTTGCCATAATAATAAAAACACCTAACCAACATTGTTTCAGTTGATTAGGGTAGTAGCCCCACTAGGACTCGAACCTAGATTTAAAGTTTAGGAAACTTCCGTTCTATCCCTTGAACTATAAGGCCATCGCCTTTCCCGTTTCCGTGGAATGACGGCGCAAAAGTACGGATTTTTTCCGAAATAGAAACAAGTGTTTTGAAAAACTTGCCGTGCATAGATACACTCACTACGCAGCCCATGTCATACCGACCGACGAAGGAGGGAGCGTATCTATGGGCTGCTTCGTTCGGTATGACATGCACGGCAAACTGCTCATTTCAGCTCAAGCACAATGGGGCAATGGTCGGAGTGCATCACTTGCGGCAGGATGCCCACGTTGGCGATGCGGTCGCGAAGGTTGTCGGTCACCATGTGATAATCGATGCGCCAGCCGAGGTTCTTGGCACGGGCACCGGCGCGGAAACTCCACCAGCTGTATTGGTTGGGTTCCTTCACCAACTGACGGAAACTATCGACATAGCCATCGCTCAAAAATTCCGTCATCCACTGGCGTTCTTCGGGCAGGAAGCCTGACGACGTGTCGTGCTTTCTCGGGTTGTTGATGTCAATGTCCTCATGGCAGATGTTGTAATCGCCCGACAGCACCAGCTGCGGCCTTTCCTTACGCAACTCGTTGACATACTGGCGGAAGAAGTCCAACCACACCATCTTAAACGCCTGACGCTCGTCGCCCGTGGTGCCCGAGGGATGGTAGACGCTCACCACCGACAAATCACCGAAGTCGGCGCGGAGAAAGCGGCCTTCGTTATCGTAAAGTGGTTCGTTCATGCCGTAAACGACATGGTCGGGTTCCTGCTTTGTGATGAGTCCCACGCCACTATAACCTTTCTTCTGTGCGGGAAACCAATAGTGGTGGTAGCCCATCATCTCGAAGTCCATCAAGGGGATTTGGTCGGGCGTGGCCTTCAGCTCCTGGAAGCAGAGCACATCGGGTTGGTAGTCGTTGATCCATTGCAGCAGACCCTTGTTGATGGCCGCGCGGATGCCGTTCACGTTGTAGCTGACGATTTTCATTATGATTTTGTTTTTGACGCTGCGAAGATAGAGAAAAAATGCAAAAAGTGTTTATAATTCGAATAAAAGCCGTTCCTATTTGGAGAATATTGGTATTTTTGCGGCGAGAAAAAGAAAGGGAAAGCGTATGACTACATTTGCTTTAAATAATCTTTGGAGATATCTGCAAGGTTTGATGCTTTCGCAAAGCGAGCGCGAATGGCTGGTAGGGAAACTCTCCGAACCAGTAGCACAAGTATCCGTTGAGGAAAAAACAGAGAAACCAATTAGCCAAAAACTGGATGATTTGGTAATTCCAGACAAACTGCGTCGCAAGCGCGGCTGCATCAAATTAACGGAAGAGGATTTGCAGGACGAGCACATTCAATACCTGTTGAACAAATGAAACGCGTTTTTCTCGACACGAACATACTGCTTGATTTTGGACTCAACCGTAACGGAGCAGAAGAAGCAGAAAAATTCTCGCCCTTGGACTGGCAAAAGCCATAGAGGTTTGCGCCTCTTACCTTTCGTATGCCAACATGGGATTCATTTTGAGGCATCATCCCAAAAATGAAATATATAATTTGATTCATCAAATGCGGGAGGATGTGCGGGTGCTTCCAACCGATGCCACCCAACTTGACAGAGGACTGGCTCTTTTCGCTAACGACTTTGAGGATGCTTTGCAATACCAATGCGCCAAAGCCAACGGCTGCGATGTCATCATCACGAACAATGGCAAAGACTACGCTGAGTTTTGCGACCTGCCTTTTATGACCGCTGCCGAATTTTTGAAGGAATTAGCTGACTAAAACTCACCGCGAAGTCACTTTATAATGCGTGACCTTGCCGTCTTTCCATGTACATTCCACCACCTTACCGCCACGGGCACAAAGTCCCTTGAAATGGCCGTCCTTCCATGCCGAAGGCAAGGCGGGCAGCAATTCGATTTCTCCATCATGACTTTGCAACAACATTTCTGCAATGCCAGCTGTGCCACCGAAGTTGCCATCGATTTGGAAAGGCGGATGGGCACAGAAAAGGTTAGGATAAGTGCCTGCATGATGGTTGCCAAGGCTGTCAATGGCGGGTTGCAGCAGGTTTTTCAACAGCAGATAGGCATGGTCGCCGTCGCCGAGGCGCGCCCAGAAACAGATCTTCCATGCCCTCGACCAACCCGTGCCCTCATCGCCACGGCGGCGTAAGGTCTCGCGGCAAGCGTCTATTAATTCAGGTGTTTTGGTTTCTGTCAGCATGGTGCCAGGATACAGCCCAAACAGGTGCGACACATGGCGGTGCTGCGGTTCTACTTCCTTGTAGTCTTTCAGCCATTCCTGCAAATAACCTTCTTGGCTAACTTGCATGGGCGGAAAATGCGATTTCGCTTGACGAAGGCTATCAGAAAACGCCGCATCCACACCCAAAATCTCCGCCGACTGACACACTGCGTCATACAACTCACTGACAATCTGCACATCCATCGTGCTGCCCATGCACACACTAACGGCAGTGCTATCGTTGAGCCAGAAAGCATTTTCTGGCGAGGTCGTCGGGGCGGTGACTAACCAACCATGTTCGGGTTCCTCAATCATTGCGTCGAGGAAGAAACGAGCGGCTTTGCGCATGAGCGGATAGGCATTTTTCAAGAAAGCCGTGTCTTGGGTGAACTCAAAATGCTGCCAAGCGTGCAACGCCAGCCAAGCCCCGCCTGTGTTGGTAGCACCCCATGAGGGATGCTCGCCAGGTGCCGTAAAGCCCCACGGATTGCACACCACATGCGCCGTCCAGCCTCGTGCACCGTAAAAGTCGCGGGCGGTCTTGCTCCCCGAGGGCATGAGTCCTTCGGCAAAGTGTATCAATGGCCTATGCAGTTCCGACAGGTTGCAGATCTCGCAAGGCCAGTGATTCATCTGCACATTAATATTCAGGTGATAGTCGCCGTTCCACGGGGTTTGTATCGTGTTGGCCCAAAGTCCTTGCAGGTTGGGCGGCAACAAGTCCTCGCGTGTCGAACTGATGAGCAAGTATCGTCCGTAATGGAAATAGCAAGTCGGCAACCACTCACCCAAATCAAGCTCAACGCGATTGAACAACTCGCCGTAAGATTTCAGATGGTCACTTTTCACCTTCTTGAAACCTTTTGCGATGGCCTTTTGCAGATGTTCGTTGATGTAGGCTTCTGGATTGTCACACATAAAATCCGTGGCAGCACAGAAGTAGATGACCGTTTCGTTGTTGTCAGTAACTATTTGTGCTTTAGCATAATAGCGCATCCCTTCCACGCCGTCTACATTACTGTCTAACTGACCGTGCATCACCACGCTGTTGGCATCGGTAAAGACTTCGGCTTTTTCGGGACGGGACAAACTCACGACCATAGATGCGCTTCGCTCCTCCGTCGCTCGGCATGACATGGCCGTGAGTTTGATCACCGCCACATCATCAAGACGGGAGATAAAAGCCTCGCGCTCGTAACGTTGGCCGCCTTTCTCAAAGAAAACCTTGTGTGTGGCATCGTTGAGGCAAAGCGTTCGTTGATAGTTTGTTACGGAATCGTCATTGGGATAATGGTATTCAATCGTCATGTCGCCCAAGGTCTGATAGCAGCCAAACGGTACCTTCGCGCCTTGTCCGTGGCCCGAGCCTTCGCCACCGCAGACAAAGGTCTCGTACATCAGGTTTTGGGCTTCGTCGTTCTTGCCTTCTTTCAACAGCCTCTGAATTTCAGGCAGTGATTGCAAGGCCAAAGGATTGCTGTCGTCACTTGGTGCGCCCGACCATAAAGTAATGTCGTTCAGCACAATAGTCTCCTTCTCCACCTCACCATCGGGCATCATGCCGAGATGTCCATTACCCAATGGGTAACACTCCTCCCAGATTTGGGCGGGAGCTGGAGCGGTTAGGTTCCACACATCGGTTTGTGGCATTTCGCGACAGGCTGAGAAAGCCAAAGCCATCGTCAATATTACTATGAAGCCGTTTTTCATCGGGTGCAAAAATACAGATTTTGCTGAAATTTCAATTTTTCCCCCACAATTCAAGAGATATTTCTAATTTTGCACTCTCATAATCGAAAATCATAAACACCTATTTTACAATGAAAAAACATCTCATCTATTTATTTGCTTTGGTGCTGGGCTTGACCGCCTGCAACAATGCCAAGACCTTTAAGGTCAATGTCAGCATGAAAAACGGCAACGACGAGACGGTGTATCTGCAAAAGTTTGTGGACAACGCACCCGTCATCATTGACTCGGCTATCATTATCGACGAGATGGCCGTCCTCACCGCCAACATCGACGACCCTCAAATCCTCTACGGCCTGAAAGTGAAAGGCAAACGCGGCTCCATGCGGTTCTTCACCGACAACAAGGACGTCACCATCGTGGGCGACATCAACAACCCGCGCGACGTGGGTATCATGGCTTCGGAGAGTCAGTCCCAGATGGATGCCTATTACACTCAAATACAAGAGTATTACACCCAAATGAAGTCGTACGACGATGCCAAAAAACTTGCCTACCAAAACGAAGATTATGCAAAGGTTGACTCTTTAGTCGGTATTACAAACGATATTCAAAAAGAGATGGATGACTTCACTGATACCTATTTCAAGGAACATGCCGACAGCTTCGTTGCCCATTACATTCTTGACCAGAACAAACAAGACTATCCGCTTGACCAACTGAAAGAAATGGTGGCCGCTTTCACGACCGAGTCCGTGTATAAGGATGATATCAACGACTACATCGCCAAGCAGGAGCGCCTCGAAGTGGGCCAACCGTTCATCGACTTCACGCTGATAACCAACACTGGCACTGAGGTCGTTCTTTCCGAGATGATTCCCCAAAACAAGCTCACTTTAGTCGACTTTTGGGCTTCTTGGTGCGGTCCCTGCCGTCATGAGAACCCCGTCGTGAAAGCTGCTTACGAACAATTCCACGAACTCGGCTTCGATGTCATCGGCGTCAGCGTCGACCAGGACGAAGCCAAGTGGCTGCAAGCCGTCGAGGAAGACCAACTGCCTTGGACGCAGGTGCGCGACAGCGAAAACAAAGCCAGTGAAGCCTATTTGATTTATTACATCCCGTCCAATTTCCTCTTCGACCAAAACGGCAACATGGTGGCCAAAGGTCTGCGCGGCGAGGAATTGACGAATAAACTTGCTGAAATCTTAAAGTAATGAAAACCAAGAACTTACTTATTGGCCTATTGGCCATCGGTCTCTTTGCTTGCACCTCAAAATCCAAGACGGAGACCTTCAACATCAACGTGAACCTCGCCAACGCCGACGGACAGACCATCTACCTGCAAAAGGACGGACAGACCCTTGACTCGGCTGTCATCGAGAACTGGGATGCCGTGTTTGCGACACCCGTTTGTAATGACAACGAGATGTACGGCCTCATGCTGAAAGGCTGGCGTCGTCCATTCCAATTCTTCACTGACAACACCGATGTGACCGTCGAAGGCGACGCTCAAAACCCGAACCTCATCGTAGTGAAAGGCTCTGAGTCGCAAGACCGCCTGATAGCCTTCACCGAAAGTTACAACGAGCTTGAAGCCAAGTTGGAGGCCGACAGCACGATGACCCAAGCCGATGCCGAGGAAATCCTGAAAATGCACTGCTTCGACTACATTTGGGAGAACCCCACCGACCCCGTGGCGCATTATGTGATGTACCGCTACAAGTGGGCCTTCGGTCCCTGCGAGCTGCGCACGATGATTGACAACATCCACCACGCCGACAGCACCCTCAACACAGCTAACTTGAAACTGGCCGAAGAATACGTTGAAAAACAGGAGCGCGTTCAGGCTGGTCAGCCGATGATTGACTTCACCCAAAACGACCCCGACGGCAACCCCGTAACACTCTCTGAACTCGCCCAAGGCAAACTGCTGTTAGTCGACTTCTGGGCTTCATGGTGTCCCGACTGCCGCAAGGCCAACCCTGATGTGGTGGCCACTTGGCAGAAGTTCCACGAGCAAGGTTTTGATGTGCTCGGCGTGTCGTTCGACGCCAAAAAGGAAGCCTGGCTCGCCGCCATCGAAAAAGACAATTTGACTTGGACGCAAGTCTCCGACCTACAAGGCTGGAACAATGCTGCTGGTGCCTCGTACGCCATCTCCTTCATTCCGCAAAACGCCCTCATCAAGGACGGCATGATTGTCGCCAGAAATCTGGAAGGCGCGGAGTTGATGGAGGAAGTTGAGAGGCAGCTGAAGTAAGGATTTCCTTTGGGGGAATGGTGTTCGCCTGAGAATTAAACAAAAATCCAAAAACTACCACTTATTTCATCCTATCCAATAGATGTTGCGGGAGCATTTTTGTGTTCCAGACATCCACAATATAGATGATCTTTTGTTCTTCGTCGAAACGATAAATAAGTTTGATTCGTTTTTGAATGTGAACAAATCGGTAAATTAATTCTTCTTCTTTTAATAGAGGTTCTCGCGTTCCTGATTCCGGGAACTTGCAAATCCTTTCTATCTTTTCTTCTGCTGTTTTTACGCAATCCAAAGCCGTCTTCACACCAAAAGTCTCGGCGCAATATTCCAATTGCTCATCCCAATGTTCTTGAGCCTTGGTAGACCATTTAACAACCATACTTTTCAAGCAGTTCGTATGAATGGTCCATTACCTCAGCATGAAGCACTATCTCACCGTTGGCAATGCCTTTCTCTGCCTCTTGGATGCGATAACGCGCCTCCTCCGAAGTCATGGGAGCAAAATCTATTACTTCCAGTTCTTGATCCTCAAAATAATCAACATTTCTCATTTTCATGGACTTTGATTCGCTGCAAAAATAATCATTTATTTGAAAAGTCTGCATTTTTCAGACTACTATCCATCTTTTTCCTAACTCTGAAGCAGCCCCCCCCCTATGCCATTGCTCACGAAATTGCAGATAGGTCATTTTGATTTTTATTCAAGAAACGCTGCAAAATTACCACTTTTCTTGAATAAATATGATTTTTTCGGCCGTTTTTTGATTCTCCGTTCTGCTGGAGTATTCATTGTAGCATTTTAGACTATCCAAAAAGATCCGAATGGGAGCCTGTGCCTGTAAAAAGAAGCGTCAGTTCCGTGTCATCCGAATGGTATACATACTCTTAAATTCCTAAAGATTGAAACATTTCTTCTGAGGAGGAAAATGTCTCTACGCGTCCCGCCAGCTTATCTTCCTGTGAGCGGCGATAGCTACTCTTTGCTTTTGGAGAAACCTTTTCAATAAGAACACCCAAAGCCTTCAAATAACTCATCAAAGCCTTTCCACTTGTCGTGCGCTCGTTCAATGTAATAGTGTATGTAGCCATAGTCTTTGTTTTTCTTGATGATTAACCATCTAATTTGCAAAAATACAACTTTTTCTTCACAGAAAAGCCGCTTATGTTTACTCATTCAGAGTGGAAGCAGCAGCATACGCCACAAACGGCGGATTAGGATACTCTTTTTTGCTGTATTCCAATGGCTGTCCGTCACTGATGCGGAGCACCTTGCCGCCAGCGGCGCGAAGGATGGCATCAGCGGCGGCGGTGTCCCATTCCTTGGTTTTGCTGTAGCAGACGTAGACATCGGCGGTGCCTTCGGCCAGACGGGCGAATTTGAGGCTGCTGCCTTGCGTGTCGATGACGAGGTCGGGATGGGTGGGGCGCAATACCTTATTAATATAGTCGTCGACTTCTTGTGTGCGATGGGAACGGCTGACTAGAACCGTGTAAGGACGCACCGCGTGCGTCCGCGTGGTTACAGGCAGACACACGCAGTGTGTCCCTACGGCGTACCACAACGTATCCAATACCGGCGCATAAATCACGCCCAAAACAGGTTGCTTATTATCAATCAGCGCGATGTTGACCGTGAACTCGCCGTTGCGGTTGACAAATTCTACCGTGCCGTCCAATGGGTCGACTAACCAATAACGATTGAACTGCGAACGGTCGGGGGGAAGGTCTTCCTCGCTGACGAACGGTAAACCCGTAGGTTTCAGCGTTTCCTTGATGATATTGCTGGCTCGTAAGTCAGCCTGGGTGACGGGCGAATCGTCGTCCTTGGTGTAGACCTCGAAAGGCGTGGCATACACCTCCATAATGGCTTTTCCGGCTTTGCGCGCGGCTTCGATGGCGATAGGTAACAGTTTTTCCATGCGACAAAAATAGGCCATTTTATAATTCTGATAGCCAACCAAATAAGAAAAACTTTCAAAAAAGTTTCCTTTGTGCCGTTTTATTCTACTAATTTTGCAGCCGAAAACGGGGCTAATGATCCCCTCCAAAACCGAAGAATTTAGACTATGGCAAAGAATTTAGTGATTGTGGAGTCACCCGCCAAAGCCAAGACCATCGAAGGCTTTTTGGGCAAGGATTACACGGTGAAAGCAAGTCAGGGACACGTGCGCGACCTGAACAAAAACACCTTGAGTATCGACATCGAGAACAACTTTGAGCCGGAATATGAGATTTCGGAAGACAAAATGAACATCGTGGCCGAATTGCGCAAACTGGCCAAGGCTTCCGACACCGTGTGGCTGGCATCCGATGAAGACCGCGAGGGAGAATCCATCTCGTGGCATCTCTATGAGGTGCTTGACTTGAAGAAGAAGGACACCAAGCGTATCGTCTTCCACGAAATCACTAAAACCGCCATCCAAAACGCCATTGAGAACCCGCGCGACATCAATATGGGCCTCGTCAACGCTCAACAAGCCCGCCGCGTGCTCGACCGCCTCGTGGGTTACGAGCTGTCGCCGCTGCTCTGGAAAAAGGTGAAGCCCGCCCTTTCGGCAGGCCGTGTGCAGTCGGTGGCCGTGCGCCTCATCGTCGAACGCGAGGAAGAAATCAAGAACTTCGTGCAAAGCAGTGCCTTCCGCGTCACGGCACAATTCACTTTCCTCAAGGACGGACAGGAATACAGCCTCCTTGCCGAACTGCCGCACCGCTTTGATACTGAAGACGAAACGAGGAAATTCTTGGAGTCGTGCATCAACGCCACCTATAAGGTCGACAGCATTGAGAAGAAACCTTCCGTGCGTTATCCTGCACCGCCGTTCACCACTTCCACGCTGCAACAAGAGGCCGCCCGCAAGCTCGGCTTCTCCGTCGCCAACACGATGCGCATTGCGCAGCAACTCTACGAATCCGGTAAAATCACCTACATGCGTACCGACTCGGTCAACCTGTCGAGCCTCGCGCTGAACATGGCCAAGAAAGAAATCGCCGAAAACTACGGTGAGGACTACGTCAAGACACGCCAATACCACACCAAGAGCAAGGGCGCGCAAGAGGCTCACGAGGCCATCCGCCCGACCTACCTCAACCAACATACCATCAAAGGCTCTGCTGACGAGCGTCGTCTCTACGACCTCATCTGGAAGCGTACCATCGCCTCGCAAATGGCTGACGCACAGATGGAACGCACCAACGTCAACATCGGCGTGTCGACCAACGGCAAGCAGTTTGTTGCCACAGGTGAAACCATCCTCTTTGACGGTTTCTTGAAAGTTTATCATGAGAGTTATGACGACGCGCCCACCGAAGACACCGCCAGCATCCTGCCGCCTATTGAAATCGGGACGTCGTTGGAATTAGACAAGATGGAAGCCCAACAACGCTACACCCGTGCGCCGTTCCGCTACAACGAAGCCAGCCTCGTGAAGAAGATGGAAGAGCTCGGCATCGGCCGTCCTTCGACTTACGCACCGACCATCTCCACCATTCAGAAACGCGAATACGTCACCAAGGGCGACATCAAGGGAACCCCGCAGGAATTTCAGATTATCACATTGAAAAACAATAAGATAACCGATAAGATGGGGAAAGAGACATACGGTGCGGAAAAGGGCAAACTTATTCCTACTGATGTCGGCATCTTGGTTAATAAGTTCTTGTTGCAGTATTTCGAAGACATCATCGACTACAATTTTACCGCCAACGTAGAAAAGGAATTCGATGAGATTGAGGAAGGCCAGCGTGAGTGGAACGCCATGATTCGCGACTTTTACCAAGGCTTCCACAACCAGATTGTCTCCACTACCGAAAACTCGGGCAAGTTCAGCGGCGAGAAGTTGTTAGGTGTCGACCCCGCCACGGGTAAAAACGTGTATGTCAAGGTGGGTCGTTTCGGCCCTGTCGCTCAAATCGGCGAGACTGATTCTGACGAGAAACCCCGCTTCGCCGGACTGAAGAAAGACATGAGCATCGAGAGCGTCACCTTGGAAGAGGTACTGAAACTGTTCGAGTTCCCGCGCTCGTTGGGCGAATACGAAGGCAAGGAGATGACCGTCGCTGTGGGACGTTTCGGCCCGTATGTGAAGCATGACGGCAAGTTCTACAGCCTCGCCAAGACCGACAACCCCGCCCTCATCGAATACGACCGTGCCGTGGCCATCATCAACGAGAAGCGCGAGAAAGACCTCAACAACATCCTCCGCGCTTTCGACGAAGACCCCGACCTGCGTGTGCTCGACGGTCGCTTCGGACCTTACATCAGCTACAAGAAGAGCAACTACAAACTCCCCAAGGGCACCGACCTGACCGCGCTCACCTACGAAGAGTGCATAGCCATCGTGGAAGACCCGAAGAACGCCCCCAAGAAGAAGGTGGTGAAAAAGAAATAAGGGATTACACTTGTTTTACCTCCGCCAAAGCCGCCACCATGTAGGTACGGCCGTTGGTTTCGCATGGGCATTGGTAGCGGGTGCGCTGCTTCGCGCCTTTGCAGAAAACCAGCCCATTATTGGTTATAAACCTCGCTCCTTCAGGCAACTCCTCCACCGTGACTAAATCCGTTGGACGGGTGTCATACTGTTTCAACACCCGCTGCAACTTGACATCAGCGGTGCTGCTGGCTTTGATGTGCTGCAAATGGTGGTGCAGTGCAACCAAAATGTCTTGTGGAAAGATGGTTTCGTTCATGAAAGGCAGCAACAGCATCGAAAAACGCTCCTGCCATTCCTTGCCGTGGGGCTGCACACGTCTATATTGCTGATACACATCGTAATGCGCCACCTCATGCAAGTAGGTGATGAGCATCTGGTAGGGGTTCAAGTCCATGTTGAGGGTGATGGTGCAGAGGCTGTTTTTCGTTCTTGGCGGACGAAAATCGCCCAGCTTCGACGAGCGCGGACGCTTGAAACGCAGGCTGAAACGACGCTGCAAAAAGATGTCGCCCACCATCGCTACCGACGGCTCGGGAAAGTGGCGTTTCAGCAGGTCGAGTTCTTCAGCCTTCATCGTTGTACGATTTTTCAGTTTTGAAGGCTTGTCATGCCGAGTCCTTCTGCCCACAGATACGCTCCCTCCTCCGTCGGTCGGTATGACATGGGCGGAAGGACGAGTGTATCTATGCCTTCAACTGTGGGCACATAACTCCACTTGGTGCAGGTGTTGCAGTGGCGCGGCGCCCTGACACGGCCTGGCACCTCCTTGGTCTTGCAGGAAGCCGCCAACAGCGTCAACGCCATCAAAGTCAATATGATCAGTGTTTTCTTCATGGTTCATTTCGACAGCCATAAGGCTGGGTCTTGTCGGTTGGTTTCTTTCAGTAACTCAAAATGCAGTTCTGTCTTGCCCTCGGTTTTGTTGTTATGCACCGTGCCGAGGTTTTGCTTGGTCTTGACCTGGTCGCCACGCTTCACCGTGACGTTTTCAAGGTTGGAATAGACCGTGAAATACTCGCCATGACGGATGATGACGACCGTGTTGGAACCCGTCAATTTGGTCACGCTGGCCACCTCACCGTCAAAGACGGCACGAGCTTGTGCGCCCTCTGTGGTGGCGATGTCGATGCCGTTGTTGGTCACAGTGACCTTGTCGGAGACCACCGAGGCGTGTTTGCCGAAAGACGACGAAATCACGCCGCGCTCCACGGGCCAGGGTAGTTTGCCTTTGTTGTTGGCGAAGTTGGTTGACAGCGTTTTCTCGGCAGGTGTCAGGGCCATGCCTTTCTCTTTTGGCGCTGGAGTGGTGGTTTTGCCATTTTCCTTGGCTTTTTGTTCAGCTTCCTTGCGTTTTCTTTCGGCTTCAGCGTTGGCCTTACGGATTTCCTCGGCGATGATGTCGTCGATGGCCTTTTGCAGTTTTTTAGCCTGTTGTTGTTTGTTTTTGATGTCCTGCTGTATGCTACCTTCTTTCTTCTTGAGGCTGGCCACCTGTCGTTTCAGTTCCTCTTTCTCCTTTTGCAGCGCAGCCTGTTGCACCTGTTCGTCGGCGAGCAGGGCGGTCTGTTCCTCACGCGCCTTTTGGCTGGCTTCCACCTCTCCCGTGATACGCCGTTCAGTGCCGGCAATCTGCTCCATCTTGACTATTCGGGCGTCGTTGAACTGACGGATATAACGCAGTCGGCTGAAGGCTTGGTTGAAGTCCTTCGAGGCGAAAACGAAGCCCAAACGGTCATAATGGCTGCGGTTACGATAGGCAAATGAAATCATCTTCGCGTATTCCTTGCGCAGCGACTTCAAGTCGGCATTCAAGGTTTTGATATGGGTCTGTCCCGTGTTGATTTCCTCGTCAAGGACGGCAATCTGCTGGTTGTAAGCCTTGATGAGTTGCTCACGCTGCTTGATTTTCTTGTCCAAAATCGAGACCTCGTTGAGGGTCATCTCCTTGTCCTTAGTGGTCTTTTTCAGCAACTGGTTGGCGGTCGAAATCTCCTGCTGCAACGAAGCAATTTCACTCTGCAACTGCTGTTTCGACTTGCCCGTAGTTTTTTGGGAGTACGCTGGGGCGGCCATCAGCAGCAACAAAACCAATATGACAGGTAGCTTCTTCATCTCTTTTTCGTCAATCTAAACCGCTCCATTTTGTCGGTGATTTTCAAAGGAAATGTGGTCGTTTCATCCAATCGGATGTTGCTATACTTCACCTTGGCGGAGAAATTGCCAAAAGTGAAGTTCTTGAGCTGTACCGTTTGGCCTTCTGCGGGAGCGAGGCCCTCGTTATTGTCCAAAAGCAGGGCTTGCATCAAAGGCAGACTCAACGGCGTGCCCAATTGGACGGAAAGGGTATCCAAAGACTCAGCCAAATAGGCCTTTTCCATGCGGTTGACCACCCAAACGGAGTCGTTGCTGACCTTGATTCGAGCCACCTCTACACCCATCGTGGCGGTCACACTAACCCACACGAGACTATCCTTGCGCATCCGCAACTGACCAGACAAGTCGTCAAACGATAATCCGTTGCCTCCAGCTTGTATATCAAGCTTGGCGGTCAGCCATTCAAACGACTGCGGCGACGTAGGCTGTACCACCTTTTTACGCGCCGAGCAGGCAGAGGCCAACAACGCGATGCTCAATAACAGGATTGCTATGTTTGTTTTGCGTGACATCAAAGTGAGATTATATCCTTATGCCAACAGTAAATTCCATCATGGCGGCATGGGTGAATTTGTGGGCCTTGCAGTCGATGGCGAGGAAAAGTCCCTCCAGCTTCGGGAAATTGAATTTCATGCCAACTCGCTGATACAAAAGTCCTTCTTGATCATGCAGGCCTGCGTGTTTATGCACATAGAACCCTAAATTGCCAAACGCAGTGAAATTGCCGTAATAGAATTGCAACAGCAGGCTGAGACCGCAACTGAAAGCATCGTAATGTCCATATTCGTCCACCGCTTCATCGCCATAGAGAACGCGCTCAAATTCTTCCACACGCTTAAGATACCCACGGTCGGTGTGATACATGTCGAAGTTGAGGCCTGCGGAGAATTGTGGAATGTACCGAAAGTTGATGTTGCCTCCTGCGGTGAAGATGGGCCAGGGCATACTGGTACCGAAGACTTCCCATTCGGTTAAGCTTCTGTGAAGACCGCCACCAAAATAGACTTCTCCATAGACACGACGCACCTTCGGCCACGATTCAGGCTCAAATTTGGCACACGGAGGAGGCATGTTATAATAGCGCAACGAGAGACTCGCTCCACTCCCATTCAAACCTCGGTTAGGGCACGAAAGGTAGCCTGTCGAACAATGTTCAACATGCAGGTCAGCACCCACTTCCAACCGTCTGGTGAACCGAAATTTCGCCTTGAGAGCAGCCCGTGCGAAAATAAGCAACGGTGACGATACGGTAGTGTTCAGCGAATTGTAGTTGGGGTCATGGATGACTTTGGTGAGTCCAAAACCGACTTGCCCGTCGATACCTATAGAAAACCTTTTAGTCCTCAAAAAATCACCTTCGAAGAAACCGCTCATGTTGACAACGCTTCCCAGATGCGATTCGGCGTTGAACTGCAAGGCAGACAATCCCATCCAACCAAAAGAGAAGCCGACATTAGGATATCCGTATAATTCGGCGTAAGGATGGTCGTTCTCTGTCGTTTGGTAACCGATACGTATGTCAGTGACGGGATAGTGAGAACTGGCCAGCATTTGATTGTAGCCTTCAAAAGTATTGGCAATAGTTCCCACTCCACCTTGCACAGCAATATTCCACTGGTGTTGGGCATGAAGCAGATTTCCTGTCATTGTCAGCCCCAACAGCACAATTCCTGCAACGGTTCCATATTGTCTTTTGCCTCTCATGTCTTATATCAGAATCATTTCTTCAGTTTATTGACGATAGCCTCGTAATGCTTCGTGTAGGTTTCATCAGGCTCCTCTAACAGTTTCATGGCCTTTTTCATGTATTTTTCGGCTTCTTTGTAGTCGCCTTTCATATAAAGCACCCAAGCATGAGTGTCTAAGTAAGTCGGGTTGTCGGGTTCGGCGGTGATGGCTTTTGTCGACATTTCCAAAGCCTTGTCCAAGTCTTGGTTTTTCACGGCGAGATAATAGGCGTAGTTGTTGCATACCAACACATTGTCTGGGTCATTGCGCAGGGTGCGCTCATAGGCTTCAAAGGCTTTTTCCTCATCGCCTTGCTCGTGGTAAAGGTCGCCCAAGAAAGCGTCGAAATTGGCCGTCTGTAACTTGTCAGTGGTATATCTCCTACCCTTTTCCAAATAAGTGATAGCATCGTCGTTGATGTTCAGTACGGCACTGGCCACGCCCGCATACCAGTAGAAAACGGGCTGCATGGGATAGTAACCCAAGGCTTTGACGGCGTGGGCATGCACGGCCTCGGTGTCGTCGAGCCGCGATTCACTGATGATAAGGTTCTGCCACGAGAGGAAGTCGGTGCTGTCGATGGCCAACGACTTTTGGTATATCTCCTTGGATTTCACTGCGTTTCCACTGACAATGTAATAGGAACCAAGGATAAGATAGCCGAGTTTGTTGTCGGGATGAGTTTCGATGAAAGCCTCGCCGCACTGACGCGCCTGGTCGTTGACATCGGCTGACGCTTGGTTCTTGTTCATCCAATAGTCGTAGATGTTGGCCTTGGTGGTGAGATCGAGGTTGGGATTGCGGATGGCCGAAATCAGTTCGCGGAAAGCCTTCTCCTTGTCGCCGTTTTTCTCGTAAAACTCCAACAGAGAAATGTTGATATACGGGTCGCTGGGGTTCACTTCCTTGATTTTCTCGTACACTTTCAGAGCCTCCTTGTCCTTTCCGTTTTCGGTGTACAGCTGCGCCAACATGCCGTAATAACGCGGATTTTCAGGATTTTGCTCAATGAGTTTTTCCAGTTCGGCAATCAGTTTCTTGTTGTTGCCTTGCCGTTTGTAAATGTTAAGGCGCTGTTCTGTGATGATTTCGTTTTGTCCTACTTGCTGCTCCAACAACTCCATCTTTTTCAAGGCTTTATCGTAGTTTTCCGTAATCAGGTAGGCATCAATGAGGTCGCTCAACATGTCGAGGTCGTCGGGATATTTGGCGGTCAGACCTTCGTAAAGCTTAATATAGTCGTCGTATTGCTCTAGATTTCGGTAAAACACACCTAAACGCAACTGGTACCACTTGTTTTCAGGGTCAAGCTCAACAGCCTTTTGAATCATCTTGAAGGCCTCATCCATGCGACCCGCGTTGTAGTACTGTTCGCTCAACTCAAACATCGAAGCGTGGTCTTCGGGCATGTAGCGCAAGGCCTGCTCAAAGTTACGGATAGCACCGTCGGTGTCCTCGCGGTACTTGCTCTGCAAACCGTTGGAAAAATAAGTGGCGTTCTTCTTGACATTCACTTGCGCCCAAGCCGAAACACAGCCCAAAAACAAAAACAAAAAAACGATTCTAACTCTCATAACTAAAAACTTCTAACTAAACAACTGATAACTACCAACTATCAACTTTTTCCTGTATGTCCAAAGCCGCCAGCCCCGCGTTCCGTTTCCGAAAGCGTCTCCACCTGCACCGTCTCGGCCTGCTCGCATTTGGCAAAGACCATCTGCGCAATGCGGTCGCCGCTGTTGATGACAAAAGGCTTGTCGGACAGATTGATTAGGATGACACACACCTGCCCGCGATAGTCGGCATCCACGGTGCCAGGACTATTGAGCACGGTGATACCGCTCTTGATGGCCAAGCCGCTGCGGGGGCGCACTTGTCCTTCGTAGCCTTCAGGGATTTCCATATAGAGGCCCGTAGGCACCAAAGCGCGCTGCATAGGTTCAAGGGTGATGGAGCCTTCGGGCAAGAATGCGCGGAGGTCCATGCCGGCAGAGTTTTTGGTCTCGTAGGCAGGCAAGGGATTATTTGAGGTATTGACGATTTTAACAATCATAATGTTAGGAATTTCTCTTAAGCAGTTTTTTGTTCACAAAGCCCATCACGCCTTTCACCAAATCTCGTTCAAACCAGCAGACGATGGCCATGAAAACTATCAACAATACGGTATTAACGACCAAAGTAAGGATTGTATTATCGATATGGATGTGTTTTTGGGCGAAAAAGAGGACCATCGCTATGGCAAAGTACATGAACGCAGACTTCAAGTCGTAAGGTATCGGGGCTTTCTTCTGCCCGACAAAATACGACAGCACCATGCAGGTGGCATAGCCCGCAAAACCGCCCCAGGCGCAGGCCATATAGCCGTATTTCGGCACAAAAATGAAGTTGATGGCCAAAAGTACCGCACACCCGATAGCACTGAAGATGGCACCCCACCATGTTTGGTCGGTGAGCTTGTACCAAAACGACAGATTGAAATAGATGCCCATGAAAATTTCCGCCATCATCACGATGGGCACCACACGCAGGCCCTCCCAATAATCACTCTTGATAATATACCGCAGAATGGGCATATACATCACCACAGCAAGGAAGGCCAACAGCGTGAAGATGATGAAATACTTCATCACCTTGGCCTGGGTTTCCTTGTCGGCAATGTCGCGCTTGCCGCCAAAGACGAAAGGTTCATAGGCGTAACGGAAAGCTTGCGTGATCATCGCCATAATCATAGCGATTTTCACACAAGCTCCGTAAATACCTAATTGTACTTCACCCTCCTGCCCTGGCACGATGAAACGATAACAAATCTTGTCGGCGACTTGGTTGAGGATGCCCGCCAAGCCCAAAAGCAGCAGGGGCCAAGTGTAACTCAACATCTCTTTCAGCAGGTCGCGGTCGAGACCATACTTCAGTTTCATCAGTTCAGGAATGAAGCCCAAAGTGATGAGACTGGTGCAAATCAGGTTGATGATAAAGATATAACCAACTTGATAACTATTATCGTACCAACCCATCAAGGCAGGATGGCTCTCCTTCAGTCCAGGGGCAACAAGGAAAACGAACAGGTTCAACCCGATGTTGACAATGATGAACAGCAGCTTCAGCGTGGCAAACTTGAGAGCCTTGTTTTCGTAACGCAGACGGGCAAACAAGATGGATTGGAACGCATCCAATGCCACGATGATGGCCATAATCTCCACAAACTCGGGATGAGCGGCATAGTCCAAGACTCCAGCAATGGGCTTGAGAAAAATGCTGACCAATACCACAAACATCAAGGACACGAATCCTACCGCTAAAGCTGCCGTCGAGAATGCCTTGTTGGGGTTGGTGTCTTCCTTATTGGAAAAACGGAAAAAGGTGGTCTCCATGCCGAAAGTCAAGATGACGAGCAGCAGTGCAGTATAGGCATAGAGATTGGTGACAATACCATATCCGCCCGATTCAGCAGAGATTTTGTAAGTATACAGCGGCACCAGCAGGTAGTTCAAGAACCTGCCGATGATGCTGCTCAAACCATAGATGGCGGTCTGCTTCGCCAACGAACCCAGTCTGTTATCTGCCATAACTCACTCTTACTTTCCGTTTTACCTTCGTGGAAGATTTCGTCGTATTAGTTTTGGATGACAACCTTTCTCGTCACCACCTTGCCACCGATGATATGGACAAAGTAGATGCCCGACGGCAGGTCGCTCACGTCGATAGTGCGATGACCATCCACGCTGAAGCCGCGCACCTTGGCACCTTGCGGGTTGATGATGACGACGCTGACTTTACCCTTTTCATAGTCCGTGGCGATGGTCATTTGGCCTCTCGCGGGGTTGGGGGTGATGGTCACTTGGAAGGGCTCGGCATCAACATCGGGCAACTCTGGAACTTCGGTCAGGATGTCGGTGTTGTGGCTATAGGTCACCAATTTACCAGAGACCCTCAAAATCGGGTTGCTGGAGTTTTCGCAATCCGGGCAGCTGTTTTGGCCGCTCACGCAGTCGGGGTAGTTGGGGTGGCATTGGTCGATGTAAGTCGGGTCGAACTCATAAAGCACATCTGCCTTGCCATCAACGAGATAGTCGTCGAGGCTGTAATCCCAAACCATAGTCATGCTGCCAGGGCACCAGCCAGCCCTATTGTGGGGCCAAGTACCGTTTTGAGGCTGACATCCAGCGGGGTTGGGGCTACAGATTTCCCACAAATCTTGAGTGTAGGTCGTACCACCGTTAATATTGACGTTGTGTGTAGCATGATAGAACTCGGCGGCGTTGCCCGTATTGTAGGCACCATTGCCCGTATCGCTCCAGTTGTGTCCTGAAGTCGTAATTTGCAACTTGGCCTTTTCAACACATGGATCAAACTCGACCGTACGAGTCGGGATGGGGCACGGGTCTGAATAATCGCCGAAAGCGTAGTTGCCATACCAAATCTCCTGCATATCCACGTATGGATACTCTGGAGTGCCCTTACTGTATTCAAAGATAGCGGTGGGGTTGTAGCCGTCACCAGTGGCGTATTGTTCACTATAGTATTCAAATTCGACAAGTCCTTGCAGCACGGAAGTAAAGTCGGTCACATCAAGGTCGTCGATACATTCCACGCCGAAAGGAGTGATATAACGGCAGAGTTCCACCCACTCGCCACGGTAGTTCTTCACACGGACATAACTGATGTGGTCGTAGGTGTTGCAGTTGCCGTTCACGCAGTTGTGCAGATAATGCAGGTTGATAGCGTTGAAGGCGTTGACATGGGTCGGGAAGGCGTATTCGCCATGGTCAGTAAATTGTGAGGTAGTTGCCACCATCTCGCCATTCATCGCAGAAACCACCATGTCATCGTAGTTGGTGGTCACCTCAAAGGTATTGGAGGCTGTAGTAACCTTACCACCGGTTTGGGTGATGGATATGGTCATGTTGTAGGAGCCTTCGCCCGAGGGCGTCCAAGTGGTATACCAATAGCCATTGTCAGGGTTGTTGGGGTAGTCGGTCTTCAAGGTCAACTCTTGTCCGTCGACGTTGCATTTCACCTCTTCAAACTTGATGGCGTTGGCGTGGTCGATGTAGGCACTAATCACTACCATGACGGGATTTTCGAAGTCGGGCATATAGACCTTGGTGCCTTCGTAGGGACGACGGATGGTGATTTCGGGTTCATAGTTTTCGGGGTCCACCACATAGAAAGTACGTGTCACCGTGGGAGCAGGCTGCCATTGTGTGCCGTCGCCAGCCTGGATGGCTTTCACCTTCACTGTGCCTTCCTCTCCCGTGAGGGTCAGGATGTTGCCTTCGACGGTGGCTGGACCTTGGGCGACCTCAAAGGTCACAGGGAGTCCTGAAGTAGAAGTGGCTTCAAGGGTAATGGGGGCATTATAGACCAACTGGTCAGGAATCTCGGCAAAGTCGATAAACTGTGCAGCCAGTCCGCCAGGGAAATGGCGAATGGTAAAGTTGTCGAAGCCGCCCCAGCCGCTATTGAGCATATAGATGTAATGCCACATGGCAGGGTCGTATTTGTCGCCACTGCCAGGAGTGAGTCCAGCGTTGACACCTTGACATTCCGGCACAGCCTCCCATTCATCTTCGAGGTTGTCATACTTCATAAAGAGGGTGACGGCACCTTGACCATCGTTGGCATCGAGGTCGATGGAGACCTTCCAACGGTACCAGTGGCTTTCCGCTCCGATAGGCTGGATATTGCTGGTGATGGTGTTGTTGGGCAGCACCACGCCGTTCATGAAAAGTGGGTTGCTCGGATTGACACCTGTCATCATCAGGTAGATGCCGCCATCGGGAATTGTGCTGTTCTCATCGGGATAGACAGGTTCACAAATGGCGTTGGAAGAAGAGGCCTTACGCAAAGGAGGCAGCACCGAGCCGTCGCCATCGCCGTCATAGCCGATGCCGAAGAAGTCACCCCACCATTGGCGCAAGATGTCACATTCAAACTCGATGATACCACCATTTGAGAAATCGAAACCATACTGGGTGATGTCATGGGTGGCAATGTCGCCAAAGGCAGTGCCAGAGGCATCCGAGAACACACCAATAGTCTCGTCGGCTGTCGGGATGGGCGGCGTGGTGCCCCAGAAGTGACCCATGTAGTCGGTGTACAAGGGCGTGAAGGCTCCGTTGCCCGCATGGTGTACGCGGACATACCAGCCATCCTGGCCATTGAGGAGATGATTCGGGTTCTCTCCGTATTCGTAATCGTTGAAGTCGAAGGTCTTTTCGACTTGGGCCATCAGCCCGATGCTCACGAGCATCATTGTAAGGAATAAGAATGTCTTTTTCATAATATCAGATTTTTAATTTCAAATTTCAAGATTTCAAATTTTCGGATTATCTAAAGTCCATCCACCACACTTTAGTCTGCCTCGTGTCGCCGTGCGACATACGGGCGAGTTGTGCGGAATAGTTTTCAAAGTTATATTCGATTTCTTTTTGAGGATATTCCATTCTATAGGAAGTCAGCTTGGCATGGTCGGTGGTGGTGGGCGTTGCCATGGTGCGGCGCGTCAATGCCCAGGCCTCCCAAGGCTGACGGAAGAGGTTGAGCCAACGCTGCTGATAAACGAGTTTCAGGTATGCTTCGTTCGTATAGTCGAATTCAGAATTCATATACACGGCATTGTTCATCACGTTGGAAGCCATCCTTTGACCCAAGGACCAGATATCGACATTGCCTACAAAACTGGTGTACTGCGGATAGAAATAGGTCCAACGGCTGGTGTTTTGCGGTATGTGCGCCCAGAAGATGCACGATTGGTAGATAGCTTGGAAAATCATCTGGTCGAGGTCCATGCCCGAGAGGATGATGCCGCCGATGCCACGTGCGCCGATTTCAGCCTTCATGAAGAGCACGTCAGCGTAGGTGACAAAGATTTGAGGCACATATTTCTCGTCGCGGGTCAGGTAGTAGTTGAACGGCGAATAGAGGCACGATGGGCCTTTGAAGGTATAGCTGCCATCGCGGCTCTGGGCGTAAGGCGAGCCACCTTCGGTGGGTGTGTCAAGGGTGCGGATTTGTGGATAGGGTTTCCATGCACCATCGGGGAAGCTGTCGGTCTTGTGGCTCGTGTCGAAGAAGAGGAAAGCGCGGTAGTCAAAGATGCCGCTGCCATCCATGTCGTCGGTCGAGGAGAGGATGCTCCAAATGGTTTCGCCCATGCGGAGGTTCTTATGCTCGCGGAACGACCAGTTGGTGTCCCAGTTCGTACCCAACACACTGGGCCACAAGGCAATGGCGCCGCCTGTGACTCCACCGCCCGAAGAGCTCATGAGTGTGTAGGGATAGTTGTAAGCCTCCACCAACAGCGGCGTAGCAAATTCGGGGTCTTTCTCGTATATGCGCAAACCATGGCGCAGGATAAGGCTGTTGGCAAACTCGGCCCATAGCGTGTAATTGTTGTTGAGCAGCACATCGTAGGGCAATTTGTAATACTCGTTGCCATGGGCGGTGGTTGCGGAGTCGGCATGAAGGATGTCGCGCGACAACACCAACTCTTCCAAGAGCGACTTGTAGATGCTCTCTTGGGTGTCAAATTCTGGTTTCATCGTGGCCTGCGATGAGGCGTTTTCCCAGATTCGGCCTGCTTGGGAGTAGGGCATGTCGCCAAAAATATCCGAAACCTTAAAAGTCTGATACGCTTTTAGGATGTTGAGTTGGGCGCGCACCTTGTCGCAAATAGCTGGGTCGGCCTGTTCCTCGCCGTAGGCGTCAAAACGTTTCTCCAGTTCACGGATGTTGGCGAGCATGAGGTAGTAGTCTGACCATACGCTCGAGGCTCCAATTTGGGAGTTACCCCAAGCCTCGGAGGTCAAGGCACCGAGTTCCGTTTCGGGATACCATATCTCGTTTTGCAGATAGAACTGCTCGTTCATGCTCTGCTGCATGGATTTCACCACGCCATTAAACAAGGCCTCGATAGTCGTTCCCGTAGGCGAGAACGGGTCTTGGTTCATCTCTTCGAAGCCCTTGGTGCAAGAAGTCGCAATCAAGGCGAAGGCACAAATTATAAGGATGTTTCTTTTCATAGCAATTCGAATTAAAGGCTGACTTTTAGATTAAGCATAAACGACCGTGTTCCAGGATAGGAGGCATACTCGAGGCCTTGGGCGTTGCCGGAGCCTTGGGTGCCTTCGGGGTTGATGTTGTCGGGCAGGGACTTGTAGAAATAGAACAAGTCGCGGCCCACAAGGGAGATGGAAACCTGCTTGAAGAAGTTCTGCTTGTCCATCCATTTGCGCGGGAAGTCGTAGGTCAACGAAAGCTCACGCATCTTGACCCAAGTGTTTTCCACGATGCCAGGGGTGCTTAAGATGTTGCCCCAACCGCCAAAGTTGGGCATGTATTTGTAGAGGTAATGCACCACATGTTCGTTTTCAACGGCTTCGCCCGTCTCGGTATTGATGCAGTAGCCAGGCAAGATAACGCCGTAGTTACCCAAAAATTCACCGTTTTCATAGTAGGGCAAGCCATTGCCATCACGTTCATAAAGGGTTTCCAGACTTTGACCCGTCTGCATGGCCACCACGTATGAGGCGCAATAGATCTGGCCTCCCAACTTGGCATCAATCAAGGCGTAGAGCGACCAGTTCTTGTAAGAAGCCTTCAGGTTGATACCGCCCGTCACCAAGGGGGCGCAGTTGCCTATCGGAACGCGGTTGCTGGTTTTCAAATACGTGGTACCCGTCTCATTCAAGAGCGGAAGGGCATTGCCGTTAGCGTCATAAAAAGGCCCCACGGTGATGCCGTCGGGCATGGTGTATTCATAGACATAGTCCCAACCGTAGATGGTGCCGTACTCCTCTCCTTCTTCCACCGCGATGGCAGGGCCGTTGGAGCCCCAAATCTCGGAAAGCAGATACATGTCGGAGCCAGCCAGATCGACAATGCGGTTCTTGTTGCGGGCAAGGTTGAGGCCGACTTGCACACCGTAGTCCTTGCCTTGCGCGATGTCGTAGGTCATGATGGCCTCGATACCCTTGTTGGTCACTATACCCGTGTTGATGGTCACGTTACTGGCACCCGACGAAGGCGCAAGAGGTGAGGAGAGAATCTGGTCCCATGAATAGATGTCATAATAGGTGAAGTCCAAGTTGAAGCGGGCGCCCAAACCGATGTCAAAGCCGAGCTCATAGCTGCGCTGGCGTTGCGGCTTCAGTTCCAACGGCGGCACGACAGAAGGCAAAGATGACGACAACTGATGGCCGAACGAGCCTGTGTTGTAGGTGTAAGTCAGCTGATACGGTTCGGTGTCACTGGCGGTCTGTGCCCACGAACCTCTCAATTTGAGGAAGCTCACGGGACCCCATTTCCAATTCTTGAAGGCCGAGGTAGGCACAAAACTCAACGTGGCCGAGGGATAGAAGTAACTGTTGTTGTTAATGGGCAGCGTCGACGACCAGTCGTTGCGTCCAGTGACGTCCAAGAAGAGCCAGTCGCTGTAGCTCAAATTGAAGAAGCCGTAGAGCGAGTTGACCTTTTTCTCCCACCTCGACTCGCCGAAGGTGCGTTCGGTGGCGTTCGAGTAGTTGTATATTGTGTAAAGGTTGGCGTAGGCCCATGTGCCAGACGTGCCGTTCAGACCATCGCGGTAGCCGTAGTATTGCTCGCCACCTACCGAGAAGCGCACGTTGAGCTTCGTGTCGAAGATCTTGTCCTTGTGCGCCGTGATGAGGAAGTCCATATCGCGGGTCAACGAGCTCGACTTGCTCTTCGAGTAGTAACCGCCTGCCATACCGTCAATGGTGGTGGGCTTGTGCGTCGTAATGTAGTTGTCACCCGTCCAGTCAAGGGCTACCTTGGCCGAGGCAGTCAACCACGGTGTGATGTCGTAAAACAAGCGGATTGAGCCGTACATCTTGTCGCGGTCGAGAGTCGTATTGTTGTTGTAGAAAGTCCAGAAGGTGTTGCTGTAAATGTAAGGATAGGGATAACCGTCAAAGGTGTTCATCGTGCCGTCCTCATTCTCGTAGGTCGTCGTCTCAATGCCTTTCCAGCTACGGGGCCAGCTGTAGAGCAGACCTTTGTTGAAGTTGCTGTTCGACTCACCGATTTCAGGCGAGTTCAAACGGTGGTAGTCCAAATAGGTGAAGGCCACATCGGCTTTGATTTTCTCCGACACGTTGATTAAGGTACCCACGTTGACGGTCGTTTGCCGCAGGTTGCAGTTGTCGATGATGGCATCGGTGCGCGAGTCGGTGAAGGAGACGCGGACGCTACCGAAGTCGCCAGCGTTCTGGAAAGCCACGTTGTGGTTCATCGTGTGTCCGTTCTTGAAGAGCATCTTCAGGTTGTTGGGCTGCGGGTCGTACTTGCGAATCTGGCCGTCCCACCAGAGAACGCTCTCGCCGTTCATCTCGGGCCCCCAACTCTGTGCGCCGCCGTAGTAGCCGAAAGTGGTGTTGGTAGGCTCGCCTGCCGGACCGTTGTCGACGCTGTAGATGCCTGGATATTCATACACCTGGTTGCCATTCTCGTCCGTCATGCCCTCAATGGGAACCAGAGTGGGCGTGTGGAAGGTGATGGGGCCTTGGGCGCCGTATTTGTTCTGCACGGTACGGTAGAGATAGGGCGTAGTGATCTTAAAACCAGCCGAATAGCTGATGCCCAATCCACGTTGTTTCGAGCCTTTCTTGGTGGTGATGAGCACCACGCCGTTACCGCCACGCGAGCCGTAAAGGGCCGCCGCCGTGGGGCCTTTCAGGATGTCAAGGCTCTCGATGTCCTCTTGGTTGATGTTGTTGAGGGCGGTACCCCAGTCGCGACCGCCGCTCCAGTCAGTGACACCGCCTTCATTCGACATCGGCACGCCATCCACCACGATGAGGGGCTGGTTGTCGCCGAAGATGCTGTTGTTACCACGGATGGTGATACGTGCTGCGCCGCCGTCCACGCCGTTGGGGTTGATGATTTGCACACCTGCCGAGCGACCGCTCAAGGCGTTGATGACGTTGCCCGAGCCAGATTTGGCAATCATTTCGCCCTCGATTTCCTCGGTGGCGTAGCCCAGCTCACGTTTCTGGCGCTTAATGCCGAGAGCCGTAACCACCACGTCGTCAAGCAGTTGGTTGTCCGACTCAAGGGTCACGTTGATTTTCGTTTTGCCTTTGATGGCGACCTCTTTGGTTTTATAGCCCACGAAGCTGAAGGCCAGCACATCGTCGCTATCGGCAACTAATGAGTAGTTGCCGTCCATGTCGGTGACGGTGCCTGTCGACGTGCCTTTCACCTGCACGGTGACGCCTGGAAGCCCCAGACCATCATCGCCCGAAATGACCTTACCGCTCACTTTCAGGCTTTGGGCCAGCATGGCAAGAGGCGAAACCATCAAGGCCAAAAAGAGTAAGAGTAAAAACTTTCTGTTCATATCGTTGATATTTTGTTATTTGGGGCAAAGGTAGAAAACTTTTGGGTTCGCTATTTCGAATTGGAAAAATAATGTGATCTGTTTCGTGCGAAATGAGGTTGTTTTTTGCAATGATTTCAGAAATGTGTTTCCCCGGATTACTTGGATGACACAAATCATTCGTGCAATCTACTTTTGGGATTGTGTTCTTCGACTGAAAGACCTTTCTTTTACATCCTTAGTAATAACAACACCAAACAGGCATCGCTAGGATGAAAGAAACAAAAAATGAAGTAATTTGTCCTATTGCTAATCGACCTATCAGAAAAGGATTATTCTCTTCTTTGGTTTAGCTTTTCTCATGTCTTTAAGTCTTTCTGTTTTGACGATTAGAAATAGAACAAAAGAATATTATTATAGTTAATGGATTAGAACTGAACACCTTTCATAGCCCCAGTTTCCATTAAATAAATAAGAGTAGCCCAACCTTTAGCGGGAAGCTCACGGTAAACTAGAGTGTAAATAAGATGCTGATAAAAGGATCCTTGCAATTTCGAAATTACAGCAGGATCAAGGAACATAAACCCTGCATAAAGTGCAAAAGCCTCATTTATTGTAAGAACCGTAGTTGAGATTTTGGCTTCAGGTTTAATCTGTATTGGATGAAATCGACTAATCCAAATTATTGTATAAGCAGCTTGCTTATGCCTGTCAGCATATTTTGAACCCGCATAAGCCTTATACTTATAAATATCATCAAAATATGCAGTGACGGCACAATGCAAAAGCTCCTTAGACAAAAAAAAGCTATCTCTATGCTTTTCTTCAATTCCTAAACAGAATTGTTCTTCATAGAGTTTCACCAATGTCTCAAAACGCTTTTTTATATCCTTTTCCTCAGGATTAATAAGTACCTCTCCACCCTCCATACTCATGATAATGAATAATTAGTGTTTATGTAAGAAAATAACGGGGTTTTTTCGCGAATAGTTTTTGCTCGATTTAAATAAACGCTTTCATCCTCATAGTGATCTCCTTGATTGCGTTGGCGTTCATGCTCAAGCCAAAACGTTGCATTCTTAATTGAGCTATATCCCGTTTTATCAAGGCTATTCATAACTTCTACCTCCATTTTACGTCTTTTCTCCGCTTCACGTAATTCTTTCTTCTTCTTCCAAATAGAAATGATTTCAACGGTTGCAATCCCCGCACCAATAAAAGCAGAAATTACTGCAAATAAATCGACAAAATCGAACTTCATGACTTTTTAGTTTTTTTATTATTACTTTCTTTAATATTCTCAGTTTCGTTATTATGGTCGTCTTTTTTAATGTCATCTTTGTATTTAATTATTCGATATTTAGCGTAAATTGCAGAAGCAACAGTGATACACCACACAAGAATAAATTGTATACTATGACTTTCGATATACGATGCATCTTTCACCTTAATTTGATAAAACATCCACAACGTGATAATAACTAATACCATAATTCCTGCCCCATATCCAACACCAATACCAGCAAACTTGAAGACACGGGAATCTTCAATCAAACTGAAAAGCAGAGTAAGAGCCGAAAAAACATAAAACCCATCCATTACCAACTTTGTGAACTTATTGATTAATAAAAACCCTCCATTTCCATCTTGAATCCACTCAAATAAACACCAAAAAAACACGGGAACAACTATCGGGAGTACCGTATTAGCAAAAAACCATGTAATCAACTTTTTTAGTATCATATACTTCAAATCTAATGATAACTATTTTGAATAATTCTCGTTGGAAACAATTTTAACCCTACTCTTTTTCGTCATTTTGTATGGAATTCAATTATAATATACTTTTCAAATTACTTAACTATATCATTTTCAATAAAAAACATCTTTTTAGATTTTGCTGGCAAAAGTACAATATTTTTCAACACGGTGAGCAATTTTTTGATTTTTTTGATAAAAAAATTCATTTCATTGTTTCACAACACATTACAAATCGAAAAATATACAAATAATGTGGTTTTATTCAGTTTGTGCCATTGGAGGTGTTATGCTCAAAAAACATTTGGGCTCATTAGAAAAACCGATGTGGCATGCCGAGGTGCATTTTTCCCTGACGATTATATACATTGAATTTTATAGGGACAGAATTTTTCCCTATGACTTTTAGGCAACTGATGGTAAAAATGCGGATTTTTCCATAAAGCACTTGCAGAATGGAAAAACGTTCGTAATTTTGCAGCACCAGAACCCGCCAAGCCTCTCAACGATGCTCAAATGTGCGGGTCGTTTTATTTTTATACCTATAACAAATCAATTTCCACAAGAATGGTGGCAAGAACCATTGTGGCAGTTGTCTTCCGTTAGAAAAATCTGCTACTCAAACCCAACATTATTCAAATTTTCCTACCTTTGTCGTCATGGAAAACAACGAGAAGAAACTGTTCCTTTTGGACGCATATGCATTGATTTACAGGGCTTTCTTTGCCTTGAACAAGAACCCGCGCCTCAACTCGAAAGGTGTCAACACCTCGGCGGTGATGGGCTTTTTGAACTCGCTCTACGAGATTCTGAAAAACGAGAAACCCACCCATATCGGCGTGGCCTTCGACGTGGCCGGCACTGCGCAACGGCAGGCCGAGTATACCGAATACAAGGCCAACCGCGAGAAGATGCCCGACGACCTCCGCGAGGCCATACCTTATATTATTAGGCTCATCGAGGCCTTCAACATCGCCATCTACGGCGTGGAAGGCTACGAGGCCGACGATGTCATCGGAACCTTGGCGAAAAAAGCTGAACAACAAGGCTTTACCACCTATATGATGACCCCCGACAAGGACTTCGGACAACTCGTCACCGACAAAGTCTTGCTCTACAAACCCGCCAAATTCGGCGAACCAGCGCAAATCTGGGGGCCAAAAGAGGTCTGCGAACGATACGGCATTAGTGAGCCCAAACAACTCATTGACATTCTGGGGCTTTGGGGCGATGCGGCCGACAACATCCCTGGTATTCCAGGCATCGGCGAGAAGACGGCAGCGATATTAGTGGGAAAATACGGCAGCGTGGAAAACCTCATCGCCCATGCCGACGAGTTAAAAGGCAAACAAAAGGAAAACGTCATCGAATTTGCCGAGCAAGGCTTGATGTCGAAGATGCTGGCTACCATCAACTTGGAGGTGCCAGTCGAGTTTAACGAAGAGGAACTTCGCGCCAAGGAACCCGATGTGCCTGCGCTAATGGCTTTGTTTGAGGAATTGGAGTTCAAGACCTTCGCCAAGCGCTTTTTGGACGACTACCACAAAGCACACCCAACGGAGACGGTGCCACAACCCACTGAAAAACAGCATTCTGCGCCCGACTTATTCAGCGATTCAAACGAGCAATTCGACCTATTCCGCCAAAGCGACAGCGGCCTGTTGGAGTTCTCCGACAAGGACTCGGCCAAAACGGTGAAACACGACTACAAATTGGTAGAAACCGAGGCTGACATCAAGACGTTAGTGGAACTTTTATCAGGCCCCGTTGTCCATAGATACACTCCCTCCGCAGCCCATGTCATTCCGAACGAGGAACGAGTGAGCGAATCTATGGGCTGCTCCAGTCGGTATGACATGGACAACAATGAACGCAAGCAGTTCGTCTTCGACACCGAAACCACTAACATCGACGTATATTCCGCCGAGTTAGTCGGGCTCTCCTTCGCCATCAAGGCACACGAGGCTTGGTATCTGCCCATGCCCGCCAACCGCGAGGAATGTCAGAAAAAACTGGAATTGATGAGACCTTTGTTCGAGAACGAAAGCATCCTAAAAATCGGACAAAACCTGAAATACGACATCTCCATGCTGGCGCAATACGGCATCGCGGTGAAAGGCAAAATGTTCGACACCATGCTGGCACATTACCTCCTCGAACCCGAGCAACGCCACAACATGGACTACCTCGCCGAGGTGTATCTCAACTACATCACTATCCCCATCGAGGACTTGATTGGCAAGGGACGACAACAGAAAACCATGCGCGAGGTGCCGATAGAGTTGGTCAAGGAATACGCCGCCGAGGACGCCGACATCACGCTGCAACTATATGAGAAATTGATGCCACTGCTAAAGGAAAACGGTGTGGAGAAGCTGTTCTATGAAATTGAGATGCCACTCGTCCCTGTGTTGAGTCGCATGGAGGCCAACGGCGTGAAGATTGACACGGAGAACCTGCAACAAATCAGCGAGGAATTTGGTAAAGAGATTCACAAAATTGAAGAAGAAATTTACACTTTGGCAGGCATGCCGTTCAACATTGCCTCGCCGAAGCAGTTGGGGGAAATCCTTTTCGAGAAACTGAAAATCGACGAGAAAGCCAAGAAGACCAAGACGGGACAATACGCCACGGGCGAGGAAGTGCTGCAAAAACTCTTGCACAAGCACGCCATCGTCCAAAAGATTTTGGATTACCGCTCCTTAACCAAGCTGAAATCCACCTACCTTGATGCACTGCCTGCTTTGGTCAACCCGAAGGATGGACTGATTCACACTTCTTACAATCAAGCGGTTACGGCAACGGGGCGATTGAGTTCCAACAACCCGAACCTGCAAAACATCCCCGTGCGCACAGCACAAGGTCGTGAGATTCGTCGCGCTTTTGTGCCGCGCAGTGAAGCCTATACCCTATTGGCCGCCGACTATTCCCAAATCGAGTTACGCATCATTGCCCACTTGAGTCAAGACCCTGCCATGGTCGCAGATTTCAACCTCGGCCACGACATCCACGCGGCCACAGCCGCCAAGGTGTTCCACGTACCGATGAGCCAAGTCACCAAGGAGCAACGCAGCCGCGCCAAGGCCGTCAATTTCGGTATCATCTACGGCATGTCGGCCTTTGGTTTGGCTGAAAGGATGGAGCTTTCACGCAGTGAGGCCGCTGACATCATCAAGAAGTATTTTGAGGAATACGCAGGCATTAAGGAATACATGAACCGCAGCATCGCTCTCGCTAAGGAACGCGGCTATGCCGAGACTATTCTGGGGCGCCGCCGTTACCTCCGCGACATCAATAGCTCGAACAGCGTAGTGCGCGGCTTCGCCGAACGCAACGCCATCAACGCACCCATCCAAGGCAGCAGCGCCGACATGATCAAAATCGCCATGATTGGCATCCACGAGGAACTGCAAAAACTGAAAATGCAGTCGAAGATGATCTTGCAAGTCCACGACGAATTGGTCTTCGACGCACATTTGGACGAACTCGACAAATTGAAATCCATTGTCGAAAACAAGATGGTGAACGCTTTGCCGCTGTCCGTGCCTGTGGTTGTAGAAATGAATACGGGAAGCAATTGGTTAGAGGCACATTAGCGAATACGGCGAAGATTACAACGGCGAATTAGACGAATTTTGCGAATTTCATTTGAGAAGACAAGAAAAAATTTCGTTTCATTCGCATAATTCGCCGACAAAAAAAGTGTAATTTTGCCGAAAATTCGCAACATGGCCATCCCAAGGGAAACAGTCGAACAGATTCTGCAAGCCGCTCATATCGAGGAGGTTGTGGGAGAGTTTGTTACGCTGAAAAAACGCGGGTCGAACATGTGGGGGAATTGTCCCTTCCACAATGAAAAAACGCCGTCGTTCAGCGTCAACCCTGCGCGAAACATTTTCAAGTGCTTCGGTTGCGGCAAAGCCGGCGACTCGGCCAAGTTCCTCATGGAACACGAGCACTACACCTATCCCGAAGCCCTGCGCTATCTGGCCAAGAAATACAACATCAAGATTGAGGAAAAGGAACAAACCGCCGAGGAAATCATGCAGCAGAGCCTCCGCGAGAAAATGTTCAATATCAACGAGTTCGCGGACAAGTATTTCGTGGATACCCTGTGGAATACCGAAGAAGGTCGCACTATCGGCTTGGAATATTTTCGCGAGCGCGGCTACCTCAACCCCATCATCGAGAAGTTCCACCTTGGCTACAGCCCTGCCAAATGGGATGCCTTCACTGAACACGCCAAAGAAAACGGCTACAGCGACGAACTGTTGGAGCAAATCGGCCTGTCCATCAAAGGCTCCAACGGCCTCTACGACCGCTACCACGGCCGCGTGATGTTCCCCATCCATAACCTGACGGGGCGCGTCATCGGTTTTGGTGGACGTATCCTCGTCAATGACAAGAAAAGTCCGAAATATCAGAACTCGCCCGAGTCGGAGATTTACGACAAGAAACATACACTTTACGGTATCTACTTCGCCAAAAACGCCATCGCCAAGCAGGACGAGTGCATCCTCGTAGAAGGCTACTTCGATGTGTTGCGGATGCACCAAATCGGCATTGAGAACGTGGTGGCCAGTAGTGGTACCTCACTCACGATGGAGCAGATTCGCCTTGTGAAACGCTACACGAAGAACATCACCATGCTCTATGACGGCGACGCGGCTGGTATCCATGCGGCCTTGCGCGGCACCGACATGATTCTTTCAGAGGGCATGAACGTGCGCGTGGTGGTGCTGCCTCCCGAACATGACCCCGACACTTTCGGTAAGGAATTTTCGACAGAATACGTCAGCAACTATCTGAAGGACAACGCTAAAGACTTCATCCGCTTCAAAACTGAACTGCTGCTGAAAGACGCCGAAAACGACCCCATCAAGCGAGGGCAGGTGATTAGAGACATCGTAGAGACCATTTCCGTCATCCCCGACAGCATTTTCCGCATTACCTACGTTAAGGAATGTAGCCGCATTTTGGACATGCCCGAGCAGACGCTCACCAACGAGTTGAACAAACTCTTACGGGCGAAGATGAAGAAAACCTTGGGCATTGAGGATAATGTGGTGCCCGAGACGGATACCACGACAGTAACGCCAAAACAGGACGAAACCCTTGAGGAACAGCTGCCTGCGGGCTATTATCAGGAACGCGAGTTGGTGAAGTTGTTGCTGATGTACGGACAAGATCTGATTGTTGACGAGCGCATTGACGAGGAAGGCCAACGGGTTCTGGAGCAAGTCACGGTGGCACAGTTCATCATCGACGACCTGAAAAATGACGGTTGCCTCTTCCTCGACCCCATCAACCGCAAAATCTTCGACCATTTCGACCAAGCAATAGACGAAGGCCATATCCCCGATGACCAATTTTTCGTTTCCAACGAGGACGAAGCCGTCTCGCAGCTTGCCGCCGACCTACTCTCCTCGCCTTACAAACTCGACCAATGGGAGAAACATGGCATTTTCGTCAAGCGAGAAGAGGATATGCTTCGCACCACGGTGATTTCATCGATTTACCGTTACAAAGACCTCATCATTGAAGGTCGCCGCAAGGCCATTGAAGAAGAGTTGAAAGCCGCCTCCAACCCTGACGACCAACTGATTCTACTCAAACAGAAGAAAGACCTTGACGACATCCGCAAGCAACTCAACAAGGAGTTGGGGATTGTTATTGCAAAGTGAAACCCTCTGTAAACCTTCATTGCGGGCTTGACCCGCAATCTCCCAAACGCCAAAAACTCACTCGTTCGGAATAGGAGATGGCGGATGTTCCTCCGCCATGATGGTTATAGGCTTAAAAGTAGTGAACCGCTGTTCTGTATCTTATCACCAAAAATAGAAGAAACTCACAACGCGGCAAAACAGTTCGCGGTACCAAGCCTGTTTCAATTCCAGATCGACATCTTTCGTACGGCTACGAAACACGTGGATGCGATAGAATAAATTGTGCGACCGCCACTCGCGCAGCATAGACTCTATATCACGCTGACATACAGCCATTTCAGAAGAAGATTGCTGCCTCACTGCTTCCAAAAACTCTCGCATTTCAGCCTTACTCCTCACCGTGCAAGAGTCGAGGATTTTGGTGTTGCTGGGCGTTGTTATGGCATTTTCGACGGGTATCATTCTGCTTGACGAAACACATGGCGTTGGGTGAGCATAAGCAGGAAAGCCAACAAAGCGCCCAAAACATCGGAGATGGTCATGGAAGCCCACACGCCCGTGAGTCCGTTGCCGCCTGCATTAATGAAAATGGTGGGGACAACGTAAATCATCGGGGCGAGGAAAAGCACCTGCCGCGAGAGGCTGGTGACGATGGCAATCCAAGGCTTGTCAATGCTTTGGAAGAAGTTGGAGTTGGTGATGGTGAAGCCCACCAAGGGGAACATCACCATCATGAAACGCATGGCGGGAATACCGATTTGGATGAGTTCCTCTTCCTTGGTGAAAGCTCGCAACAGAATATGCGGTATAGTTAAGGCCAGCAATGCCCCTATCGCGCCTATCAGCACGTTGACTTTCATGGTCAGGGTGTAGACGGATTTCAAGCGGAGGGGATGTCCAGCACCGTAGTTGTAGCCCGCAATAGGCTGCATGCCTTGGCATACACCGAGGATGAGCATGATGCTCAAACTGCCAAAGGTGTTGACGATACCGTATGCACCCACGGCAAGGTCGCCACCGTAGCGTATCAGCTGGCTGTTGAGCAAGGCCACCACACCCGAAGCCGCCACGTTCATCAGGAAGGGACTCATGCCGATGAGCAGGATGTTACGGAAGATATAGAGTTTGGGCTTCCATGCATGGCGACGGAAGCGGATGAAGGAACTGCGTTGCAGGAAATGCCAGATAGCGACAATGGCAGTACAGCTCATGGAGATGGTAGTGGCCCATGCCGCGCCGGCGATACCCCAATCCAAGACATAGATGAACAAGGCGTCGAGGGCGATATTGAGGATGGCGCCGCTCACCATGATCCACATTGACTTTTTGGGATAGCCCGTGGCACGAATCAAGCCTGTCAGGTTGAAGGTAACGGTGGTCATGAACATACCAGGCAGTACGATGTCCATGTATTCACGGGCGAAGGCGATGGTATCCGCCGAGGCGCCGAACAAGGTCAAAATCTTGTCCATGAAGACATAACCACCCGTGACGAAAAGGAAACCGAAGAAGAAAGTCAGCAAAAGGCTGTTACCCAAGATGTTTTCGGCCCAGTTGTAGTCTTTCTTTCCCAGCACAATAGACATGCGAGCCGACGAGCCGACGCCCACCAATGAGCCAAAGGCATGGACGATGTTCATGACAGGCATGGTGATGGCCAAGCCCGCAATGGCGAGAGCACCCACGCATTGCCCCAAAAACACACGGTCAATGATGTTATAGACCGACGCGATGATTTGGCTAACGATAGAAGGCAGTGCATACATCCACAACAAACGGCGGATGCTCTCGGTTTCTAGTTCCTTTGTCCTGTCAATCTGATTCATACCCTGGCGGCTGTTTTGAGGGCGCAAAAGTACAAAATTTCAGCGAAAACATTACTCCATGCGCACCGTGCGGTTCAGCCATTGGCAGAAATCCTTGGTTTTCTCGAACTCGGCCAACACCCAATCGACGAGATGCGGGTCGAAGAGCTGCTGGTCGGTCACTTCCTGCATAAGGAGCCAGTCACGTTGCTTGAACAAATCGGCTTGCGGGTGGTCTTTCGGATAGCCGTTGGGCACTCGTTTCATGGCGCGACTTGTGTCAAGGTCGAATCCGTGGGCTTTGGAAATGCTTTCCGCCAAAGGCTCGCCGTTGAAGAGGATTTCGTTGCGGATGGTCTTCAGCATGGCCGTGTCGGGCATATACATTCCCGTGCAGAGCATGTTGTGGCCAAGGTATTCCGACTCCTTCGCCTCAATGTGGAAATAATAGCCACTCAACATGGATTTCTTGCCTTCGGGACAGACGAACACGCCGAAATGGGTCTTGTAAGGCCGCTTGTCAGGGGAAAAACGTGTGTCGCGATAAAAACGATAGGTGCAGTCCTTCAGCGTTAGGCCTTTGCAGTTGTCGTCAAACTTCTGCACACCAGCGATAATCTGCTCGGCGAGGGCGTTGAAGTTGGCCTGCGCCTTTTGGTATTCTTTCTTATGCTCCTGAAACCACGGACGGTTGTTGTTGCGGAGGATGTTTTCCAAAAAGGTTGTTATTTCTTCCATAGATTTTTTCAAGGTTTCAGGGCTTGCCATCTCGCGGTAGCGACAACGGGGCATGCCCCGTTGTTGGCAAAGCCCGGTATTTATTTCATCAACAATTTCAATGTTTCGCAAAATCCGCACTCATTCTCGATTCGCAACAGGTAGAAACCCTTGGCCAAGCCACCAAGCAGCAACTCAAACTGTTGCTTGCCTTCGCCAAAATACTCGGTCTCCGACATAACTACCTGACCTTGAAGCGAACAAATCTCAAAGCGAACTTGACTTTCTTTCGGATTATTGAAATAGACCGTCGCGACACTCGTGGCGGGATTGGGCGCTATGCTAGCCTGCATACGAGGTTGGTCCGCTTCCGAGACACCCAAGTGGGCATCCACGGCGATTTTCATCGTCACGGGAAGGTGGTCGGAAGCGTCATACAAAGCATCAGCGACCTCAGCGGGAACAGCTATATTTGGATTATTATCTTGGTTGACGCTTTGGTTAAAATGACGGCCATCATTGCCGATAGCCCTATAAGAACCTTGCACATATCGCAAGTGATTGTAACTGAAGGCAATCTCATCGGCCATCAGAATAAAGTCGAAACGATCGTCGAGGCCGCCGCTTGAGAAGCACTCGTCGGAATAGCTTCGTGTGGCTTGCGTGTGAAATTGGGCATATTGGCTGTTGTTGTTCCACTCTCCCACCCCACCGACACTATACAGCGGGTCAATGAAGCAGACTTGCGGATTGCTGTAAGTCTGGGTGAGCAGCCGATAGCCGCTCTCGCTGGCACCATACATATTGAAATCACCCATAATCAGCACGTTATCATTGGCATAATGCTGGTTGATGTAATCCATCACGGTCTGCATCAGGGCGCGGCGCGAGGCTTCGTAGCCTTGTCCCGCCTTGGGATGGGCCTCAATGCAAATCAGCTTGATGGTGTCGCCCGCCGCAAGACTTTTTGTTTTCAGATACAGTTCGTAAATATCGGTATCCCTCGGGTTGGTGCGCAGGGCCACATGGCTTTTCAACTCCATCTTGCGCGAGTCGTAAAAGATGTGATTGATGATGTTGCTGCCCGCATAGTTGATAATATTATCTGATTTCCAATAGGTTACACCATTAATATTTAGGTTGTGTTTCAAAAAATCGGTAAGCAGGGCTTGTGTGGCGCCAAACTCACAGACGGTCAGGATGTCGGGCTTCACGTAGTCCTTCAAAATGCGGATACATTCATCCTTGCGCTGCGTGTTGTTGTTGGTCTCATAGCAATCTGCAAAACCGCTGTTGTAGTTGCCGTATTCCAACAGGTTATACTGCATGATGGTGATTGTATCCTGGGCCTGCGTCGGCAAGACAAATCCGAGGATACATAATATAATAAGGAGTATCGCGTTTCTCATCTTGAGTAAAATTTGTGCAGCAAAAGTAAGAATTTTGGCGCGATATTTGAATAAATCCTATTTTTGCAACGTAATATCATCATGAAAAACAACATCAAAATCGGAATTTTGGGCTTTTTCGCCCTGCTAATGGCGGTCACATCGTGCTGCAAGAAGCCGGAGGAATCCACCAATAAGTTGATTGCTGGTCACTATGGCTGTGAACAATACGTCAGCTGCCGCACCAATGACGACGGTACACAACGCTGGGACACCATACATTATGAGGCCTGTGCAGGTGGCGAATATGAGCTTTTCTTCAACGAGGACGGCTCGGGGCTGTTGATGCTCAACAATAGTCCAGCCCTCATCAAGAAGTTCTCCTGCTCCTTCTATTACGACACCGTCAACCAAATCATCAACATTGAAGGCGAATCGTGGCTCTATGCGCTTTACGGCTCGCTCTTCCTCGACGAAAACCATGCCGAATTCCACGTTGACGAGCTGACCAACTCTATTCTCGTAGCCTCTTGGACCAACACAGTCAGCGAACCTACACCTTTTTTTGAACGATTTTTCTTAAAACGAATTGATTAACAATAAAATACATTAAAAAATGAAAAAGATTGGAATTTTCACCTTGTGCGCTGTTTGCGCTTTCCTTTTTGCCTCATGCGGTAAAGACTACCATGCTTTCGTTGGCACCTGGGGCGTTGAAAAAATCGAGTACTACAACATCGACTACGCGGGCAACCCCATCGCCAGCACCATTGAGACTTCAACCTTCGACCCAGAGGATACCAACAATGGCATTCATCTGGTATTCAGAGAGAATAAAACTGGTGAAATGCGCGACAGTGCCATCGATACCGTATGGATTGTGAACGAAGAAACGGGGGAATACGATTCTTATATCTACAACCCCGACACAGTCCTGGTGTACAACTTCACCTATTCATACGATAAAAGTGAATCGGTTCTGTATATGACCGTGGATTATACCTATCCTTATACCTATACGCGCACTTTCATGACAAAAATACTCAATCTGACCGACAATTCGTTCAGTTATGAAAACGAATACCTCAACAACTACGTGGAACACGCCTACATGAAACGAATTTCGAAGACGCCTACCAAGTCGGCCACTCGAAACAAGCCGATGCGGTTGCATAAGCCTGGGTCGTTGTTGAACGACAGATAAAGAAAAATCGGGCTGGACTTCAGCCCGATTTTTTTATTCCACATAAAGCAACAAGCCTTTCAAGTACGCCCCTTCGGGGTGGAAGATGTTGATGGGATGGTCGGCGGGCTGCGCTAACTGATCGATAATCCTCACGTTACGCTTTGCTTCGATGGCAGCGGCGGTGACGATACCTTGGAACGTAGCCTTGTCAACGGCCTGCGAGCAGCTGAAAGTGGCAATCAATCCACCTTTTGCCACACGCTTGATGGCCTCCGCGTTGATGAACTTATAACCACTCAAGCCACGGTGTCGGTCCTGATGCCTTTTGGCGAACGCCGGCGGATCGAGAATGATAAAATCGAAGGCACCTTCGCGCATGTCCGTCACATAGTCTTTCATATCGGCCACAATGCAAGGATTTTCCTCGATGGAATAGCCGTTGAGTTCGAGATTGGCCTCGGCCATGGCCAGTGCCTTTTTCGACGTGTCGACCGTCACAGCACGACGCGCCCCACCTTTCAATGCCGCGATGGAAAAACCTCCCGTATAGCCGAACGCATTGAGCACGGTGCGACCTTCAGAGAGTTGTCGTATCAGCTCGCGATTGTCACGTTGGTCAAGGAAAAAGCCTGTCTTTTGGCCCTCCTCCCAGTTGGGGAGATAAAGGCTGTCGTTTTCCACTATCTTCTCATCCATCTGACCACCAAACAAATAGCCATCGGCGACGGCCTCGTCTTCCTTGCCCATGCGTTGCATGGCGTCGGCACTTTTGTTGTAGATGGCTTGCAATCCGAGGTCGGTCACCAACTTGAGAGCTCGGACGATTTCCATCAAGTGAAGCGCCATGCCTTCGGTCTGGGCTTGCACCACGGCAGTATGACCATAGATGTCGACGATAAGTCCCGCCAAGCCATCGCCTTCAGAGTGAACAAGGCGGTAGCAGTTGGTATGCGGATTGCCGACCAAGCCCATGCGCTTGCGCACCTCAACAGCGCGGTTGAACTTTTCCAAGAAAAACCATTCGTCGATTTTCTTGTTTTCGAAGCAGAGCATCTTCACGGCGATGCTGTCCGACTCACAGAAGCCTGTCCCAAGGATGTTGCCATCGTAATCAGTAACGGTGACGGTGTCGCCGGCCTGCAGACCTTCTGCGGCATCGTGGATGGCGCCAGAGAACACCCAAGGATGGAAACGGCGCAAGGCGACATCTTTGCCTTGCCCGAGCCGGATGACCGGATAGAGAGGAGTTTGTTGCATTTCGTTTAGAATTTTGGGGCAAAAATACAATTTTTCCCAACCGATTCCGTAACTTTGCACCAAAATCGAATCAGCAAATATGAACAACTCTTTCACCATCGGAGGACAAATCGTCGACCTTGTCAATTCAAGGATCTTCTCGGGCGTGGTCGTCGTTGAGGACGGCAAAATCACCAAGATTGAGGAACAGCCTGTGGGCAACACGCAATACATCATGCCAGGCTTCGTCGACGCGCATGTGCACATCGAAAGTTCGATGCTTGTACCTTCGGAGTTCGCCCGATTGTCCGTCTGTCACGGCACGGTGGCTACCGTCAGCGACCCGCACGAAATCGCCAACGTGCTGGGCAAGGAAGGCATTAAGTACATGATTGACAATGGAAAGAAAGTGCCGTTCAAGTTTTTCTTCGGTGCGCCGAGTTGTGTGCCTGCCACTGCTTTCGAGACAACAGGCGCCACCCTCGATGCCAACGACATTGAAGAACTGATGGCTTCCGACGACATCTATTATCTCTCGGAGGTGATGAACTACCCTGGCGTCGTCAATGAAGACCCTGAATTGATGCGGAAAATTGAAGCTGCTAAAAAACACGGAAAGCCCATTGACGGACATGCGCCAGCGGTGACGGGCTCCATGTTGCAGAAATATGTGGGTGCGGGCATCACCACCGACCATGAGTGTTTCCGCCTTGCTGGGGCTTTAGAGAAAATCAGTTTAGGCATGAAAATCCTCATCCGCGAAGGCAGCGCGGCCCGTAACTTCGAGGCACTGATTCCTTTGATGGAGTCGCATCCCGACAAGCTGATGTTCTGCTCCGACGACAAGCATCCCGATGAGTTGGATGATGTCCATATTGATGTGCTGGTGCGTAAGGCTATTGCGTTGGGTTACAATGTGATGGATGTGTTGAAAGCGGCCTCGCTCAATGCTGTCAAACATTACAACCTCAACGTGGGCTTGCTGCAACTGGGCGACGATGCTGACTTTATCGTTGTCGACGACTTGCGCCATCCCGCTGCCAAGCAGACCTATATCAGAGGCGTGCTTGTGGCCGAAAACGGTGTTTCGAACATCCACTACAAGGAAACCGATACCCCGAACAACTTCAAAGCGGAGTACATTTATGCCGACGACCTTTTCCTGCCCGATGTGGGCAAGAAAATCAAGGTCATCGAGTGTCAGGACGGGCAGCTAATTACCAAGAGTTTTGTCACCGAACCCAAGGTGGAAAACGGAGGCATTGTGAGTGATGTTGAGCGCGACATCCTGAAAATCGTGGTCGTCAACCGCTACCGACCTTCCAAACCTGCTGTGGCTTTCATCAAGGGCTTTGGGCTGAAACGCGGGGCCTTGGCTTCGAGCGTGGCGCATGACAGCCATAACATTGTTTCTGTAGGTGTCACCGACAAGGACATCCTTCATGCGGTCAACCTACTTATTGAGCACACGGGCGGCGTGACGGCCTATTGCGGCACAGAAATGGTCGCCGTGCCGCTGCCCGTGGCCGGACTGATGAGCAACGAAGACGGTTACGAAGTGGCACAAGCCTACCAAAACGCTGATGCGCTTGCAAAACGTTTGGGTTCAACGCTTTATGCACCATTTATGACCTTGGCCTTCATGGCCTTGTTGGTCATTCCCGAGCTGAAAATCAGCGACCAAGGTTTGTTTGACGTCAAAAAGTTTGCCCTCACTTCAATCTACGAAGACTGATGGAACTGCACCGTTGCCAACCTGCTGATTTACAAGCTGTCATCGACTTGAACGAAACGGTTTATGCAGCCTTACCCGACAAGTCGGTGCTGCGCCACAACTCACCCGAGATGATTGCTTCGTGTTTGGAGGAACCTAACGTCACTCTGGGCTATTGGGATGGTAACTTATTGGTAGCTATTGGGATGCTTTATGTGCCGCAATGCTTGGAAGAAGACCATTTCCACGACCTTGATTTGCAAGGCAATTTCAAATCCGCCAATCAGAAACTGTTTCTTGTTCGGGAAGGTTATCGTGGTTTGGGCTTGCAAAGAAAACTCATCCGCGAGGTGGAAAAGATTGCCTTGGCGCGAGGCTACAACGTGCTTTGCACTACGGTCGCGCCAAACAACGCATACAGCATCAACAACTTCCTGAAAGAAGGCTATATCTACGCCAAGACCGAACAAAAATATGGCGGCTTGGTAAGAAATCTGTACTACAAAATTCTTACTTGCTGACAATCAATTTTTTGCAGCAGTTTCCCGCCTTGACAAAATACATCCCGTCAGCCAAGGAACTGATATTCAACTTCCCTCTCCCTTTCAGCACCAACTGACCAGTGAGGTCGTAAATGCCGACCTCGTCTTGTGTGTCCACTTGAATGAAATCCTTAGCAGGATTGGGATAAACCGTCAAATCGCTTTCTGTTTGTTCACTCAAACCCGTGACATCCAGCGTTTTGGTGAAGAAACGTATGATTTCCTCGTTGTAGTCGATGTCGTAGTTGCCGCCACGATACCAACGGTGTAGGCCGTTGTTCACCTTGAGGAAACCGACACGCGAGTCATTGTCGCCGTTGAGATAGGAATACATCTCAAAAGTCAGGCCATCATTTTGAGCATCAGGATATTGCTCTACAATGGTATCCGTGCATTGATTGAAGTTGTGCCAATAGTTCACCGTTTGCTCGACGGGCAGACCAACACAATAGGAGCCGTAGTTCTGATAGTTAACCATCGCGCCGTCATACGAGATTTGTTCGTCGTTGGTGCCAAAGATTTGCAGGATGTCGACGTTGGCCACAGGCGTAATTGTTTCCATGTCGTTGCCCACCAGTCCGCTCACCGCAGCGATGGCATTGATGCGGTCGCCATGCTCGATGGCCATACGGTGGCACATGAAACCACCCAACGAGAAACCGGCGAAGAAGACACTATCAGCACAGATGTTATGTTCCTCATTGACAGCATCCAAAGCAGCTAGGATGAAGCCTACGTCGTCGACACCATCACTGACGGTAATGTCATAATTGAAAGGAATACCGTAAATGGTCACGGAGAAATGAATGGTGACACCGGCAGCCCAGGCATTACCAAAATCCTGACCGCCAAAGCCTGGAATTTCAAAATTGAAATCAAGAGCTTGGGGGGCTACGACAATCCAACCCTTCTGGTCGGCAACGGATTGTATTCCAGTGGAATGGAAAAAGTTAAGTGCCTCATCGCCCAGACCATGCAACATAAACAAAACGGGTGCTTCTGTCGCAGCAGTGGCTGGCACGTATTGGACATATTGTCGTTCCTGACCGCCCCATGTGAGGGTTTTCGTTTCTTGCGCGTTGAGTGTCAAGGCTGTAAAAGCCATGATTAAAAGGATAAATGCTTTTTTCATTTGAGTTTAATTTGATTTTTGGTGCAAAGATAGCATTTTCAATATTTATGACCCATCATTTTGTTGGGATTATTAAAAAATATACTATTTTTGCAATCATAATAAACCACAATGAAATTTAACTTAAACTAAATCATTATATTATGAAAAAATTATTCGCTATCGTGGCCTTAGTAGCCGCAATGTCCTTCGCCGGAAATGCACAGGCGCAAATCATCGCTTATCTGGGTTACGCTCCAGAAACTTTCAAATTAACTGATAGTTACAATAGCACTTACTCTTACAGCTATTATTTTCAAGGCTTTAACATGGGTGGGGCTTATAATTTTGAATTGCCTTTTGTTTCAGGATTAGGCGTTACACCTGGTTTACAATTTCGCATGAACATCAGAGGTCATGATGCATGCACCGACACACAGATTCTTATCGATGTTCCCATTCTTGCCAATTATGCCATTCCTGTGACCAAAGACATTACTGTGGCGCCTTTCGTCGGTCCCATGCTGAGTATTGCATTGAGTGGTAAAACAAAGGGTAACTCTACTGATTATTCACTAAATTGGTATGGAGAACATGGTGATTATAATCGTTTCAACCTGTATGGTGTCATTGGAGTAGCGGGAAGCTATACCAATTTTATGTTGTATGCGGGCTACCGATTTGGTCTTCTTGACATTCACAAGGCGCCTGGCTTCAAAATAAAAACTAACGGGTTTTTCCTAGGCGTTGGTTATTCCTTCTGATTCATGTGGGTATGGGGTTGAATCCATGAATTTCAGCACAATGTCGAGGATTTCATCCCCGAAAAGCTTTACACTTTTCGACCCCATACCTTTCACTTCTTTCAAAGCTATCATGGTTACTGGTTTTGCTTGGGCAATAGCTTTCAAAGTTTTGTTGTGGGCAATGGTGAAGGCAGGTACATCAGCGTCTTGTGCTTTTTGAAGCCTCCATGCTACCAAAGCGGCATACAGTGGACTCTTGTCCATCGTGTCGTCCTTGATTTCGACCTTCTTTTTAGCACTCTTTTCCGTTTCAATCACCTTCACCGATTTGGTTTTCTGATAAGTCATTACGCTAAAGCCTTCTTTACAAGCCTCAAGACAACTGGATTTCAGCGAGATGTCTTCCTGAAGTTGTTTCAAAGCCTCGGCAATTTGCTCGTTCACAGCTTTGTTGTCAGTCTTGAAAGGCAAATCGAACAATCCCGTTGTAATGGTTTTCAGATGCTCATCAAAATACGCCACACCTTTTATTAATCGCTCTTGCAATGGTTGGTTTTGCTCACATGACGGTACTTCAGCATGAAGGCGTTGTATTTGGCTCTCAAACTTGATGCCGACCGAACAAAGTTCTTCATGAATGCGGTTACGCCGCGTTGAAAGCTCTTGGATCATCGGGCCTTCAAACAAAGTGTCGTTGTCGTAAATCACCTTCATCAGTTTGCCGAAGTCCTTGTAAATGCCATCAAAGTCGATGAGTTCGAGCATGGTTTCCAATTCATATTCGTGGCGCAGTTGGTCGACTTTGGCTTGCGTGGGTTCCTTTTCGGGCAAAGTCTCAACGAACTGATTGACAGAGAAATCATTGATCAAGGCGTTGGAAGTAATGCGTGTCTTCAGCACAAGGCCTTCCAAAGAGGTGCAGCGGCTCAAGGCGACATACACCTGTCCATGGGCGAAGGCTTGTCCTGCATCGACGATGACTTTGTCAAAGGTGAGGCCTTGGCTTTTGTGGATAGTCACGGCCCAAGCCAAGCGCAGCGGAATCTGGGTAAAACTGCCAATTTCTCTCTCTTCAATCTCTTGATTTTCAGCATTGATGGCATATTCCATATTTTGCCATTTCAGTCTCGGGACGATGATACGCTCACCCTCGCTTTCCACACTGACGGTGCCTTCTGACTCGTCATACCCGACCAGCACCCCGATTTTGCCATTGTAGAAAGCCTTCTCTGGATTCGGGTCGTTCTTCACAAACATCACCTGCGCCCCAACTTTTAACTCCAATTCTTCTTTGGTGGGATAAGTATTTTCAGGGAAAATGCCATCGATTTCTGCTTTGAAAGTCAATGGTTTTTCTTTGATAGCTGCCAGTTTTGATTCATTGATCTGATCGGCTTGGTAGTTGTGGGTGGTCAGTGTAATGTAGCCCTCCCTGTCTTTCGGCTTGAAGTCAGGTTTGAAGCGCGTGTTAAGCAAACGCACACATTCCGCATCCATTTTATTGTCACGCACCTTATTTAATAAAGTGATAAAGTCTTCGTCGTGCTGACGGTAGATGTGCTCCAACTCCACACAGACGTAAGGAGCCTTTTTCAGCACGTGGCTACCAAAGAAATAAGTCGTGTCATAATACGGCGCCAGCACTTCCCACTCTTCAGCTTTAGCCACAGGCGCGAGTTGGTGCACATCGCCAATCATGAGAAGTTGCAGTCCGCCGAAAGGTTTTTGCGAGCGGCGCACACGACGTAGCACTGTATCAACAGCATCCAAAACATCGGCGCGTACCATACTGATTTCGTCGATGATGAGCAGGTCAAGGCTGCGTATAAGATTGATTTTCTTTTTGTTGAGTTTTTGAAGTTGTGCGGCAAAAGATTTGGAATTGGAACCGCCCCAAGCCTTACTGCCCGTTGCGTCCTCGGGCAATTGCGGACCGAAAGGCAACTGGAAGAAGGAATGGATGGTTTGTCCACCCGCGTTGATGGCGGCCACACCTGTAGGCGCTACCACGACCATGCGTTTGTAGGTCTTCAGCGGCAGGTTCTTCAAGAAGGTAGTCTTTCCTGTGCCCGCCTTTCCCGTGAGGAAGATGTGCGAGTCAGTGTAAAGCACCAGCTCTTCGACAAAGTCAAGTTTTTGGTTGACAAAGGTTTGCTGTGCCATGTTTTGGATTGCGTTCATTTGGCTAAAGTAGGAAATCTTTTGATTCATCGTAGATAATTTTTTTTCATTCTTGTGGTGGGGCTTTAGATTTTGTTGTAATTTTGCAGGCAGTTGGTCGCGGACAACGGAACGAAAAACAAATGGATTATCAAGACGTGAGGGACGGGCCAATAGGCATGATACCTCCCGCGATAACACACAAAGCCTTCCTCATCGGGAGGCTTTTTTTATAAGTCGCTTGTAAAGTGTGTGGAAAGCGAGACTTTTATTCCTCCCTATACGAATTTCCTCAACATATACATATAGGTTGCCTATCGTTTTGCGATAGACCAAAGTCTTCAACTTGTGTTTCTTGGTTTTTTTGTCGGAAATAATCACTTTATCGCGGTATTTAATAATGTATGGGATAAGGAGATAATCTTCAAGAGTCAAAGGAGTCCTGTCATTGCTCTTGTTGCCGTGTCGCGATTCGGAATGTCTTACTCCAGTACTCTCAATTACATGTTTGTAGCCTGTCAGGTCAATACCTTCTTTTTGGGCTAATGCCATCAGTTCCTCATCAACCTCGTAATCGATGATGGCAAACTTGTAATCGCACTTTTGGTTAATCATCTCTATCAGTTCCTCAAAAGGAATTTTCGCTGGATGCTCTTTGTCGAATGGTTTCTTGTTCGTCATAGCTTAATGTACTTTCTTTTCCGCCGCAAAAATGCAAACCCTGTCAAGAAAAAGCCGTTGATTAAACGTTTGTTGTCGACAGTAGTCGTTTGCTGTCGTTTGCTGTCGGATAAATTATTGTAAATCAATGATTTTATAATATTTCTTTTGAAATGTGATTATTTTCCTATCTTTGTGGCGATTTTTCTGCTGAAACAAACAACAAAATATCATCAATATGAAAAAAGTATTCACTGCAATCGTGGCTTTGGCTCTTGTTTTTTCCTTCGGGAAGGCCAATGCCTGCACCAATTTCCTGATTACCAAAGGCGCCTCTACTGACGGCTCCTGCATGATTTCATACGCTGCCGACAGCCATGTGCTTTATGGCGAGCTCTACCACTACCCCGCTGCCGATTGGCCAGCCGATGCCATGCGCGACGTGTACGATTGGGACGGCGGCATGTTCCGCGGCCAAATTCCCGAAGTGACGCACACCTACAACGTGGTCGGCAACATGAATGAATGGCAGCTCGCCATCGGCGAAACGACCTACGGCGGCCTTGAATGTCTTTGGGAAAGCCCTGGCATCATCGACTATGGTAGCCTGATTTACATCACCTTGCAGCGCGCCAAGACCGCTCGCGAAGCCATCAAGTGCATGGGCGAACTGGTGGCCAACTATGGGTATGTCAGCGAAGGCGAGTCATTTTCGATTTGCGATACCGAAGAGTGTTGGATCCTCGAAATGATTGGCAAGGGCAAGCAAAACAAAGGTGCCGTGTGGGTGGCTCTCCGTATTCCCGATGGCTATGTGAGCGGTCACGCCAACCAAGCCCGTATCACCACCTTCCCGCTGGCCAAGAAGAACAAGACCAGCATCACTTTCAAGAACATCGACAAACTCCTGAAAGACCCGAAAATTGACTGCGTCTATGCCGATGATGTCATCAGCTTCGCCAAGGACAACAAGCTCTATGCTGGTCCCGATGAGCAGTTCTCGTTCTCGGATGTTTACAATCCTGTCGACTTCAGCGGCGCCCGTTTCTGCGACCTGCGCGTGTGGGCCATGTTCAACAAGGTGACTGACAACATGAAGGACTACTGGGGCTATGCCACGGGTCGCGACATCAAACGTGTGCAGCCTTACACCGCTGGCATGTGCCAAACCCCCGACAACTTCCCAACCAATCGTATGCCCTTGTGGGTGAAGCCCAATAAGAAAGTCAGCGTACTCGATATGATGGACTTCATGCGCGACCACCTCGAAGGCACCGAACTCGACATGTCGCAAGATGTGGGCGCTGGCCCGTTCCATTGCCCCTATCGTTGGCGTCCGATGGAATTTGAAGTGAACGGTGCAACCTACGTGCATGAGCGCACTACCGCCACTCAACAGACTGGCTTCAGCTTTGTGGCCCAAAGCCGCGGTTACCTTGATTGGCCCATCGGCGGTATCATTTGGTTTGGTGTCGACGATACTGACAACACCGTCTATTGCCCGATGTACACCTGCATGAACGAGATTCCCGAGTGCTTCCGCGAAGGCAATGGCTCGATGACGGTATGGTCGGAGACCTCCGCTTTTTGGACCTTCAATGAGATGAGCAACTGGGCTTACACCAAATACGACTACATCCACCCTGAAATTCGCGAGCGCCAACATGCCATGGAGACCAATTGGGTGGAGAAAGCCGTTCCCGAACTCGACAAGCGCGTGGCCACCATCAAAGGCTGGGATGCCCAAGTGATTGCACTGACGCAATTCTCCTGCAACCAAGCCCAGAAGATGACCCAAGCCTGGAAGAAGTTCTACCACGACTTATTCATGAAGTATGTGGACGGCAACCTGAACACGCCCGGTCAACCCGTGCCGAATCAAAAGTATGTGCCCATCAACAGCAAGCACCCCAAGTACAGCGACGAGTACTATCAGATTCTCATTGAAAAGACAGGGGATAAGTATAAAGCCTATTAATACGCAATGCCGAATAGCAAAGCCCCCAATATAGTCAACGCTATATGAAAAACACTCCATTTAGATTAGTTATCGCATGGTTTTTGGTGTTATTTCCTAGCCTAATCTATGCCCAATTATTGGTAACACCAGCATCGGAGTTACCAGGATGGAGTGCGGATTCTCTTGTGAGAAACATCTTTTTAAATACGGGTGTAACTGTATCCAATGTGCAATTCAATGGTTCGTCGGATACTATCGATTGCAACAACATCGGTATTTTTGAGACTGGCCCTATTCCTACCAATTTGGGAATAGAATCCGGAGTTATCATTGCAACAGGTAATGTAAACGTTGCTGCTGGACCCAACAACAATACGGGTTATCATATAGCCACTAACTGTAATACATATTATGATTCAAACCTGGCATCTATTGCCACTTCAGGCATCTACGATGTTGCTGTTTTGGAGTTTGATTTTATCCCATGGGATAGCGTCCTGACATTTAACTATGTGTTTGCTTCGGAAGAATACATGGAGTATGTAGGGTCGGAATACAACGATGTTTTTGGTTTCTTTGTGACAGGCCCCAATCCTGCTGGCGGTAATTATTATAACCAAAACATGGCCGTCATACCCGATACCTATGAAGTGGTCAGTATCAACAATGTGAACCAGCTCCACAATTCTGAGTATTATGTGAACAACTATAATGGTGCCACCATCCAGTTTGATGGTTTCACTACCTTATTGGAGGTGCGCTTCGATGTGGTTCCCATGGAGTATTACCATCTCAAGATGGCCATTTGTGATGTGGATGACGACCTGTGGGATTCCGGAGTGTTTTTACAATCCAACAGTTTGTCAACCAACGCTGCTGTACTCTGGGTTAACGACGAGCCTGCAATGGAACATCCGGAAGGTTTTGACGTTTGCATAAACGACTCGGTTTATTTCGACGTTAGTGTCAGCTTCACTCCTTCCGACATCGTATGGAACTTTGGCGACGGTTCTACAGGACACGGCGCTCCCATCGCGCATCTTTACCCCGAGACTGGCGATTATGAAGTGACTTGTGACCTTTACGAACTTGTCCAAGGTCAAAACACCCATGTATTGACTCTGTCCACCGTACTTCATGTCCACGAAGGTGCTCAAGCTGAATTGTGGCATACTGCATGCGATTACTACAATTGTATGGGGCAAATTCTCACCGAGTCTGGCGATTATGTCGTTACTGGTCAAACCACAAGTGGCTGTGACAGTACCTTGTTGCTCCATCTTACCATCAACTATAGTGCCACCGTATACTTAGACGAGGTTGCCTGCGAATCCTATAATTGGCATGGTACCAATTACACAGAATCCGGCGTTTATGAGTATTGGGATCATACCTACGCAAGATGCGACAGCCTGGTCATACTGAATCTTACCCTATTCAATAACTACAACCAAGAGGAGGAAGTTTACGCTTGCGACAGCTATTATTGGAGAGGTGTTGAATACACGCAAAGCGGCACTTATAATGATGTGCATTCGGGTCCGGCTGGGTGCGACAGTACATTTACCCTCTATCTTACCCTTGGACACAGATATGACATCAGCATCAACGATACCGTTTGCGACTTTTATCCATGGGCTTCTGCCCCAGGAGGTTATATCACCCAATCTGGCCATTACAATTATACGGGGCAAAGCATTGGCGGTTGCGACAGCATAGTTGACCTTGACCTTGTGGTTAATCAAACGCCACATCTTGAAATTCTCGGCTTGGATGAAGTTGCCATTTCCACGGATCTTTGGCCGGGCATTTATAACTATTGCCTTGCCGATTCTGCTGAACTGCACGGTTGTGACATCCATTGGTCGTGCTCCAACCCGAATTGGATTGTGATACCAAAGGCCAACCCTGTTTGGTGCGGGCTCATCGCCAGAACCCTCGGGCAAGCTACCCTCACAGCCGTTTCAGATTGCGGATATGGTTGCGACACGCTATGCTCTTTGGACATCAATGCCTCTTATTTCGACTTGGATGAAGTAGAGGCGCAAGCGATAACCCTCTTCCCCAATCCTGCACAAGGAAAAGTTACACTTCATGCTCCACAGTTGCGTCAGGTCAAGTTTTGCAATAGTCTTGGGACGGTTTCCAAACACTTATACTTTGACTCGACCGACGCGGTGAATATCGACATAAGCGACCTGTCACAAGGGGTCTATTTTGTTGAGATAGTCACTACCCAAGGCAAAGCTTCAAAAAAACTAATTGTAACAGAATGACAGCCATGAAAAAAACAGTTATTTATTTGATAATCGCTGTCAATGTCCTGTTAGCGATGACGCAATGCAAAAAAGAGTCTGTCGCAGGCGACTCTGTCATATTGTTAGGTACGGAGAGCTATGTGAGAAAACTGGCGGAGATGATTCCCGTAGAGTGGCAGGACGATTTTTTTACCTATTACGGAGAAATACCACAAGGATATATACCTCCCAATATAGAAGGGGAATATGTTATCAGCCCCAAACAATTCGTTTATTCCAATTTCATCGATTTATTCGATAATTTGGACATGCATCTGAAAATCACGGATCAACATAATCGCGTGGCCATAGTTGACTTCTACGAAGGAGAAACCATACATACCGATACCGCTTACATCATGGGTTCCGGGCCAAACTTCAGCTTGTATTTTGAGGAAAAACGAAAGCTGGACTTTTACGGTGACATCACTACGGTGAAACGGGTCGTTCTGTTCACAGGCGAGAAGACTCCTGAAGGCATCAAGGGGCTTCGTTTTGGCAGTATCATCCTGAATGCAAATGAAGGGGTGAATCCTTTCGTTGGGTCTTTCGTTCCCGGATGGTTCTTTATCTACAGGGATAAAGACGGTTTGGCCGAAAACTGCCAATGGTTTGGCCAGAAAGGAGAGGGTGGCCATGATTAGGCGTTTTTTCATCATGCTCCTTTTGCTTTTTTGTGTGACGAGGTTCTTTGCACAAGGATCTTTCTATCCGTCCACAAAGGCCATTAAGCCAAAAGTGAGCCAAGGACTCGTTTACGGAGTCAAGGTGGGTGCTAATAACTCATGGCTTTTATATACAAACCCTCATCTGAGCGTGTTGCCTCACGACCTCATGATAGGTCCAACGGCAGGTGTTTTTGTTGAGGTGCCTTTCCTTCGTGTATTCTCCGTTGCACCTGAATTGAATGTCCAACAAAAGGGAGGTGCCACTTCCTACATCTATGAGCAAAACTACCATGTGGAATATAAGCTGCAGGCCATTTACGCTTCAGCCCGTCTTCCGCTGTTAATTTACATCCCCATATCCAAGTATTTCAAGCCTTATGTTTTCGGTGCTGTTGAAATAGGAAGAGCCGTCGGAGGCTCTATCTCCCTGTCGCAACCAGGACTCGATATATCCGAAGTGTCGCTACCCATTTCTGCGTCAAACATAAACCGATGGAATTGGGGTCCTGTGGCTGGAGCAGGAATAAGGGTAAACGTGCCGATGCCTCACCTAACTTTGGTGATAAAAGTGGATGCGGCCTATAACAGAGGACAGTCTGACTCATTCTCCATGCAAGAGCATGACGAGACTGCGACACCTACCAATATCCATGCCTACAATCACCAAGGCGCACGCTTCCTCAGAGGTCTTGAACTTAATATCGGTATAGGCTTTGCTCCAGTAAAAAGAAGTATGTGCGACCAATTCAACTCATCTTTTAAGAGACAAGTCGTTTCATACGATTGACTAATTTTATATTTTTGCAGCTTGATTTAAATTTTTGATTTATGACAAACCCGGAAGAAGAAAAAGTAACGGAAAAGAAATCGCTCAATTTCATTGAAGCGAAGGTGGAAGAAGACCTCAGTAATGGCAAAAACGGTGGACGTGTGCAGACACGCTTCCCTCCAGAGCCTAACGGTTACCTCCATATTGGCCACGCCAAGGCCATCTGCCTCGACTTCGGCATCGCCGCGCAACATGGTGGCGTGTGCAACCTGCGCTTCGACGACACCAACCCCACCAAGGAGAACATGGAGTATGTCGACGCCATCAAAGAGGATATCCAATGGCTTGGCTACCAGTGGGGTAACGAATACTACGCCTCCGATTACTTCCAGCAACTCTGGGATTTTGCCATAGAACTGATTAAACGCGGCAAGGCCTACATCGACGAGCAAAGCTCCGAGGAGATTGCCGCACAAAAGGGTTCGCCTACGCAGCCCGGCATTGAGAGCCTCTACCGCAATCGCCCTGTTGAGGAATCGCTCGACCTGTTCAACAAGATGAACAATGGCGAGATTGGCGAGGGCAAGATGGTGCTCCGCGCCAAGATAGACATGGCCAACCCGAATATGCACTTCCGCGACCCGATTATCTATCGCGTCGTGGATACGCCGCATCACCGCACAGGCACCAAATGGCACGCCTATCCGATGTACGACTTCGCCCATGGCCAAAGCGACTACTTCGAGGGTGTCACCCACTCGCTCTGCACCTTGGAGTTTGTAGTGCACCGCCCGCTGTATGATTTGTTCGTCGACTGGCTGAAAGAGATTCGTGGCGAGGGCGATAATATGGACGACAACCGTCCGCGTCAGACCGAGTTCAACAAGTTGAACCTCAACTATATCCTTTTGAGTAAACGCAACCTGCTCGTCCTCGTCAACGAAGGTTTGGTGAGCGGCTGGGACGACCCGCGCATGCCCACGATTTGCGGCTTCCGTCGCCGTGGCTATACGCCGAGCGGCATCCACAAGTTCATCGACAAGATCGGCTACACCACCTACGATGCCTTGAACGACTTCGCCCTGATGGAGAGCGCCATCCGCGAAGACCTCAACGCTACCGCCACCCGTGTGGCCGCCGTGGTCAACCCGGTGAAGTTAGTTATCACTAACTATCCCGAGGGACAGATTGAGGAGATGGAAGCCATCAACAACCCCGAGGACGAGACCGTCGGCAGCCACAAGATTGCCTTCAGCCGCGAGTTGTGGATTGAAAAAGAAGACTTCATGGAAGACGCGCCGAAGAAATACTTCCGTATGACGCCTGGCAACGAGGTGCGCTTGAAGAACGCTTACATCGTGAAATGCACGGGCTGCAAGAAGGACGAAAACGGCGAGGTCGTCGAAGTCTATGCCGAATACGACCCCGACACGAAGAGCGGTCTGCCCGGCGCCAACCGCAAAGTGAAAGGCACCATCCACTGGGTGAGCTGCGAGCGTTGCCTCGAAGCCGAGGTGCGCATGTACGACCGCCTTTGGAAGGTGGAGAACCCGCGCGACGAACTGGCCCGCCTGCAAAACGAAGGCAAGACCTCATTAGAGGCCATGAAGGAAATGATGAATCCTAACTCGCTTGAGGTACGCCCCGTGTGCTATGTGGAAGAATATCTGGCCGACGCCAAGCCGTTAGACCACTTCCAGTTCCAGCGCATTGGCTATTTCACTGTTGATAAGGATAGCACAACAAATCATTTGGTCTTCAACCGCACCGTTGCGCTGAAGGACACTTGGGCAAAGACAATGTAATTTGTAATCATCTTGTATACATTGTGATGTGGAGGCGGAGTGCACTTCGTCTCCACTTTTTTTGTGGTTTGTGCGCAAAAAACCTTTTGGAAAAGAAAATTTGATGCACTTCGTATCGTCGAATCAAAAGATTTCCCTATTTTTGCCCCTGCCGTTCCGCCCGAAAAAGCCGAGCGGCAGACATATTGAAAGAAAGGCGTTGTTCTAACGCTTTATCTGCGGCACATAAGAATCTCGCAAATTCATAATCATCCGCAAGGTAAAGCAATAGCCAACGCCCATTATGGTAGTTTATACACATCTTTTGTATACACTAACAGCAAGCCAAGAAACTTCTTGGAACAGAAGCTTATGAAAACTTTCTCAAAGGTGTCAGATTGAGAAAAGTTGGTGATCGCATCATGATGCCAGGCGTTTTGTCCGTTATTGTAGGATCATGTATGATAATAATGGGAGTACCGGAAAACCAAGACTTTGGTTTTCTTGTTGTTGGTGTGCCTTTGGTAGGTTTAGGCCTCCCATGTTCTATTGCTGGAACTATTGTATCAAACTCTGGGAAACACATGATTAAGAATGTTGTTACAGAATACAACATGAACAACAATAAGATTGTTTCCTTCAATCTTTCTCCAACAATAATGAAGTCTCAGTCCCAAAGCAATCTTGGGCTTGGCGTTACTTTTAGCATGAATTTCTGAAATTTCTGTCGCCCCGCTGGGGCTAAAATCGGAATTGGTTTTCGTTTGTCGGCAGGGGTTCCGCGATATTTTCCATTCAGCAAGCTGTCCGTTCAACATGCTCCACCACCTGCCTGGTTTTCCTGCGCCCCTACGGGGCTGGACATGCCACTGGAACCCTGTAGGGGTGACGAGGTGAATCGGCAAGCGATTTCAACCTCTGCCATCTTTGTAATCCGATGACATACCCTCCATCATATTCGCGGGAAATCTTGGAGAGGTTGGACAGATGGATTGTTTACCTACAAACGTGCCGAAAACTCCTCCGCACTGCGGACACCACATTCTCATAAAAACATCACGAAATAAACCGGCATGTAAACAATCATCCCTTTGGTTTGCCATTGCCTTTCATTCGACAAAACCATGCCTTTTTGGATGTGATAATCAGCCGTCTGGGTAAAATGCGTCAAAGCCACGTGGATTTTGTAGTCTTTTCCAGATTTCACTTCGATGGGTAAAACTGAAAGTTGTTGATAATCATCGATGAGGAAATCCACCTCGCCATGGTGCTTGTTGTCGTAGTAATAAAGTTCATGCCCATGCGCCCGTAACTCTTGCGCAACCACCGATTCATACACCGAGCCTAAATTGATGCTTGGAATGTCTTCAAGGATGGGACGGATGTTGTTCTTGTACAGAATGTTGGTCAGTAGGCCGACATCGTTCAGATAGAGTTTTAACAGATTTTTCCGTGCCGATTCCATCAAAGGGAATTTTGGGTTGGAGATGGCTTTCACGTCAAGTGCGATGCCAGAAGAAATCAGATAATCGAATTCATCCTGATAATCAGAGAATTGCTTTCCAACCTTGTTCTCAATGTCTTTCACCACCATACGCTTTTTCTTGTTCTCCAGATTTGAGGGAATCATCTCGAACATGCGTTGGATTTTCAGCTTGTGTTCGGCATCATAACGGGAAGCGTCAGCACCATAATAACGATGTATCTCACTTTGTATGCGTCTCAATTTCATAATGTTGCGCTCTGCAAGATAAGAATTAATAGCATCGGGCAGGCCGCCAGTAAGCAGATATTCTCGGAAAAGCGACATCATCCTTTGATGCAGAGATTCTTCAAGGCTTTGCTGCCTGTCATATTGCTCGTGAACAAAAGAAACGGTTTCTTCCACAAATCCATTTGCCCACAGAAATTCTTCAAAATCAAGCGGATACATTTGCAGAGTTTCTATACTCCCGATGGGAATGCTGGGCGTTTGCATTAAGGTCACACCAAGAAGCGACCCACTACAGATGTAGGTGTATCGGTCGTCATCTTTCAGGAATTTCAGCAAGGTAAGAAATACGGGATAGGTTTGAATCTCGTCCAAAAAAACCAAGGTGTCTTCCTTTTTGCGCAACTTGTTTCCTGCAAAGGTGCCAAGCATGGTGTAAAAATCATCCACACTACGTACATTGGCAAACAACCGCTTGCCCGTATTGTCGGATTGCAAGTTGATTTCCACGTAGTTGGGATACAATTTTCGACCCACATGACGAACGATGTAGGTTTTTCCAATCTGCCGTGCCCCGTCAATGAGCAGGATTTTGTTTGATGGAGAGGACAAATATTGTTCGATTTCTCTTTCAATTTTGCGTTTCAACATACGATACTCAATTTTTGAATTGCAAAAATACTCATTTTTCGAATATTACAATAAAATAAAACTAAAATTTTGTCATTTTTCCACCCAAAATCAACCCTATTTTTGTCATTTTTCCACCCAAAATCAATCCTGTTTTTGTCATTTTTCTATCCTTTCGTGTCCGTTTTGTACCAGCTTTATAGCGACAAAATGCGTATTTACGCAAAAAAAGAAAATGACGAAATCGAAAAAACCGTACTTTCGCACTGAAAACGAAATCTTTAGTAAGTAACCCATGAACCTCTTCCAACTTTTCAAAAACATCCGACCCTTTGTCAAGCCGTACAAATGGCTGGTTTTCATTACTTTAGTATTGACGTTAATTGGGTCTTTGATGGCGCAGGTCAACGCCATCGTGCTCGATTGGACCGTTGACCAAGTAAACGGACTCGTCATGGCTGGAGAACAGTGGGGGCAACGCGCCGCCCATATCGTCATCCTGATTTCGACGGTGCTCCTCGGCAAGGAAATCGTCTCAGCCCTCATCACCTTTGCACAGAACTACTATGGTGAACGAATGCGCATCTTTGTCAGCCGCGACCTGGCTCAGAGCGTCATCGAGAAGGTGCTTACCTTCAAGATGGCTTTCTTCAACTCAGGCGATAACGCAACGGGCAAACTCCAAGCCCGAATCGACCAAGGCGTCAGTTCGTTATCACGCACGGTGCAAAACTTCTTCATCGACTTACTACCGCTGTTCACAAGTGCCCTTTTGGCCTTGATACTCATGTTTGCCGCCAATGTATATGTCGGTTTGGTGGCTTTGGGCATCGTCCCCATTTATTTTTGGATTACCTACCGCCAAGCCAAACGACTGAAAGGCTGGCGGCGAGAGATGCGCTCGCACTTGGAGACCAAGAGTCAGGGCATCAAAAACATCATTGATTCCATCAACGTCATCAAGAGCTTCAACCGCGAACAGATTGAAGGTCAAAAACAGCTTGATATTCAGAATCAAGTCACTGAAAACCAGATGAAAACGCGCAAGGTGGCGTTTTACTACAACGGCATCAAGAGCTTCGTGAAACAGGTTGGAACAGTGCTGGTCATCATCCTGACAGCTTACCTTGTATTAATAGGTTATCCTGGCATGACCATCGGTAAAATCATGTATCACGTCATGCTGTTCAGCAACGTCATCGCACCCATAACGCAATTGCAGCGCATCTTTGACGACGTGAACGACGCGCTCATCTACGCCGAGGGTTTCTTTGGCATCCTCGACGCGGAAGAAGAAGTTGAGCCTTCAGGAAGCTACAGACCCGAAAAGATTCACGGCAAGTTTGAAATCAAGCATGTGGATTTCACCTATCCCAATGGTAATCAAGCCCTTTTCGACGTGAATATGACCATCGAGCCGAACAAAATCACCGCCTTGGTGGGTCTTTCGGGAGCGGGCAAGAGCACCATCGTGAACTTGCTCGACAAATTTTATGAGCCGCAGACGGGCATCATCACCCTGGATGGCGTCGATTTGCGTGAATACGACACCAAATACCTCCGCGAGAACATCGGTCTTGTGCTGCAAAAGAACCACATCTTCGACGGCACCATTGAAGAGAACATCCTCTACGGCAACCCCAATGCCACGCACGAGGAAGTCGTTGAGGCCGCCAAGAAATCGTACATTTATGATCAAATCATGGAACTGCCCAAGCAGTTCGACAACAAGGCTTCCGACCTTTCTGGCGGACAGCAGCAGCGTATCGCCATCGCACGCATGTTCCTTAAAAATCCGCCCATCATCTTCTTGGACGAGCCCACCGCCAGCCTCGATGCCATCGCCACCGAGCAAATCAAGAACAGCCTCGACGCCATCAAGAAAGACCGAACCGTCATCATCATCTCGCACAGCATCTCGCAAATCATCGATAGCGATATGGTTTACGCCCTCAAGACGGGACATGTCGAGGAATCCGGCGACCCCGACGAGATCTATAAGAAAGGCGGCATCTACAAGGACATCATTGACGCTTCGGCGCGCAGCCTGAACATCGAGAAGATTGCTAGGACCATCGATGACAAAAAGGCTTAATCAAAATTTATCAACTAATCAAAATATTTCCTATTTTAGCGGCAAGTTTAGGTCATTCAAAATCAAAAAATTAGAAACATGAAAAACAACATCCCCTTTCTATTGCTGCTTGCTTGCATAGCCAGTTTCTTGTCATGCAGCACTCGAGTCGATTTATATTCCGACTATAAGGACATCCCTGTCATCTACGGCCTCATTGACATCAATGCCGATACCAATTTCATCAAAATCACCAAGGCTTTTTGCGGCACCAACGACGACCCCATTGATGCCACCGAAGCAGCCCTGATTTACGATTCGTCCAACTATTCGGAAAAACTCGATGCCTATATCCTCGAACTGCAAAGCACCGCAGGACAGCCCTACCAACTCACAGGCAGAAAATTGATGCTCGACACTATTACCTTCCACAATAAGGACCACGGCGCTTTTTATGCTCCTGACCAAATGCTATACTATACCGCCGAACATTTTAATTCGAATAACGATAACAACAAATACAAATATAGGCTCGTGATCATCAAGCCTGACGGCGACACCGTCACTGCAACAACCACACCCGTCGGAGGTGATTTTGCCATCATTAACACGGGAATCAGTTTCCAATCGGATCCCACCGAAGCCATGGCCGACTTGCGTTTCCGTGCCATTGAGGATGCTCCCATCTACGAAGTGGGAATGAGGTTTAACTATTGGGAACAGCACCCTGGTCAGCCTATGGAGCACAAGTTCGTCAGCTGGTCGTATGGTGTCAGGCCTCTTTCAGGGTACGAATATGTGGAATTCTCCGGAAATGTGTATATGCTCCATTATTCGCCGAACAGATTGTTCAACCAATTGAGCAACGCCATTGGCAACGATACCGTTTGGGATACAAACCATCCCAATGTGATTCGCTATGTGGACAATTTTGTCGTGTCCATGTCAGCGGGAGGAAAAGAGTTGTTCGAGTATTTGGAAACGACTGGAGTGAATGAGAACGGGATTGTGCCTCCCGTTATGACCTATAGCAACATCAACGGAGGCTATGGACTGTTTTCTTCACGCTGCAAAACTGCAAAACAGACCAAGCTTTCTTACAGGACATTACTCGACCTGTACAATAAACCATGGGGCTTTGTCGAACAATAGTATTTATTTTTCCTTTTTTTGCTCAACTTATCCGATTATTTCCTAATTTAGCGGCTTGTTTTTGAACAAAGGAAACAAACTAAATAAGAAATAATGAGCACGAACTTTGACCCCCGCGCCAACTACGAGCAGACCAAGCAACAGGCTGGCTACGTGGAGCGCAAAAAAGCCACCCAAGAAGACTATGACCGCATAGGCTTCATGTCGGGACTCGAAGTGCACCAGCAAATCAAGACGAAAGAGAAGCTGTTTTGCCGCTGTCCCGCCGGAAAATTCAACAAGTTTGAGGACTACGACGCCGA
>Ga0310786_10000519_pt1 | contig 62994 bp, 59 predicted proteins | sample AusTroGonzalo_MG_FD_203881 | JGI IMG/M metagenome (GOLD analysis project Ga0310786, IMG submission 203881) | Bovine rumen microbial communities from tropical cattle in Woodstock, Queensland, Australia - Gonzalo_03 (v2) (version 2) | ecosystem: Host-associated > Mammals > Digestive system >...
GACAAAATCCTTTATTGGTGACGATAGCTAAGTGGACACACCTCTTCCCATCCCGAACAGAGAAGTTAAGCACTTATACGCCGACGATAGTGAATGCGAAAATAGGTAGTTGCCAATATTTTTTTTTGCTTTAATTTAGGAAATAATTATAAATATTTTTAATAATCGATTTATCAAATATTGACAATATTTATAACTATTTTCTTTATATAGATATTTACGTTTGCTATAATAATTATAGGTGATAAAGAATATGGATTATAAATATACATCAAGATCAGAAGAGGATACAAAGGCTCTTGCTGAAAACATCGAAAGTGAAAAATTTCCAGGTTTTGTAATCTGTTTAAATGGTGAACTTGGAAGTGGAAAAACATTATTTGTAAAAGCTTTTGCTAATGCTTTAGGTATTACAGAGGATGTTACATCTCCAACATTTAATATTATAAAAGAATATCTTGATGGAGAAATTGAATTGTATCATATGGATGTTTATCGTGTTGAGGATAACTACGAATCAGTTGGTATTGAAGACTATTTCAAAAAAAATGGTGTTGTAATAATTGAATGGGCTGATATGATAAGTGATATTCTTCCAAAAGAGAGATTAGATATAAATATAAGCATTGCTGGTGAAAATACAAGAATCTTAACTCTTGTACCTCATGGGGAAAAATATGAGGAGGTTTGTTCATCAGTATTGTAGAAGGAAGTGAATGTATATGTACTCACTTTTTGTAGATACACACGATGTAAAAGTGTGCTTAGTGCTGTTTAAAGACGAAGAAATATTGGCAATTAAAGAATTAGAAAGTAATATGAGGCATAGTGAAATAGCTATGCCATCTTTGGTTGCAATTCTTGATGAAAACAAACTAAACCCTAGAGATTTAAGCGAGATAATTGTTAATGTGGGGCCAGGAAGTTTTACAGGAGTAAGAATTGGTGTTGTAATTGCTAAAACTATGGCATATTTGCTTAACATTCCTATTAAAACCGTAAATTCATTAGAAATCATAGCTTTCTCTAGTGATGATATTATTTCAGGAATATATGCTATATCAGAGAAAAATGGGTATTTTGTAGGTAAATGTAACAATAAAATGATTAAAGATCAAGATGTTAGGTATTATTCTGAGGAAGAATTTAAAGATAATTTTGTTTCAACTCAAGTAAATATTGATGGAAAAGTTGATTATAAAAAAATGTATTTACATGTAAAAAATAAATCTTTTGTTAATCCTCATTTAGTTAACCCACTGTATGTAAAAAAGATTGAGGTTTTAAAATGATTATTGAATTTGACAAAAAGTATTTAGAAAATATATATGATCTTGGAACTGAATTAAATGAGAAATATAGAAATCTTTACGACGTGAACTCTTTAAATAAAGATGTTAATAAGACATATATTCTTTTAGAAAACAACTATTTTGTTGGGTTTATTCACATACAAGAATTAGTGGATGAGATAGATATTATAGATATTATAATAGATAGAAATTATCGACATAATGGGTATGCAACTAAGTTACTTGATTATATATTTGATATTAATAAGGATAAAAAGTTCATTTTAGAGGTTAATGTTAATAATATACCTGCTATAAACCTATATTTAAAGCATGGATTTATAGAAATATATAGAAGAAAAGGTTACTATAATGCTAACGATGCAATAGTAATGGAAAAGAAGTGATAATATGAAAGATGTATACATACTTGCTGTTGAAACATCATGTGATGAGACATCAATAGCGATAGTAAAAAATGGTAAAGAAGTTATAGGTCTTGAAGTTTATACTCAAATGGATACTCATGCCCTTTATGGCGGGGTTGTTCCAGAAATAGCATCACGTATGCATACAGAAGCTATCACTTTAGTTTTGGATAATTTACTAAAAAAGACAAAATTTGATATGAATAACATTGATGCTATTGCCGTTACTTATGCTCCTGGATTACTTGGCGGTTTACTTGTAGGCATAGAATTCGCTAAAACTTTAAGTTATATTTATAAAAAACCACTTATAAAAGTTAATCATATGGTTGGTCACATATATGCAAATAATATTGATGACAATCTTGAGTTTCCACTACTTGCTATGGTAGTTTCCGGTGGACACACTGAACTTGTTTTAATGGAAGATGATTATAAGTTTACACTTTTAGGGTCAACTTTAGATGATGCTATTGGTGAAGCTTATGATAAAGTAGCAAGAATTATCTCTCTTCCATATCCTGGAGGGCCAAATGTTGAAAAACTAGCTTTAGAAGGTAACATACGTTACGACCTTGCAAAACCAGTAAATGATAACTCTTTAAACTTTAGCTATAGTGGATTAAAGAGTAATGTAATTAATCTTGTTCATAATTGTGAGCAACGTGGAGAAAAAATTGATAAAGCTGACTTAGCTGCTAGTTTTCAATATGTAGCCGTAGATGAAGTAATAAGAAAGCTAGAAATAGCATTAAAGGCAAAACCATATAAAATGCTTGTTCTTGCAGGTGGAGTATCAGCAAACAAATATTTACGTGGCGAAGTTGAAAAGTTAGCAAGTAAATACGGGGTTAAGTTTACTGTGCCAAAAATGTTATATTGTACTGATAATGCAGCAATGATAGGAGCTGCAGCCTACCCACTTTTCGTAAAAAGGCATAACATTTGTGATTATTCGCTTAATGCAAAGAGTCACATAAGTACGGTAGAATAGGAGAGATATGCAAACATTTATTATAAGTTTGATGAATAAGGGGCTTGGATACTTTGGGATTGCTTTTTTAATTGCACTTGAAAATGTTTTTCCACCTATACCATCTGAGGTAATCCTTACATTGGGCGGATTTATGACATCTTATACAAAAATGACTTTAATTGGAGTTATTGTATTTTCGACAATAGGATCTTTAGTAGGTGCACTGATACTTTATTATTTAGGTTATTTATTAAATGAAAGAAGATTAAAGAAACTAATTAATAGTAAATTTGGCAAAATTTTGTGTTTAAAAGAATCAGACGTAGATAGAGCAATTTCATGGTTTGATATTAGGGGAAATAGAACAGTTTTCTTTTGTAGGTTTATCCCTGTAATTAGAAGTCTAATATCTATTCCTGCTGGTATTACAAAAATGAACATTAAGGCGTTTTTATTATTTACTACTCTTGGGTCACTTATTTGGAATTCTGTTTTGGTTATTCTTGGAAGAATTTTGGGTAATAAATGGGAATTAATAGTTAAATTTATAAAAGACTATTCAATAGTATGTGGGGTAATTCTTAGTACACTATTAATCATAGGAATTGTGGTTTTTATCAAAAAAAGGAAAAATGAAAAAGAATAAAGCAATATTATGCTTTATTCTTTTTATTTATTTTAAAATTATAATAATTATCTTTATTAATAAACATAGTAATTAGTAATGCTACAAATATTGATATTGACGGAGCAACAAGTACATGTCCTGAGAACAACGAAAGTAGTAGTATAAGTGTAATACTTAATTTAAATTCTAGATTTAAAAGTGAACTTTCATATTTTGTTGTTAAAAACTTGAACATAAATGGGATTATAGCTAAGTAAAATATAATACAACCGAGAATCCCGTGTCTATAGAAAACTTCAAAATAATCAATTTCTATTGTTTTATCCGTTTCCAAATCAGTTCCATATTTTTCAATATACCCCATACCAAGTACTTTTTCAGCCATAGATACTTCTTTATAATTATTGTTAGTATTTTTTAAAAATGTTAGTCGCTGACTAAATATAAAATGATCTATTAATTTATAGTCTGTAAACACATCATAGTAATGATCAAAACCAAGAAACTCTTTATGTATCTGTATATTTTTATAAAAAGATGTTTTAGGAAGAACTAAAATTGATGCAATAACACCAACTACAACAATTCCAATAGATATAGTTATGTATCTATACTTTTTTTCTTTAATCCATACAATTAAATAATATATAAAGTGGACTAATAAAGATAACATTAACCCAAGTACAGGAACCTTTGTACCCATACTTACAAAAACATATAAAGTAGATATACTTATTAAAATTTTAAATAATAGATGAATATTAGATTTTATTAAGTAATAAAGTAAAAAAGGCAGTAAGAATGCAAGCATATTTCCAATTGCATTTGCACTATAAAACCAACCAGTAGATCCAACTTTTGAATGATAGTAACTCATAAATCCAGTATTAGTTATATTAGGAAATAAAATAAAAGTAATACATATTAAATATACAATTAGCAAGTGATTTGGTTTAATATTAATAGCTTTATTCTTGAACATTGAATAAAAAGCTAACAGTATGATTGGTAAATAAAAAGCGTTTATACCATTTCTTAATTCATAAGATAGTATTTCTTGGCCTTTATATTTGTGTATAACTACTGCATAAGATACTAAGTATAGAAAAACCAGTAATAATATATATTTAATTTTATTTTCTTTATTAATAAAGAGAATGTAGTATGAACAAAATAACAGGAATATAAATCTTATTATAGAACCTAAAGATAAGCCAATATGCAATACGTTTATTTCTAACGATGTAAGTAGGTCAAGTATTGGTTGGATTAAGATAAAGGAAACAATTATTAAGGATAGATGTTTATTTAAAAAGTTATTAAAGTTATTTGTTCTTTTCTTCATCAAATAATCTCCACATTTCATCTGGGTTTTGACTGATTGTTTTCTTTCTCTTACTCATATATTCATCAAATGTTCCTATTACCTTAGCAGGGACACCAGCAACTACTGAATTTTCAGGAACATCCTTTGTAACAACACTACCTGCTGCGACTATAACATTAGGTCCAATTTTAACATTTGGAAGTATTGTTGAATTTGAACCTATAAAGACATTATCCATAATTTCAATGCAACCAGAATAGTAGTCATACCATTCATTATTAATATTTTTCATAACGTTATGTATTAAGTCATGGTTTATAAAAGTAACACCACTTGCTACAGTAACATTATTGTGGAACTTTATAAGCTCTGGATCAGATGGGATGAATCTAGGTTGGAAGAAAAAATTTTCACCAACAGATTTAAACACGTGTTTTTTTATAATATATTTTGTACGTTTTTTACTTTCAAATATAAGGGCGATTCTGATTCGTCTTAGTTGCTTTTTTGTATAGCCTTTCATATAAAGCACCTCACAATTATTAAGTATATTTTAACATATGTTAAAAGCTATAACAATAAATTAAAAGTGGTTAGCTTTTCTCAACCACTTTTAATTTATTAATAATTTTTTTAATAGGTATTACATATATTAGTGTAATTATGTACGTAAGTAAGCCATAAACGTATATTAGTAGAACATGATTATATTTATAAATGTTAATTATATTTAGTTTAGCAATAATCCCAATTGTAAAACCGTGGAATAGGTAGACATAGAAGTTATAACTGGTTAGGAAGTTTAAATAACATCCAATTTTTTTGTTTTCAAATAAATCTTTAAACCATCTTACAAATAGGAATATGGTAACGGAAATAAACATAATGTTATACGAAAGATACTGCATATGGTCAACTACTGCACTACCAAATGCTACTGAACTACTAATTGTTTTTGTAAATGTATAATAATATGAAAATAGTGAAATTGGTATTAGTAGTATCAAATATTTTTTATTAAAATATTTATCTAAGTAATAACCTAAATAAAAATATATTATAAATCCGAAAATTCCAATATATGTTAGGAACCATCCTGAATGAAACCATATAGGTATAACTTTTACTAGAATTATTATCAATAATAGTATGATGTGGTCAATGTATTTTGATTTTACATTAAACAACCATTTAAAAACTGGTATAGATAAATACATTGCAAGTACGACTCTAAGGTACCATAAATGATATATGCTTCTGAGTAGAATTGCATCTTTTGTGATTATGAATAACAATTTGGCATTTATTTTTATATTTTGATAAAAAACCAAATCCGCAACTTTATACAGTGTTGTAAATAATATAAATATTAAATAAATTCTTAGTGCATATTTAAAAATAATTTTTTTATTACTATCTTTTCTATTTAAAAATATATTACCACTGCACATTGCAAATATTGGAACACACACTAAAAAAGAAATATCAATGAATGTAAGTGATTTAAAATTTACCGAAGTTGGTATTGCTTGATTCCATGCTTTAGATAAAAGGTGAATATTAATAACGAAAAGTATGGACAAAATTTTTAGAAAATTAATATATTGTTTCTTCATATCATTCACCATACTGCGATTATAACAAATAATTAAATATAATTGCAAACTAATATAAATTTATTATTAAAATTTTCTTTATTCTACATTTTTATCTTAAAAAGTTAAATATAGTATTAACTTTGAAAGGTGGTGATTTTTATCAATGGATATGAAAATGAGTTTTCATATGTTCTCGCTTTAAATAATAAGAGGATTTCTGAACTTAATGTTTTGCTTTATGATATGATACATGAATTATTTACCGGTATTAATGATAATATGATAATCAAGTCATGGGAAAATCATTACAGACAGAAGACCGACATCCTCATAAAAATAAACAATGTCACAAAAAAAGTTAGTAAAAAGATGGGATCTAGAAATTCAGTTCATTCTGAACCGATTAACAATTTTATTAATTTTTTATATCAGCAAGGAATTCCAAGGGAAATTATAGATTCTTATTTACTATATCATTATGGAGATGGCACAGCTAATGGTAGGGGAGAAAATCGTTATACATCGGAAAAAATCAAAGAGTTGTATTATATGAGATACAAAAATAAAAAAATATGTTATACTAGTTTTAGTATTTTTTATGGGAGGGTTTATATGGAAAAATTAAATTTAGAAAAGTATTTTATTGATAAGAATAAAAAATATGATTCAACATATCTTGTTGAAATATTAGAAGAATTAACTGGCAAATCATTTGAGGAATTAAGAGAGAATGTTAATAACAAACAGGTTACTGTTACTGCAGACGAAATAAAGGAATACTTAGAAAAAAAATTTATATATGAAAATCCAGATTTATATGAAAGATTAAAAAAGCCAAGACCAACCTTAAGTCAAAATGCATCTGAATGGAAAGATGGAGACATTAAAGCTTTTGCCAATGGACTTGCTGATGAACTAAAGGCAAAAAGATATTATTTTGAACCATATACACTAGAATATTTTCATAAATATACTGAAATAGTTCGAAATAAGATTAATAAACTATTAGATATTGTTAATGGACTTTCGAGTAAAGAAGTAAAACCTATTCAAAAAACTCTTACTAAGTTGGATATAAAAATGGATAAAAATGGAAAAATATCTAAAGATGATATAATTCGCTTAGTAATTCCAATAATTGCAAATATCAATATGTTAGAAGAAAAAGTAGAAAAGGCAAACAATTTATCAACATATTTAACATTTAAGGAATCTAAACATTCTTTATATAGAGATGGCTGGTCTGAATCTGAATTATATCCAATATCATCATTACAAACTCAAAGTGATATAAATGATTGGCGAGATGATAATGTGAAACTATCCGAGAATCAAAAAAAGATCTTAAAAAAGAGTCAAGAAAGAAGTCTTAAAATAATTGACGGATATTTAGACAAGCTTTGATTAAAAAATACTTTGAAGTTGGAGAAGTCCAACTTTTTTATATGCCATAATCTGGAATATTTCAGACACAAATGTGCATTATATTTTTTAATATTTAGCACTTGCTAAATTATGTCATAGTTTATGACACATTATTCTTTTAAAGTCCTTTGACTAGGGTTTAACTCTTGTATTTGTTTTATTCTCATAGAAAAAAGTGCCTCCTTTCTTTGAAAGAAAATACTTTGAAAATTAAAAAGCACATCATTTTGACGTGCTTTGCTTTTAATTGGAGCGGGTGATGGGAATCGAACCCACGTTATTAGCTTGGAAGGCTAAAGCTCTACCATTAAACTACACCCGCAAATTAAATTACTTAAATAGTATAGCATAAAATATAAAAAAATCAAATAAAATATTAAAAAAATCTTGTTAGATTCATATTATTTATAGATGAAAACTTATTTATTCAATTTTGTTAAGGGAGTTTTATATGGTGTTTTTAGTATATCCCCAGGACTAAGTGGAGGTGTATTGGCAACATATCTTGGAGATTACGACAAACTAATACTTATTTATGATGAAAAGAAGATTACAAAAGACAATCTCTTCTTTATCTTATTTATATTATTTGGATTTATAATTGGTATTGTTATCTCTTCTAAAGTTGTTCTTGATATGTATAACAAATACCATTCCATATTTAAGTTAATTATTTTATTTATTAATATTTTGATATTGTATAATATGATTAAATTATATTCATTAAAAAAACTGGGATTAATAATTACTTCATCAGTAATATTATACATATTTATAAAAAATATTAATATTCCAATATTTTATAATAATACAAGACTTAAATACGTTTTTGGGGCTGTCATATATTCATTCGGTAAGATTATACCAGGAATAAGCAGCACTACACTTTTAATTAATTTTGGGATGTATGAAAGAGTTCTGCTATTTTTTTCTGATCCAATATATGAATTTGTACATAATATAACCAGTTGGGTTTTGTTTTGGAGTTTTTTTTCTATTACATCCTTATCATTACTTACTTTAATTACAAAATATAAAGATACTTTTGATATAAAAATTATTGTATCAGCAATTATGATTGTGAATATATTGCTATTAATATAAAAAAAGAAAACATTAGTTTTCTTTTTTCCATTCATTAACAACATCATGATCATCAAAGTGTATTTTTTCATGACCAATTATTTGATAATCTTCATGCCCTTTACCTAATATAAGCAAGATATCATTTTCTTCCATCATGTTAATTCCTGTAAAGATAGCTTCTCGTCTATCAAAAATAATATCAAAGTTACTGTACTGTAAATTATTAGTTATATCATTCATTATATTTTTTGGATCTTCTGTTCTCGGATTATCGTTTGTAAATATTACATGGTCACTTAATTTACATGCAATGTCACCCATAATTGGTCTTTTGATAGGGTCACGATCTCCACCACATCCAACTATTGTTATAAGTTTGTTCTGTTTTAATTCAAGGAAAGAGTTAATAACTTTTTCAACAGCATCAGGTGTGTGTGCATAGTCAATAACAGCAACCCCGCCATTAACTTCAATTATTTCACATCTACCTTTTGGTGGATATACTTCTTTTGTTATTTTAGATATTGTTTCATAAGTATAATCTAAACTTTTTAATATAAGATAGCATGTCAAATAATTATACACATTAAACTTGGATGTTAAATTTGTAGTGATGGTTTTTTCCAAATTGTCTTCAATAAAACTTATTGTCGTATTTTTTGGAGTATAATTAGCATTTTTAATTCTCAAAGTAGATGAATTTTTATATCCAAGAGAAATAACATTATGTGAATCATAATTTATAAAGTTGTCTGCATATGGGTCATCATTGTTTACAATCATAACACCAGAATCTTTTAGTTGCTTAAAGATTTTTAGCTTCGCATTTAAATAGTTTTCCATTGATTTATGGAAATCTAAATGATCTTGTGTCAGGTTCGTAAATGCGGCAATATCAAAATTGATACCGGCAATTCTTTGTTCTTCAAGCGAGTGAGAACTAACTTCCATTACTATGTGTGTACATCCATTTTCAATAGCTTCCATGAATAGTTTATACACACTTAGAATATCAGGAGTTGTATTAGGTAATTCTTCTTTATGTCCTTCATAAAAGAAACCAATTGTTCCAATATATGCGGCTTTTACTCCTAGTTTATTTAAAAATTGGTATGTAAGATAGCATGTTGTAGTTTTTCCGTTTGTACCTGTTACTCCAATAACTGTTAAATCTTTAAATTTATCTGAGTAATTTCTTACTAATTCTTCTCTAAGAAATTCTTTTGTGTCATTTACAACTGTAACCGGAACACTTGCATTAACATCTTTTTCGGCAACAATTTTAGTTGCACCGTTTTTAATAGCACTTTCAATATAATCATGTCCATCAACAGTAAATCCTTTTATTGCCACAAATGTTTGACCTGGTTTTACTTTTCTAGAATCAGTTTCAAATTCTATCATATAAAAACCTCCTTATATACCTATATTATCACATATACATAAAACAGTTTATATAAATGTTTAATCTTTACATTAGAGTATCTAGTATCATCATAAGTATAAAACCTATTAAAGTAAATAATGCCATAAGAGATTTATTTTTATTACTTTGACTTTCTGGGATTAATTCTTGAACTATTACATATATCATTGCACCAGCAGCAAATGATAATAAAATCGGCATTAGAGTTCTGATTTTTAAAGTTATAATTGCTCCTAGTATTCCGGATATAGGCTCAACAATTGCACTTAAACTTCCATAAAGAAAAGCTTTAAATCTTGTGTAACCTTCCCGTCTTAAGGGAAGAGATATTGCAGATCCTTCTGGAAAGTTTTGTATTCCAATTCCTATAGCCAGGATTATTGCACTTGTTAATGTTGCTCCTGCAATATGATAGTTTATTGACCCAAAAGCAATTCCAACTGCTAATCCTTCAGGGATATTATGCATTGTAATTGATGTGACTAGTAAAAATAGTCTTTTGTTTGATGCTTTGGTTTTTTTAAATCTCTTTTGAAAATATTTATCTGCGATAAATATAAATATTCCACCAAGTAGGAATCCTATGGATAAAATAAGCCATGGGGTCTGTTTAAGTTCTTTTGCATTGTCAATTGCTGGGTTTAATAAGGACCAAAATGATGCCGACATCATAATACCGGCAGCAAGACCTAATGTAGCATCCATTATATTTTTATTAATTTTTTTAAAGAAGAAAACCATTGACGAACCTAAAACTGTTAGAAAAAATGTAAACAATGTTCCATAAAAAGCATATAGAGTTGAATTAATATTTAATATCATATATATTTCCTTTCCCTTTATTCTATACAAAGAAAAAGATTTTTGTTAATTTTTTATGATATAATTATAGAGATAAGTGAAGTGGTTATATGAAAACATTTATTCATGAAAATTGGAATGAAAAATTAGTTTTAGAATTAAATGAATATCTTCATTCAATTAAAAACAAGGATAAAATTGATTTTGAAAAAAGAGTTGTAAACACTAAAAAGGAGTGTTTAGCAATACCAGCTCCTGTTCAAAAGAATATTGTGAAAGAAATATATAAGGGTAACTACATTAGTTTTTTAGATATAATGCCACATGATAATCACACAATTTTACTAATTTGTGCATATTTAATTTCAAAAATAAAAGATTTTGATACACAAATAAAATATATTAATAAATTATCAAAGTATATAGATAACTGGTCTGTTGTTGATACAATTAAGTTTTCAATTAAAAATAATGAAGAAAAATATTTTAATTATGCAATTAAAATGCTTAATTCAAAAAGATGTTTTGATAGAAGAATAGGTGTAAGAATTTTATTTAATTATAAAAGAAATCAAGATTATATTGATAAAGTATTTAGTTTAATTGATAATTTATCAAATGAAAAAGAATATTATGTAAATATGGCTGCTGCGTGGTTATTATGTGATATATTTATTGTTGATAAGAATAAAGCATATAAGTATTATAAAGTAAATAAAACAAATAGTTTTATAATTAATAAATCTATTAGTAAGTGCAGGGATAGTTTTAGAGTGTCAAAAGAGGATAAGGAATTACTTCTTAAATATAGAAAGAAGGAAGATTAATGTTTATTGAAAATGAAAAACTAAGAAATATATTTATAGGTATTATGCTTTTTGGATTATTAATTTTTGTTCTTGGAATTGTTATGTCATTTAAAGTAATATACTGGGATATAAGAAGTAAAGAATCAACAAGTGCAGTTATCACTGATATTGGCCAGGGTTATACAACTTTTGGTTATGAAGTTAATGGAAGGACATATTATAAAAGGAAAAGTGTTAATAGTTCTACATATTATGTAGGGAAAAAAATCAAAGTATATTATAATCCTAGCAGACCTCAAAAAGTGTCAATTGCATCACTAAGATATTTAATATTAATAATGCCTGGATTTGGAATTATATTTCTTGGCATAAGTGGAATGGGTTTATTGTATTATTTTTTTAAGTATATTCGTCCTAAAATGTAAAAAAACAAATCATATCAATGATTTGTTTTTATATTTTATGTCTTTTCATTATCTTTCTACATTTTTTTGCGGCAATTTCTTTATCTTTAAGATAGTATTCCGCTGGATTTCTTGTTATGTTTTGTATCGGAAATATTATGTCAGTTAAAAATGTTTCGTTTGTAATATAATCAAGTATTATATAATTATCATCTTTAAATGTGTTGTTATGTCTAAATTGTTTTTCATGATTTTCATCTCTAAATAGTAAATATTTTGAATTATCATAAAAGTCACTGCCTTTATATAAAGAGATAACATCACTTCTAGTATTATAATCCTCAATATTTTCAACATCAAAAGTAAAGTTTTTAAGCATATATAATAGAAAAGGTTTTCTTTGCTTTGAATTTACGCCTAAATATTCAATACCATTATTTAAACAAAAATCAATCCATATAGAAATAAGAAGAGATCCCATATTTAAACCACGATACTCCTCTTCAGTTTTCATTCCAATGAAGTAACAAGTTTTAAGTTTATAATCTAAGTAAAAGTAAATGTATGCTTGTTGTCTGTATAATCCATTTACTTTTGAATATAGTTCTAGGTAGTATTTATCCTTATGTGAACCATCATCTTTAGATTTTTTAAGTACTAAATCTTGTCTAAAATCACCTGAAAAAAAGTTATCTGCTATAACTTTTTTTTCACCTTCTTGTATACTTTCTATTATGTTCATAAATAAACCCTCTTTTTTTGACACAAGTGTTAGTATTATAACACTTTATACATATTTATCAACAAAAAAACTAGTCTTTTGACTAGTTATTTTCAAATGGAGCAAGTGAGGAGAATCGAACTCCCATCTCAACCTTGGCAAGGTCGCATATTAACCATTATACTACACCTGCATCGCATAAGTATAATATCAAAAAAATGTATCATTTGCAAGTTTATTTTATACTCATATCATGATATAATTATATATGCAAATGAGGTAGGAAAATGAAAAGTAAAGTTATCAATTTATTTACTAAAATAAGAAAATCAGTTGTTAATTATTTTTTAACAAATAAATTATTTATTTCATACGTTATATTAGCATTTATCGGAACTGTTATTGCTCGTGGTTTTTCTTTCGGACACTTAATATTTTCAAAGGCTCATGCTACTGATTTAGCACTTATTTTAATAATTGGATCATTTGCATATTTAATGAAACCAAAAAACAGATATAAATATTTACTTACTTGGTTAGTTATTTTTACATTAATAGAAACTATAAATGTAATTTATTACAAATTCTTTACCAATTTTGCTTCTTTTAGTGAACTTGCAACATTAGGTCAAACAGAAACTGTTGTTGGATCTATATTTGAAAAATTAACTGTATTTAACTTCATTTATGTAATATTCCCAATTATTTTTATTGGAATTCACTTAAATATTTCTAAAACTGCATATTATACATTTATTAGTAAAATAAACAAAACAAAAAGATATTTTCTAGGCTCAATCTTAGTTGCAGTATTATTACTTGCTTACACATTTGGTACTGCAACAAAAACTGATTATAGCAGAATAGCTAAACAATGGAATAGAGTATATATTGCTGATAGATTTGGATTTATTTTTTATCAATTTAATGATCTAGTTCAAACTATTACTCCTAAATTTAGTAGTTTGTTTGGATATGAAGATGCTGCTAATAAATTTAATGAGTTTTATACTAAAGAAGAAATTAATGAATATTCTTCAAGTAACGAATATACTGACATTTTTAAAGGTAAAAACATTGTATTTGTCCATTTAGAGAGTGTCCAAAGTTTCTTAATGGACCTTGAGTTTAATGGTGAAGGAGTATTACCAACTGTTAATAAGTTAGCAAAAGAAGGTTTATATTTTAATAATTTCTATCCTCAAATAAGTACTGGTACATCATCTGATACTGAATTTACGATACTAACAAGTTTGATGCCTGCTGCATCTGGAACAGTATTTGTAAGTTATTATAATAGAGAATATATAACTGTACCTAAACTTCTATCTGATATGGGCTATTATACATTTAGTATGCATGGTAATCATGCATCTATGTGGAATAGAGCAAAAGTTCATCCAAAACTTGGATATCAAGATATGTATTTTGAAGAAACATATGAATATACAGATGATGATGTAATTAATCTTGGAATAAATGATTCATTATTCTTTAAAGAATCAATGCCTATCTTAGAAAAAATTGAAAGAGAGAAGTCACCTTATTTTGGAACTATAATTACTCTATCTAATCATTCACCATTTATATATAAAGATAAATATGCTCCATATGATTTATCTGAAGCTACAACTGATGATAAAGGAAACAAAACTTATACTAACTACTTAGATGGAACTCCTGTAGGAAACTACATTACAAGTGCTCATAGTGCAGATATCTCTTTAGGTGAATTTATAGAATATATTGAAGATTCTGAAGAATTTGATAATACAATCTTTGTATTCTATGGGGATCATGAATCAAGATTAAGTAAGAGTGAAATAAATTATTTATATAACCATGATCCTAAAGATGGATCGGTTTATGATTCAAAAGATAGTCAATATAAAAAGTATGACGAGTTTGATCATGAACTTAATAAAAAGACACCGCTTATTATATGGACAAAGGATAAAACTTTAAGGGATAAAATTAATAAAGAAGTGTCTTATCCAATGGGTATGTATGATGTTATGCCAACTGTTGGTAACATGGTTGGATATAAAAATCCATTTGCTTTAGGCCATGATATATTTAATACTAAAAATAATAACATTGTTATTTTCCCTAATGGTAATTTTATTACAAGTCAAATCTATTACAGTAATGTAAGTGGAAAATACAAAACTTTAAAACCAGGAGCTGTTTTAGATGAAAACTACGTTAATGACAAAATAGAGCATACTGAATCAAGGCTTGAAGTAAGTAATGCTATTATTGTACATAATTTAATTAAAAAAGAAGGACCTGCTCTATTAAAGAGAGTAGAATATGAGGAATAAAAATGGGTAAGGGATACAGAACAGGATTTTTAGTTATACTATTTTTGATACTTTGCATACTTGGAACATATTTATGTTCCAAATATGTTTTTACTGGAAAGAAAACAAAATCTTTTTCAGTAGTTGTAGATCGAATTAAAGATTATAATTATACTCTTGATGAAAGAGATTCAAAACTAATGAAAGAGAAATTTAAAGAACTAAAAAAAGTATTAAAAAATAAAAGTAATATTGATTACAAATCATATAGTGAGTTACTAGCTCAACTATACATTTTAGATTTATATGATATTGATTCAAAAGTAAATAAGTATGATATTCCATGTCTTGAATATATTAAAAAAGAGGAAGCAGAAAAGTTTAAAAAAATGATAAAAGAAGATTTTTATAGTAAACTTGAAGACAACTATGATAAAAATAGAAAACAAGAACTTCCATCTATAAAAAGCATATCTGTAATTAGTAATAATGAATCTATATTTAAGGTTGGTAATGACGAGAAGAAATCGTATGTTATTAGACTTGAATGGGAATATAATAAAGACTTAGGTTTTGACAAAAAATCAGAAGTTACTACTATTGTTGAGGATAACAAAGTATACGTTGTTAAACATTCACCAATTATGGATTGATTTTTAGAAGTTTTTGATTATAATATATTTCGAGGTGAAGACGAATGGGTAAATTTGATTTAATTGATATAATCTTTATTGTACTTATATCTTTCTATTTGTTCGTCTTTACATTAATCTTTGTATTATTATTATTTAAATATCATGGTATTAGAGGTTTATTTAGATATTTGCTTGAAACTGTAGATTATGGAAAAGATGAAGGTAAAGTAACTATTAAGGAATACTATGATAAACAAGATAAGATAAAAACTAAAGAAGATAAGAAACTTGCTAAGTTAGAGATTAAAAAACAGAAAAAAGCTGATAAAGAAGCTAAAAAGATGATAAGGAAGCAAAATAAGATGGTTAAGAAAATTGGACTTGATGAAAATTTAGCAGTTAATAAAGATGGAACAGTTAAGGATACTCCAAAAGTTGATTTTAAGGAGATCTTAGAAGCTATTATCAAATTCTTTAAGTTAGATAAGTATTTTAAATCTGAAAAGAAGACTTCAAGGTCTAATAAGAAATCAACTAATAAGAAGATTGCTTCTAAATCCAATAATGCTAAACCTAAAAAGAAAACATCAAAAGTTAAAAACACTAATAATAAAAAATCTTCTACAACTAAAAGTAATGCAAAGAAGAAAACCAATACTACTAAAAAGAAAACAACTTCTAAAACAACTACTGCTAAAAAAACAAGCGCTAGTAGGAAGAAAACTACAAAGAAGAAATAAAAAAAACAAGTTTATAACTTGTTTTTTATTTGTTAACATAAACGGTTAATTCTTTAACATTTGATAATCTTGTTTGACTAGCAATACTTTGTTGAGAAATATAACCAGCACCATAACTATTATTATATCTTGAATTTGTATGATCAACATATTCATAGTTAACATTTATATTTTTTTCAGATGCAAAGTTTACAACTTCGCTTACGGCTTTTCCTCTAAAATCAGGAAGTGTTTCTATGGTTGTACCACCTGTTAATCCTTTACCGATTATTTTAGGCTCATATTCTATGTTTATATCATATGTAAATGATTTATTCATTGTTGTTTTCTTAATTCCTAAGTTCATCTTCATAGCATTTTTAATTGCTTCTAATGATGAAGGGTAATATCCGATTGCTGATATATATCCATAACTAGTGTAAATTGGTAAGTCATAATATTCCATATATGTTTTTTCAATAGTAATAATATCTTCGCCATTAAGTGAGTTAAGTAGCATTTGTTTAATGGTATCATAGAATGATAAGATTTGATCTGTCTCGATATTTGTTGCAATATTATCACTTATTGAATTAAGTGTATCTTTAAATTCAGAAAAAGATACTTTCTTAATCATTTTCTTTGCAATTGCTTCAACAATTATTTGTTGATTCTTAGTTCTATCAATATCTCCTCTTACAAGAGTGTGTCTATGTCTTGCAAGTGCTAGTGCTTGTTCACCATTTAGGTGTTGTGGGCCAGCTTCAAGACATATATCATATTTTTTTCCTTGTCTTCTTAGGCTATCAGATTCACAGAATTTTTTTGGTACGTTAACATCAATACCACCAAGGGAATCTACAAGTTTAATTACACCATTAAAGTTAATTTTTACATAATAATCAATTTTAATATCTATTAATTGTTCAATTGTATCAATTACGCATTTAGTTCCATATGCTGCTGATGAATTAATTTTGTTTTCTGCATTTCCTCGACATTTAATTGGAACATAAGTATCTCTTGGAATACTAAACATGGTTGCATTTAATGTTTTTGGATTGAATGTAATAATCATTAATGTATCACCATTAAAGGCAGCATTATCATTAAGCCCATCTTTTTCAGAGTCAACTCCCATAATTAACATTGTAAATGGTTCTGTTAAACTTTTTTCTGACTTAAGCTCTAAGTCTTTGTTTTTCATTTCTTTACTCAATTTATAAACTATTTTTGTATCATCTTTTAAATTAGCATACGTATCTTCATTTTGAAAAATAGTTATATAATTACCAGATACAAATATGGCATCTATTTTCTTTTCATATAATGCATTCATCATTGAAAAATAATCATTATATGTTGTTAAATCATTTTTAATTTTTTTCTTTTTTATTAATTCATGTGGGAGTATATATCCTTCTGGATCATCTTTATTGGATATAATACCGATTGATGAGGTTTCATCAAATTTGGTATCAGATAACGTTATTAGATTTGTTGTATAAATAACTTTATCCCTCTCACCAAAATTACTTAAACTTCCATATAGTTCGTTGATAAAATATGTTGATAAAGTAAATAAAAGTGAGAATATAACAGCAAATACCATAAGAACCATAAATTTACTATGTTTTTTAATAATTAGATTCATGAGATTCGCTATAAAGTAATATATAAAGAATATTCCAAAGAATATGATTAACGTAATTCTTATAAATGTTTCAATCTTTTTAAGTTTTAAAACACATATTATAAATAGAATATAAGATACCAGATAATAAAGAACTGATGTAAGGTACATTACCAGTTCAACTTTATTGGTTCTCTTTAATTTTTTAAATAGTACCCTCATCCTTTTTTATCCTTTCATACTTTATAAATTATAACTTATTATGAATGATATTACAAACAATTATTATAAAGAAGTGTCTGTTGACAGTTACTTTATATATATAATTACGTAAGGTAATGAACTTATATTGAAAAAAAGGTATAATGTATACAAATAGGTAAGGAGGCGACTAGTATGAATAAACCTTTAAAAGAGTTATCGTTTGGTACATTTTTATTTTTATCATGCATTGGTATTGCTCATGCTTCTTACCTTGGAACAATGACAGGTGATGAGGTTAATTTTAGAAATAAACCATCAACATCTAATAGTCAAGTTATTGGTAAACTAAAAAAGGAAACTACCGTTGAAGTAATTTCTTTAGATAAAGTATCAGGTTCTGGTTGCTCATCAGGTTGGTACAATATTAATTATGATGGAAAGTCAGGATATGTATGTTCAACATACGTATTTATCCCAGGATATGATGTTTATGGTAGACCATGGACTACACCTAAAAAAGCTATTGTTGGTGGTGCTAAATTTATTGGTCAATCATATATTCATAATAAACAGTATACATCATATTTTAAAAAATTTAATGTCGTAGGTAATAATTTATATACTCATCAGTATATGGGTAATGTTAGAGCTCCATGGAGTGAAGCTAAGACAAGCTATAATGCATATCAAAAAGCTGGTATATTAAATGCCTCTTTAGTATTTACAATACCTATATATGAAAATATGGCTGATTCATATGCACTTCCTGGATCTAGTTTTGATAATACAGGATTAGATCAAGTTGAAGATCAAGAATTTGAAAATAAATTAAATGAACAAGGATTCCCAGAAAGCTATAAAAGAAGATTAAGATATATTCATAAAATTTATCCTAACTGGGTATTTGAAGGTGTAAAGACAAATCTTAACTTTGCTGATGTTATTGAAAATGAGTATGGTGTATGTGTTATTGATGGAAATAACACATCATATAGAAATGATGTTAACTATTCAACAGAAAGAGGTTGGTATACTGTTAATAGAGCAACAGCAGCTTACTTCTTAGATCCAAGAAACTTTATTTATAATGCAGAACGTATATTACAGTTTGAAAAACTTTATTACAATGAATTATATACTGAAGCAACTGTTCAAGCTGTTTTAAATAATACATTTATGAGTGGTATATCTGCTTTAGATAACCAATCATATGCATCTATATTTGTTGAAGCTGGTAGGGTAAATAATATAAATCCTGTATATCTAGCATCACTTTCGAAACAAGAACTTGGTGCTAATGGTTCTCAAGCATCATCTGGAGCTGAATTTACTTATAATGGGAAAACATATAAAGGAGTATATAACTTCTATAATATTGGAGCTTATGCATCTGAGGCATCTCCAGTACTAGCTGGTTTAGTATGGGGTGCTAGAGGTTATGATTCATCTGTTCCAGTACAAACAACTGATGAAAACCAAGGAAATACTAGTACACAAGTAAATCAAAATACTCCATCACCACAAGCAATAGCAACTCCAGTATCAACTAATACAACCAACTATAAAAAAGGAGATTTAAGTGGGGATGGTCAAATCAATTCTGCTGATCTACTTAAAATGAGACAACACTTAATTGGAACAAATGCACTATCAGGTGATTCATTAAAGGCTGCAGATATTAATGGAGATGGATCAGTAAATTCTGCTGACTTACTTAGAATTAGACAACATTTAATAGGTACTAAACCAATACAATAATAATATATAAAAAGGGTTGATATATTTATGAAAAAAACTAAATATTTTGTAGTAGGAGCATTAGCATTATCGTTAGGTATGCTTAAGACTTATGCTGCACCAACACATAGCATTTCAGCTAGTAAAAGCACGATAGAAAGCGGACAAAGTGTAAATTTTACAGTAACAGTAAAAAATGCTGCTTCATGGAATATACACGTAAATGGTACTGGAAATACAAACTCATGTTCTGCTGATAAATCTAATGTTACAGAGAATACTAAAAATACTACTACTTCTGTTACTATAACATGTAAATCTAATTCAACAGGCATTATTAAAGCTAACTATTGGGGTGATGCAACTAGTGAAGATGGATCAACTGTTAATTTAAGTGGTTCTAAAACTGTTACGGTAATAGCACCAGTTCCAAAGTCAACTAATAATTATTTAAATTCACTATCTGTAGAAGGCGCTACCTTATCTCCTGAGTTTAATAAAGATACATTAGAATACTCTGCAACTGTTGAAGCTGGTACTGAAAAAATAAACATTACTGCTGAAAAAGCAGACGGTAAATCGGCAATAACTGGTATAGGAGAAAGAGATGTTGTTGAAGGTGAAAACGTTTTTGAAGTAACCGTAACAAGTGAAAGTGGTTCTCCTAGAACATATATTTTGAAAGTTGAAGTTAAAGAATTTGACCCCATAATAGTCAAGGTTTCTGGAAAGGAATATAATGTTGTAAGAAAACTTGACCAGCTTCCAAAAAAAGATGGTTGGGTTGAAACAACTGTCAACATTGATGAAAATGATGTGCCTGCACTTAGTAATTCATCTTTAGGTATAACTGTTATGGGGATTAAAGATGAAAATGGTATTGTAAGTCTTGCCATATATAATGATGGAAAATTTGAACCATACTATCAATTCAATTTTGAAGAATTAAGTTTACAATTTTTGAAGATGAATAAATCTTTACTTCCAAAAGGATACAAAAAGTTTGAAGTAGCTATTTTTGGAGAGGTGGTTGATGCATATAAATTAAAGAAAAATAGTAATTATGCTTTAATTTATGCCGCTAATGTTAAAACTGGAGAAAAAGGGTTATATCAAGTAGACTTAAAAAATGGTACTGCACAAATATATAATAAAGAAATAACCGATTTAATTAATAGTAATAATCATAAAAATATGATTATAACTATTATTATTGCGGGTATATTAGGATTTATTATTATAATTGAATATATTGCCCTTTTATTATCTAAAGGAAAAAAGAAAAAAATGATTAAAAAAATCAAGGAAGAAAAGATTGAAAAGGTTAAAGAAGAAGCAATAAAAGATGCAGAAAATGATGTTCTTCATACAGAAGAAATAGAGAAAGTAAAATCGAAGAAATCAAAGAAATAATTTGATTTCTTTTTTGTTTAATTTGGGGTATAATAATGTTTAACAGGAGAAATGTTTTATGCTTGAAGTAAACGGATATAACATAGTATACATATTATTAGTAACATTTATATCATCTTTAATACTAGTTCCTATTTCTAAAAAAATTGCTATGCATATAGGAGCTTTAGATTATCCAAATGAAAGAAAAATTCATAAAAAAATAATGCCAAGGCTTGGTGGTATTGCTATATATTCATCCTTCCTTATAGGATATATATTTTATGGCAGCAATACACCACAAATGTTATCAATATTAATAGGTAGTTTTATTGTTTTAGTAATGGGTATGTTTGATGACATTAATCCTTTAAGAGCAAAATATAAATTTTTAGTGCAAGTTATTGCTGCGTGCATAGTTGTATTTTATGGAAAAATATATCTTACTGAAATATCTTTATTCGGGGTTTATTTTCAAGTCCCATCCCCATTTAATTATATGGTATCAGCGCTTATTATTGTTTCGTTAATAAATGCTATTAACTTAATGGATGGTTTAGATGGAATGGCATCAGGTATAAGTTCAATATACTTTTTAACTATTGCAGTTGTTGCATTTATATTAAACAGAGCAGGTGGTCTTGATATTATTTTATCAATCATTATGCTTGGAGCAACCCTTGGATTCTTAGTTTATAACTTCCCACCAGCATCCACATTTATGGGAGATTGTGGAAGTAACTTTTTAGGATTTATGGTTGCAGTTATATGCTTATTAGGATTTAAAGTAACTACATTTACATCACTTATCATTCCACTTGTTATTTTAGCACTTCCTATATTTGATACTGGTATATCAATACTAAGAAGATTACTTAAGGGTCATGGAATAGCTGAACCAGACAGAGAGCATTTCCATCATCAACTACTTAAGATGAAATTTTCTCCAAGAGTTTCTGTAATAATAATATATTTAATTAATATATCATTTGCTGCGGTTTCTATTTTCTATACTTTAGGTGATAATCGATTTGCAATGGTAATATATATACTATTAATGCTTTTATTATTATTTGTTGTTTTAAAAACTGATATTTTGTTTGAACATAAAAAGAAAAATGATAAATAATTACATATATATTTATAATAAATAAACATCTATAAATTATAGATGTTTTTTGTTATAATTAAAAATAGGTGAAGCTTATGATAAAGTTAACAGATGGTAATAAAGCATGTGCAGGTATAGCAAAATACTTTAGTGAAGTATGTGCTATATATCCAATAACTCCATCAAGCCCGATGGCTGCTGAGGTTGGAAAACTTGCAGATAAAAATGAAGAGAATATTTTTGGTGGTAAAACTAAAGTAATAGAGATGCAATCTGAAGCAGGCGCTGCTGGCACTTTGCATGGAGCCCTAATTAGTGGTTCTTTTGCATCAACTTTTACATCTTCTCAAGGACTTTTATTAATGATTCCAAATATGTATAAAATTGCTGGAGAGATGCTTCCGGGAGTAATTCATGTTGCTGCAAGAAGTTTATCAACGCATTCTCTTTCAATATTTGGGGATCATCAAGATATATATGCAACAAGACAAACAGGATTTTGTATGCTTGCATCAAGTAATGTAGAAGAAGCTGGTAATATGGCTGCTGTTGCTCATTTAAGTGCAATTGAAGGTAGTTTACCATTTTTACATTTCTTTGATGGTTTTAGAACTTCTCATGAGATTAATGTTGCAAATATTATATCTCATGAAGAACTTGATAAAATATTTGATAAGAGTGAAATAAAGAAATATAAAGATAGAATTATTAATATAGGAAATAATATTCAAAGTGGTCTTGCACAAAATGAAGATATATATTTTCAAACAACTGAAGCAAGAAATAAAGCATATCTTGATATAGTATCAATTGTTGATAATAACATGGAAAAAATAAACAATGTTCTTGGAACAAATTATCATCCATTTGAATATTATGGAAGCCCTAAAGCAAGCGATATTATCATTTGTATGGGATCTGTTACTGATACTACTAAAATTGTTGTAGATAACTTAAATAAAAATGGATATGATACAGGTGTTGTTTCAGTACATTTATATAGACCATTTAGTAAAGATTATTTAAAAAAGGTACTTCCTAAAACTGTTAAAAGAATTGCAGTTCTTGATAGAACTAAAGAAGCGGGTAGTATAGGAGAACCGTTATACTTAGATGTTCTTGCTGCATTAAATGGTGAAAAATACACAATTGTTGGTGGAAGATATGGATTATCTAGTAAAGAGGTTACACCAGCAGATATAAAAAGTGTATTTACTATGTTAATGGGTCATGCTAAAAATAATTTTACTATTGGTATAAATGATGATGTAACAAAATTATCCTTACCAAAGGAAACATATAATGTTGATTTAAAAGTTGATGAAGTAAAAATCTATGGTTATGGTTCTGATGGTATGGTTAGTGCATCAAAAGAAATGCTTAATATTCTTTTTGAAAAACTAGATAAAAAAGTTCAAGGATATTTTGAATATGATTCTAGAAAAAGTGGAGGAGTTACAATATCTCATTTAAGAGTTGGATCAAATAAAGTAATAAATGCTCCATATTATGTTAAAAATCCTAATTTTGTTGTTGTAACAAAACTAGAATATTTAAATAAATATAACTGTTTAGAAGGACTTCAAAATAGAGGAGTACTTCTTGTTAATACATCTTTATCTGAATCAGAGTTTGATTCATATATTAAAGGTGAAGTAAAAACAGATATTTTTACTAAGAATTTAATGGTATATTTAGTTGATGCAAATAAAATTGCTAATAAGAATAATTTACATGGAAAAATTAATAAGATAATGGAAGTTATTATTTTAAGAGTACTTGGTGTAAATGATTCAACTAAAATTGTTTCAGAATCTGTTAAAGAAGTATTTAAAACTAAGGGTGAAGATGTAATTAATAATAACATTAAAGCTTTAGAAGAAGCTCTATATAACATTAATGTATATCAAGCACATAAAATAGGCGATGAACTTCCAAACGAAGATTTGGATGTTTATGAACTTATTAATAAAAGATTAGGTGATTCATTAAAAGTTAGTCAGTGTTTAGATTTTAAAAATGGTATCATGCCTAATAACATGGCTATTAATGATAAAAAAGTAACAAGTGAATTTGTCCCTATGTGGAATAAAGAATCATGTATTGGATGTGCAAACTGTAGTTTAGTATGTCCTCACGGTGCTATTAGAGTAATACTTAATAAAGATGAAGGTATACCTTATAGAAAGAATACTGAATACAAATTAAAAATCTCTATTAATAAAGATATATGTACAGGATGTATGGAATGTATTAAAACATGCCCAGTTAATAGTGATAATAAACCTTTAACATTAGTTTCTTACAAAGATGCTCCAGAATGCAATGCTGAAGAATTCTATAATCACGTTAATATTGATGCACCTACTGATGATATTGTAGGTTCACAACTTAAAAAATCATGTTTTATGAATCCAGGAGCATGTGCTGGTTGTGGAGAAACACCATATATTAAATTACTAACACAATTATTTGGAGAAAAACTTGTTATTGCAAATGCAACGGGATGTTCTAGTATTTATGGTGGTAGTGCTCCAAGAACACCATATAGCATTCCATGGGCTTCTAGTCTATTTGAAGATAACGCAGAGTTTGGTTTAGGTATGCTTATTTCGTATAACGAAAAAAGAACTCATTTAAAGGAAGCTATTGATAAATACTATAAAGAAGTACCATCTAACGTAAAACAAGTATTTGATAAGTTAAGGGATAATTTTAATAGTTTTGAAGAAACTATTAAAATTAAAGAAGAACTTAAAAATTTAGATTTACCAGAAGAAATAGAATTATTAATTGATTATGTACCATCAAGATCTGTATGGACACTTGGTGGAGATGGATGGGCTTATGATATAGGATTTGGTGGAATAGATCATGTATTATCACAAAATCTTAATTCTAAGATCTTAGTTCTTGATACTGAAGTATATTCTAATACTGGTGGTCAAATGAGTAAATCAAGTCAATTAGGTCAAGTTGCAGAGTTTGCCAATTATGGTAAAAAGAATTATAAGAAAGATCTATTTAGAATTGCTATGGCTTATCCAAATTGTTATGTTGCATCTATTAGTTTAGGAGCAAATCCTATTCAAGCAATAAAAGCATTTAAAGAAGCAGAAAAACATGATGGACCATCTATTATTATTGCTTATTCACCATGTATAGAGCACGGAATTAAATCAGGGTGTTCAAATAAGGAAGAAAAACTTGTTGTTGAAGCAGGCTATACACTATTAATGAGATATAATCCTGAGGAAAGTAAATTATATCTAGATTCTAAAGAACCTAAATATGATAAACTTGAAGAGTTATGGAATAACGAAACAAGATTTAATGCTTTAAAGATTAAGGATGAAAAGTTGGCAGCAGAACTTCTTAATAATCAAAAAACAGAAATCATGAATAGATATAATTATTATAAAGAAATAACTTCTAAGCAAGATGCTTAGAAGTTATTTTTTTTAAACAAAAAAGGAGCTGCCCCCTGAGACAGCTCCAAAGAATAAAAAGGGGTTGACTAGTGTGATACTAGTACCAATTCGCCTTTAAGTGAATTGGTGATACCTATCCTAATCGAAAACTAGTAATTTGTCAATACATTTTTTACATTTTTTATAAAAAAATATATTCTTTATTTTTTTTAATAAATTATTTTAATTAAATTGACAAATATTATAAAAAATTATAAACTTAATATAGCATGATACTATCATGCTAGACCCAATTACGATTATTGTAGTTAGGTCAAACCAAAACCCCCTGAATGACCGGCTTTGCCGGTCTTTTTTTGCTTTAAAAAATATTTTTTCTTTTAGTTAATATAATTTATGTGTTAAAATAAATAATTAATAAGGTGGTCTAATTATGAGTAAAATCAAAAGTATTAATCAAGGAGATGTTAAAGAAGAACTTCCAACATTATATGGGTATGATGGTGTTTTAACAAAAGTCTTTTTTAAAACTGAAGCGGAGTTAAGAAATTGGTGCTATAATAATAAGCATTACCCAGCAAGATTATGTAAGGTAGAATATAATGGCTTTTATAATGGTAATAATGGTGTTATTAATCCTTTTGATTCTCAAAATACTAAAACAAGAACTAAAAACGATAATGCATAAGGAGAAAAAAAGATATGATTTATACAAGCAGATATAAGTATTTTAATGAAAACTCATGTTTTAAAACTGTATCTATTTCTGGAGATAGAGGAAAAAAGGAAGGATATAAAGGAAAATGTTATTCAAAACTTGCTCCTAAAAAAGAGTTTTGGAAAGTATGGCATGAAAATTTATTAACCGTTAATCAAGAACAAAATAGCAGATATTATGTTTCTGAGTACTATAAACAAGTTTTATCTAAACTTGATCCTGAAGAAGTATATAATGAACTTGATAACTCTATTCTTGTATGTTATGAACCGGTTAGAGAATTTTGCCATCGACACATAGTAGCTGCATGGTTTGAAATTCTCCTTGAAGTTGAAGTCCCAGAAGTTGTTGTGGACGAAAACTTTTTAGTGGAGGAAACAAATAATACTTACAAAGATTATATTAAAGAATATTTAATAGATGCTATGATGCATGAGAGAATTATGAATGGATATCGTTCCTTAAGAGCAGTTTATTTAGATGAAAAAGCTAATAAATTAGAAGAAGAATTACAACAATTAGATATTAAAACAGGTAGTCATTATAATGATTTAAAACAAAGAATTATATATTTAAGATTTGAAAGAGATAAAGCAGAGAATAAATACTATAGTAAAACTAATAATCCAGTTAGGGTTAGAACTGATATATAAGATGACAATCACTTGTAAGTGATTGTCTTTTATTTTTAAATCTATGTTATAATTAATTTATAATATGCAAGTATTAAGTGCATATAATATAGCACTTAAAAGTTGGTAGTTAGACTTTTATTATTTTAATATACTTAATGGCATGAAAGGAGAGAAAATCTAATGAAGTTTGGAGATAATTTAAAACAAATTAGAAAATCTAAAAATATATCACAAGAGGATTTAGCAGAAAGGCTTGGTGTTTCAAGACAAAGTGTTTCTAAATGGGAAACTGGCGAAAACTATCCAAGTATGTTTAACATTATATGCTTGTGTGATGTATTTAAATGTAAGATTAATAATTTAGTTCATGAATCAATGCCAGAATTTAATTCATTAGATGAAGAAATTAAGATGAGTGTTGTTAAGTTTAAAGAGAATGAACAAAAGAAAATGAAAGGTTTTACTAAAGTACTATATATAGTAAGTAATATTGCTAAGGTATTTAGTATTGTTTATATTTGCTTTTCGTTATTAATGGTTGTAGGAGGATTTGTAGTTGTACCAAATACTACTATTGATAAAATGAATAATACCATTAAAGTATTTGATAAAAAAGTTAGTTATGAATTAACAAATGAAAAACTAGTTATTGATGGTGATATCGTTACTCGTCATGATAAAGATGAAGCAAAAGAAATGCAAAAATTTATTCATATGACGAATAAGAAAAGATTAGCACTTATAGAGTTTGCATTTCTAACGATTACAGCAGTTTGCTTTATTAGTTTTAAATTATTTAGTTATTTATCTAAATTGTTTAAAAACATCCACGATAATAATACACCATTTAGTTTAGATAATGTTAATTACATTAAAAATCTTGCCTTATATTCATTCTTATTTGTACTTGTGCCAGATGTAACAGGTGGTATAGCAGAACTAATATTTGATCTAGACTTAGGTGTTGAAATATCATTATTCTCATATCTATTTAGTTTAATACTATTAGTGCTTGCTTACATATTTAAGTATGGATACGAAATACAACTTGACTCTAAAGGAGTTATGTATGATGAAAAACAATAAACATGCATTATTAGTTGAGTTAAAAGATAGATTAAATATTTCTGAAGATGACTGTATTGTAATAAATAGTATTGTAGAAGATACATCGTTATTTGGCAAAAAGAATAAAGCAAAAATGATAAATGGATTTATCAATCATTTAGGTGTAACGGAGGAAAGGGCAGAAAAAATTTACGAAACATTCATTGATATTGTCAAATCAAGAATAAAATTTAAAATAAGACATCCGTTTAAGAAATATGATTGTAAGAAAGAAAATTAACAAGTGTTAATTTTCTTTTTTGCTTTACACATTTATTTAACAAGCATCTTTACATATCACGTAAATAACGATATAGTTACATTGGGTGATGATATGAATAAGGAAACACTAAATAAAATATATCGAGATGCCTTAAAAGATCATTGGAATAATTCTGAAATTAGAAATTTTGTTGATGCACAAACATTAGTTAACTGCGTTAACTATGTTGATACAATAAATTTAGTTTTAGATAAAGCAAACTTACAAATTGTACCGCTTACTAATGATGGGTATGATGAACCAACTAAAAGTATCATTATAAGACTTGCAGATAAAAATGATATTTCTAGAATACTTGGTAAGATTATTCTTTGTTATGATGGTATAAGTATATCTTATACTGATACTAATGATTTATCAGAGTGTATATCAAATATAAACTATAATGGTATAACTACAGCAGGTGCTATATCTAGATTAGCAGGTCCAGATAATTTTGTATGTATTAACTTTTCTGGAAATCAGTACAGCGTTTCAGGATCTGATAAAAAGTATTCTTATGCTGCTGAAAAAAATGAAGAAAGAATAGCAGAACTATACAATGCATTAGAAGTTGCATCTGATGTTAAATTAAAATACATAGGAAGATAAACGTTTAAAATATATAAGAATAAGAAGCAAGAATATGCTTCTTTTTTGATTCTTTTCAAACAGATTTAAATAAACTGTGATAATATATTTATATAGAATGGATGATATTTGTGAAAGAAACTTATGATTTTTTAAAAGAATGTGGAGCATTTTATCTTGCGACAGTTGATAAAGATAAACCAAGGGTAAGACCTTTTGGTGCAATTAACATATTTGAGAATAAACTTTATTTACAAACTGGTAAAGTAAAAAATGTATCTAAACAGATTGAAATCAATCCCAATATTGAATTGTGTGGATTTAGTAATGGTAAATGGATAAGAGTTGAAGGAAAATTAGTAAGAGATGAAAGAAAAGAAGCAAAAGAAAGCATGTTAGATAATAATCCTGAACTTAAAAATATGTATTCTGCAGATGATGAAAATACAGAAGTACTATATTTTGAAAATGCTACAGCAACTATATATTCATTTACTGAAGGACCTATCAAATATGAATTTTAATGATATTCAAAATCCTCGAGAATTGCTTTCATATATGATAGAAAACGTTATATATGCTTTTGTTGGAAAGAATAATAAAATATATGACAATCCAGAATCTGATGAATGGTATGATTGGTATTCTGAATGCAAAGTTCAAACAGGTGAAGAGATTCTTAAAACGAATGTAGGTATTTGCTGGGATCAAGTTGAACTAGAAAGATTATGGTTTAAAAACCATAACTACACATATAAAACACTATTTGTATACTTCGAATCTGATACTGAAAATTCCTTTCCAACTCATTCATTCCTATTATATAAGAACAAAGATAAATGGTACTGGTTTGAACATGCATTTGATGTTTACGAAGACATTTTTGAATTTGATACTTTTGAAGACGCACTAAGAAATGTTATAGATGCATTTTTTCATCGAGCGTTAGATACTGGAGCAGCAACGAATGGTGATAAAAATTTAATTAAATGTTTTGAATATGACGAATTAACATCTTCTTTATCTGTAGATGAGTACATGAATCATGTAACATCTGGAAAAGAAATAAGTATAAAAAATATACTTGATATTTAATAATTTAAGTGATATATTATTTCTCAACCACTCTAGGGGGTGCTAAAAAATGAGTGATATGGTTAAATTTAATAAGGAAAATATTATTTCATGTTTATTTAGTCTTGGTTTTGATAGAGTTGATAGAGATTTATTATATATCATTAAACAAGAATTAGAAAAAATTGATGGTTTCTATTTCGATGATGAAGCTTTATCTGTTACATTCTTTCAATACGCAGAATTAAGCCAAGATGGTGTTGCTAAAATTAAGGATTCCAAAACTCCATATTCCGAAATTTCTTTTGACAACAAAGTTGTTAAAATTGGTTCACTTTTCGATTGCGGAGAAATCCTTGATGCAATTATGGGCCTTGATTTCTGTGAAATTCTAGATTATAAACAATATTTAATTGAGAATCGATTTGGTACAGAGTTAACAAGTGATAAGAAGTTATTAAAATATGTTTCAACTAAAGAATTAACTTACTATTACGGAAAATTAAATAATGATGAAATAACAAGAAAATAACCCGTTAAGGGTTATTTTTGCTTTTTTGAAAGGATGATCTATATGAATTTATATATAACTAAGGAAGAATTACTAGCTCTAACTGTTGGTTCATTAAAAATGGGAGAATCATTTGAATATGGCATCACCCAAGATGAACTTGAAAGATTCACTTCAAAATTTAGAAATATAATCTATGAAGTTAAAAGTGATTTTACAATATGTTTTGATATGCCTAGTGGAAATAAAATCTTTAAAGACGATTATTGGAGAGAAAATTTTCGATTTTTTTTAGATAAATACACACTAAATTCATATGAAAATGATATTGCCCAGGATACTTATAAGGATTTTATTTTAACAGAAGTTGAACGTGTTATTATTGATCTTGTCAAACTTGGAATACCTGAAGAAGTAGCAAGAAAAGTTGTTAATAGGGCAAGAATGGAATTTATTACACGTCATTATGAAGAAATTGATTTAAAAAATGAAGTAGATATAGTGCCTTTTAAAGAAAATAACGTACATCATAATAGAACAAAAAGAAGATTTTTTAAAAAAGGAAAAAGAGCTTAGAAGTTGCATTTACACAACTTCTTTTTTTATGGTTGAAAAATTATATCTTTCAGAATAAAATTTTTAAAAAAGGTGATAAGTATGAAGTTTCGAAAAGATATTTATGATTTATACTGGTATTTTGCATATGAAAGGCAAAATATTTTTATAAAGAAAAATAATGGCTTAAAAGAGCCGTGGACGGATGATCCAATATTGAGAGAGTATAAGTTTTGTAATAGTTATCGTGTAAATGATAGAGTAAGCCAATATTTATTAAAAAATGTTATTTATAACGGGAATAAATATAGCGATAGAGATACGTTGTTTAGAGTTATTCTATTTAAGTTATTTAATAAGGAATCTACTTGGGAGTATTTAGTTTCAAAACTTGGTGATGTAAATCTTTCTAACTTTAATTTAAAAAGTTATTCAAACGTACTTAATGAACTTATTAATAATAACATAAGTATATATAATGATGCATATATTAGTTGTGCTACCAAAGCTTTTGGCTTTGATAGAAAACATGATAACCACTTAGCCCTTATTAATAAAATGTTTAATATAGATAATATTGATAAGAAACTTATTAGTGCCAAAACTATGGAAGAAGCATTTAACTTACTTAAAAGTTATCCTCTTATAGGAAACTTTATGGCTTATCAATTAGTAACTGATATTAATTATAGTGATGTGGTTAACTGGAGTGAAAATGAATTTACTGTTGCAGGTCCAGGATCTAAAAGAGGAATAAAAAAAGTATTTATTACTAAAGGGAAGCTAAGGGATGAAGACGTTATTAAATATATGTATAGGAATCAAGATAATGAATTTAAAAGATTAAATTTAGATTTTAAAAAAATAGGTGATAGAGAACTTCAATTAATTGATATACAAAATATCTTTTGTGAATTAGATAAATACTTAAGAGTTTATAAGCCTTCACTAAAATCTAATAGATCAAAGATTAAGAAAAAGTATATATCAAAAAAAGAAAAAATTGCGTATATTTATCCACCTAAATGGAATATTAATCTATAGAATTTATATTATATATTTGATATAATAAATATGGTATGAAAGGATGATATGAATGGACGAATTTAATTCGCTTGAAAAAGTTAAGAAATTATTTGATGAGAAAGGATGCAAAGATAATGATTCAATTTATGTAGCATTACTTAAAGATAGCAGAAAATATTCTGGAATGGTTGCAGGTATGGAACATCCATATGATGGTTTACTACTTAATATTTCTGATAAGGGTATAGGTTATTTTTATTTAAAGCAACCTAAATTTTCTTTAAGAGTATTTTTAGAAAAATTAGTTGTTGATAAGGATAGTTTTACATTTATTGAAAGTAACGATATTAAAAGTATTGAAGTGAAAAAATTTGCTTTATTAAATAAAAAACATAAAGAACTAATTATTAAAACTGCAGATAAAAAACCATATTATTTATTTGGTAAAGTAGAAGATGATTTACTTCCATATCATAATAGTGAGTTTGCTAAGCTAATAGAAAAATATTCAAAAAAATAAGTTATATAGAAATATATAACTTTTTTATTTCTATTATTATATAGTTCTATGTTAAAATATAGATGTAGGATGGTGGTATTGTGTTTGATGTAATTATAATAGGAGCGGGGCCTGCTGGGTTATTTGCTGCTTATAAATTAATCACAGAGAATAAAAAATTAAAAATCGCAATTGTAGATCGTGGATCTTGCGTTAAAAATAGAGTATGCCCAATGAATAAATATGGCGTACCATGTAAGAATTGTAATCCTTGTAATATTTTATCTGGTTATGGTGGAGCAGGTACTTTTTCTGATGGAAAACTTAACTTTATCCCAAAACTAGGAAAAAGTGATTTAACTAAATACATGAGTGAATCTGAAGCTTATAAATTAATTGATGAAACAGAAGAAATATTTAATAAGTTTAATATGGATGCTGAAGTATATCCAAGCAATATGCAAGAAGCTGAAGAGATCAGAAGAAAAGTTGCTATTGCTGGAGCAAAGCTTTTAATTATTAAACAAAAACATTTAGGTTCAGACCACCTTCCAGAATATATCCAAGGTATATCTGATTTCCTAGAAAAAAATAGCGTAACTTTATATGATAGATATAATGTAACTGATATTAATAAAAACAAAAATGGATCATATGATGTATTAAATGATAATAATAAAGAAAAAATAACAGGTAAATATGTTATTGTAGCTCCTGGTAGAACTGGCGCTAAATGGGTACAAGAACTTGCAGATAAATATAAAATTCCTTACACTTCTAAAAGCATTGAAGTTGGTGTTAGGGTTGAAGTAAGAAAAGATATAATGGAAGATATTACAAATGTAATATATGATCCAACAATTTTTATAAAAACAAAAACATATAGTGATGAAATAAGAACGTTTTGTACTAATCCAGGTGGATTTGTTGCAAAAGAAAATTATTATGGATACATATGCGTTAATGGTCATGCCCTTAAAGAAATTAAAAGCAATAATACCAACTTTGCTTTTATTTCCAAAGTTAATTTAACTGAACCAGTCACTAACACAAGATTATATGGCGAATCCATTGCTAAAATAGCTAATGTATTAGGCGATGGTAAACCTATAATTCAAAATTTAAAAGACTTAAGAAATGGTAGAAGAAGTGAATGGCATAGGCTTAATAAAGGATTTATAGAACCAACTTTAAAAGATTGTGTTGCTGGAGATCTTGCTTTGGTTTTACCTCATAGAATAATTACTAATATTTTAGAAGGTCTAGAAATATTAGACAAAATAATTCCAGGAATTAATAACGATGATACATTATTATATGGACCTGAAATTAAATTCTTTAGTAATGAAATTGAAACTAATAATGACTTTAAATTAGATGAAGATAATATTTACTTTGTAGGTGATGGTTCTGGTAAGGCCGGTAATATAGTTACTGCTGCTGCAACAGGATTAGTAGCTGCAAAAGATATTCTTAAAAATATAAAATAATAATATATAAATATTTTGGAGGGTTTTATGGAAAATAAAAATAGAGAAATACACGATATTAAAGAATACAGTGATAGTGTACTTTATAACACTGATAGATATGTACTTGGTAAGGATCTACTTATAAGAAATCCTTTAAATGATGAAAAGAGATTAACAAATGTTTTAGAATTAAGATTAAGTTTGATTAAACAATATCTTGAAACTGAAAACGGTTATGGAATGAATATGATGAAATTTATTTTATCAAATAAGGATAGAAATAATGTTAACCTATTAGCTCATCTTGTTGATATATATACTGAACAAGTAGAAAGACAATATGGTCTTTATAAGGATGAGGGATTAATTAAAACAAATTATTTCGATCATGAACTTTCTTTAAGAGAAAATGAATTATATAAGCACTATAATGAATTATGTAATTATCTTCTTTCACTTGATACAATAGAACTTGTATGGGGAAGATTTGATGGTAAAGAAAAAAATAGATTGTATGATTCTAAATATTCTGATGGAAGTGAATACATAAACTATAAAGATAACGTTATAAACTCAGTTGCTAAATATATGACTATAGATGAAGTAATTGATAAGAATCAAAGAATTCGAGCATATAATAGAATATTTAAATAAAAAAATGTTACTTTTAAAGTAACATTTTTTTAAACTCTCTTTCTTGTGTTTTCTTTTAATCTACAATAGTATTTTTCATCTTGAGCATTATATTTTATATCAAATTGAACTGTTGGTTCAGTTTCTGATATAAGTGTGTGTTCATCAAGCGGAAATAATACGCTATATGATAATGCTTCTTTTAAATCATTATTTACCTTTAGTGTTGAATATACTCTGATAATATAATAATTTGCATCCTTTTCTCTTAATCTATTACACATAAAATTGTATTCATTTTTTGATAGTGTAAAGAAGTCAGTATCAACACTTGTAAACTCTCTTTCAGTTGTTTTAACTACTACAAGATTTTCAGAAACGTTTCCGTTATTATCATATATATCATAGTATAAGTCATAACCTAGACCATCTCCAGCAGTTATTGAACTTACATTTATATTATGACATATGTTTTTGTCAAGTAGTGTAGCTGCATAAATTTTCCCGATATTACCTAACAATTTATTTTTATATGATTTTCTAATTTCTTCTTCATCTTTATCGCATTTTTGCAAAATATTTGTTTTATAGTTTAGATAATGATTTTCATTATAAACAGTTTCATCGTTATTTACACATTTCAAATAAAGTTTTACTGCATCAATTGTGTTTAATGGTTTATAGTCAGGTTCGAATAATGGAAGATTTTTGGAATTATCTATCATTTCAATAAATTTCTTGTATGTTTCTTCATCATAGAATGTATTGAATCTTTTATAATACTTTTCCAAAGTTCTATAAATTGCACTTCTATATTGAAAGTCCTCATCATCAACATAGAATATATTAAATAATTGTGAAATTAAAAATGATTCTTTTTTAAAAGGAAAATGTTCACAAAATTTTTCTATTTTAAAATATTTATATTCATTAGGCATATTTAATATTTTTGTCATATTTTCATTAAGTATTAATTCACAGTATGATTCAGCAACCCATTTCAAAAAGATTAGTACATTTTCATCATCTAAATGTTGAATTACATAATATTTTAAATCGTATATATCATTTTTAGGATCTATTTTACTGTAAGGAACTCCTTTTTTCATAGAATATTCCAAAGTAGCTATATACATGTTAAATTGTTCTTTTGTTATGATTTCATCTTTACTCATAAATCCTAAGTCCCCTTAGTTGTGATATGTATATTAACACAAAATATGATAAAAGTAAATTTAAGTTGTAAAATTGATGTTTCAATTTTGAAATATTTATATTTTGTATGTTAATATTTTTTTAGATAGAATATGGAGGATGTCTATGGCAAAATTATACTTTAGATATGGAGCTATGAATTCAGGTAAATCAACTTTTCTTCTCCAAGTTGCTCATAATTACGAAGAAAAAGGAATGAAAGTTCTTTTATTTAAACCGAAGGTTGATGTTAAAGGCGGAGATACTGTGGTTAGCCGATTGGGCGTATCACGAAAAGTTGATCATCTAATCGAAAAGAAAGAAAAGGTTTTAAATTTAGTTAATAAAAGTAATTTGCCTGATGCAATATTAATAGATGAAGCACAGTTTTTAGAAAAAGAACAAGTGGATGACTTTTATTATATGTCAAAAATGTATAACATTCCCATTCTCGCTTATGGACTTAGGAATGATTTTTTATTAAATACATTTGAAGGATCTCAAAGATTACTTGCTTTAGCTGATACAATAGAAGAATTAAAAACAATTTGTAAATGCGGTAAGAAAGCAACTCAAAATATGAGACTGCTTAATAATGTACCGGTTTTTGATGGAGATTCCATTTTAATTGATGGAACAAGCGATTATGTTTATGAACCAGTCTGTGGTGAGTGTTATTTTAATTATTACAATGGTAATCACGAATAAATTTTAAGTATTGTATGCCAAAATAGGTAAACGCTATTGTCCCTTTTATATTTTATGCGTAGTATATTGTGAAAGGTGATGGTTTTATAAAAATAAAAATTAATATTAAAGGAATATATATTTATTCTGATGACCAACCATATATATCAATTTATGATATGAATGGTTGTTTAATATCTAGTGGATATGCAGATTGTGGAACATATTGTGTATGTCTTGAAAAATGCGAAAGGTATAAAGTAATTATTCGCTATCTAAATAGGAAAAAGATTCAATATATATTTACTGATAGATGTGAATTATATATATTTTTAAATATATGTAGCATTCAAAGACCAAGTAGTAGAACCATTACGTTTCGATTACTAGATTATTATTATAATCTTCCAATATCGAAAGGGGTTTTAAATTTTGGACAAACAAGTAATAATAACTAATGGTGTTGGATCTGTTGATTTAATTAACGGTTCTTATACTGTTTCAGCTGATGTAAATGGTTATGATAATACAACTATTGATCCTACCTCTATTGCTGTTTCAGAAGGGACTAATGAATATAGTTTTACAATAAGTGCATCTGGAACACTAACTCTTCATGTTAGTGAGGACGGAACTTCAGGTGGTACACCAATTGTTGGGGCTACTTTTGTTAGAACGGATAGTGCTGGAAATGAATATGGTACTGTAATCACATCAGATGCTCAAGGTAATGCTGTGTTTGAAAATGTTCCATACAGCTTAACAGGTGCTCCTACCGTATACTATAAACAAACTGCATCAGATGGTGATCATGAATTTGATAATACAGTACAAAGTACAACTTTAAGTGCTCAAACTGAAACTGTTGAAGTAATAAATTCCCCAGGAGCAACAAGAACAATCAATTTATCAGATGCCAATTATGATAATCTACCAATAGAATCTGGCACATTAACACTTACAAATCAATAATTAATTAGAAGACTTATAGATGTTATAAGTCTTTTTAATTGTGAACAATTGTACTGTATATTATATAAAAATAAAGAAAATCCTCAAAAAACATGAAACAATAATTAAATTTTTGCTTTTGTATAAACTGTGTAAACCCCTAAACTATGGGCTAATACACCATATTATTGGCGAAACTCCTGTATTTATGTTTTTTTTATTAAAAAATTATTTTTTGAAAAAATATAAAAGTGTAAAATTTAAAAAAGTTGTGTAAAAAAACATTGAATGTTAAATAAATAAATGTTACGATACAGTTACGTAAGGTAGGAGAGGTAAACATGTGGAATGAAGTTTTAGAAAACTTAGTTGTTGTTAAGCGTAGTGGCCAAAGAGTAGACTTCAACGCATCTAAAATTGCAATTGCAATTAAAAAGGCGTTTGATGCTGTTTACCAAGATCCTGATGAAAAACAAATATATAGTGTATTTGAAAGTGTACTAAAGTATATTAATGAAAACTATACTGAAAGAAAGACTATAAGTGTAGAAGATATTCAAGATACAATTGTTAATAAATTACAAGAACTTGGATTTACTGATGTATACAATGCTTTTCAGGATTATAGACAAAAAAGAGCTGCTTCAAGAAAAGTATTTAGTGAAAAACAACAACATAAATTTGTTAAAGTAGTAGAAACTATAGAGAATATCGATCCAAGTTTAACTCCAAGAAGATTCTTACATAAGTTTGGTAAAATAATTTCTTCAGAGTATGCTAAGTCATATATACTTGATTCAAAATATGTAAGAGCATATGAAGAAGGAAATATATATATTCATAATTTAGAGTTCTTTCCACTTGGATATATATCTCATCTTAATTTAAAACTCGATATTAAAGATGATGACGAATACTTAGATGAATTCTTAAGTGAAATTATCAATTCACAAAGTGAAGTAAGTCAAGAAATAGGAATAAATAATTTAGATTTAATGATTGAAGATTATTTCTTGAATCATTATAAAAAAGTATTAATCTCTAAAATTAAATGTTACTTCCAAGTTAATGGTATATATGAGTATACTCCAATAAACAAGATTGAAGAGGTAATAAACAAAATTGATAATATAGATATTGATACTAATTATTTCGAACAATTTCTAAATAATCCAATATTAAAAAATGTTTTTAAAATTATTATTAATGATACATATGAAAACGAAAAAATATTTATTAATACCACAATAGGTAGAATAATAAGTAATTTAAAAACCTATCAAACTAATAATACTTACGCAATTAGTTTAAGTACAAGTTCATCAAATGTATCAAAATATGTTAGGGAAGATGTTATTTCATATCTAACAGATAATAACTCAATAGATAATATTAATTTTATATTTAAAGTAGATAAGGATACAGATGAAACTTACTTAGGTAAAATAGCAAGTCTAATAATAAATCAAAAAAATGTCTTCTTATCATTCCCAAAAAATTCATATAACAAAGATGATACTAATGAAGTTGAATACTTTAGTAATGGTTTTAGAATATTTGAATCGCTTAATGAAAATGAAAAAAGATCAAATGGTAGGATGGTTTCAATCAGTACTTCAATTAATATAGCTAGACTTGGTCTTAAATACTTAAACAACAAAAATATATCTCATTTTTATGAAGAACTAGATCAGTTATTAGAACTTACTAAAAATGAAATGATATTATCATTTGAAATAATGGGTAATAAAAATAAAGAAAACTATCAAGTATTATTTAATGGTAATGTCTTGGGTGATGAAAGACTAGAACCTGGTCAAAAAATAAGAAAGATACTTAAATCTGGAGTATTAAATATAGGTTTGGTTGGATTAAAAGAATGTGTATTATCATTTGAACCTGATCCAAATAAACAATATGATTTATTAATTGAAATACTATCATATTTAAATAAAAAGATGAAACAATTCAGCGAAGAGACAAAACTTTTCTTCCAACTATTTGAACCAAGTGGATTAACATCAAGAAAACACTTCATTGGAATTGATAAATCAATATATGGAGCTCATAAAGATATCACTGATAAATGTGCCTACGAACTAATTGATACAGCAAAATTTATTAAAGATAATAAAGAACTATCAAAGGTACAAGAACTACTAAGTGGTGGATGCCTTATTACAAAAAGTATTTCAAATAAAGCAAATAATAAGAAAATTGTTGATCTTATAAAAGAGTTAGTAAATGATGATGTTGGATTTGTAAAATTAAAGGTTGATAAATAATGAGAATTGCTGGATTTCAGAAATTAACATTGTTAGATTTCCCAGGAAAAATATCATGCATTATCTTTACTCAAGGATGTAATTTCAAATGCCCATATTGTCAAAATTCTGGTTTAATAGGGCATGAAAATGAAGAGTTAATAAGTGATGAAGAAATATTTTCTTATTTAAATAAAAGGAAAGGGGTAATAGATGGAGTTGTTATCAGTGGAGGAGAACCTACAGTTCAAAGCAACTTAGGTATCTTTATTAAAAGAGTCAAAGATATGGGCTTTTTAGTAAAACTTGATACAAACGGTAGTAATCCTGATTTAATTGAAAAATTGCTTAAGGATAATTTACTTGATTATATAGCAATGGACATAAAAAATGTATTAACTTTATATAAAGATGTAACTGCTGTTAATGCAAATGTTGATAAACTAAAAAGAAGTATTGAGATAATTAAAAATAGTTCTATAGATCATGAATTTAGAACAACAATAATAAAAAATATTCATGATATAGATAAAATCAAAGAGATTTGTAGTTATGTTTCTGGGGAGAAAATGTTCTTACAAAACTTTGAGCAAAGTGAAAATGTTTTAGGTAAAAACTTAGAATCATTTTCAAAAGAAGAGCTTATAGAAATAAGCAAAGAAATGAAAGGAATTTATCCTAACGTAAATGTTAGGGGAATATGAGGAGGTAATATTATATGTATAAAGTAAGAAAAAGGGATGGAAAAATCGTTCCATTCGAAATTGAAAAAATTAAAGGTGCTATTACAAAAGCATTTGAAGCCGAAGATGTAAATTATGATGAAAATGTTATCGATTTTCTAGCACTAAAAGTTACTGCTGCTTTTGAAGCCGATGTTAAGGATAACATCATTGATGTTGAAATTATTCAAGATAGGGTTGAAGAGGTTCTATCACAAGCAGGATATACTGGAGTTGCTAAAGCATACATTTTATATCGTAAGCTTCATGAAAAACAAAGAGCTATGCAATCAACTATTTTAGACTACAAACAAGTTGTAAATAGTTATATAAATGTAACTGACTGGAGAGTTAAAGAAAACTCAACAGTTACTTATTCAGTAGGTGGATTAATTCTATCTAACTCAGGAGCTATCACAGCAAACTACTGGCTATCAGAAGTATATGATGAAGAAATAGCAAAAGCTCACAGAGATTGCGATTTCCACATTCATGATTTATCAATGTTAACAGGTTACTGTGCTGGTTGGAGTTTAAAACAATTAATTAAAGAAGGTTTAGGTGGAGTACCTGGTAAAATCACATCTAGTCCAGCAAAACACTTATCTACACTATGTAACCAAATGGTTAACTTCTTAGGTATCATGCAAAATGAATGGGCTGGTGCTCAAGCATTCTCATCTTTTGATACATACTTAGCTCCATTTGTTAAAAAAGATAATTTAAATTATCATGATGTTAAACAATGTATTCAATCGTTTGTATATGGTGTTAATACTCCATCTCGTTGGGGAACTCAAGCTCCATTTACTAACATAACTTTAGACTGGGTTGTACCAAACGATTTGGCAGAACTTAACTGTTTAATTGGTGGAAAAGAAGTTGACTTTAAATATAAAGATTGTCAAAAAGAAATGAATATGATTAATAAAGCATTTATCGAAATTATGATTGAAGGAGATGCTAATGGACGTGGATTCCAATATCCGATTCCAACATATTCAATTACTAAAGACTTTGATTGGTCTGAAACTGAAAATAATAAATTATTATTTGAAATGACAGCTAAATACGGAACTCCATATTTCTCAAATTATATCAATAGTGATATGGAACCATCAGATGTAAGAAGTATGTGCTGCCGTTTAAGACTAGACTTAAGAGAACTTAGAAAGAAATCTGGTGGATACTTTGGTTCAGGTGAATCAACAGGATCTGTTGGTGTTGTAACAATCAATATGCCAAGAATTGCATATCTATCTAAAGATGAAAATGAGTTCTACGAAAGATTAGAAAAACTAATGAATATTGCTGCTAGAAGTTTAAAAATTAAGCGTAACGTTATTACTAAACTACTAGAAGAAGGATTATATCCATATACTAAGAGATATTTAGGAACATTTAATAACCACTTCTCAACAATTGGACTTGTTGGTATGAATGAAGTATGTTTAAATGCTAAATGGATTAAAGAAGATTTAACTCATGAAAATGCTCAAAAATTTACTAAAGATGTTCTTAACTTCATGAGAGAAAAACTATCAGATTACCAAGAAGAATATGGAGATTTATATAACCTAGAAGCTACTCCTGCTGAATCTACTTCATACAGAATGGCTAAAAAAGATAAAACTTTATATCCAGATATTATTACAGCATCTGATGATGAAACTCCATACTATACTAATTCATCTCACTTACCAGTTGGATATACAGATGATATCTTTGCTGCGCTTGATATTCAAGATGACTTACAAACTCTTTATACATCAGGAACTGTATTCCATGCATTTATGGGTGAAAGATTAGAAGACTGGAAAGCTGCAGCTAACTTAGTTAGAAAGATTGCTGAGAATTATAAACTTCCATATTATACAATGAGTCCTACATACTCAGTATGTAAGAACCATGGATACATTACTGGAGAAGTATATAAATGTCCTGAATGCGGTTGTGAAACAGAAGTATACAGTAGAATTACTGGATACTATAGACCTGTTAAAAACTGGAATGATGGTAAATCTAAAGAATTTGAAATGAGAAAAGAATATGACATGTGTAAAGCTTTAAAATCAAATAAAAAGAAAACAGCAAAATGTGATGAAAAAAAGGCTTGCAAATGTGAAGAAGAAAAAGTAAAAGATGAAATTTTACTATTTGGAACTAAAACATGTCCTAACTGTGCATCTGCAAAAAAATTACTTGAAAAATATAAAGTAAAATATACATTTGTTGATGCTGAAGAAAATGTAGATATGACTAACAAGTTTGGTGTTAAACAAGCTCCAACTTTAGTAGAAATAAAAAAAGGAAAAATGGAATTAATACCAAACCTTTCAAATATTAAAAAATATGCTGAAAGCTTTAAAAAGTAGGTTACAAAACTATGTATGACGTAATTATTGTTGGAGCAGGTCCTGCAGGTATAACTGCAGGTATCTACTGTCAACGAGCTAACTTAAAAACTATAATTTTTGAAAAAGATGCTATTGGAGGGCAAATTGCATCTAGTCCATTAGTAGAGAATTTTCCAGGATGCAAATCTATAAGCGGAGCCCAGCTTGCTACTAATTTTTATGAACAAGCTGAAGAACTTGGCGTACAGATAGAAATAGAAGAGGTACTCGAGATTATACCGGGTAAAATCAATAAAGTAAAAACCGATTTTGGAGAGTACGAATCTAAAGTTGTTATTATAGCAACGGGCTCTAAGTATAGACTTTTAGGTCTTGATAAAGAAGTAGATTTTATTGGAAAAGGAATTGCATTTTGTACATCATGTGATGGGGCATTCTTTAAGGGAAAAACTATTGCTGTAATTGGTGGGGGAAACTCTGCAGTTACTAATGCCTTATATATGGCTAATCTATGTAAGAAAGTATATTTAATCGATATATGTGATCACTTGATATGTGAAAAAACTTTAGAAGATAAACTAAGAAGTTTATCAAATGTAGAAATAATTCAAGAAACTGGAGTTAAAGAATTATTAGGTGATGATGAGCTTACTGGTATTAAACTTACAAATGATAGAGTACTTGATATTCAAGGTATGTTTATATCAATTGGAATGGTTGCACAAACTGATATAGTTAAAGATGTAGTTACACTTAATAAGCAAAACTATGTTGATAGTCATGATTGTACGACTGATAAACCAGGAATATTTGTTGCAGGCGATTGTAGGAGTAAGGATATTAGACAGCTAACAACAGCAGTTGCAGATGGAACAACAGCTGCAATAAATGCAATAAAATATATAGAAGATCATAAATAATATGTAAAAAAGGCCTAATATTAATTAGACCTTTTTTTATATATGTTATAATGATTATAGGTGATAGATAATGACTAATTCAAATATTATTGATAATTTTATAGATGAAAGAGAATTTAGAAATTATGTAATATCTCTTTTACCTAAATTTGGATATGAATTAATATCAATTGATGATGTAAGAATATCTGATGATGATATAGATAATAATAATGATATTCTTGCTAGAAAAGATGGAAGAAGATATGCTATTCAAACATTTTTAAATAAGGAAATTACATATGATGAAATCAATGAAGCTATAATGGATAAATTATTTGAACATACTTCATATGCATTAGTAATTACAAATAAGTGTATTGATAAGGATATTAAGGAAAACGCATCTAAGAGAAATATAGTATTAATAGATAGAGAAGATCTAATTAAGGTTATTCCTCAAGAATAAATGTGTCAATAATAACTGAAAGCTGTGCTTTCAGTTATTTTTATTGCTATAATCTATATAGGTGGTATTAATGGATATAAATTTATTATTTGAAAATATAGTTAAAGAATTAGATTTGGGTAATTTAGTAGAAGACCCTACTCAAGTAACCGGTGGACTTACTCATAGAATGTTTAAAATTTCAACTGATAAAGGCAAATATATTATTAAACTTCTTAATCCAAACATAATGAAAAGACCAACAGCACTAGATAATTTTAATAGTGTAGATGCTATTGAAGAGATACTTAAAGAAAATAATATTAGTGCTATTTATTCACTTAAATTTAATGATAAAAAAATGCAAAAAATTGAAAGTCAATATTTTTATGTGTATGATTGGTATGATGGTAAAGCATTAAATGGTGAAGAAATAACCAAATTTCATTGTGAAGAAATGGGAAAGTTACTTGCAAAAATACATAATATTGATTTAAAAGAAAAAGAATATATTCAGGACAAAAAAGATATTGATTTTAAATATTATATAGATATTTCAAAAGATAATAATCCCTATATATATGAATTGCTACATGATAAGTTAGATGTGTTAAATGAAAGCATTAATGAGGGTAATAAAGTATGTAACTTATTACCTAATTATGAGTCAATATGTCATAATGATATGGATCCTAAAAATGTGTTATGGCTGGGTAATGATTACAAACTAATAGATTTAGAATGCCTTGGATACTTTAATCCATACATAGAATTATATGAACTGGCAATATGTTGGTCAGGATACGAAAAATGTAATATAAATTATGAATTGTTTAAAACATTTTTAAAATCTTATTTTGATAATTCAAAACTAAGTATAAATATAAATTGGGAAAATGTATATTATGCTAATAATGGTAGACTTGAATGGCTTTTATTTAATATTAAACGTAGTTTAATGATAGATTGTGATTCTAAAGAAGAGCAGCAAATAGGATTAAATGAGGTAAAAGAAACAATTAACCATGTTATATATTATAAAAATGCAAAAGATGATATACTAAAAGCAATAAATGAAATAATTAAGTAAAGTAAGAAAGGAATTATTTAGTTATGAAAAAAGTTTTATGTATTATTTTATTATTAGTTGTAGTAGGAGCTTCACTATATGTTTTTAAAGATAAAATCTTTAATAAAACATATAGTAAATATATTACTTATTTATCTAAACATGAAAATAACGAAATATATGATATTAATGGTAATAAAGTAAAAGTAGAAAACGTTTATGTAAGATTAATAGATGTTGAAGGCATTGACAAACCAATAATGATGGTTGGGGCAGTAAACGAATATGATGAAAAAATCTTAAATATGTATTATATTGATAAAGAAGGAAATGTAAAAGCTGAATATTTTGATGATGATACATTTTATAACGCAGTATATAACTATGATAATAAAGATTATAAATATTATTTACTTGAAAGAACAAGTGCTGATATAGGATACTATGATCATATAATCAGTTTAGCTGATTACATTAATAATAAAGATAATAAAGAAGAATATGATTTAATATGGTGTGATCCAACATATATTGGTTTTGAACTTGATGAAAGAGTAGAGGTTAATGGAAATGCAAAAACTGCTCTAAAAAAAGCTACAAAGAATATGAAATCACTTGACGAATTTTATAAAAATGAGAAGGAAATAATTGATGATGCACATAGTGAATATAAGGCTTATCATGAAGATGATGAGGAATAATAATGGCATCAACAAAAGAATATAGAGATTATATTTTAGAGCAATTAAAAGAACTAGATAGTATAGAATGCAAACCTATGATGGGTGAGTATCTTTTATATTATAAGGATATATTATTTGGTGGTATCTATGATGATAGATTACTTGTTAAAAAAACAGATACTAATAATAAATATAATTTAGAAGAATCTATTCCATATGATGGTGCTAAAGCTATGTATCTAGTAGATATAGATGATAAAGAAATACTAGAAAGTATTATTATAGATACTTATGATGGATTAATAGATAAATAATATAATAAATAATAACTCTAAGGAATTTATTCCTTAGAGTTTATTTTATTATGTTATAATTTATAAAAGGTGATTCTTTATGAATATCGAATATGACATCTTTAAAAGAAGTAAAGTTAATTTTAATAAATTAACTATATATGGTTTTATTAAAAATAATAATAACTATATATTTGAAAAAATATTTTTTAATGATAAGTTTAAAGCTATTATTACTATAGATAATAAAGGTAGTGTAAGTGGTAAAGTAATAGATATAGATATAGATGAAGAATACACACCTCTTAGAACTAATATGACAGGTGAATATGTGTCTAAGGTAAGAGAAGCTTATAAAGATATATTAATAGATATAAAAAATAATATATGTGATACTAACTATTTTATTTTTGATCAAACTAATAAAGTTAATAAATATATTAAAGATAAATATAATATAGATCCAGAATTCTTATGGGAGAAAACTCCAGGTTGTGGAGTATATAGAAATAAAGATACTAAAAAATGGTTTGGTATTATTATGAATATTGATTATTCTAAACTTGATAAAAATAGACATGGTGAAGTAGAAGTTTTAAATGTTAAACTTGATAGAAATGAAATAATAGAGTTACTTAATAAAAATGGTTATTATAAAGCTTACCACATGAGTAAAGTTGATTGGATATCTATAGTTTTAAATGATACACTTAGTTTAGATGATATAACCTCTTTAATAGATAAATCATATAATTTAGTTAAATAAAAGAAGAAGGATAGTTTAAAAACTATCTTTTTTTGTGACAAAATAATGGTTAAATAATATGTTTTTTGGCTTGCTTTCTTCCCCCATGTCATTAAATTGCGCCTGTTTTGTCCCGTATTTACAGGCTTTTTGCTTTTTTAGGTACGATTTAGGTATGATAGGAACAAGTTAAGGTACGATTGAACACTGTCCATGTGGCTTAGAACGGTAATTTTAAAAATATGCTCACTTTGTTAAGAAGAGAGCAAAATGCATGATATAATATATGTGAAGCAAGGAGGTTAGATTATGATAGATGAAAATGTAAAAAATGTAGTGCTAAATATTTTAGATAATCTTCCTTCAGAAGGACCATGCTTGGATTATAAAAGAGGATATCCTAAAAATAAAAAGGCAGAATTGATTAAAGATGTATGTGGCTTTTTAAATTCAATTGATGGTTTAGGACAAGACAAATATATTGTAATTGGTGTTGACGAAGAGAATAATCATTATAAGCTTAATAAATTAAATTGGGATATATGGTATAAAGATGATGAAATACAGGGATTAATGGATAAGATTTCTCCTAGGCCAACAGTTATTTCTGATGTTATTAAGTATACAAATGGGGAAGAATATGCTTATTTATATATACCAGGTAAAATAAATAATGATTTAGTTTACTCAATTAATACAGATTATCCTATAATGTCTCCATCTGATTTGGAATTTACAAAAACTAAATTTGTATATGCTACAACATCATTTATAAGAAGAGGAAGTACTACTAAACAATTACTTGAAGAAGAAAGAAGAAAAATATATGAATCATTAAATAAAAAACATCAATCATTTGATAATTTTAAATCTGTTGGTTTTGGCGGTGTAAAAGAACAATCAATAATGAAAAAACTATCTTTAATAGGTTCATGGGATGATTCAAATGAAAATGATAAAAAAATTGTTTCTAAATATTTTAAAATGAATTATGATTCTATTATTGAATATTTAAATGCATTATTAAAAAATAATCCAAATATTATAGAATATAAAAAAAATACATGGACTCTTGGCAATAAATTCTCAATTATAAAAGATAATTGTAATTATTTCCATGATGATGATATTAAAGATTTTGAAAAAATAGTTCTGGAAGTAGAATCAGAGAAAAAACCTAAATATGATCTTTCAAATGATAAAAGACAATTTGCTCAATGGTACGGAAAATATAATAAATATTCTGACAGTTTAAGATATTCTTTAATGGATACTTTATTAATATTAAAAGCTAATAGTAATGAATTAATAAACTGTAAGAAAGCATTTCATAATATTGAATTTACTCTATTAAAAAAAGTGGTTGATATTAATGATTGGAAATCAATTATGTCTTCTGCGGATTTATTGACATATTTTGCAGAACTTGATCCAGATAGTTATTTAGCTTTTAATGATGAACTCCTTAAGAAAGATGTAATTATTAATCAATTAAAAGATGAATCAGAAGATAATTTTATCAGAACTAATTATTTAAAAGAATTGATTTATGGTTTAAACTTAACTGCTCAGTTAGATGATTATTTTATTAGAAGTAGTATTATTCTTATTAAATTATCTGAATATGATAGTAGTATAATTGATAATTTGGCTACAATAATGTTGCCATGGATGCCTCAAACAATGGCACCTAAAGAGAAAAGAATTATAGCAGTAAAAAACATGTATAAGTATTCTAAAAAAATGACATTAAAGTTACTTGAAAAACTTCTCCCTGGCCGCATGTCATATTCTTATGAAATCTCAAAATTTAAATATTGTTATGAATATGAGTTTGAAAAACCAACATATAAAGATGTATATGAAGAAGAACATAATATTTTTGAATTTTGTTTTGAAAAAGAAAGTAATAATATAGAATTCTTAATTAATGTTGTTGAGGATTTTTCATATCTTGGTGGATCATTACTTGATTATGTGGTTGACAAAATAAAAAACAGTGCATTGAAATTGAAAGATTATTATAAGAAATATAAGATATGGAATAGTATAAAGAATTATATAATTAGATTTAAAAAATACGGTTATAAAGAATCAGAAGAGGATATTAGGAAATTAAAACTTCTTGAAACATTAGAAACTGAATTATTTATTAAAGATTATGAATATTTAAGATATTTTGATGAAAATGAATGGGAATTAGAAGATGAGTTTTATGACGATAAGAATAATCTGAAATCTAAACGCATAAAACTTGCTGCAGAGTTATATCTAAAAAAGAATATAGAAGATTTAATAGAATTTTCCAAAAAGCTTAAAAATTCGTTTTCACTTGGTATGGCATTATCAGAATCCAATTGTCTTAATGAGAAAGATTATAAATTATTAATATCTCAATTAGATAATCCTAATAAAAATGTAGCGTCTTTGGCTTGCGGAGTTGTTAAATATAATCTCATTAATAATAAAAATTATGTTATAGAAAATGAAATAAAAGATATGAATAATGCTCAGAAAACTAATTTTTTTCTTCAAATGCCAAACAATAGTGAAACATGGGAAAAAGTCGAAAATAATCTTAAGTATTCTGGAACTTATTGGAAAAGAAATTTTGTGAGATTTGTGAAGAATTCTGATGAACTAAATTACGCTGCAAAAATGAAATTTAAATATAATTTATTTAGTGATGCTATTGATATTCTTTATTTTGGTATACACGAAAAACTTTTAATAGATATGGATTTGGCGTTTGATTGTTTAGAAAAATATTTGTCTAAGCAAGATAATATAGAATCTATTCAATATTCTATTAAGTCGGTTATATCTTATTTGCAAAAAAATAAATATGATGAAGAAAAATTATTTAAGCTGGAATGGTCTTACATGAGATTATTAGATGAAGATTGTGGACCTGTTACTATTTGTAATAAAATTCAAAGTGATCCAACAGTATTTATGGATTTAATATGTTTAGCCTATAAAAAACATAATGATATTGGAAATAATACTGAAACAGTTAATGAATCAATTGCTCAAAACGCTTATTATGTACTTGAAAAGTGTAAAGTTATTCCAGGAAAAAATGGTGATAAAGTTAATAAGAAGCAATTTGATGATTGGACAAATAGAGCGCTAGCTATAGCCAATAAAAAAGATAGACTTGATATTACAAAATACTTGATAGGTAAGATGTTGTTTCATTCTCCAGCTGACTTAGATGGATTATGGATAAACAAAACTATTGCTTCGTTTATCAATCAAGAAGAAAATGAAAAAGTAAGAGATGGTTATACAATTGAAGCGTTTAATTCTATTGGCATTATTAACTATGATGGTACAGGATCAATATATGATAATTTAGCTGAAGAATATAAAAATAAAGCTCATGAATTAGAAAAAAATTCTTATGATGTTTTTGCAAAATGCTTATATGAATATTCAAAAAGTTTAAAATTGCATGCGGAAAATGAGCGATATATATATTAAAAAAGCTTAGTTTTCTTCTAAGCTATCTATAACAGAAACAACAGAATCGAGTGTAGTGCTATACATTTGAGAATATGTATTTAGTGTCTCCTCGATTTTTGTATGTCCTAAATATTTGGCTACTAATGTAACATTAGCTCCATTATTAATAAGTAATGATGCACATGAGTATTTAAAATGATGAAGTATCTTATAAAAGAAAATATGAAGATATGGAAGGTATAGTAAAAGAAGTAGGTTATTATAAAGAATATAATCTTCCTAAACATCAAGATGAATTATATACTATAAAGGAAATTACTAATAGAAGTAGTATAGATATAGATAACTAGAAGTTTACTTCTGGTTATCTTTATGCCCAAATATAATATGTATTAGATTTGGGAGCGAATGGTATAACTTTGCTTGTTGTGTATTTATTATAGTATGATATACTTATGGTAATTATGGATGTGGAGTTAATAATTATGAAAAAACGAAGTAGTAAATTTAGATATGTTGCAATTATTATCTTGCTTTTATTTTTAATAGTAGGTTTATATGGTGATTACATGGATTTCTATATTGATGCCGGATTTGATGTAAGTGATGCTCACACTAATTCTATTCTGTATACAGCTTTATCTAGTGCAGTTAATTTTGCTATTGTTTCTGTAATACCACTTATTATCAAAATACGAAATAGAGAAAGTTATTACAAGCACTCAGTAATTATATACGTATTAAGTGATATTGTTATTTTTGGAATGTATTTATTACTATTTAACTATATAAAAGATTATTATCATTTTGGTCTTCTTGGATTATTCCTTTATTCTATTGTTGCATATGCACTTTTTGTTGATCCTTATGAAAAGTACTGCTATTTAAATAATATTGATATAAAGAAGAATACAACTAAGGCTATAAGTAGGAAGAAGATTAACAAAGATGCTAGTAATAATAATTATTCAGACAAATATGATTCTCTTATTAAATTAAAAGATTTGTATGACAAAAAGATTATTACTAAAGAAGAGTTTGATAAAGAGAAAGAAAAAATATTAAAATGACTAGAAGTTTACTTCTAGTTATTTTTTTTGTATAATTTGTGTATTTTGTCAATATTTGTGGAAATATGTATGATATAATTATTTAAAGACTATTTATTGGATTGGTGATCTTTATGTCTAAGAAATATTTGCAAAGAGCTAGGAACACAAAAAATGATGAATTTTATACACAGTTTTCTGATATTCAAAGAGAGATTAATGCATATTTAGAATATGATCCTGATGTTTTTAAAAATAAGACTATTTTATGTCCATGTGATGATCCTGAATATAGTAATTTCACCAAGTTTTTTGCCCAGAATTTTGAAAAATTAGGTTTGAAAAAGCTAATATGTACAAGTTACGCAAACAATAAAAAAAGTTATGTATATGTTCAACTTTCGCTTTTTGAACAATCAAGTCCCAATTTCGATATTAATAAAACTAATTCCCATGGAAAAATCTTTACTTTGGATAGAGATAATAATAAATCTGGTAGAATTGATATAGAAGATATTCAATTTGCTTATCTAAATGGCGATGGCGATTTTAGGTCAGAAGAAGTGAAAAAACTCAGAGATGAAGCTGATGTGATTATTACAAATCCGCCTTTTTCATTATTCAGAGAATTTGTTGCATGGATTATGGAATCAAATAAACAGTTTCTTATTATTGGCAGCTTAACATCGGCAACATATTCAGAAATATTTCCATACATCAAAAATAATAAAATGTGGTTAGGAAATGGATTCAATGCTGGTAATGCTTTTTTTGCAATTCCTGAAAATGCAAGAAAAGAATATGTTGATGGTGTCTATGACGAAAAGACAAAGCTTGTTAAATTTAGAAATTGTTGCTGGTATACAAACATTGAGTTAGGTAATAGACATCAAAAAATGGTTTTAATGTCCATGGATGATAATATTAAGTTTAGTAAACATAAAGAAGTACGCGATATTGGTTATAAAAAATATGATAACTATGATGCAATACATATTCCATATACAGATTCAATTCCTTCTGATTATAAGGGAAAAATGGGAGTTCCAGTTAGCTTTCTTTCACGATATAACCCTGATCAATTTATAATACTAGGAGAAATGGCTACTACAAAAATAACTAATGATAATTTTGGATATCCATATGTTGATGGCAAAAAAACTTTTGCAAGAATAATTATTATTTTTAAGGAGGATAATGATGATAACAACGTTAAAAACTAATTTAAAAGTTAGAGACATTAATGAAGGTTTTGTATACAACGAGTATGAAGGAAAGGGCCTGTTTGGTTGGTCTGGAAAATTAACGATACAACCTGAATACCAAAGAAATTATATTTATGCTGACGGTAAGAAGGATGTGGCTGTAGTAGATTCACTATTAAAAGGTTATCCGTTAGGATTATTGTATTTTGTTAAAGTTGCCGAAAATAAATATGAAATTTTAGATGGACAACAAAGAGTAACAAGTTTCGGTAGATTTATAACTGGAAAGTTTGCTATCAAAGATCAAAATGGTATGGAACAGTATTTTGATGGATTAGCAAGAGATTTACAAGAAAAAATTCTAGATTCTCAATTAACTATATACATATGTGAGGGAGAAGAATCTGAAATAAAAGAGTGGTTTAAAACAATTAATATTGTAGGTGTGCCATTAAATAATCAAGAACTATTAAATGCAATTTATTCAGGAACTTTTGTAACAATGGCAAGAGAGGAATTTTCAAATTCTCAAAACTCAAATGTTCAAAAATGGTCGGCATATATTCGTGGGGATGTTAATCGTCAGGATTACTTGATGGCAGCTTTAAAATGGGTGAGCAAAGATAATATTGATAATTATATGAGCCAACATAGATATGACAATAATATTAATGAATTAAAAAAATATTTTAATGCCGTAATTGATTGGATTTCATCTGTATTTATTGATATTAAATCTGAAATGAGAGGTTTGGACTGGGGATATTTATATGAACAATACCATACTAAATCATATGATCCAAATGAAGTATCTATGAAATTATCTAAATTGTATGCTGACCCTCAAGTATTAGAAAAAAAAGGTATTTTTGAGTATATTCTTAGTGATTGCAGTGATACAAAATTATTAAATGTTAGAGTATTTGACGAGGCAACAAAAAAAACAGTATATGAACAACAAACTTTAATTGCAAAATCTAAAGGTATCTCAAACTGCCCTTTATGTGCGTTAGGACATGATTCAAATAAAGAAAAGATTTGGGATCTAAAAGATATGGATGCTGATCATGTCGCTGCATGGAGTAAAGGTGGTTCAACAGATATTAGAAACTGTCAGATGTTATGTCAAACTCATAATAGAGCAAAAGGAAATAAGTAATGTAAAATGTTATATTAAAGGATATGCTATATCCTTTTTTTATTGATCATTTAATATATTTATGATCTAATATTTATAGAGGTGATTGTTGATGGGTTCGTGGAGGTTAGATGAATATACTATTGATCAGTTGAGTAAGGATTTAAGTGATTTTAGTATTACTGTACCAAAGTATCAAAGAGGTGCTGTTTGGAATAAGGATCAGAAGAGAAAACTCATAGATTCAATGAATAAAGGTTATCCTTTTGGATCAATTTTATTATATGACAATGGCTCAACACGACAGATTATCGATGGACTTCAGAGAAGTACAACCATTATTGAATATGTAAAAAATCCTGCTTCTTTTTTTGAGGAAGACAATCTAAAAAATAGTTTTATTGAAAAAATAGTTGATGAGATTGGTGTTATTTCATCACGTGAATCTATTAAGGAAATTATTAAAAATTTGATTATAAATTGGGTAAAAGATAATCATAAAACTATGTCTCAGGTTCAGAGAATGCAATATTCTTCGTGTGCTGATGTTTTAATAAATAATTATCCAACTTTAAATGAAAAAAGAACACATATAGAAGAATTACTTAAGGCAATGTTTAATGATTTTCAAGATACATGTGAAAATATAGGGCTAATAAAAATTCCTGCTCTAGTATATAAGGGTGATGAATCTGTTTTACCAGAAATTTTTGAAAGAATTAACTCACAGGGTGCAAAACTAACTAAACAACAGATTTATTCTGCTACTTGGGCTCATGATATTATTAAGTTGTCTGAAAATAGTGAATACATTAGCATTTTAAATTTTAATAGAGATAGATATGAAAATATGTTGGATGACTCCATGGAACTTGATGACTACAATTCAGTAGAATTTATACGCAATAGAGAAGTTAATATATTTGAGTTTGTGTTTGGGTTTGGAAAATATATAAGTAGAAAGTATCCTTATTTATTTAAATATGATCCTGATGATTGTGTTAAAGTTGAAAGTATTGGGTTTAACTTAATGAACGCATGTTTGCTTCAAAAGAGTAATAATATGAAGAATCTTAATATTAACATTCGAAACTTAATTGGCTTAGATTCTGAATCTATTGAAAAATTCCTATCAAAAATTGAGGAGTCAATATCTTATGTTGATAAGAGATTAGGAGCCACTTCAAAATTTAAAGGCAATACGAGAAGCGATTCAAAAATTTCGCCTCTTCATACAGAAATGCAAATTGTATCTATTATTTCGACTGTTTTTATACAAAGACATGTTACGTATAAAATAGATGATAATGAAAATGTAATCGACATCATGATTGATTTAGATAATTATAATTCAAGCTGGTCCGATATGAAGGATAATTTTAACAAAAATCTTGTAAAAATTTATGCTATGGATGTAATAGGACAGAGATGGAAGGGGTCTGGAGATAAAAAATTAGATAACATTTTGTTTGATAAGTATTATTACAATAGAGACGTCTCATGGGATGAATTTGAAACAGCACTTGACGCATACTACACTTCATTGAATTCTGAAAGAAATGAAAGAAAACAAGTCAAAAATCCAACCGAGCCAGAAAAATTGATATTAAATATTATTTACTCAAATATTTTTACAGCAGCTGATCAGAATAACTGGTCAAATTATGATATTGAACATTTAGCAACTAAAAATTTAATGAAAGAAAAAATGAATAAGTATTCTGATGACTTTAGACTACCAATAAGTTCAATAGCAAATTTATGTTTGTTACCTGAATATGATAATAGAACAAAAAAAGATAAAACTTTATATGATGATGATGATTATTTGTCAAATGTTGATATTGACATGATTCAAAATAAGTTTACTTTTACGATCAAGTCTGATTTTGCATGGTTAAATGACGCTTTATCAGAACTTGATTTTAAAAACGCATACTATCAATTTTTAAATAATAGATTTAGAAAAATGAAAGAGAAAATAAAATCTTCCATATTTTAAAATAACTTGATTTTATTTTTCTATATGATATATTGATATTAATAATAAGAGTGTATTTCATTATTAAGATGGAATATGCTCTATTTTTATATTAAGTATATGTTATTGATGATTTTCTCAAAGTGTGATATATTGTACGTAAGATTTGCAGTATTTAATCATAATTTGATTAATACTGTTTTTTTGTATTAGGTGGTAGGATGTTAAGTAGTAAATTGGAACTTAAGAATTTTAACTATGTATTTATTGATGAACTAGATTATGGATTAATAAAAAGAACTATTAAAGACAATTTGGTTTCTTTATGCTGGGGAGAAGAGAATAATGATGTATTTACTATTTCTGATGTTATTAAAGAGTTTATGGTAAGATTTTCACGTAAGAATATTAACCAAAAGTATGGTTATATCGGGGAACTTATTTACTATATATATGTTCTTAATAATTCAAATGTTATGAGACCTATAAGTTTATTTTTTAATCAAGAAGATAAATCTTTCAAAAAAGGATTTGATTTTCTTGGTTTTGACGGAGACAATGTTTGGTATTCAGAGGTAAAATCAGGCAACTCTGAAGGTAAAGATATTAACTTATATAACATCGAAAGATTAAACAAAGCTTATAGTGATATATGTAAAAAGTTAATAAGCAAAGATAGAAATGATACTTATTGGGAGACAGCTAAATCAAATTTGTGTAAAATTGTAACCTCTAAAAATGATAGAACTGTTATTGCAGATATTATAAATTCTGATAAAAAGAACTCAAACATTGAGAATAAAGTGATTGTAAGTGTTATATTTGAAGATTCTGATGTTCAATTAAATAAGGATAATATTGAAAAAATTTATAACAGAATCAGCTCAAAAGATCCTTGTATTACAATTATTTCAATAAGAAAGAAAACAATTGATAGAGTTATTAAGATTTTAGAAGAGGTGCAGTATGAATCTAGTTGATTATTCGTTAGTAAAATTTAAAAATGACATAGAGAAATATCATTTTGAAAAGGTATATAAATCAATACATACTGGTGAGATTACAAAACTTGATAGAAATGAACAAATAAAATTACTCGAATTGGCTATTTTGTTTATAAATAGTAATAATGAAAATTTATTTAATTTAGGATATTTTATTATTGTAAATTATTCAATTGAAACTAGTGATTATTTACCTCTTTTTGATATTTCTGAAAAAATGTTGAATTATCCTATTGTAAAGTTTATTAATTCAAAGGAATTAGTTTTAAATGATGATAATTTTTTTACTGAAATTAGTTATTCTGTAATGGATTTAATGAAATCACAGGATGGATATTATTATGCAGGAAAACAAAAGTACATGAATGATGTTTTTTTTAATAATGATGTAAATATTTCTGTTACAGCACCTACATCATTTGGAAAAACAGAAATAATCAAAAAATATATTAAGAATAATTATAAAACAAAAACGATTTGTCTTTTGGAACCAACAAAATCTTTGCTTAATCAAGTTAGAAACGATATTCTAAAAGAGTTTGATTCTTCTAATAAGCCAAAAATTATAACACATTATGATATGAATTTTTCTGAAGATGATAACATTGTTTTGATTATGACTCAAGAGAGATTGTTTAAACTTTTATTTGATAGAAAAAGAAACATTAGTATTGATGTTTTAATTGTTGATGAAGCTCATAATATTTTTGGTAAGGATGAGCGTTCATTTCTTTTGGCAAAAATTATTTTACTGTTAAGAAATATAAACAATAAAATTTTAATTAAATATTTCAGCCCAGTTGTGGATTCCGTAAATAATTTAAAATTAAGGAATGATACAGATTGTTTAATTAAACCTCTTAAAGTCAAGCCATATATAAAAATTGAAAAATATTATTACTATGATTGTTTTCAAAAATCGTTATTTGTATATGATCAATTTTTAAATAATTTTTATCTTATGTGTAAGCAATGTTGTAATGACAAATTTAGGTTTATAAAAGAACACTCTTCTTCAAAAAATCTAATATATTTAAATAGGCCGAAAACAATAAAAGAAGAAGTATTAAAATTAGAAAGAGAATTAGAAGAGGTTAATAGTTTAAACATAGATAAGATATGCAAAAATTTATCTTTATATATTAATAAAGACTATGATTTGATTGATTGCATAAAAAAAGGAATAGTTTATCATTTTGGAACAATGCCTGATAATGTACGTAATTATATTGAGAAATGTGTTAAAGACGAATCACAAATTAAATATATATTTTGTACCTCAACTTTATTAGAAGGCGTTAACATGCCGTTTGATAAATTGTTTATCCTTGATTTAAAAAAGGGAAATTCAAATTTATCTTTTCAAAATCTAAAAAATCTAGTTGGTAGAGTTAACAGATATAATAATATTTTTAGTGATTCTAATGAATCTTTGAATGGTTTGATTTCAAATGTATACTTTATAAAATGGAAAAATGAAAATGATAGATTTGATAATTTTATGATAGATAATCTAAAAGTTGTTTCAAAATCAAAATTAAGATCAGATGTTGTGCAAAACGCTCTTTTAGAAAACAGTAAAGAAGAATTAAAAAAACTTGATTATGATATCATCGAAAATTTAAAGTTAAACAATGAAAATGATACATATGAGAAGATTAAAACTGACGTAGGTAGGATGCTTATCGATTTAAATGTTACAGACTTTAATATTTTCAAGTATGAAGATTTAATTCAAAATAGAATTAATTCAGGAATAGTCGATAAAAATGATACTGTTATGGATATGATATATAAACTATTTATTAATGGCATAGATATTACTTCTGAAAATGAATTGCTACTTAAGCGTTTACAAAATCAATCAGCAAGAAATTTTTATAACATGATGTTAAAATGGAGAAAAGAGAATATTAGTTTTAACGAAAGTGTTTTAAGACTCGTAAGTTATTGGGATAGATTATCTATTCAGGAAAAATCAATGATTTTTGTTGGAAAATCTTTTGGTGAAATAAGAAGAACAGAATTTGATCATGTTCCTCTTTATGTTAATTTAAATTCTAAATCAAAAAAAGAAATTATCAATCTTGCAATTATTAGAATTAAAGAGGAGAACGATTATATTGATTACCATTTGATTAAATATATTGATTTTTTGCAAAAACAAAATTTAATAACTAATGATGATTATAATTTAATACATTATGGTACAGTAAATGAATTGGAAATTTTTTTCCAAAGAGAAGGTTTATCTAGAGAGTTATCTCGTTTACTGATAAAAAAATATGCTAAATATATTGAATGCAATGAGTCAAATGTTGCTATCTCGAAAGATATTATTTCAGTTTTTAATGATAATGATGTATTAAAACTTGAATTAGAGACTTATTTATCTTAATTATATTAATTTCTCCACGCTTTCATATATGCATATGAAAGTGTGGTATAAGAAAGTACATACATTAGTATGTACTTTTTATTTATATATATTTAATTTATACTATATATAGGTGATAACAATGAATAATATAAATGTTATAAAAGGTGATATTACTAATATAGAAGTAGATATAATAGTAAATGCAGCTAATAGAAGTTTAACTGGTGGTGGAGGAGTAGATGGTGCTATTCATAAAAAAGCAGGTATAGAGCTTTATATAGAATGTGAACATCTAAATGGATGTAATACAGGAGAAGCTAAAATGACTAATGCATATAAACTTCCTGCTAAAAAAATAATTCATACTGTAGGTCCTATATATGGAATGGATAATGATAAAGAATTATTAACTAACTGTTATATAAATACTATGAAGTTAGCAGAAGAATATAGAGTAAATAATAACTTAGAAGAAATAACTATATCTTTTCCTTGTATTTCAACAGGTGTATATGGTTATCCTAAAGAAGAAGCATGTCATATAGCAGTAGATACAATAAAGAAAATAAATAATACTAATATAAAAGTATTATTTGTATGTTATGAAGATATAGACTATAGCTTATATAAAGAATATTTAAAATAAGACATAAGATTAACATCTTATGTCTTTTAATTTGAATATTATGTGATATAATTTGTTTGAATTAATATTTCTGCAGAATTTTAGGCAACATAGGAGGTGGCATAGATGATATCTGTGGGTAAACAAACTTTAAAACAAAAAGAATATAATGTATACATTGATGAATCTGGTGATGAGGGAATTAATAAGGGCTCTAAATATTTTATATTGACTGCTTTAATTCTTAATAAAGATAAAGATTTAAAAATATCTAAAGAAGTAGATAATATAAAAGAAAATCTAGAAATGAAAAAAGAAAGACAATTACACTGGGTTGATATAAAAGGTTATCCAAATAAAGAAATGATAATGAATACTGTATCTAAACTAGATGTAAAAATAATTAATATAGTTGTTGATACAACCTCAATAAAATTTTTACCATCTAAGGATATATATTTCTTCTTTAGTGGGTACCTCTATGAGAGGATTTGTTGGTTAATGAAAGAAAGAAACGGACTTGCAAATATAATTATTAGTTCACGTAGTAATTTATCTAAAGAAAAAATATTAGAATATATAAAAGACAAAAATCATGAAAAATTTATCATCGATTCCAATAAAATCAATGATATTAAAATTATACCTAATGGTGATAAAAAACTATTACAGTTAACGGATAGTTGCTGTAGTAGTTTGTATCAAGCCTTAGATAAAAATAATAGAAAATATTTTGAAATTTTCTCTTTAATTAAAGATAAATTATATTCAAAAAAGAAAAATACGGTTAGCTATGGATTAAAGCTTGTTCCTAATTCGGCTGAAGCCGCTGAATACTATAATCTTTTAAAATACTTAGACAAATAAAAAAGTGAGCTTTCCCCTGACTAAAGGATCCCACAAGGCAAGCTTGCTGGTACAAATACATGTACCCTCTAGTAACTCAGCGAACTACTCACTCACTGACTAAATAGTACCAAAATAGGTACTACTTGTCAATTATATAATATGTAACTTCTAGAAAATAATACCTAATAACCCGCAGGCTTAGGCAGCCGGCCTTCTTAAAAATCTCTATGTCTACATAGAGATTTTTATATGTATTATAAATAGTATTACGAATAAAATAATTTTTAATTAATGGTATAATAGATAACAAGAGATGATTATAATGCGATATATAATATTTTTAAGAGGAATAAATATAAGTGGTAAAAATAAAATTGCTATGAGTGAATTAAAAGAATTACTAGAAAAAAAATATGCAAATGTTATTACATATTTAAATAGTGGAAATGTTATTTTAGATTCTGATAAAGAAAAAGAATATATTATTAATGATATACATTCAATAATAAAAGAAAACTTTAAATTAGATATTCCTATTTATGCAATTACACATATGGAATTAAAAGATGTATTAGAACATAGCCCTGAATGGTGGGGAACTGACAATAAAGAAATATATGATAATTTAATATTTATAATGCCACCAACAACATATGAAATTATTTATAATTGTGTTGGAGAACCATCCAAAGAGATAGAAAAAATTAAAGAATACAATAATGTTATATTTTGGTCTTTTGATTTAAATAATTATAGAAAATCAAATTGGTGGGTTAAAACAGCAAGTACAGATATTAAAGATCAAATAACAATTAGAACAGCAAATACAATAAAAAAAATATTAAAACTATGTAATAAATAAAAGAGTTAGTAAACTTATTTAGATTGCGATAAGTATAAGTAAATGTAAAAATCTACTTTTTGTATGTTATAATTAAATATAGAGGTGAAGTAGATGAAAACTGAAAAGAATATACTAATTGCTTTTATTTTAAATATAACATTTTCTATATTTGAATTTTTTGGTGGATTGTTTACTAACTCTATATCAATACTATCTGATTCAATCCATGACTTAGGAGATGCAATTTCTATTGGTATATCTTATTTTATGGAAAGAAAAAGTAAAAAACATGCGGATAATAAATATACATATGGGTATATTAGATATTCGGTATTAGGCGGAATAATTACTACTACTATATTATTAGTCGGTTCTATATTAGTAATAGTAGGAGCAGTAAAAAGAATTATTAATCCATTAGAAGTTAATTATAGCGGTATGATTATTTTTGCTATTATAGGAGTTATATTAAATTTTATTGCAGCTTATGTTACTAGAGAAGGTGATTCTATTAATCAAAAAGCAGTTAATTTACATATGCTAGAGGATGTATTAGGATGGATAGTTGTATTGGTAGGTGCTATTGTAATGAAATTTACTGATATTAAAATTATAGATCCTATAATGAGTATTGGAGTAGCAATATTTATATTAATCAACTCACTAAAGAATCTAAAAAAAGTATTATATTTATTCTTAGAAAAAACTCCTGAAGATGTAGATATTGAAGAATTAAAAGAGCATTTATTAAATATAAATGGTGTAGATGATATTCACCATATTCATGTATGGAGCATAGATGGATATAATAATTATGCTACTATGCATATAGTATCTAAATCCAAAGATATAAATAGAATTAAGAAAGAAATAAGAGATGAACTAGAAGAACACAATATATGTCATGCAATATTAGAAACTGAAGATGAAGTATGTGATGATAAAGAATGTCATGTACATTTAAAAAATA